>ERZ778018.32-NODE-32-length-303924-cov-286.735735_pt1 | contig 303924 bp, 289 predicted proteins | sample MGYA00375748_ERZ778018 | MGnify/ENA primary metagenome ERZ778018 (study PRJEB29350, sample SAMN05509839) | bioreactor metagenome | biome: bioreactor; material: wastewater | place: South Africa: University of Cape Town | collected 2014-04-22 ...
GAATTGCTTGGCAACCGCGAAGGGGAACCCGCCAGCGACCGCGCCCAGAAGGCCCACCCCGGAACCAGAATTGCTTGGCAACTGGGGGGCAGGGCACGGACCCGGCTCGCCTGTCCAGAACCGGAATTGCCTGGCAACTGCGGATGGGCCCGGGCGTGAGCGCAGCGAGCGCGGACGCGGAGCCGGCCGAGCCCGAGCACAGACCCGGCCCGACCTTCCAGAACCGGAATTGCTTGGCAACCGCGAAGGGGAACCCGCCAGCGACCGCGCCCAGAAGGCCCGCCCCGAACCGGAATTGCTTGGCAACTGCACAAAAGGGTGGGCCGGGCGGGAACTTCGTTCCCGCCCGGCCCAGCCGGTGTGTTGCTAGAGGTCAGGCCCCATGAACCTTCGCTCCGTCTGAACTACTTGAGCAGGCCCTGCGCCTGGGTGACGACCGCATCAGCAACGCGGTCAGTGCCACCGAGCGCCATAACGTCGGTCAGGCCGCTCGCACCCTTGTTGTTCGCCAGGAACAGGGTGGTCGACACCGGCAGGCTTGCGGTGTCGCCGACCGTGACCAGCGAGTCAGGCCCCTGCGCGACCAGAGGACCGGCGGACAGCGCATCCGGCCAGCCGAGATTGCCGTTGGCGATGTAGACCGTGCTGCCAGTAGCAGTTCCGGTCCCGTCAGTAGGAGCCTTGCGGTCCAGATCGGCGATCTTCACAGCCGTGTCGTAGCGACCGTTGGAACCCGTACCAGCGAGGCGCAGAACCTTGACGCCAGCGGCAGTAAGGGCATCTTCGACCTTCTGAGACACACGGTCCGTGCTACCCAGGATGACGATCTGGCCAATGCCATTTGCCGTGATCGCGTCGGAGACTGACTTCGGCAAAGCGTCGCCATCTGTGGTGAGCAGCACCGGGATGTGCGAGCCGGCGCTGACCGCGGACGCAGCCAGGGCATCAGCATTGACCTGGCCCGAGGCCAGGAATGCGGTGCGCAGATTGCCGTTGCCGAGGTCGTAGTAGCTCGCGCTGGTGCTGCCACCGGCGGTGGTCAGTGAAGCCACGGAGGTCGCGTAACGATCGTCGCCCGCAACTTCCTTGACCGTCACCGTCGCAATTGAGCCCACAGCGGTCGCCTTGATTGCAGCAACCGCAGCATCGCGCACGTCCTGCGAAACCGAGTCCGTCTTACCCATCACGTACAGCGTGATGTTCGCAGTCGAGTCCTTGAACAATGCCGTCAGCGCATCCTTGGTCTCCGCGGGAAGCGTCTTCGCCGTGGTCAGCAGGATCGGGGCCTTCTCGGCACCGGCCAAGAAGCTCGCAGACAGAGCATCGACGCCCTGCTTGAAGTTCTCGCCGTTCGCCAGGACCACAGCGTCACCGCTCCAGCCGCTAGCACCAGCGCTCGCCACATCGGCAGCCGTCTCGTACCGGTTGCTCCCGGCGATCCGAGGAACCGATGAACCAGGGGTGGTCGTCGCAAAAGCGCCCGACTGCTGGTTAGAAGCATCGGCCCAGCCGCCAGTGGTTGCTGTACCCAGATCGCTGGTCACCGCGACAGTCAGTTCGGTGCCTGGCTTGACGTTTGTCACCACGAGGCCCGAGATCGCGACCGTCTCCATCTTGGTGTCGCTGCTATCTGCATACGTCACAGCCACAGTGTTGTTAGTAGCACCGGTACCCACGATAGAGAGCGCCCCACCCGCAGGAGTGACGACTGAACCGCTCGCCTGAACCTTGAAATTGGCGCCCTTCGCTAGCGTCAACTCGTGCGTCGAGTCGGCGTCCGTGCCCGTTACCGTCACGGTGAAGCTACCTGCAGCGCCAGACTCGAACGAATCCTGTGCACCTTCGGCGACGACGACGGTCGGCAGATTCACCGTGGACCCGGACGAACTCGCGTTACCGTTGAGTGCCAGCCGGAGATTGTCGATGTACCCGATGGTCGCATCATTCGTCCCATCTGAGATAACCAGCGTTTGGTTAGCTGCGCCCGGAGTACCAGGTTGGTCTGCAGCCACGTCGACTCGGACCCCATCAACCGACAGAAGGTAAGCGTCGGTGCCGGCGGAAGGCGTGGACTCGGTCGGAGCGGGCAGGGTAATTGTCAGTTTGGTCTTGGTGGAATCCAGCGCACCAACGACCGCGTTGCTCGAGAGCACGCCGGTGCCAGCAGTCAGCGAACTAGCGTTCGTGCCGCCATGCCCAGCGTGCGTGTCGTCCGTCGAATCAACGGCCTTTTTTGACAGCGTGATCGAACTCGGAAGCTGCGAGAATGTCGCCTTCCCGGCCGCGCCTGAGTCGAGCGTCAAGGTAATGGTGTCGCCAGCTGCTGCCCAGCCCGGAGCGACCAGCATCTGAACGCCGTTCGCGACCTGGCCCTTCTGGCCGATAGTCAGACCCGGCACTTCACCCGTCGTGTCAAGGGCGTAGGTATTGCCGTAGTCCGCTGGCGTCGTAATCCACGGCGCGTCGACCGCAGGTGTTGCACGGATCCCGGTCGGCGTCACCGGTGCCGCACTAGCCGCGGGGGCGGCCAAGACTGCGCCAGCGATCGCCATGGCTGCAACCGAAGCTACAGACACGACTCGCTTGAGCGCGGTGTTTCCTCGTTTCACTACTACCTCCTATAAGGAGGCAGAGTGAGGGTCAGAAGATCCCTGAACTAGCTGCAGCGCGAGGCCCGACCGGGCCCGGGTCCGTGCCCGCGCCCAGGCCCTTCCCATTGGGTCATGGCGGCAGAATGGTCGCCGAGCTCGACGATGCGGACACCTGGCTGCAGCCGTCGGCCTCGTCGGCGAAATGAAAGGCGAGGACGTCACCTCGACATGTGGCTTACCACCGCCCGCGGCATCACCGCCCGATAACACTCACTGGTCCCCTTCCCGAAGCGTCGCTTCGGGAAGGGGACCGTTCTTTTCTCGCCTACATTGGTCGTCGCGATTGCGGCCCAGCCCCAGCCTGGCGCGATCGCGGCATAAAAGCAGGCAGGCTGCCGCCAAGGAAACAGGGATAGTGCGTGAGAATCGACTTTGCAGGGCCGATCGCGTACACCGTTGTCGGCGGCCATGGAAAACTGCCCGTAGGCGGTCACGAGAACTGCCCGTAGGTGGCCAGGAGAACTGCCCGCTGGTGGCCATGAGTTCTGCCCACGTCTGATGGTTCCGCTTCCGCGCGTCGTCGCGGTGGTGGGGCCCCTTCCCGGTTCGATGACGGTGCTTAGGTCGTCGTCGCCCGGGAAGGGGCTGTGTTGAAGTCTGACGGAGAAGTCATGGAGATTCTGGAAGCGTTCGATGCGACGGGGTCGTATCGTGCTGCGGGGCAGCTCGCGGGTTGCTCTCATCACACGGTCGCGGCGTATGTCGCGGCGAGGGACGCGGGCCGGCCCGTCGGCGCGGTGGCGCCGAGGTCGCGGGCGGTGGACGAGTTCCTGCCGAAGATCGAGGAGCTGGTCGAGAAGACGAAGGGCAAGGTGCGAGCTGACAAGGTCCACGAGGTGTTGGTGTCGATCGGGTTCACCGGGTCGGGCCGGTCGACGCGTCGCGCGGTCGCCGCGGTGAAGGCGTCGTGGCGGGCGGGGAACCGTCGGGTTCACCGCCCGTGGGTCACCGAGCCAGGGCTGTGGTTGCAGTACGACTTCGGCGACGGGCCGGTCGTCGCGGGGGTGAAGACGGTGCTGTTCGTCGCCTGGCTCGCGTTCAGTCGGTTCCGGGTGGTGATCCCGATCCGTGACAAGACGCTCCCGAGCGTGTTCGCGGCGTTGGATCGGACGTTCCGGGCGGTCGGGGGCGCGCCGACGTATGTCCTGACCGACAACGAGAAGACGGTCACCACGGCGCATATCGCCGGGGTCCCGGTTCGCAACGCGCAGACGGTGTCGTTCGCGATGCACTACGGCGTCACGGTGCTGACCTGCCAGCCTGCCGACCCCGCCTCGAAGGGCGGGGTCGAAGCATCGGTGAAGCTCGCGAAAGCAGACCTGGTGCCCACCGACACGAACCTGCGGGAGCAGTACGCGTCGTTCGCCGAGTTGGAGGAGGCCTGCGAGCAGTTCATGGACGACGTGAACGGTCGGGAGCATCGCGTCACCCGGCGGCGCCCGGTCGAGATGCTCGCCGACGAGCAGCAGCGCATGCACCCGGTCCCTTCTCGTGCTCACACGATCGCGTTCGGGGCGAGCCGGAGAGTCGGGGAGAACACGCCGATGGTCGCGTTCGAGAACGGGCAGTACTCCGTCCCGCACCTGCTGATGGGAGCGGAGGTGTTCGTCCGAGCTCAGGGCGCCGCCGACGGTGAGCGGGTCGTGATCGTCCACCATGGCATCGACGGTCCCGTCGAGGTCGCCCGGCATGAACGCGCCCGCCCTGGGTCCCCACGGATCGACGACGCCCACTTCCCCGGCAGCGCAGGGGTGAAGGTCCCCGGCGACTACCCGATCAAGGCGAGATCGGTGGAGGAGGCGGAGTTCCTCGGCATCGGTCATGGCGCGGCGGCTTGGCTGCTCGAGGCCGCGGCGTCGGGGGCGCAGCGGATGAACCAGAAGATGCGGGAAGCGGTCCAACTTGCCCGCATCCACGGGATCGAGGCCGTCGACGAAGCGCTCGGGACCGCGGCCGCGTATGGCCGGTTCGACACCGGCGATCTCACGTCGATCCTTGGCAGCCGGACCACCGCCACCCCGGCCAGAGCCGCGTCGGAGACGCGGTCGCTCGCGCAAGGCACCCGCGGCTGGGCAAGCATCGGGCAGCCGATCGTCCCGGTCACCGAGATCACCGCGACGAGTGAGGAGGCGGGCGCATGAGCGTTCAGACACCGGCCGCGCCGCCGATCCCGGCCGAGCTGGAGCAGACCATGCGACAGCTGAAAATGCCGTATGCCCGCGGCATCGCGCCGGACGTGTTCGCGACCGCGAGAGCGCAGCGCTGGGAACCCGCGGAGATCGTCAAAGCTCTCCTCGACGCCGAGATCGCCGGCCGCTCTCGGTCGATGCTCGCGGCCCGCCGCAAGGCCGCCGGCTTCCCCACCGGGAAGACTTTCGACTCCTGGGACGAGCAGGTCTCCACGATCCCCGCACCGACACAGCAGGCGCTTCGGACTCTGGAATGGGTGCACCGGCGGGAGAACCTCGTGATCTGCGGCCCCGCCGGGACAGGGAAGACGTTCTTCCTCGAAGCGCTCGGCCAGCACGCCGTCGAACAAGGCCTCAAGGTCGCATGGTTCCGGCTCGAGGAACTCGGCGCGCTGATCCGTGCGCACCGCGTCGACGACACCGTCACCCGCACCGTCGCCAGGGTCCTCCGCGCGGACCTGATCGTGGTCGATGACATCGGCCTGCTCCCCGTCGGGGACGACGCCGCCGAGGGCCTCTACCGACTCGTCGACGCGGCCTATGAGAAACGATCGATCGCGATCAGCTCGAACCTGCACCCCTCCGGGTTCGACGAGCTCATGCCCAAGACCCTCGCGACCGCGACCGTCGACCGGCTCCTCCACCACGCGCACCTCGCCCAGACCACGGGCGAGTCCGTCCGCCTCGCGCAAGCCCTCGCCGGCACGGGGGTGACACCCATGACCTGACCGTGGAGCTGCCTCACACGACCAGGGCCACCACAACTGTGTTTTGTCAACTAGGTTTCGGCCGTTTGAGCGCTAATTTTCCGGCCAGTTCGGCGGTGTTCCCGGCCGTTTGAGCGTTAGGGTCGGTTGTCGGTGCTTCTCGGGGGAAGCGGTGTGCGTTTTGATTGATTTGTCGGATTAGGTATTGGCTGTTTTGGTGCATCCTTCCTGGTGGGGGCTATTTCATGAGGGCGTGGCCGACGCGGTAGGAGTCGCCGCGGAATTGGAGTAGTCGGCCGTGGTGGACGAGCCGGTCGATGATGGCGGCGGCCATGTTGTTGTCGCCGAATACGGTGCCCCATCGGGAGAATTCGAGGTTTGTGGTGATGATGAGGCTGCGGGTCTCGTAGGCGTCGGAGATGACCTGGAACAGCAGCCGGGCGCCGTCGGCGTCGATGGGCAGGTAGCCGAGCTCGTCGATAGCGATGAGCTGGTTTTTCGCCAGAGCAGCGAGTTCCTTGTCGAGCCGGCCGGCTTCTTTCGCCCGGCGCAGTGCCATGACCAGTGATGATGCGGTGTAGTAGCGGGCGGGGATGCCTTTGTTGCAGCAGGCTGCCACCAGGGCGGCGGCGAGGTGAGTTTTGCCGGTGCCGACGTCACCGAACAGGATGAGGTCTTGGGCGTAGTCGAGGAAGTCGAGCGCGGCCAGCTGCTCTTTGTCGTAGTCGTCGGGGAAGTGCACCGCCGCCCAGTCGTAGCCTTCCAGTGATTTCGTGGCGGGCAGGTGCGCGGCCTTGAGCAGCCGGGCCCTTCGGGATGCCTGCCGCGAGTCGCGTTCGGCGGCGAGCAGGCCGTGCAGGAATTCGCGCTGTTTCGGGGTCGCTTTGCCGGCCCATTCGTCGAGCACGGATGCGGTGAGATAGCAGGCGCGTCCGGCCTCGAGGATGTCGGCCGGGCTGGCCGTGGCGGTGATCATGCCGACGCCCCGGCCGTGACGTGGGCGAGCGTGTCATAGATCGACAGGTCAGCAATGCCGGCGGCGGGTTCCGCCCCGGCGGCCAGGCGCCTAGCGAGCATCTCGATGCCGGCCGGCTCCACCGGCTCGTCGCCGCGACCGATGATCATCTCGGCGGCGGTGAACGCGTTGGCGAGCCCGGCGGGTTTCACCGCGGCATCGATCGCGGCGAGCATGCCCCGCCGTTCGGCGGAAGCAGCCGTATCCAGGTAGTTGCGCACCGAATCGGGCACCACGCCTCGCAGCAGCGAGTTGGGCCAGGTGCCGGGCTTGCGCACCAGCGCCGGCAGCGCCAGCGCCGGGTCGAATACGGTTTGCGCCTGGGAACCGAACAACCTGGGCAGCGACACGATCAGCGCCAGCGCTTCGGTCATGACATTGACGCGGTCATGCGTCAGGCCCACCGTGACCCGTGATCCGCCCATCGCGGGACCGGCCGCATAGGTGTTGCCGTCGATGACGAGGTTGCCGACCTTGTCACAGCGCCGGCCCTCGTAGCGGACTGCGTCGAACCCGATGCCGGGCAGCGCCAAAAGCGCGGCCTGGTCGGCTTTAAACAGCTCGCGGATCGAGGCAGGCTTGCGCCAATGATCCCGCACTGCGAGCTCATCGCAGCGGGCCAGCAGCCACGCGTTCAACTCGCCGATGTTCGCCGCGGCCGGTTCGGGCACCATCAGGTTCCGACGCAGGAACCCGACCGCGTTTTCCACGTTGCCTTTCTCGTTGCCCGAATACGGATTGCAGTAGCGCGCCGATGAGCGGTAATGCAGCTTGAACGCGGCGAAGAGGTGCGATTCGACCACGTCATGGCCGGTCCGCCGCCCTACGCCGGTGGCGTTGTCGAAGATCATTTCGCGCGCCGCTCCGCCGATATGCTCGAAGATCGTGCGCAGCCCGCGGCACACGCACTCGGCAGTCTCGCCGAAAAAGGCCTGCGCGAAGCGCATGTTCGAATACGGGAACGTCACCACCAGAACGTGCAAGGTGGCCATCACCCCGGCGAGCAGCGCCCGCGCCTGACCGAAGTCGACTTGAGCGACCCCAGGCGCCCACACCAACTCTGAAAACCCCTGCCCCGCAGAGCGTTTCGCCTCTTTTGTTGCCTTCACATGCCGCTGCACCGGCGAATACGACCCCTGATAGTCGCACTCGGCGACCAGCCGATCGAAGATCCGCTGCGCGGTGTGACGCTGCTTGCGTGGACGCTTCGCATCCTCAGCCAGCCAGCCGTCCACCGTGGCCGCATACTCGGCGAACACCGAACCGCCCGGCCGACGATGCACCACGTGCGGGACGGGCGAGAAGTCTTCCGCCGCGGCATATTTCGTGACCGAGTCACGGCTCACGCCCAACTCGCGGGCGATCTGCCGGCTCGGCACACCCTCGGCGTCAAGCCGCCGGATCTGCTCTTGAACAAACATGGAAATCGTCATCTACTTTCCGGCCTCTCCCGGCCGCCGAACCTCGGCGCCACCAGCAGAAACCTAACCAGCACACCGCCCGCACCAGTCACCAACTGGCCGGATTCTTAACGCCGAAACGGCAGGAAACCAGCCACAAAACGGACGGAATCAGCCGCTCAAACGGCCTACTCCCAGACGATCACAGACACACAACCCGGTGGGCAGAACTCCTGGCCGCGAACGGGCAGTTCCACTGGCCACCAGCGGGCACTTCTGCTGGCCGCCTATGGGCAATTCCTAGTGGCCGTTGACACACCGTCCAGCCGAGCTGTGGCGACAACTGCCGGCACGACATTAGCGGCGTCGCGCCCGGGGTGTACTTCTCCGAAGACCCAGTCTTGGCCGCCACGCTCGACGACGTGCCCAGTCTGGCTATATCACCGAAATGGGAGGACCGCATTCGCGCCGAACAATTGCGCAAGAGGGCTATCCATTCGAGCGCCCCTACCGTACGGTCTTTGGGTGCCGTCAGCCAGGTTTCGCCGCCCGAGATCGCATGCTGACCTGCGGCCATGGTTCCTGGACGGGTCGTTCGCCGGCGGTCGCCGGAAGATTCTCGCCGTGCACGTCGGGGAGCCGCCCGATCAGTTCCCGGACACGCTGCGCTGGCTGGCCGCTCTCCGGGACCTGTGTGTCACCGCTGCCGGCTTCCGTGTCACCTGACCGCCCGGCACCCACCTGGCTTCCGGTGTCCCCGCGCAGATCGCCGCTTCCGCGAGCGTAGGGAGCCTGGGGCGCGTCAGGCTACTTAAGGCGCCGTCGCCGGCTCGACGATGCACGGGCCTGAGCAGGGGGCCTCGATCGTGACGGGGGAGTAGCCCTTTCCATCTGGGTGATGCTCGGCGTGGCCTCGACGACAGTAATCTTCGCGCTCTCCGCGACGGTGCGCGCTGACACCGGCTGAAGATCGTCCTCGAAGTCGGCCAGGCCCTCCTTCCCGAACAACGCAACCGCGAACGCATCAGCCGCGGTGGAAAACCTCGGCTGGTACCGAATCCCTCGGAAGCCGGCGTGATGCCACGCTGCCGCCCACTGCTGCGTCAAGCCGTAGTCGGTTGCGGTGCAGATTTCCCGGGTGAGCCCGAAGTTTGCCGCTATCGTCGCGGTAGTGTCAGCGAGCTCTACCCGCTCGGGGAGCGGAAGGAACGAGACCACGACCCCGTCAACGTCTGCGGCGCGCACAAATCTCAAGCTGGCCAGGGTAGGGCCGAGCCGCTCGCGGAGCGCCGCTACCGGATCCGATGCCGTGTAGCAGGTGCCGTGTGGCGGTCGTAGATCGAAGCGCCCAGCGAGGCTGCTGGAAAACCACCACGGCCGCCACTGGGCACCGTGCGCCCGCCACACCAGGTTCGGCGACTGGACAGCAGGAAAACGGCCCAGCTGCGGCGGCGGAGCGCCAAGGGCAGGGACCGCGCGGGTCACGCCGCCCAACGCTCCGCGTCATCCCGGGCCGCGGTCAGCACCGGCGCCGGGTCTTTGCCTTCGGCCAGCCATGCCGCAGCCGACATTCCGTCTGGCAGGTACGGTGCCGGTGCGGCGAGCCATAGCGCCGCACGCCACATGTCGTCGTTCGCCTGTAGAGCCTCGAGCACTGGCCGCAAGTTGGGTATTGGCTCGCCGGTATCGCTGAACTGCCACACAGGGTAGACCGTGAGGCGCTCCGTGGTCAGGCAGCCGAGAATGCGGCCATCCCGGACAGCCTTGTGGATCGCTTCGCGGGACTTGCCGAGCCAGTCGCACAGGTCTCGTGTGGTGTACACGGGGCCGACGCTGTTCGCCACCGGGTGCTGCCGCGGGATCGACGCCACTACCTTCCGGGCTAGCGCGTCGGGGCTGCCGAACGTTTTGATGGCGACGCCCGAGACGTTCGCTTCGCTGAACCGGGCCGCGGCTGCTTTGGCCACCGCGCGTACGTACGGTTCGAACTCTTCTGCCACCTCTACGCTGCCGCCCGGGAACTGCACGACTACTGTCCCGGTGTCCTCCGTGGCACGCTGAGTCCTTTTCGACGTGGGCATGTGTTCACCTTCTCGCGTACGCGCGCACTTCCCCGTCAAAGTTAAGCTCCGTGGCGACTACTGTCAACCCTGTCAACCTGAGAGGGTCGGTTAGCACTGCCGGCCGAAGCCGGTGCGCAGGGGGACTGAGCTGCTCACCTCACCGCGGTTGTGACGGGCGGCACCGCCGATGGACCAGACCGACCGGATAGGTTAGCCTGGCCTTATGCTCCGGTTGGACGGCGTCGACAAGACGTTCCAGGTCAAAGGCGCCAGCATCCCCGCGCTGCGGGACGTCTCCGCCACGATCCCGGCCGGCCAGTTGACCTCGATCCTCGGTGCATCCGGCTCCGGCAAGACGACACTGCTGCGGGTCATCGCCGGTTTCGAACATCCCGATCGCGGGCGGGTCAGCCTGGACGGCCGGTACATCGTCGGCCCCGGTACCTTCGTTCGTCCGGAACACCGCGGGATCGGGATCGTGCCGCAGGACGGCGCGCTCTTCCCGCATCTGGACGTCGCCGGCAATGTCGCATTCGGTCTGGCGAAGACCACAGCCGATCGCCTCTCGCCGGCCCGGCGCCGGGTGCGCCACGCCCGGGTCGCCGAACTCCTGGCCCTGGTCGGGCTCGCTGGCTTCGAGAACCGCAGGGTGAACGAGCTCTCCGGCGGGCAGCAGCAGCGTGTCGCCCTGGCGCGGGCGTTGGCCCCGAGACCCGCGGTGATCCTGCTCGACGAGCCGTTCTCCGCCATCGACGCGGCGCTGCGGGCCGAGCTCGGTGCCGAGGTTCGCAGCCTGCTCGCCGGCCTGGGCATCACCACCGTCCTGGTCACCCACGACCAGGAAGAGGCGCTCTCCCTGGCCGATCAGGTCATCGTCATGCGCGACGGCCGCATCGTGCAGGCCGGCACTCCTCGCGAGATCTACCAGACGCCGGTCGATGTGGAGACCGCCCGTTTCGTCGGCGACGCCGTCATCCTGGACGGCATTGTGGTGTCGTGCGACGAGTGCGACGCCCGCGTCGAGTGCGTCCTGGGTCGGCTCAGCGGCCAGTCCCGCCCGGGCGCCGACAGTATGACGCCGCAGCCGGCCGCTCTCACCGCGGGCGGCTCGTGCCACGTCGTCATCCGTCCGGAGAGCCTGCGGATGGGCTCGACCGGCACGCAGGCCGTGGTGATCTCCAGTGAGTACTACGGGCACGACGCGGTGACCACGCTCCGTCTGGGCTCCGCCGGCGATGGGCCCACCGTTCGGGTGCGCACCTTCGAAGCCGGTCCGCTGCCCACGCCCGGAACCAGTGTCGGCGTCGAAGTGGCCGACCCCGTCCTGGTGGTGCCGACAGCCGGCTGATCGTGGCGGCGCACCCCGATTCTCGTCATGCAGAGTCGAATGTTAGGTTAGGCTCGCCTAAACACCCCTGCGGGTCGCTCCGCCGTGACCCCGATCGAAAGGACCGTGCGTGAGCATCTCCCGACACGCCATCACCCGCGGATTCGCGGCGTTGACCGCCGTGGCGCTCGCCCTGGGCGTCGCTGCCTGCGGCTCCGACTCGACTGCGGAGTCCGGTGGAGCCACCTCGGCCGACACCACTGCCGGCGAAACCTCGTCATCCGGCAGCAGCACGGACCAGGCCGGCGGCACAGTCGAGCTGACGGTCTACTCCGGGCAGCACGAGGACTTCGCCCAGGCTCTCGCCGACGGGTTCACCGCCGCGACCGGAATCGCCGTCACCCTGCGCTCCGGGGGTGACGCCGAGCTGTCCAACCAGATCATCGAGGAGGGCGACCACTCGCCGGCGGACCTCTTCCTGTCCGAGGAGCCGGGCCCGGTGGCCGCGCTCGACGCCAAGGGACTGACCAGCCCCGTGAAAGACGCGACCCTCGCCGAGGTCGATTCCCGCCTCGTGCCCTCCACCAAGGGCTGGCTGCCGTACGCCGCCCGGTCGCGGGTTATCTTCTACAACCCGGATCTGATCAGCGAGGGCGATCTGCCGCACAGCATCATGGACCTCGTTGACCCGACGTGGGCCGGAAAGTTCGCCTACGCGCCGTCCGGGGCCTTCACCTCCACCGTCGCGTACCTGATCGACACGATCGGTGAGGACGCGACCCTCGCCTGGCTGAAAGGCATCAAGGCGAACGGCGTCAACGAACAGAAGAACGGAAAGGTCCGCGACTCGGTCGAGGCCGGCCAGCATCCCTTCGGCCTGTCCAACCACTACTACTGGTACATCCTGGCCAAGCAGAGCGGCGGCGCGGACAAACTGGCATCCAAGGTCCACTTCTTCGACCACGACGATGCCGGCGGGCTGCTGCTCACCTCCGGGGCGGCCGTGCTGAAGTCCTCCCAGCACCAGGACGAGGCACAGCAGTTCCTGCAGTGGCTCGGGTCCGCGGACGGCGGCCAGAAGGTGGTCGCCGAGGGCGACGCGGCCCAGTTCCCGGTGGCTCCCGGCGTCAACTCGGCCACGCCCGGACTGCCGGCGCTCGCCGACCTGCACTTCCCGGTGGTGGACCCCACCGTGTACGCCGACACCGAGGCCGCCCAGGCGCTGATCATCAAGGCCGGCATCGCCTGACGTGGACCGGACCCCCTCTCCGTACCGTAGGGAGCGCGTGACGCCCGGCGTTGCCCGCTCCCTGCGGTCCGGTGGGGGAGGATGATCGGGTGACCGTCACCAGGCGCCGGGCCCCGAGGCTCATCACCGTCGCCGCGCTGATCGTCGCAGCGGCCTCGCTCGCCCCGGTCGGCTATCTGCTGCTGCGCGAAGGATTCTCACTCCGCCGACTGATCGACGCGCTGAACTCGCCGTCCACCCCGGAGCTGGTGGGCGCGACCGCGTTGCTGGTGCTCACCGTGGCCGCCGTGTGCCTTCTGCTGGGGGTGGGCCTGGCGGTGCTGGTCACCCGCACCACGCTGCCCGCCCCCCGGCTGTGGATCGTGTTGTTCACCATGCCGCTGGCCGTGCCGGGATTCGTCGCCGCCTACACGTGGGTCGCGGCCAGCTACCGGTACGTACCGTCCTCCACCGCGATATTCGGCCTGCCGGGGTCCACGCTGGTGCTGTCGCTGAACCTGTTCCCGTATGTGTTCCTGCCCTGCGTCGCCGCGCTGCGGGGCGTGGACGCCGCCCAGGAGGAGGTCTCCCGCGGCCTCGGCCACTCGGCGCTGCGCACCTTCTTCACCGTCACGTTGCCGCAGCTGCGCGTCGCGATCGCCGGCGGCATGCTCATCGTGGTGTTGCATGTGCTGGCCGAATTCGGCGCGCTGCAGCTCCTCAACTACTCCACGCTCACCACGGCCATCATGCAGCGGGTGCTGGTCCTCGGCTCCCCGGAATCCGGCCGGGCGCTCGCCGTGGTGCTGATCGGCGGCGCCGCGCTGCTGCTGCTCATCGAGCGGATCGCCCGCGGCCGCCGCACCCCGGCGCGCATCGGCCGCGGCGTCACCCGCGTCCCGCAGCGCTGGCGTCTGGGCCGCGGCGGCACCGTCGGCTGGCTGCTGGGCTGCGCGGCCACCGCCGCACTTGCCCTGGGTGTGCCCGCCTACATCGCCGTGGTGGCGCTCGTCGACTCGCTGGGCGGCTCGGGCCGCACCGTGGACTGGGCCAGGCTCGGCCCGGCCGCCTGGAACACGCTGCAGCTGTCCCTGTTCGCCGGTCTGGTCGCCACCGTGGTGGCGCTTCCGATCAGCTGGCTCTATTCCCGCCACCCCGGTCCGATCGCGACCGCGACCGAACGCGCCGTCTGGCTCGTGCACGCCCTGCCCGGTGTCGTGCTGGCCCTGGCGCTCGTCTATATCGGGGTGCGCGCCTTCCGCCCGCTGTACCAGACGCCGCTGATGCTGGTCGCCGCCTACGTGATCCTCTTCCTGCCGCTGGCCGTGGCCAATCAGCATGTCGGCCTGCGGGCCGCCGGTCGGCAGCTCGACGAGGCGGCACACGCCTTGGGTTACGGCAGGCTGCGCGTGTTCGTCCGGGTCACCCTGCCCATCGCGCTGCCGGGGGTGGCCGCCGGCGCGTTGTTCGTCATGCTCGACTCCGCCAAGGAACTCACCACCACTCTGCTGCTCATTCCCACGGGCATGTCCACCCTGTCCACCGGGCTGTGGGCGACCACGAACGGCGAGGTGCTCGATTTCACCGCTGCCGCACCCTACGGTGTCGCACTGATCGCGGTCGGCGTGCTGCCCGCTTACCTGCTGGCGCGTCGCACGGTGCAGCTGGCCGACCATCGTCGATGACGCCGCCCTCGGTGCCGGCTCGTGCCGGGCAGCGGATCCGCCCCGCCGCTATTCCAGACCCAGCGCCGCCGCGGCCTGCGTCAGCGCCGCTCGGGCGTGCGCCAGGTCCGCGTGCTGGTAGCGGCGGGTGACGTCGATCGACGCGTGTCCCAGGATCGCCATCCGCACCGACTCGTCCACGCCCAGGTTCATCAGCAACGTCGCCGTGGTGTGCCGGATCTCGTGCCCCACCCAGTGCCGGCCGGACGGGTGCCGCGCGCCGCTGCGGTCCTGCAGGGTGCGCCAGCGCGCCCGGTCGGCCTTCGCGGAGACGGGCTGCCCGTCCGGCCGCGGCCACACCAACCCGTGCGGGGAGTCCGGCGCGACGTCCCGCCAGGTGCGCAACGCCGCCGTCATCCACGGCACCAGCGGAATGAGGCGCCGACCGCGACCCGTCTTGGGGCGCACCAGGCTGAGCGCCCCGTGGAGCCGGCGATGCACGTAGTCGTCCGGCACCCGCAGCGGGCCGCCCCGCTCCGCCACGAACGGCAGCGCCTGCAACTGCCAGGAGATGTCGATGGTCCCTTCGTCCAGATCGACGCAGTCCCAGGTGAGGCCGAGGCGTTCACCCTGGCGCAGCCCCTGCAGGAACGCCGCCGCCCACTGCGACCCGTCCGGATCCCTGTCCGCCACGCGGAGGATCGCCATCGCCTGGTCAAGCGGAATCGCGGTGCGGTCGTTCATGGGCTGCGCCGCGCGCTTGACAGTCAGCACGCGGGTGGGGACGGGATGGCCCTCCACGATGGCGTCGCGCAGCATCTTGATCAGGACGGTCTGGATGTAGCGAGCGGTGGTCGCCGCCCGGCCGGCCGAACGCAGCGCGTCGGCGACGGCGCGCATGTCGGCGGGTGTCAGCGCGGCGAGCGCACGGTCGCCGATCGTCGGGACGAGCCACGTCGTCACGGCCGACCGGTAGCCGGCGAAGGTCTTGGGGCGCCGCTCGCGCTCCTGGATCGGCAGCCAGGTCGCCGCCCACTCCGCCAGCGTGATGCCGGAACCCGCAGCCGCGGATTCGTCCCATCCGAACGCGCGGAGCAGCCCCTTGAGCACGATCCGGGCCTCTTCGGTGGGTGCGCCCGCGGCGAGCAGCGTGCCCAGCGCGCCGGCGACGGATCCGGGATCGCCGCCCGGAGGCGGGCCTACCGGCCTGGTTCGCGCCACGTGGGGCCCCGCTATCTTCAGGAGTGAACCGATGACCTGCGGCGGCGCGGAACGGTCGTCGGGCAGCTGGTACGGGTGTCCCCGAAAGTCTAGGGGAGGGGCCCGCGCCAGGAATCGGAGTCGTCAGTTATCCACAATCGGCGTCGCGCGGGCCATCGGTGCCCGGCGCGCATGCGCGCCCCTGCCTTTTTGGCGTTGGAGTTGTCCACCTGGCCGGATCTCATACACACGCGGAATGCGCGTCGCGCGATCTCGGCGCACACCAGCGTGCACTGATCGGGTGATAGCGAATTCCTACCGGCAATTGCCGCTGAACGGGTGCCGCATGCGGACCGGTGACGTCGGCGGGCAAGTGGCCCTGGGCAAAGTGTATTCGGATGTATTACAATTCACAGGAGAGCGATCGGCTTGATCTTGAGGAGCTTGACGACGATGAACCCTTCGAGATCGCGGTGCCGACCGATCGGCTGCTACGAGGCCTCCGAGTTGACTGCGCGCATGTACAGGAGAGATCGATGAACACCGTCCCGCCGATGACGCCTGACCAGGAGTACGAGTTCTACTCGCAGGAGCAGAACCAGCGCCCGCAAGGGCCGTCCGTCCGCAGGCGCCCGCGCCTATCGGAGATGGTTCCCATCCGTTTCACGCCCGAACTGCTGGATCAGGTCCGCCGTCGCGCCGAGGCCGATGACCGGTCTGTGGCGGCCTGGATCCGTCGCGCCGTCGAACACGAGCTACGCCGCTCGGCGTGAGCTCGCGCGAGATCGGCGCTGGTGCCGCCCGGCGCGCCTACGCCAGGCTCATGAACAGCTTCTCCAGCGACTGGGCCTGTTCCGGGTCGAGCCGGCCCTCGGCATCCACGCACTTCTGCAGGCCGGTCGTCACGATCGAGTAGGCGCCGCGGCTGATCGCCTTGCTGACGGCCGCGAGCTGGGTCAGCACATCCTGGCAGCTCGAGCCGTCCTCCAGCATGGCGATCACGTGGTCCAGGTGACCGCGCGCGCGTTTGAGCCGCAGCGCCGCGGCGCGGACATCTTCGGGGGGCAGCTCCATCAGCGACTCGCCGCCTTGTCCAGTGCGGTCTGCAGCAGCCCGCGCACCTCGCTCGCGACGTCGGCGATTTCGGCGTTCGCGGGGGACAGCTGAGCCATGCCGGCCGGATCGAACGCCTCGAGAAGCGTGGACGTGGAATCGATCTCGCGCACCACGACGGAGCAGGGCAGCAGTGCCGCGATCGACGGGTCGGCCTGCGTGGCGCGGTGCGCGAAGCGCGGGTTGCACGCCCCCAGGATCTTCTGCCGCGGAATATCGACGTCGAGCTTGGCCTTCAGTGTCGCTGCCATGTCGATCTCCGTGAGGATGCCGAAGCCGACGTTGGACAGCTCCTCACGGATCGCGCTCTCGGCGTCCTCGAATGTGGATGGCACCGTCGCCTGCAGGGTGTAGCCGGCCATGTCCCGCTCCTTCCGTGGGCCGAACGGATGCGGCCCGTTGTGTATGACGTCATACTATCTAACCCCCCGGGGGGATGCTACAGTTGCTGGGAGACATCCCCCCAGGGGGTTACCTTACGAAGGAGACGACATGACGGAAGACGCCGCACGCCCGCACGGCACAGCGGTTTTGAAGGCTCTGAGCCCGCTGCACCGGCAATTGCGCAAGGCCATCCCGGATGCCTACCAGGGGTTCGGCGCGTTGCACCAGGCCGCGTTCGCCGACGGGGCGCTGCCCACCGCGGTGAAGGAGCTCATCGCGGTGGCCATCGCCGTGACCGACGGGTGCGACGGGTGCATCGCATCGCACGCCCAGGCCGCGGTCCGCGCGGGCGCCAGCCGCCAACAGGCCGCCGAGGCGATCGGCGTCACGTTCCTCATGAAGGGCGGCCCGGCCACCATCTACGGCCCGCGCGCCTATGACGCCTTCCTCGAGTTCGCCGACGCGTACGAGGCGGGCGAGGGCGCGGCCTGACCGCAGCGCTTGTGCCGTCGCGCCTGCCCCGGCCACATCCGGTCGCCCGCAACCGTTGTGGGCGTACAGTCGCCCCATCGCGACACCTATCCACGATCAAGAAGGATCTCTTCGACTATGTGCTCACCCGTCCGCTGCCGGACCTGCAACAAGACCACCTGGGCCGGCTGCGGCAACCACATCGCCTCGGTCAAAGCCCGTGTTCCCCGTGACCAGTGGTGCAATGGCAACCATTCCGCCGCCGAGATCGCCGCGGCCAAGGCCGCGAACCCGGGTATCTTCGCCCGCCTGTTCAGTCGCTGAGCCGGCGGACGCCGCTCGGCACCGCGCCCCATCCCGGATCGTGTTACCCGCGGCCCGTCATAGCGGCCCACCGGGAACACGATCCGTGGGCGTGGCACGAAAATTCCTTCGGCGACTTATCCACCTGTCCTGCTTCTGCCCACAGCGGCTGAAAGATGCTGGCGTGCGGACGGCGTCTTACGCGACTGTTGTCGCCGTGGATGACCAAGGGACAATGCTGTCGAATGATGCGCGACGCATCGTTATGCATCGAAATGCCTACCATGGAGACATGACAAAGGCCATCACGGTTCGCCTCGACGACTCCGACCACGCCGAGCTGGTACGTCAAGCAGACGCTTTGCGGGTGCAGCCGGGCACGCTCGCTCGCATGCTGCTGCTTGGAGCGTTGGTACCTGACCGCGGCGCGCGCTCTGAACCGCTGGAGGCGATCGGCCGGCTGGTGCGGCGCTCTCAGGGTCTGCGCGATGCAGACGCCGTCGACCTGGTGACCGATGCCCGCGACGCTCTCGGTGTCAACCGATGACCGTCGTCATCGACGCCTGTGTCATCGTTGCCCTGGTCACCCCGGATCCGCGACAGGACGCGGTACAGAACAAAATGAACGCGTGGCTCGATGATGACGAGGAAATTCACGCTCCGGCAGTCCTGCCGTACGAGATCGCCAATGTTCTTGCCCGACTGGCCCACGACGGTGACATCGATGCGGATGACGTCACGGATATATGGACCGACCTGTCCGCCCTCGGCCTCCGGCTCCATCCGTTCAGGTTCACGCACGACGGTCCCGCGGTTGCCGACCTCACCGCTCGGCTCCGGAGGCGACACGCCACGGATTCCGCATACATCCGGCTGGCATTGGAACTCGAACCTGAAGTCTGGACGATCGATGGGTCGCTTGCGCGAGGGGCATCCGACATCGGGCTTCCTGTCAGGATGATCACGTGACCACGCTTCACCACTACGGCTTCGTCACAGCGGTGTCCGACTGCGCTGCTCGTCGCCTCCGCTGCGGGCGTACCTCGCTGCGCTTCGGCACACCCTCCGCTACGGCTTCGTCGCAGCGTGGGCGTTTGTGGCAGGCTGCACGGCATGGCATCACGTACCGCGAACTTCTGCATCGACGCGCACGACCCGCGAGCCCAGGTCGCTTGGTGGGCGCAGGTTCTCGACGACTTCGAACCGGACGCCGACGGCGATGACGACGAGGCGGGACTGACCGGCCCGGGTGGCCGGTCGCTGCTCTTCCTCAGGGTCCCCGAATCGAAGTCGGTCAAGAACCGCATGCACATGTGCCTGCGGCCCGTCGATCGTGACCGCGACGCCGAGGTGGAGCGGCTGCTCGGCCTCGGCGCCGGCATGGTCAACGACCTGCGGCGCCCTGACGGCGGCTGGGCGGTGCTCGCCGACCCCGAGGGCAACGAGTTCTGCGTCCTCACCGTCAGCGCTGGCGAGGCGGGTATCGCCCGCGCGTAGCTCACGGCCGGGTATGCCGACACCGTGGCGCCGGTGTCGGCGCTCCGTGAGGCGTCAGCGCGATGCCGCAGCGGGCCGCGAGGTGTGGCTGTCCTCCGTCCGGACGATGATCGACGGCGGCGACTCGACCGTCACGATCAGCTCCGGCGCCCGTGAGTCCAGATCGAGCAGGATCCGGTTGCCGGGAAACAGCTCCCGCAGCTGCCTCAGCGCGTCGAGAGTGCCGAAATCGTAAGAGCTTCCGGCGCGCCGGCCCCGGATGAGTGCGGCCCGAGTGCCCGGGCGCGGGGCGGACGGGTCATCCGGATCGTACGGCTCCAGCGGACGCATCGGCGGCTCCACCGGCGGACCGTCGGGGCGGGGTCCTCGCGGGTCGGCCGGTCCGGGGTGCGGCACGTCGGGGTCGGCGGGGGCGTCGGGCTCGGGAGGTTCGGGGATCGTCACGGTGCAGGCGTCCTTTCGTCCGGCGGGGCAGCGGCCAAGCGTGCCGGTCTCGACCTCCTACCCCGAGGGGCCGGCACCGAAACGCCCAGTACGCCGCGCGGCGGCGGGCTGCCCGGGCCGCGCTCACCACGCCACGGGCAGCGCCTCCACCCCGTGCACCACCGAGTATTCGCGGAACGCGATGTCGGCCGACGGGCGGTCGAGGCGGAGCCCCGGGAACCGGCGGAACAGCGCCGGGTAGGCGGCGCGGAGCTCCATCCTGGCCAGCTCGGAACCGATGCAGCGGTGGATGCCGTGCCCGAACGCGAGGTGTGGCGACGGCGCGCGACCCGGCTCGAACCGGTCGGCGCCCGTCACACACGCCGGATCGCGGTTCGCCCCGGACAGCGAGCACAGCACCACGTCACCGGCGCGGATCTGCGCGTCGCCGATCTTCGTGTCGGCACGGGCGATCCGCGGAAACGCCACCTGCACCACGCTCAGGTATCGCAGCAGTTCCTCGACCAGGCGGTGCACGGCGTCCGGCTCCCCGTCCCGCGCGACCGCCGCCGCCTCGGGGTGCGTGAGCAGCGTGATCGTGCCCAGGGCGAGCATGCTCGCGGTGGTCTCGTGCCCGCCGATCAGGACCCCGTCGGCGAGCCCGGCCAGCTCCTCGTCGGAGAGCTCGTCGCCGTGATCGCGGATCAGCATGCCCAGCAGCCCGTCCCCGGGTTCGCGGCGTTGGCGCGCCACCAGAGTGCGCATGTACTCCAGCGACTCGCTCACCGCGTCCAGCCCGGTCCCCGCACCGCCGAACATGTCGAAGCGCGCGCCGGACAGCTTCTGGAACGCCGCGCGATCCGGGTAGGGCACGTCCAGCAGTTCGCAGATCACCAGCGATGGCAGCGGCACGGCGAACGCTGCGGCCAGATCCGCGGGCGACCCGGCGGCCGCCATGGCGCTGAGCAGCTCGTCGATGATCTCGTCGATGCGAGGCGTCAGCCGCCGCAGCCGTCGCATGGTGAACTCGGGGGTGAGCAGCTTGCGCAGCCGGGTGTGCTGCGGCGGGTCCGACATGCCCAGCCCGCCCGGGTTCTTCTCGGCGGGGGCGGCGCCACTGGAAACGGCCGTGAGCTGCTGAAAGTCGTTGGAGTATGACGCGGCGTCGCCGAGCGTGTCCTTCGCCTGGGAGTAGCCGGAGACGACCCAGGCGCTGATGCCCAAGAAGAACTCCAGCTTGCGCACCGGGGTTCGCTCGCGCAGGCGCGCCAGATCGTCGATCGGGTCGAGGCCGCGGCGGCGCAGCGGCGTGAACAGGTCGAAGCCGTCCTCGGTGACCGGCAGGCCTGGCACCGCCGTGGATTCCGTCATACTTGCCTCGCCTCTTCGTCGGTCACGATCGCCCGTACGGTAGGCGGCGCCGATGTGAACCCCATGAGACCGGCATGACGGAATCCTCGGGCTGCCGCCCGGTTTCCGCGCCCCGAAGCGGGCGCTCCCGAAATGGCCGGCGCCCCCGTGACGCCGGCGCGAACGCTACCGGCTCGGCGGCACGAACTGGCTGGCCGTGAACTCGGCCCCGGCGGGGTCGGCCAGCACGGCGAATCTGGTCCACGGCGCATCGCGGGGTTCGGCCAGCACCGTGCCGCCGAGTTCCCGGGCGCGCGACGCGATCAGGTCGACGTCATCGACGCCGAACGTCACGGTCCAGCGTGCCGGGCGCCCGTCCCGCGGCGCGATCGTCGCGACGACATCCTCGAAGCCGGTCGGCGCACCCATCTGCTCCATGCTGGCCCGCATGCCGGGGTTCAGCGTTTCGAGATAGTCGCCGTAGCCCGGCAGTGCCCACATCAGACCCGAGCCGACCTCGATCGTGGTCCAGCCGAATACGGCGCCGTAGAAGGCTCGCGCCGCGTCGATGTCGCCCGTGTGCAGATTGTTGAAGTTCACCGCGCCGTGCTCGTTGACGGCCGCCGAACCGCGATGCCGCCCGGCCTGCCACACACTGAAGACGGCGCCTTCGGTGTCCGCGAACACGCCCATGCGGCCGGAATCGAAGACGTCGAACGGCTCGGACAGGACGGTCCCGCCGGCCGCCCGGATCTTCGCAGCCGCGTCGTCCGCCGACTCGACGCGGATATAGGTGTTCCACGCCGCTGCCGGCGACGCGCCGGGTGGCAGGGAGGAGATCGCGGCCGCATCCCGGCCGCCGAGGCGAGCCATGAAGTACTGGCCGCCGGAGCCCGGCGGCATCATGTCGGCGGTCTCCCACCCGAACAGTCCGGAGTAGAAGCGGGCGGCTGCCGTGGGATCGGGCTGATTCGTATCGGCCCAGCACGGCACACCGGCCGGGTAGTCTTCGCGCGTACTCATGGTGCGACCTTTCGATCGGAGCCCTGGCCCACTGGTGCGCTCCCGCCGAGGGGGAGCAGCGACGTGCCGATCGAAAGACGGTAGCACCACGTCATGAGAAGCGCCGGTTGTCGCTGGCCAGCACCTCGGCGCGAGGCCCGGCCGTGACGCGCCGTCACGGGGGCCCGCCGGGCTTGGACGGCCGGAACTCGGTCGGCATCGGGTCGAGGCCGAGTGAGGGCAGCGGATCGTAGCCGTAGTAGTAGCGGACGGCGCTGTTGGCGAAGGCCATGGCCGGGACGGCGAAAAGCGCGCCGACGATGCCGAGCACTGTTCCGCCGATCATCACGGCGATCAGCACGGCGAGCGGGTGCAGGTTGACGGCATGCCCCATCAGGAACGGCTGCAGCAGGTGGGCTTCGATCTCCTGGACTCCGATGACGACCACCAGCATGATGATCGCCACCGTCAGTCCGTGCGTCACGAGGGCGATCAGCACGGCGACCGCCCCGGCGGTGATCGCGCCGACAATGGGAACGAATGCCGTCAGGAAGACCAGCACGGCCAGCGGGAAGACGAGCGGGAGGCGGAGGATCAGCGCACCGGCAGCGATCCCGATGGCGTCGATCGCGGCCACGACGACTTGCGTCCTCACATAGCTGGTGACGCTCGTCCAGCCGCGGCGACCCGCCTGGTAGGTGGGGTCTTGTGCGGTTCGGGGCAACAGGGCGATCACGAACACGGCGATGGCCTGCCCCTGCGCCAGGAAGAAGAACGTGGCGAACAACGTGATCAGGATCCCGGCGAGGACGTGTCCCAGCGACGCCGCCCAGCTGATGCCCGTCGCCAACCAATTGCCGCTAGTTGTCACCGCATCCTCGGCGGCGCTCAGGTAGCTGTTGAGATCCTTGTCGCTGAGGTGGAGGGGGCCGGTGTGCAGCCACGCGATGACGGAATCCAATCCGGACCGGGCCTGATCGAGGAGATCCGTCATACCGGATGCGATGGAGGCGCCTGCGAACGCGAGCAGACCGCCCACGGCGATCAACAGCAGCAAAATCGCGGCGAATGACGCCAGATTCACCGGGAATCGCAGGCGGTCGTGGAGCATTCGCACGAACGGGAACAGCAGCGCCCTGAGCAGGAGCGCGATGGCCAGCGGGACGACCACGACGGTGAGCGATCGCAGAGCGACCACCACCAGCGCGGCCGCGGCGACGACCACGAGAATCCGCCACGACCAGCTCGCCGCGGTACGCAATGCCGGCGGCGCGTGTGCCGACGCGCGCGCGGGTTGGCCGGATGACGTCATGCCGCCATAGATACCCCCGCGCCGGCCGCGGGTACTCGCCGCGTTGACCGTCGGCGAACGATGTGGGCGCCGCGTTGTATTGGGCGGCGAAGCGTGGCGCGGCCCGGTTGAACCGATGCGGGTCGTGCCGCGTTGAAACGTGTATGCGCAACCGGTGGGTCCACGTGCTGCGGGGGGTCGTCGTGCTCGCCACCGGTTTCGGTCCGACGCGTGTGGCCGCATACTGGGTCTCGGTGGTGTACGCGATGTACGGCGTCGGGGAGGTCGCTGACGGGTGGCCGGAGATGATCGCCGGGATCGCCGAATGCGCGACCGTCGTATTCGGCAGCCTGATCGTGACAGCGGAGTGGCGGCAACGGAACTTGCGCCCGGTCAAGACACTGCCGCGGCATCTTCCGGCGACGGGGCGCGCGATGTCGTCGGCCCGTATCCCGGGCAGCGCGATGTGACCACCGAGGCGGCACGAGCGGACGCGGTGGCGAGCCCCGAGTCGCAACTGATCCGCGAGCTGCACGCCGAGCACGGGGCGGCGCTGGCGCATTTCGTGGCGGGTCTGGTCGGTGGGGACCAGGCCCGAGCGCAGGACGTGGTGCAGGAGACCTTCCTGCGGGCATGGCGTCATCCGGCCGCGCTGCGCGCCGGCGAGGGCGTCACACGAAGCTGGCTGTTCACCGTGGCCCGACGGATCGCGATCGATGACTGGCGCCGCCGAACCCGCCGCCCCGAGATGCTCACGGCCGAACCGCCGGACGCCGCGCGCCCGGACGAGACCTCCGCGATCGCGGACCGGCAGGTGCTGATCGACGCGCTGCGTGCGCTCGCCTATCCGCACCGAGAAGTATTGCTGGAGTGCTACTTCCGCGGTTCGTCCGTGGCGGAGGCCGCCGTCCGGCTCGGGCTGCCGGAGGGCACCGTGAAGTCGCGGACGCACTACGCGCTGCATGCGCTGCGTGCCGCGCTGGAGGAGAGGGGAGGCCTGACATGAGCGATCGTGAACCTTCACCGGGCGCCGACCCGTTCGAATACGATGACGCCGCCTACGTGCTGGGCGCCCTCGACAGTGAGAGCCGCGCCGCATTCGAATCCCATCTGGCGGCCTGCCCGGCGTGCCCGGCGCGGGTGGCCGCGCTGCAACGGGTGGCCGGAGCGCTGGCATTCGGCGGGGACGAGGCGCGAGAGGCGCTCGCCCTGTCGCCCGCGGTGATCGCGAATCCCGCGGTCACCGCCGCGGGTTCTCCGCACGCCGGGCCCGCGCAGGGTTCGGACCGGGTGGCCGAGCTCGCTCGACGGGTCGAGCGCCGTCGCCGGCGCGCATGGTGGCTGACCGGAGGGTTCGGAGCCGCTGCCGCGGCGGCCGTGGCGGCGCTGGTCGTCGTGCTGGCAGTACCGGCGGCGAGCCCGGCCGTCGACGGGCGGCAGATGACGGCGACCGGCGAGGCGGCCATCTCTGCGACCGCCGCGATCATCGCCAAGCCGTGGGGCAGCGAGATCACGATCGACTGCCGCTACGCCGGCGGATCCCGTTACGTCTCGGGCGACGTCTACACGCTCGAGGTCGTCGACCGAGCCGGGCGGTCCCGGCCGATCGGTTCGTGGTCGCTCGGCACCAGCACGCAGGCACGCTTCACCAGCGGCACGGCGCTGCCGCCCGGCCAGATCGGCGCCGTCACCGTCGTCACGTCGGATGGCACGGTGGTGCTGCGGCTCGCTGCGTGAGCCGGGCGCCGACGGGCGCGCATGTTCGGTGAACGTCGGGCCTCGCCGAGACAGCAGTGCGTCAGAACTGGCATCGCACGGAGCTTGTCATCTCACCCTCGAATGATACCCTAGGGGGGTATCCATGAGGAGGCTGTGATGACCGAGGGCACCCACGGTAGGTCTGGAGGCATGGCCGCCGGCGAGACGGAGCACGCCGGCCACGGCCCGCATGCCGACCACCACTCCGGCGAGCGCGAACCCGACGGCCATGTTGCGCACGGGGATGGTGCCGGGCACGCTGCGCACGCCGGCCACGGGGGCCACGCCGGTCACGGGGACCATGGGGACCACGCGGCGATGTTCCGCGACAAGTTCTGGCTGACCGTCGCGTTGGCGATCCCGGTCGTCGCCTTCAGCAGCATGTTCCAGGACCTGATCGGATACGAAATCTCGTTCCCGGGTTCGAATTGGATCGCCCCGGTACTGGGCACCGTCGTGTTCTTCTACGGCGGCTGGCCGTTCCTGACGGGCGCCATCGGCGAGGTCCGCTCCCGCAAACCGGGAATGATGCTGCTGATCGGCATGGCGATCACCGTCGCTTTCGTGGCGAGCCTGGCCAACGCGGTGGGCATCTTCGCGGTGGAGGTGTGGTGGGAGCTGGCGCTGCTGATCGCGATCATGCTGCTCGGGCACTGGATGGAGATGCGCGCGATCGGCCAGGCCGGCGGCGCCCTGGCGGCGCTGGCCGCGCTGCTGCCGGATGCCGCCGAACTGATCGAAGGTGACGGCGTCCGGGTGGTGCCGGCTGCGGAGCTGGCCGTCGATGACGTCGTGCTGGTGCGCCCCGGAGCGCGGGTACCGGCCGACGGTCTCATCGTCGAGGGCGCTGCGGATCTTGACGAATCCATGCTCACGGGCGAGTCCCGCCCGGTGCCTCGCACCGTGGGCGACCGGGTGGTGGCCGGTGCGGTCGCGGTGGACTCCGCGATCCGCGTCACGGTCACAGCGGTCGGTGACGACACGGCTTTGGCCGGCATCAGCCGCCTGGTCGACGAGGCGCAGCAATCGCGCTCCCACTCCCAAGTACTGGCCGACCGGGCCGCCGCGCTGCTGTTCTATGTGGCGGTAACCGCCGCCCTCGTCACCGCGGTGACCTGGAGTCTGGTCGGCCGCCCGGATCAGGCGGTGATCCTGGCCGTCACGGTGTTGATCATCGCCTGCCCGCATGCGCTCGGCCTGGCGATCCCGCTGGTGACGGCGATCTCCACCTCCCTGTCCGCACGTAACGGCATTCTGGTCAAAGACCGGCTCGCCCTGGAGAAGATGCGCGCCGTGGATGTGGTGCTGTTCGACAAGACCGGGACCCTCACCCGCGGTCGTCACCGCGTGACCGGAGCGGCCGCCGTCGATGGCGACACCGACCGGCTGCTGATCGCTGCTGCGGCCGCGGAATCCGACAGCGAACACCCGGTGGCCCGCGCGATCGTCGCTGCGGCTGCCGAGCGCGGAACCGTGCCGGCCGCGTCCGGTTTCGCAGCGCTACCCGGCCGGGGCGTGCAGGCCACGGTCGGCGGCGTCTCCGTGGCGGTGGGCGGCCCGGGACTTCTTCGTGACCGCGCGCTGAGTGTGCCCGCGTCCCTGCAGGATCGCGTCGGCGGGTGGCAGCACCGCGGCGCGAGCGTGCTGTACGTGATCGAGGACGGTGCGGTCACCGGCGCCGTCGGCCTGGAGGATGAGATCCGGCCGGAATCCCGTCATGCCATCGACACCCTGCACCGCCAGGGGATCCGTACCGCGATGATCACCGGCGACGCCCAGCAGGTCGCCGACGCGGTGGCCGCGGACCTGGGCATCGACGAGGTGTTCGCCGAAGTGCTGCCCGCCGACAAGGACCGCGCGGTCGCCGGCCTGCAGGCCCGCGGGCACATCGTCGCGATGGTCGGCGACGGCGTGAACGACGCCCCCGCGCTGGCGCGCGCCGATGTGGGCATCGCAATCGGCGCCGGCACCGACGTCGCGATCGAGTCGGCCGGGATCGTGCTCGCCTCGTCCAACCCGCAGTCCGTCGCCGCCGTCCGCACGCTGTCGAAGCGCACCTACCGGAAGATGCTGCAGAACCTGTGGTGGGCTGCGGGGTACAACATCATCGCGATCCCGCTGGCCGCCGGAGCCCTGGCCTGGGCCGGCATCACGCTACCGATGGCCGTCGGTGCGGTCCTGATGAGCCTGTCCACGATCGTCGTCGCGCTCAACGCGCAACTGTTGCGCCGCACCGACCTCGGCGTCGCGTCGGCGGCGTAGCCGCCGCAGCGTCGGCTGCGGTCGTGGGGATCGCCGCGTGGCCCTCCGCGGCGATTCCCGCGGCGTTCTTGCCGCTGTGCGAATAGATGACGATGACGTCACCGGCGCTCAGCGGCTCGTGGTCGAGGAACTTGTCGATGTAGTTCTCCGTGCGCTCCAACCACAGCAGTTCGCGGACGCCGCCCGGCCCGAGCACGTTGTGCCAGAGTTGGGCGTCGGGTGAGATCGACGACTGCCGGGGAGCGGATCCCGCAATGTCTGTCGCTTCAAGCAGGGTGGCGGAATTCGAGGGCGAGGTAGTCGGATCGACCCGCGGCGCTATGGGTGCAGACTGCACCCATTCGCGTTATCATTGTGGGATGTCCAAGGTGATGCAGATACGTGACGTCCCGGAGGACGTCCATGACGCTCTGGTCGATGCGGCCAAAGCGCAGGGGATGTCGCTGACGAGGTATGTCCTGCGCGAACTGGAGCACGTAGCCCGACGCGCTCAGATGGTGCGGGACAACGCCGCCGTGATTCGCCGCACACAAGAGGCGATCGGTGGCCGCAGCGATCGCGAGACGATCCTGGCTGTCCTTCACGAAGGCCGGGGCGATTGAGGGTCGTCGATGCCGGCGTGATCGTCGAGATGCTCGTCGGGGACCTCGACCCGGCGCAAATCGGCGATGAGGAAATCGCCGCGCCGCACCTGATCGATAGCGAAGTCACTCACGTGTTGCGGGGGCTGGTCCGCCGCTCTCTGCTCGACGAAGAAGAGGGCGCCGCTGCGATGGAGGGCTTCACCCAGCTGACCCTGACGCGGTTCCCCGCCGCGTGGCTACGGCGCAGGATGTGGGAACTGCGCCACAACCTCAGCGCCTATGACGCCACGTACGTCGCCCTCACTGAGATGACCGATGCTACCGAGTTGCTGACGACAGACGCACGCTTGGCGAATGCGCCCGGCGCCACGTGCCGAATTCGGCTGCTGTGAACCATGACCACCGGCGAACTCCTGTCGGGGTGGCGGGATTCGAACCCACGGCCTCTTCGTCCCGAACGCCTTCGAGGCGCGTTTCCATGCGGTTCTACGAGGTCACGGGGTGTCCCTGAGACCATGCGATCCGCCCTCGGGGTGATTTTGGGGTGATCGCTCAGAGGTCGCGGAGGCGGCTGCGCCAGTAGTCCGGTCGGCGTTTGCTGTGGGCGTAGGCGACGACGGTCAGCGTATCGTCCCGCACGAAATAGATAATCCCGTAGGGGAACAGGTCGACGCCTTTCCGCCGAATCTGCGGAAGGCGCCTTCTGCCCCGGTACAGCGGCGCAGCCTCGGGCCATTGCCGCGCGAAGTCCACCGCGTAGTCGAGATGGTCGGCCAACCTTGCACCGAGACCCGTGTCCTGATTCTCATACCAGATGACAGCGTCGAGATACTCGTCGCGCGCGGCCGGGTGCTCTTGCCAGGGGCGCAGCGTCATCGGTGACGACGTGCGGCGAGTTCGGCGCGGACCATACGGCGAGTCTCTTCACCGTCGACCAACTCGACCTTGCCGGTGAGGATGTCCTCGATGCGGCTGTCGATCTCGTCGTCCCACGCTTCGTCGACCTCGGCCTGCTCGTCATCGTCGATGCGCCCGATCGCGAGCGCCGCGATCTCACGCTCGTCGGCATCGAGCGCTTTGCCGGCGGCGATCACCTCAGCGAGTTCACGAGTCACGTGACTAGTTTACGTGCGCTGATCTGTGGTCGCACTGTATTCGAGCACGGCGAGGATGTCGTCGTGTTCCAGCTCGTCGTAGTCGGTGAGGATGTCGTCGAAGTTCATGCCGGAGGCCAGGAGTTCGAGGATGTCTTGGACGCGCAGTCGCATGCTGCGGATGGTCGGGGTGCCGTGGCAGATGGCTGGGTTCACGGTGATCCGGTCAAGTCGGCTGATGGGCGCGGACATGGGCTGACTGTATCGTCACGAACCTGATCGTGGCTCGATATCGGTTATCGGCCGATGCCACGATCGGGTCGCAGCTTGGATCGATGCGCGCTGCGCCGGGATGCGACCGTGACGGCTCAGTTGGGCGGCTTCCCGTTGGCTCTGTTGCTGTTCGGCGTGTTCCTTGATGAGCGGCGCCGCTTCGGTGACGGGTAGGGCTTCGATGGTGGCCAGTTCGTGGCGGGCGGTGGCGGCGCGCCGGCGCCATTCGGCGGCGTTCGGCGCTGCGCGCCTGCAATCCCTTCCTTGGCCCCGGCATACGACAAGTTCGTCTGCCCTCGGTCTGCGTCGAGGTGAATTAGGGGTGATTTTCCTCGGCACGACAACGCTGTGATTCAATCAAATAAAGCGAAAACCCCTGGCTTGACCAGGGGTTTTCCGTTGTCGGGGTGGCGGGATTCGAACCCACGGCCTCTTCGTCCCGAACGAAGCGCGCTACCAAGCTGCGCCACACCCCGTGAACAGCCGAGGACAAGTCTAGCGGATGGCACGCGGCCCCGATGCCACGGTGCCGCGAGGCGAAAAAGTCGAAGATTGCACACCAGATTTCCGGTGGCTCGCGGCTCGGCGCTGTGACCTGCCGGTATGGAAACGGCCGTCGGTCGTGACGAAATCTGGCGTGCGATCCTCGACTCCTGGTCGCACCGCCGCAGCCGTGCGCCATAGCGCTACGGGCGCGCCACCAGTGTCAGCAGCGTCGCCTCCGGCCGGCAGCAGAACCGCACCGGCGCGTACGGCGAATTGCCCAATCCCGCCGATACGTTCAGCCAGGTGGACGCGCCCCACCGGGACAGCCCCCGCGCCCGGGAACGGTCGATGCCGCAGTTCGTCACCACCGGCCCGAACCCCGGCAACCGGACCTGGCCGCCGTGCGTGTGCCCCGCCAGAATCACGTCATACCCGTCGGCAGCGAACCGGTCGAGCACCCGGGGCTCCGGAGAGTGCGTGACGCCGATCCGGACAGCCGCCTCTGCGTTGGCGGGTCCCTCGATGACGCCGTACCGGTCGCGGCGGGTGTGTGGGTCGTTGACCCCGGCGAGCGCCACCTGCCGCCTGCCGGGCGGCCCCTCGCCGTGGACTGCCGCGCCGGCCTCGCCATCCGCGTGCTCCGAGTGACCGAGCGGGCCGCCGACGGTGACGATCGCGCGCGCGTTGTTCAGATCGGCCCATCCGCGGCCGGTGAGCGCGTCGCGCAACTCCGGCCAAGGCAGGTCCACTTCGCGGCGCACGTGCGTGCGTTTGGTGAAGTAACGATGCGGGGATTTCGGCTCCGGAGCGTAGAAGTCGTTGTTGCCGAACACGAACGCGCCGGGGAGGTCGAGCAAGGGGCCGAGGGCGCTCAGCGCCGACGGCACGGCCTGATCCGACGACAGCGTGTCGCCGGTCATCACCACCAGGTCGGGGTGCAGGCGCGCCAGGCCGGACACCCATCGCGCCTTGTGCCGGTGCCGCGGCAGCATATGCAGGTCCGAGAGATGCAGCACGCGAAGTGGCGTCGCTCCGGGCCGCAGTACCGGCAGCATCACCCGGCGTAGCGCGAACCAGTTCCGCTCGAGGAGCGTCGTGTACAGCACGCCGGCTGCCGCGGCCGTCAGCACGGCGCCGGGGCCGACCCGCCGGCGCGACCGGCTACCCACCGGTCATCACCCTGCAGGAGACCGGTGCCACCGACGTGCCGTCACCCACCGCCGGCCCCACCGCCGCTGCCGTCGCTTCCGCCGGACCAGCCCCCGCCGCCGGTGTCGCCGCCGCCGGTCCCGCCGCCGGCCGGGATCTGCGGAACGGTTCCGGAGCCTCCGGATGTACCGGCACCCGCCGACACCACGAGTGTGACCGTGGTGCCCGGCAGGGCGCTCTGCTTCGGATCCTGGCCCACCACGGTGTTGGCCGGCTGCGTCGTCTCCGAGTCGTACGTCACGGCGACGTCGGGAAAACCGTAGGCCGCGAGCGTCGACTTCGCGTCGGCCAGCGACATGCCCTCGACGTTCGGGATCTGCGAGGCCGTCTGCCCGGCGAGGTACTGCGGGTCCGACACCGGGAACAGCGAATCGGATGCTCCCTGGTGCAACGGGGTCATCGCCGCCAGCCAGGTCTGCTCGGGCACGGTGCCGCCCGTCATCCCCACGCCGCGTTTGGCGGCGTCGGCGACCTTGCAGGATCGCACCGGCTCGACGCAGATCGCCTGCGGATGCGGCTCGTAGTCCCAGGTCATGGTCGCTGCCGCGTAGTAGGGCGTGTATCCCAGGAATGCGCCGGACTTGTTCTGCAGCGTGGTGCCCGTCATGGCGGCCGATTCGCGCGTCCAGGCGGCGGCGTGCGCCGCGGTGTAGCCGGTGCCCGTCGTGTCCAGCATCGTGCCGGTGATCGCGTTGGTCAGCGTGTGCGCCAGCTCCGGGGGCACCGCCTGCTCACACGGCTGCTGCTTCCACGGCACCTGCTTGCCGTCGCGGTCGGTGATCGACGCAACCGGAGTCGGCGGGCACCACATGCCGTCGGAGTCCAGCGTGGCGCCCACGTTCGCGAGTTCCAGCGGGCTCACCGGCGACACTCCCAGGGTGAATGACGCGATGCGCTGCGCGGGGACCAGGTCCTGGTAGGTGGCGCCGATCCCGGCGAACGCCCGATCCACGTCGCCGGCGTCGAGCTCGTACCCGCGCAGGCCCAGCTTCACGGCCATGTCCACCACGTCGGCGAGGCCCAGCTGATCCTCGAGCTGCACGAACGGGGTGTCCGGCTGCCGGATCAGGGCCGTGGACAGCGGCATCGACTCCGGCCAGGTGATGCCCTGGTTGTCGAATTCGTAGGTGGGCACCAGCGGACTGGTGTACTTGGCAGGCACCGGCAGCTGCGAGCGCGTGCCCAATCCCTTGTCCAGCGCGGCGGCGGCGGTGAACAGTTTGAAGATTCCGCCGGCGCCCAGCGGCGCGAACGTGGTGGTCAGCCGCTGCACCGTCTCGCCCTTGGATGTGTCCAGGCCGTACGGCCGGTTGGCAGCCAGCGCCAGCACCTTTCGCGTCCCGGCGCCCGGCTCGACCACGGCCATCACGTTCGCGATGCGCGACATGCTGGCGTCGTCCGGGTTCACGGCCGACGTCACGGCAGCCACGGCGTTCTTCATAACGTCCGGGTCCAGCGTGGTGGTGATGGTGAAGCCGCCGCGGGCGATCTGGTTGTAGTCCATACCCGCGTTCTGCAGGTAATCCAGGACGTACCGGCAGAAGTAGCCGTCGGTGGCGTGGCCCGGCGCCTCGATACATCCGTTGGGCAGGTAGCTGGCGTTCAGGTCCTCCGAGATCGACCGCGCCTTGGCCTTGTCGCGCTCCACCGCCGAGATCTTCTTGTCCCGGAACATCGCATCCAGCACCAGGTCTCGCCGCTTCTGCGTGTCCACGATCTGGCTGCCGACCAGCGGGTTGTACTGGTTCGGGTTGTTGATCATCGCGGCGAGCAGTGCGGCCTGCGACAGCGACAGCTGGTTGGCGGACACTCCGAAGAAGTGCTCGGACGCGGCCTCGGCGCCGTAGGTATTGGGCCCGAATGCGACGAGATTCAGGTACTGCTCGAGGATCTCGTTCTTGGTGTGCGTCGTCTCGTACTGCAACGCGATCTTCGCCTCGCGCAGTTTGCGGATCGGCGTGCGCGCCACCGCGTCGGCCTTCTCCGCGGGCGTCTGCGCCTCCACCAGGAACAGGTAGTTCTTCACGAGTTGCTGGGTGATGGTGGATCCGCCCGAGATGGGCTCGCTCTGCGCGTTGTTGATCACCGCTCGCAGCGTGCCCTGCCAGTCGATGCCGTGATGCACGTAGAAGCGGCGGTCTTCGATGGAGATGACGGCGCCCTGCAGATACAGCGAGATGTCCGACAGCGGCGCATAGACGCGGTTCTGCTCGTAGACGTAGGCGATCACGTTTCCGTCGGCGTCGGTGACCGTGGTGGTGAGCGGCAGCTTCGACATGTCCAGCAGCTTGGTGTCCGCCGATTCGACGGCCGAGGTGACCTTGTTCGCTGCCAGCCCGGTGCCCATGGCGTAGGGCAGCAGCAGGCCGGCCAGCAGCACGCCCGCCATGACGCTCGCGATGAGCAGTTTCGCCAGTCCGCCGAATATCCGCACTTGATAGAGAGTACCGGGAATCGATGACGGGCTCCGTGGCGCTCGGCCACCGGAGGTTACGGAGCGAGGACCGTCGCCAGCGTGCGCAGACCGGCGAGATCGTGCACATCGGTGGGCAGCGCGGGAACGGGTATGACGCCGATCTCGGGGCGCGCCCCCTCGAACCGGGCTCGCATCCGGAGCTCTTCCACGTGCAGCGCGACCTGGTTGGTATGGAGTTGCAGCGCCGCGCGCGCCAGCACCGCGCTCTTGGCTTTGGACGGGTCGGCTTCGGCGGCTTCCAGCGCCGACACGTCCAGTTTGGGCGGCAGCTCGACCAGCGGCGGATGGGTGCGGTTGAGGATCAGGCCGGCCAGCGGCATGCGCTCCGAGGTGAGCCTGTCCGCGAAGTACGCCGCTTCGCGCAGCGCATCGGCCTGGCAGGTGGCGACCACCACGAACGAACTGCCCGGGTCGCGCAGCAGGGCGTAGGTGGTCTCAGCGCGCGCCCGGAATCCGCCGAACATGTCTTCGAACAGCTGCACGAAGCGCGCCGCGTCGGTCAGCATCTGCCCGCCGATCACGGCCGTCACCGCCTTCGCGAACAGCGTGAATCCGACCCCGACCAGCTTCATCACGCCCCTGCTGGGCGCCGCCAGCAGCCGGATCATCCGGCCGTCCAGGAAGGCGGCCAGGCGCTGCGGCGCGTCCAGGAAGTCCAGTGCCGAGCGGCTCGGCGGCGTGTCCACCACGATCAGGTCCCAGGTGCCGGTGGCGGCCAGCTGGCCCAGCTTCTCCATCGCCATGTACTCCTGGGTGCCGGAGAACGATGACGAAATGCTGCGGTAGAACGGGTTCGCCATGATCTGCGCGGCCCGCTCCGGGCTGGTGTGCGCCGAGACCATGTCGTCGAACGTGCGTCTGGTGTCCAGCATCATGGCCCACAACTCGCCGCGCGCCGCGTCGCCCAGATCCACTCGTCGCGGTGTGTTGTCCAGCTCGGCCAGGCCCAGGGACTGGGCGAGCCGCCGCGCCGGATCGATGGTGAGCACGGCGACGGTCCGGCCGGCGTCGGCCGCGCGCACCGCCATGGCCGCCGCGGTGGTCGTCTTGCCCACGCCGCCGCTGCCGCACGTGACGATGATCCTCGTGGCCGGATCGTCCAGCAACGCTCCCGCGTCGAACCGCGTGGCGGGTTCCCGGGCGGTTCCGGACGCCGGCCCGGATGGCGTGCCGTCGGGCTTCGTCATGCCGGGACCCCTTCCGCGACCAGCAGTTCCGCCAATTCGTACAGCTCACCCAGCTCGACGGCCGTCGGTGAGGCCGGCAGGTCCAGCAGCGGCAGGCCGGTGGCCGCGAGTTCGGCGCGACACCGTGCCCGGTCGGCGCTCTGCTCGGCGTAGCGGCGGATCACGTCGGCGAAGGCGGTCAGGGTCGCACCGGCCGCGGTGACCCCGTATCCGGCCAGCCCGCGGCGCAGGGCGGCGGTGTCCACGGTGCCCGCCTCGGCCTCGGCGAGCAGCTTGTCCGGCAGCCGGGCGGGGGCGACCTGGTTGACGATGATCGAACCGACCGGCAGTTCGGCCTCCTTCAGCTGCCCGATGGCTTCGATCGTCTCGGTGACGGGCATGTCCTCGAGCAGCGTCACCAGGTGCACCGCGGTCTCGGCCGAGTGCAGCAGGGCGCTCACCCCGGAGGCCTGGTTGTGGATCGGGCCGCGCCGCGCCAGGTCGGCCATCGCGACGGTGACGCCCAGGAAGGTGACCACCCGGCCGGTCGGCGGAGCGTCCACGACGACCGCGTCATACATGGGTTTCTCGCCGCCGCGGGTGACGGTCTCCTTGATCTTCCCGGTGATCAGCACGTCTCGCAGGCCCGGCGCCAACGTCGTGGCGAACTCGACAGCGCCGAGCCGCTTCAGGGTGCGCGCTGCGAAGCCCAGGTTGTAGAACATGGCGAAGTACTCCATGAGCGCGGCTTCGACGTCGATGGCCAGCGCCCGCACCTCCCCGCCGCCGGGGGCCAGGGCGATGCGCCGCTCCTCGTACGGCAGCGGGGGCAGGTCGAAGAGCTGGGCGATGGCCTGGCGCTCCTCGGTCTCGATGAGCAGCACCCGCTTGCCGCCGGTGGCCAGCGCCAGCGCCAGCGCCGCCGCGACGGTGGTCTTCCCGGTGCCGCCCTTTCCCGTGACGATGTGCAGCCGGACGGGCGGGCGGGCGGGCGTCATGGGTTCCATCGTGCCCTGGTCAGCTGGCCATCGCCATGACGACGATCGCCAGCGCCGGGATCGCGATGAGGATCAGCGCCAGCCACAGCGGCGAGGCCAGCACGATCAGGAAGCCGGCCGGGACGGCGCAGGCCGGCACGATCAGCAGCCCCTTGTGCCGGGCCGGCTGCCAGTCCCGCCGCTCGCGCAGCGAGTCGTACCACAGCAGCGTGAGGATGATCAGCAGGATCGCCTCGAGGGTCGCCGTCGCCCACTGCCACCACGCCATGGGCGCCAAGCGTATCGGCACGGCGGCCCGAGCGCGCGCCCGGCCGGGGACCTACAGTGAGCCGTAGCGCGGCAGCCCCGGTACCGCGCCCGCATGCGAAGGAGAACCCATGAGCGCCCGTGCCACGCTGGCCGACCTCGGCGTCACCCTGCCCACGCCCGCCGCCCCGGCCGGGTCCTACGTGCCGGCGGTGCGCACCGGCGACCTGATCTTCACGGCGGGGCAGGTGCCGTTCGTGGACGGGAAGCTGCCGGCGACCGGCAAGGTCGGCGGCGAGGTGTCCGCGGAGGACGCCAAGGCGCTCGCCCGGATCAGCGCGATCAACGCGCTGGCGGCCGTCGCGGCGCTCGTGGACGTGGACGACATCGTGCGGGTGGTGAAGGTCGTCGGGTTCGTCGCCTCCGCCGAGGGGTTCACCGGCCAGTCCGGCGTGGTCAACGGCGCCTCCGACTTCTTCGTGCAGGTGTTCGGCGACGCGGGCAGGCATGCCCGGTCCGCGGTCGGCATGGCCGAGCTGCCGCTGGGCTCCCCGGTGGAGGTGGAGATCGTCGTGGAAGTCCGCCCGGGTGCCTGACCGTGCCTGACCTGCCCGCCGCCACCGCGATCCGGCCGGCGTCGACCGTGATGCTGGTGCGCGACGCGACGGCCGGGCTGGAGGTCTTCACGCTGCAGCGGGTCGCCGAGATGGCGTTCGCGGCGGGGATGACGGTGTTCCCGGGTGGTGGGGTCGATGCCAGGGACGCGGATGACGCGATCCCGTGGACGGGCCCCGACGCCCGGTGGTGGGCGCAGCGGCTGCGGCTGGATGCGGCCGCGGCCCGCGGGCAGGTGGTGGCCGCCGTGCGCGAACTGTACGAGGAGACCGGTGTGCTGCTGGCCGACCCGGGCGGCCCGGAAGCCGTCGGCGGGATCGTGGTGGAGAGCGAGTACGACGCCACCCGCGCCGCTGTTGCGGCGCACGAGTCCAGCCTGGCGGCGGTGCTTCGCGCCCGCGGCGCCCGTTTGCGGGCCGATCTGCTGCGGCCCTGGGCGCGGTGGGTCACGCCGCCGGGATTGCCGCGCCGCTACGACACCTTCTTCTTCGTGGCCGCGCTGCCGCACGGGCAGCGGGCGGACTGCGTCACCACCGAGGCGGTCGCGGGAGGCTGGCACCGGCCCGCGGACGTGCTGCGCGCCGGCGAGCGCGGCGAGGTGGGGCTGATGCCGCCGACCGTGGCCATGCTCGTGGATCTGGCCGCCGCGCAGCGCGTGGACGATCTGATGACGGTGCCACGGGAGATGGAACCGGTCCGGCACGGGCTCCCCGTTAAAAGCGCGAACAGGACGGCCGGTTGATGACGACGCAGGTGACCGAGCTGGCGTCGGTGCAGCTGGCGCCGAACCCCGGGCCGATGACGCTGGACGGCACCAATTCCTACGTGCTGCGGGCCGGCTCCGGGTCGGCGGTCGTGGTCGATCCGGGCCCGGATGACATCGGGCACCTGCGGGCGTTGGCCGCCGAGCCGGTGACGCTGATCCTCATCACACACCAGCACATCGACCACACCGAGGGGGCCGGCCTGCTGCACGAACTCACCGGCGCGCCGGTGCGCGCGCCCCGGCCGCAGGACTGCCACGGCGGGGACCCGCTGCGCGCCGGCGAGCGGATCGCGGCGGGCGGGCTGGAGATCCACGTGGTGGCCACGCCCGGGCACACCGCCGATTCGGTGTCGTTCTTCCTGCCGGGCGACGGGCCGTCCGGATCGGTGCTGACGGGCGACACCGTGCTCGGTCGCGGCAGCACCGTGATCGGGATCCCCGACGGCACGCTGGCCCAATATCTCGATTCGCTGCGCACGATCGCGGAACTCCGTGCGCCGCACCGGGTTCGAGGCCGTGAGGGCGGGCCCCCGCCGGTCGGGCTGCCTGCGCACGGACCGGTGCTGCCGGACATCGCCGCCGTCTGCGGTCAGTACATCGCGCACCGGCTGCAGCGCCTGGACCAGGTCCGCGCGGCGCTGGACGCGGCGGGCCTGACGGCCGGCGAGGCGCAGTCCGACGACGGCATCGCCGCCGTGCTGCGCGAGGTGTACCCGGATCTCGCTCCCGGCGTCGAAGTGGCCGCCGCGTACTCCGTGGCGACGCAACTGGCCTATCTCGCGGCAGAGCCGGACGGCTGATCCGCAGTACCGCCGGAGCATGCACCTGCGCCGCGCCGCCGACGCTGTCACCATGGAGCACATGGCCCCACGCAACGTACCGATCAAGACCCTGCTCGTCCTGGGCGCCAGCGGCGACCTGTCCGCCCGGCTGCTGCTGCCGGGACTGGGAGGTCTGATCACCGAGCACCCGGACCGGGCGTTGCGCCTGGTGGGTAGCGGCGCCGAGCAGTGGGACGACGCGACGTGGCGGAAACGGGTGCAGGAGTCTTTCGGCACGGTGGACGCCCACGGGCCGCTGGTGGACAGCGTCCTGCACGACACCCGTTACCTCACCGCCGATGTCACCGATCCGGGCGCCTGGCCCGCGCTCTTCGCCGCCTGTACGGCGCCGGTGGCCATCTTCTTCGCACTACCGCCGCCGGTGACCGCCAAAGCCTGCCAGGCTCTCACGCAGGTCGATGTGCCGGCGCACACCCGACTCGTGCTGGAGAAGCCGTTCGGCACCGACGAGGAGACCGCCGCCGCGCTCAACGACCTGATCCTGACGATCGCCCCGGAGGACGACATCCACCGCGTCGACCACTTCCTGGGCAAGTCCACGGTGCTCAACCTGCTGGGGCTGCGTTTCGCCAACCGCATCCTGGAGCCGGTTTTCACCGCCGAACACGTGGAGCGGGTGGACATCGTCTTCGACGAGAACTTGGCGCTGGAAGGACGCGCCGGGTATTACGACGGCGCCGGTGCGTTGGTGGACATGGTGCAGTCGCATCTCCTGCAGATCCTGTCGCTGCTGGCCATGGAGCCGCCGTCCACGCTGTCCGCCGCGGACCTGCGCGATCACAAGGCCGGCGTGCTTCGCGCCACGCACGTGTGGAACGACGACCCGGTGCGCTTCTCGCGCCGCGCCCGCTACACGGCAGGCCGGCTCGGCGACAGGCACGTGCCCAACTATGTGGACGAGAAGGGCATCGACGGATCCCGCGGCACCGAGACGCTGGCGGAGGTGACGCTGGCCGTGGACACGTGGCGCTGGGCTGGTGTGCCGTTCCGGATCCGCACCGGCAAAGCGATCGGCACGCCCCGAAAGCAGGCGGCCGTCACCTTCAAGCAGACCCCGCGGCTGCCGCACGGTCTGGTCAGCGACGGGCAGCCCAACAGGATCGTCATCGGGTTCGGCCCCGACACCATGGACATCCAGCTGGGCGTCAACGGCCCGGGCGACCCGCTGACCATCGAGCAGACGACGCTGCACAGCGAATTCGGACCGGGCGCGCTGCCCGCCTACGGCGAGGTGCTGCTCGGTGTCCTGGACGCCGACCCGTCGCTGTCGGTGCGCGGCGACACCGCGGAGGACTGCTGGCGGATCGTGCAGCCGGTGCTGGACGCCTGGCGGGCCGACAAGGTGCCGCTCCAGGAGTACCGGGCGGGCAGCGCCGGGCCGGACGGCTGGCCCCTGTAGGCCCGCTGCGGTTGCCGAGCAACCGCCCGGAGGTCAATCACGTCGCCGGCCCGCTGCGGTTGCTCAGCAACCGCACGGCCGACAGGCCGCGAGCAGCGTCATACCCGTGGGCTAGCGAGCGCGCCGGGAGAGCCGATCCGGATCCAGGATGACGACGCTCTTGCCCTCGAGCCGCAACCAGCCGCGCTGCCCGAAGTCGGCCAGCGCCTTGTTCACGGTCTCCCGCGAGGCGCCCACCAGCTGGGCCAGCTCCTCCTGGGTGAGGTCGTGCGTCACCCGCAGCTGCCCGTCCACGCGGGTGCCGAACTGCCGGGCGAGCTGCAACAGCGCCTTGGCGACGCGACCGGGCACGTCGGTGAAGATCAGGTCCGCCAGGGAGTTGTTGGTCCGGCGCAGTCTGCGCGCGATGACCCGCAGCAGCTGCTCGGCGATCTCCGGGCGCTCCGAGATCCACGCGCGCATGGCGGCGCGGTCCATGGTGGCGAGCTTCGTGTCGGTGACCGCGATGGCGCTGGCCGTACGGGGGCCCGGGTCGAACACGGAGAGTTCGCCGAACATGTCGGCCGGCCCCATGATCGCGAGCAGGTTCTCCCGCCCGTCCGGGGAATGCCGGCCGAGCTTCACCTTGCCCTCGAGGATGATGTACAGCCGGTCGCCGAGTTCCCCTTCGGTGAAGATCGAGCTGGACCGGGGAAACGTCACTGTTTCGAGCTGGGCGGCCAATGCGGCGGCGGCTTCCGGCTCGACACCCTGGAAGATGCCGGCCCTGGCGAGCGTGTCGTCCACGCGTCCTCCTGATCCATCACTATCACGCGAGATTGAGACGCAGACCACAGTCTAGGGCCTGCGTCGCAGAACCGTCGTCTACTGTTTCATACCGCCATCGGGCGTGGCGCTGCCAGGTGCCCCGCTACCGGGCGCGGACCTGGGTATGACGCTGCCCTGCGGCTGCGCCGCCGCGGCTGCATGCCGGGGGCTGCCCGGCGATGTCGGCTCCTGCGGGCCATCGGCGTCAGCCGACCCGCTCCGCGACGACGCCCACCGGGAGAACCGGGAGCGCCGGGACGGCCGGTTGGAGCGGCTGCGGGCCCGGAAGCGCGACAGTGCCCGCGTCCAGCCTTCGTTGACGAAGGTCGTCACCTCGTCGCGCTGGGCATGATCGAAGAACTCCTCGACGTCCTGTTCGCTCACCGACTCGGTGCGCAGCCGGTGCTCCAATCGCTCCATGAGCAGCGCGAACGCGAGTACGCCGAGAGGAATGAGCAGTACCAGGAAAACCATGCCCCTCCCATCGCCGACTACGATTCACACTACCGTGTGGCACGCTGACACCGTGGTGCACTCCGTCGATGTCGAGGGGGACACCGGCCGGCGGCTGGTGCCCGACGCCCTGCTGCCCGACTGGCTCTGCACCGTGGTCCGGCGGCTCGACGGCGCGCCGCTGCCGGCCTGGGTTCTGCACGCCACGGATCCACCTCCCCCGGATGCGCGTCGCGGTGCCGTGCTCATGCTGTTGGCCGAAGGTGACGACGGTCCGGACCTGGTGATCACGCAGCGCGCCGCCACGCTTCGGGCGCATGCCGGCCAGCCCGCGTTCCCCGGCGGCGCGCTCGAGGCGGGCGAGGACGATGTCGCGGCGGCGCTGCGCGAGGCCGCCGAGGAGACGGCGCTGGACCCGGCGGGTGTGACCCCGGTGGCGACTCTTCCGCAGCTGTACCTGCCGCCGTCTCGCTTCGCGGTCCGCCCGGTGCTGGCGCATTGGGACACCCCCTGCGACATCCGCGCCGTGGACCCGGCGGAGACACAGCGGGTGCTGCGGGTGCCCGTGACGGATCTGGCCGACCCGGACAGCCGTGGCACCGTGGTGCTGAAGGCCGGCGGCCCGCGCGGTCTCGTCCGCACCCTTCGCTCCCCGGCATTTCGCGTGGGCGGGCTGACGGTGTGGGGTTTCACGGCGGGTCTGGTGGACCTGCTGCTGGAATGGGGCGGCTGGGCCGTCCCGTGGGATCGTACCCGCGAGATGACACCGTGAACCTTGTCGACCTGGCGTTGATCCTGCTGCTCGTGGTGGCCGGCTTCTCCGGCTACCGCAAGGGCTTGATCACGGCCACGCTGTCGCTGGTCGGCGCCGTGGCCGGCGCCCTGCTCGGGCTGCAGATCGCGCCCGCCCTGGCCTCCCACGTCGAGGAACAGCTGGCGAAGGTCGGCATCGGCGGCGTGCTGGTGGTGGTGGGCATCATCGTGGGCATGTCCGCCGGGGGTTGGCTGGGCTCGCTGGTCGCCCGGCAGCTGCATTGGCAGCCGGCGGTCGCCGTGGACCGGGGCCTGGGCATGGTGGGCCAGATGGTCGCGGTGCTGGCCGTTGCCTGGCTGGTGGCGCTGCCCATCGCCGCGTTGCCGGTGCCGGCCCTGTCGGCGCAGATCCGCTCGTCGTCGGTGATCGCCAGTGTGGACAAGGTGATGCCGCCGGAGGCGGAGAAGGTGTCGGCCGGACTGAGGTCGCTGTTCACCGGTTCCGGCTTCCCGCCGATCCTGGCGCCGCTGGCGCCGGCGCCCAATGTCCCGGTTGACGCGCCGGACAAGAGCCTGGCACTGGATCCGGATCTCACGGGCCTGACGGCTTCCGTGCTGAAAGTCCGCACCCAGGCCCCGCAGTGCGGGGCGTCGATGGAGGGCACCGGGTTCGTCGTCGCCCCGGGAATGCTGGCCACGAACGCACATGTGGTGGCCGGTTCGTCATCGGTGTCCGTGGAGACGGCGGGCCGCTCGTTCGCCGCCGAGGTGGTGGAATACAACCCATCGGTGGACCTGGCGGTTCTGCGCGTCGCGGGGCTCACCGCGCCGCCGCTCGCGTTCGCGCAGCCGCCCGCCAAGGCCGGGGATGACGCCGCAGCCGTGGGCTACCCGCTCGACGGCCCGTTCACCGTCTCGCCGATGCGGGTCAGGGCGCAGACCGCGCTGCGCGGCCCGGACATCTATGCCAAGAACACCGTCACCCGCGAGGTGTATACGTTGCGCGGATCGGTGCGGCCGGGCAATTCGGGGGGTCCGTTGCTGGCGCCGGACGGCAGCGTGATCGGAGTGATCTTCGGGGCGGCCATCGACAACCCGGACGTGGGGTTCGCGCTGACGGCGCGGCAGGCGGCACCGGTGATCGCCGCCGGGATCGCGTCCCGCGCGGAGGTCGGCACCGGCGCCTGCGCCGCCCATTGATCCGTCGCCGCGTGAACGTTGACGGTGCACGGGCCGGACGACTCACCGTGCGTCACCGGGCGGTGTTTGATCCGCCCGTTCCTTGCCTTCGTTGCGGGCGGCACTCGCTGTGTTGTTTTGAGGCGTTCCTTGCCTTCGTTGCGGCCGAGTCTCGCTGGCGCTCGCCTCGACCTCCACTACGGCTGCGTCACGCCTCGGCGCTCGCCTCGACCTCCACTACGGCTGCATCACCGGGCGGCGGCCTTCTTGAGTGCGTCGGCGGTCGCGGAGGCCTCCTGCAGGGTGAGCTCCGGTTTCTTGATCTTCTTCATGCGACGGACACCCAGCACCACCAGCCCGGCCGCCATCAGCAGCATCGCGCCGAACACGATGACGAACGCCGCCCAGCGGGGCAGCCAGATGTCCAGGACCTCGCCGACCATCAGCCAGAAGAACCACAGCGAGAACAGCCCGATCGCGCCGGCGGCGGCGAAGAAGATGCTGCCCCGCAGCGCCTGCTTCACCGATGCGGTGAGTTCCAGCTTCGCCAGTTCGATCTCGGCCCGGACCAGCGTCGAGACGTGCGTGGCCGCATCCTTCACCAGCTCGCCGACGGTGCCGTTCGGATCCGTGGGCGGCTCGGCCGTCATGGGGATGGAGGCGGGTCCGCCCGCCGGCCGGGTGTAGTCCGTCGGCGGGTGCACTCGGGAACGTGCCACGATGGCCTCCTTCGTCATGCCGCACCGCGTTACCGGTGGCTCATGGTGTGCTGCGGCGGTCCGTGCGGGCGACACGCGGACTTCTCCGCCGCCCGGCGAGTCTCATCGTGCCACGGATCGAGCGCCGCCCGCGATGGGACGCCGCCGATGCCGCCGTGTCGCGACGCCGGCTCACCCGATCCCGGTGGCGATCCGGGGGTGCTGGGCCGGGTCCAGCCAGCGCATGATCGACACGAGCGTGGACGAGTCGATGGCGACACAGCCCGCAGTCGGCTTGCCGTTGGTCACGTGCAGGAAGAATGCGCTGCCTGCGCCCGGCACCACGGGGCTGCGGTTCACGTCCATCACCACCGCATAGTTGTATTCCGGCTGTATGTACTGCAGGTGCTCGGAGACACTCGTCCGGAACGGGCAGGAGGCCGCCGCGCAGGTCTGCATCGTGTTGTATGACGCTGCCCTCGTGTCGGACACCCACCAGTCGTTCGGTCCGGTCCTGTGGTACGGCAGCGCCGTGCCCGGGTCGGCCTTGGCGCCGAACGCCTCGGTGAGCGTGAAGGTACCGAGCGGCGTGCGGCTGGTGGACTCGCTCGCGGTGCCGATGCCTGCCGAGCCGACCCATGCCGTGACCGGCCCATACACCACCCGCCAGCTGCCGTTGGTGCTCTTCTGCCAGGCGCGCAGCGTGGCGCGGGTCGCCGACGGCGACGACGCGGTGACCGTGATCAGCTGGGATGCGTTGCCGAGCGCGACCGGGATCGTGAAGTCCGGCGCGGTCGCGGTCTTGGGTGCAGTCGTTTTGGGTGCTGTCGTCTTCGGCGGTGCGGTGGTTTTGGGTGCCGTGGTTTTCGGTGCCGTGGTCCTCGCGGGCGCTGTGGTGCGCGGCACCGGCGCGGGTGTGGGCGCTGCCGGGGGAGCCGCGGGCTGGAGCTGGCCGGCGGGCGCGGCGGGGGCTGCCGGCGAGGGCGGCGCCGGCGCTGTCATGGGCAGCGTCATGGTTGAAGCAGCCGACGTGGTCACGGCGGCAACGAGGGGGCTCCCGGTGGTGCCCGCCGCGGGACCACCGGCGGTTCCCGCCGCGGGCGGCGTCATCTCCGTTGCCGAGACGTCGCCGGTCGCCGTGTCCTGCGCCGACGGAACGCGGACCGCGGTGCTCGCGGCTGTGGGCGCCGGCGATGCGGCCGTGCTCGTCGGCTGCGCTGCCGTGCTGGATGCCGCGGCGGTGGCGGCCGTCGGTGCGGCGCCGTCGGGCAGCGCCATGACCACGGCGACCGCGGCCGCCACGCCCAGCACGGCGACGACGACGGTCCCGGCGATGCGTCCGGCTCTTCCACTCACGGTGACCACGCTACCGACTCCGCCCGGCGCAGTGGCGGTACCGGCTTTGCCGCGCGGCGCTCGTCAGCCGGCGCCCGGCGGCCTCGCACGCCGTCTCGTCACGTGAGGTGTCGCGGCGTCCGGAGGCGGGACGGATGGCAGCTCATGGGCGGCACATAAAGAGGCGGCGCCCCGATGAGGGAGCGCCGCCTGACGCGGGCTATCCGGCTACCAATGCTGCATCGTTGTTCGTCGATAATCATTCGGGTGCCGCGTGTTTCGCGGAAGACCCTCACGACGTCCCTACGCGGTTGGAGCGATGAGTGGGTACCTGGAGTCCTACGTCGGAACCCTCCATGCGGGGAGATGGATGCTTCTCTTCCGCGTCCACTCTTGCCGATCGATGGTTCCTACCACCAGTCTCACCGCGAAACCTGCCGGGGGCAAGTGCATTTCGCAGTGGATCAAGCGGAACCGATAAAGAAGTGCGGTCTGTAACGGGCAAGCGCGACTGAACGGGAGTTTTTCGCCTGAATGCTCGCCGCACTCGCGGATGATATGCACGAAACGTGACGAAGCGCGGTGCTGGGCGCTACAGTTGGCTTGTCGGTTTCCACCCCCCGGAGACTGGCGTCGGGTTCGACTCAACCCCCCGGAGCCGAACCACGCGGCCCTCGCCCTCCCCCCTGGCGAGGGCCGCACTTTTTCCCGCACCTCGGCGGAGCGGGGCGGCGCAGATGGGCGCGCGACAGCCCCGGAGATGACGCCGCGGCAGATGTTGTCCACCTGACCGTCATTCGTCCACATGCATGGTCTCCGGTTTTGCTTCCCGGCCTTCGTCCCGTGCACTGGCTGCGTGGTCGAGGCGCCGGTGGCGCGGGAGGGGGCGGTGATGCAGGCGGTGCCTGTGGGGGTCACTGGGGACCCCGTCGTGCGCGCGCGGATGGAACGGGCTGCCGCGGCAGCGCAGATCGGGCTCGAGGTCACCGCGGACCTGGCCGCGCCGGGCCGGTGGCTGCGAGCCCCCATGGTGCTGCTCGATGCCGCCGCGGCCGAGAGCGCAGCCGCGGCGGGCCTGCCCCGACGGGAGCGGATCGTGGTGCTCGCGGGCGGGCCGATGACGAGTGCCCAGTGGCAGGCCTGTATCACCTTGGGCGCGGACCGGGTGGTGTCGGACGCCGACGCCGACTACGACGTGGTGCGGATCTTGACGGAAGCCGTCGAGGAGGCGCCAGCGGGTTCGCCCGGCCGCGTCGTCGCCGTGATCGGGGCGTGCGGCGGCGCCGGCGGCAGCGTCTTCGCCGCTGCGCTGGCGCTTGCCTCCGGGCACCGATCCCTGCTGGTGGACGCGGATCCGGGCGGATGCGGACTCGAGGTCCTGCTCGGCGTGGAGTCGGTGACGGGGGCCCGTTGGGGCGACATCGCCGCCTCCCGCGGACGCATCCCGGAAGACGCGCTGTGGCAGGCTCTTCCGTCGATCCCCGGCAGCCACGGCAGGGCCGCGCTGCTCGGCTTCGGGCCGGGCCGGGCCTCACTGGACGATGTCGGTGCGCTGGGCGCGGTGCTCGACGCGGCGCGGCGTACCGGCGCCGGTGCGGTGGTAGATCTGCCGCGGCGGTGCACCGAGCCCGCTGCCCTCGTGGTCGCCCGCGCCGACCTCACCGTGCTCGTGTCGCCGGCCGAGGTACGCGGATGCTACGCGGCGGCTCGGTTGCTGCCGGAGATGACGGACCTCGGGGCGAGGTGGGGCCTGGTGGTGCGCGGCCCGTCGCCCGGTGGCGTCGGCGCCGGCGATATCGCGGCGGCCCTGTCGCTTCCACTGATCGCGGCCATGCGTTCGCAGCCCGGTCTGGCCAGGGCCGTCGACGGCGGATCGGGCCTGGGGCGGCTGCGCGGGCCGCTGGGCCGGGCCGCCCGGGCGACGTGGAGCTATCTGGAGGGGCAGCGATGACGCCGCGCTCGGCGTCGCTCGTGCCGCCCGGTCTGGTCGATGCCGTGCAGCGGCGTCTGGCGGCGGCGCAACTCGCACCCGAGCCCGCCGTTCTGGCCCGTGTGCTGCGCGAGGAGAGCGCCGGGGTGATCGACGACGCCCGGATGGTGGACCTGATCCTGGGCCTGGAGCGGGAGCTGACCGGCTGCGGTCCGCTCACCGTGCTGCTGGCGGATCCGGCGACGACCGACGTCGTGGTGAACGGGCCGGACGACGTGCGGGTCGACCGCGGTGGCGGATGGCAACGCGTCGACATCAGGTTCGCCGACGATGCGGCGGTGGGGCGGTTGGCCCGCCGGCTCGCGGCGATGGCCGGGGCGCGGCTCGACGATGCCCGGCCCTACGTGGACGCGCGGCTGCCGGACGGCATTCGCCTGCATGCTGTGCTGCCGCCCGTCGCCTCCGGCGGCACGTGCCTGTCGCTTCGGGTGCTGCGCCCGTCGCGCTACGACCTCGCCGCCCTTGCCGAGTCGGGGCTCTTCCCCGGGGTGACGGGCCCGGCCGTTCGCGCCGTCCTGGCCGCGCGGTTGGCCTTCCTGGTGAGTGGCGGGACGGGCAGCGGCAAGACGACCCTGCTGGGGGCGCTGCTGTCGGCGGTGAGCCCGGATGAGCGGATCGTCACGGTCGAGGACGCCGAGGAACTCCGGCCGACACATCCGCACGTCGTGCGGCTGGTGGCGCGCGCGGCCAATGTGGAGGGGGTCGGAGCCATCGAACTCGCCGAACTGGTGCGGCAGGCGCTGCGCATGCGTCCCGACCGCATCGTTCTCGGCGAGGTCCGGGGGGCGGAAGTCGTCTCGCTGCTGTCTGCTCTCAGTACCGGGCACGACGGCGGCGGCGGCACGGTGCACGCGAACGGTTCCCGCGATGTGCCCGCACGGATCGCCGCGCTGGCGCAGGTGGGCGGCTTGAGCCGGGCCGCGGCGCACGCTCAGCTCGCCGGGGCGGTCCAGGTCGTGCTGCACCTCACCAGGCGGTCCGGCGTGCGCCGGCTGGCGGAGATCGCGGTGCTGCAGCAGGGCCCCGACGGCCTGGTGAGTGCGATCCCGGCGATCGCCGACGGATCCCCGACCGCGGACGGCGGCCCGCAGCTCGCGGCCCTGATGCGGTCGCGGGGGGTCCCGGTGCCATGGTGATCGACGTCGCCACCGCCGCGGTGCTGGTCGCCATGACACTGATCATCTGGCCGGACCGGCGCCGGCTGACGGCGTTCGCGCGCACCGTCCACATTTTTGGCAACGGAATGGCCGGGCGCGGGCGCCCCGGCGAGCGGTGGCCGCGCCCCGGGCCGGCCCGGCGCCGGTGGCGCGGGCGCGATCACGTCCTGCGCATCCGTGCGGCCGCCGTCGGTGCGGGTCTCGTCGTCGCCGTGGCGGTGGCCGCGCCCCGCGTCTTGCCCTGGCAGCTGGTCGTCGCGGCGCTCATGGCCGGATACACCGCGAGCCGCCTTGTCCGTCACGCACGGGCGACCGCCCGCCGGCGGCGCGACCTCGCCGGGCTCACCGCGGCGCTGCGCAGCGCCGTGCGCGAGCTGCGTGCCGGTGCCCTGCCGCGCGCAGCCATCGACCACGCGGTATCCGGCGCCCCGCCGACGATCCGGCTGCTCCTCGAATCGTTCGCGCCCAGCGCCGCCGCGGAGCGGGAGGGGGCGCCGCGGCTTCCGAGGACTGCGATACCACCCGACGTCACCGGGCTGCTGCGCAGAGCGTGGGCGCTGTCGGCCGAGCGCGGCGTCCCGTTGGCCGCGGTGCTGTCGGCCTGCATCGCCGATCTCGACGACCGCGCGGCGCTGCAGCGGCTGCGTGCGCAGCAGGTCGCCGGGCCGGCAGTCAGCGGGTACGTGCTGGCTGCGCTACCCGTCGCAGGCATCGCCATGGGCGCCGGCATGGGTTCGCATCCCGTCGCCGTGATGCTGGGCAGTGCACTGGGCGGAGCGCTGCTGGTATTCGGCGTGGGGCTCTGCTGTGCCGGGCTGCTCTGGGCCGGGCGGATCGTGCGCGGCGGTCGGCGTGACTGAGGACGTCGTCCCCGTCGCTCTGCTGATGGCAGCCGCCGCCGTGTGGCTGCTGCCCGGGTGGGTCGTGGGGCGCAGCGGAAGAGCCGCCCGGGTCATCCGGCCGTCGCTGCGCCGCATGCTGGTGCCCGCCGCGGGTGCCGCTGCTGCGTTGACGCTGGCCGGGGCGCCGTGGTGGCTCACCCTACCGGCCGCGTTCGCCGGGGGCTACCTGGGCACCCGGATGGCGCGCCGCGACAGGCCGCTCACCGTCGACCAGCTGCGTGCCCTCGCAGCAACCGTCGACGTCTTCGCGGCCTGCCTGGACGCAGGCCTTCCCACCGCGCCCGCGCTGTCGGCCTGCCTCACGGATCGGCAAGCGCCGTGCGCGGGGCACCGCGCGCTGGCCCGTGCGGCGGCCCTGCTCATGCTCGGTGTTCCACCGGCCGACGCGTGGCGCCCGGCGGGCTCGGTGCCGCAGCTGGCGGACCTCGCGGCCGCCGCGGGGCGTTCGGCGACGGCCGGCCTGACCCTCGCCGATGCGGCTCGCGAGACGTCGACCGCGCTGCGCGCCGCCTGCCGGACAGCTGTCGCGGACCGGGCCGCGCGCGCCGGGGTGGCGATCACGGCGCCGCTCGCCGTCTGCTTCCTCCCTGCCTTCCTCTGCCTGGGACTGGCGCCGACCGTCATCGGCATGGTCGCGTCCATTCACCTGTGGTGAGCGCATCCCGGGGCGGCATCATCGCCACGGGCGTTCCGTTGCGGAGGGCGCGGGCGCCGGTCGCAGGACGCGGCGACTCATCTCCCGTCCGATGCACCCATCAACTGCGTGCGCAGGCGCGCGGTGTCCGCATCCGTCCAGCCCGGCGGCGGCACCACGGCAGCGAACGCGTCCGCGTAGTCGAGCGTGTAGGTGTGTCCGTAGCCGCTCCGCATGCCGGTGGAAAACACCAGGTCCGCGGTCACCTGCCAGAACGTCACCAGCGGGATGTACGTCATGGCGGTGGCGCGTCCCGGCAGGGCGGGCTCGGCGAGCCACGGGGGCCGCTGCAGCAGCAGATCCGGCGACCACCACACGATCGGGTCGTTGACATGCTGGAGGTAGACGACGCGAGGATGCGCACCGGCCGGCAGATCGCTCGGCTTCGTGACGAAACAGACCGTGACGCAATCGTCGATCACCGGCGCCTGCTGAGGGGATCCGGGGTCGCGGTCGGCCGTCACCGCTGTCCACAGCGGCGTGAAGTTCGGCGTGCCCGTCCAGACCGCACCGTCCGTCTCGGTCACGACATCCGTCAGCGAGCCGAAGGCACCCTGGCTGCCGTAGGAGCCGAGGCTCTCGCCCATGACGATGAGCTTCGGCCGGTGCGCCGGATCTCGAGCGGCCCACGCGCGGTGCACGGCGTCGAAGAGCAGCGCCCCGGCCTTCGGTGGGGTGCTGCGGTCGGAGAGGAACGCGACGGGGCTCGGCAGGAAGGAGTACTGCATTGCGGCGATGGCGGTGTCGCCGTTCCACAGGTACTCCAGCGCCGACGAGGCGGCCTCGTTCACCCAACCGCGACCAGTCGTGGTCGCCACCACCAGCACCGCCCGGTCGAACGCCCCGGTGCGCTCCAGCTCGCGCACCACCAGATCGGCCTCGGCCCGCAGACCGTCGGCCGATTTGAGACCGGCATAGACCCGGATCGGCGTCATGGCCGGGGAGCCGCTGAACGCGGTGATGTCCGCGGCGGACGGACCGGCACCGATGAACGACCGCCCCTCCCGTCCCAGATCGCGCCAGTTCACCAGCGATGACGGCGATCCGGAGCGTTCCGCGGCCGCAGGCTGCAGCGCGCCCGGGGCTGTGCCGTTGTCCACGACGGAGAATGCGGCGTTCGTGACGGTCAGCAGCCCCGGAGCCAGGACGTCGGCGGCAGCGGTGACGGCGATCGTCGCCACCAGCGCCGCCGCCAGCAGCTTCGCGACCGGTGCGGGCACCCACCGGGAGCCGAACCGGCCCATCCGGCGGGTTGCCGTGCGCAGCAGCCTGGCGAGCGCGAGAACGGTGCGCGCCAAGGCGAACGCGATCACCAGCGACAGCGCATAGAAGTCCGGATCGTTGCTCTCGGCGTGCGTCACCTGCCGCACTTGCTGCTGCCAATCCGCGCCCAGGTATCCGAACAGCGGAATGGTGATCATCGCCCCGGCGCGCAGCACCCAGACGATCACGCGCCGCTGGTGCGGGTGCGCCAGCGGCCGGAATCCGAACTTGCGCAGAATCCACGCGACGATGACGCCGATCGCGTAGCCGGTGACCGCGGCGATACCGCTGGCGACCCCCTGCAGATACCACGGCCGGGGCAGCAGCGACGCCGACATGGAGAAGCAGAAGAACACCAGCGCCACGATCATGCCGGCGACGCTGAGTGTGCGGATGTAGCGGCGCAGCCGCCTCCACCGAGGTGCGACGATCCGCTGGTACAGCCGGCGCGGCCCCTCGGAGAGGCGGATCAGCCCGCGTGAAACCCGGCCGAGCGGCGGGGCGCCGGATGCACGCGCGGTGTCCGCGGCCTCGCCGGGGAACTCGGGCGCTTGGGTCACGCCGCCAGCCTAGGCGCGCGTCGTCCGCACGAGGGCGTGCCTGGCGCCGGCCGGCCGCCCCGGCTGCGGATGATTGAATGATGCGGTGACGGACCGACCTGACCAGTCCCAGCGGGAGACGACCGGCAGGCGGGGCGACGCGCCGTTCTCGTTCGAGCAGCGGGTGACGCTGCCCGGGCGGCGGGGCCGCAGCGGTGTCATCAGCACCCCACATGGGCAAATCCGCACTCCCGCATTCATTGCGGTCGGCACCAAGGCGACGGTGAAGGCCGTGCTCCCGGAAACGATGGCGAACCTCGGCGCGCAGGCGGTTCTCGCCAACGCCTACCACCTGTACCTGCAGCCGGGGGCCGACATCGTCGACGCCGCAGGCGGTGTGGGGCGCTTCATGAACTGGCCGGGCCCGACGTTCACCGACTCCGGCGGCTTCCAGGTGATGTCCCTGGGCGTGGGCTTCAAGAAGATCCTGTCCATGACCACCGACTCGGTGCGCTCGGACGAGGTGATCGCTGCGGGCAAGACACGGATGGCGCACGTGGACGAAGACGGCGTCACGTTCAAGTCGCATATCGACGGATCGAAACACCGCTTCACGCCAGAGATCTCGATGCAGATCCAGCATCAGCTCGGCGCCGACATCATGTTCGCCTTCGACGAACTCACGACGTTGATGAACACCCGGCCATACCAGGAGGAGTCCGTCGAGCGGACCCGACGCTGGGCGCAGCGCTGCCTCACCGAGCATCGCAGGCTCACCGCAGTGCGGCAGGGCAAGCCGTACCAGGCGCTGTTCGGCGTCATCCAAGGGGCGCAGTACGAGGATCTGCGCCGCTCGGCGGTGCGGGGCCTGATCGAGATGTCCGATGACGGCGGCGGTTTCGACGGGTTCGGGATCGGCGGGGCACTGGAGAAGGACAAGCTGGGGACCATCATCGGATGGGTCACCGAGGAGCTGCCGGCCGACAAGCCGCGCCACCTGCTGGGCATCTCGGAGCCGGACGACCTGTTCGCCGCGATCGAGGCCGGCGCGGACACGTTCGACTGCGTCTCGCCGTCCCGGGTCGCACGCAACGGTTCCATCTATTCACGCGACGGGCGGTACAACATCACCGCCGCGAAGCACCGCCGCGCCTTCGAACCCCTCGATGCCGACTGCGACTGCTACACCTGCGGGCACTACACCCGCGCGTATGTGCACCACCTGTTCCGCGCCAAGGAGATGCTCGCCTCGACGCTGTCGACCATCCACAACGAACGTTTCGTGATCCGAATGGTCGACGACATCCGCGCGGCGATCGAGGCCGGCACGTTCGACGCGCTGCGCACCGAGGTGATCGCGCGCTACTACGCGCGGTCGGCGCCACCGGAGGTGCGGGCGGGCCGCGCCTCCGAATAGCTCGGCTCCCGCTTCTTCACGGCGCGGATCACCGGATAGGTGATGGGCAGCAGCACCACCTCCAGCAGCGTCTTGTAGACGTATCCGACGACGAAGTAGTTCGCGAACTGGCTGAGCGACGTGATCCCGATGGCGGTGGCCGCGATGGAGCAGAAGATCAGTGTGTCCGCGAATTCGCCGACCACGGTCGAGCCGATCAGCCGCACCCAGAGTCGCCGCTCACCGAACCGCCGCTTGATCCACACGAGCACGAACGCGTTCAGGAGCTGCCCGAACAGATAGCCGGAGACCGACGCCAGCAGGATCTGCGGTACCACGCCCAGCACCAGGGCGAACGCCTCGCCGAACGACGCGGTCCATTCGTCGCCGGCGATCGGCGGGGAGATCGCCACCAGCTGGAAGATGCCGGCCGCGAGCAGTGCCGCCGCGAACCCGGTGATGATCACCTTGTTCGCAGCCCGGAGGCCGTATACCTCGGACAGCACGTCGCCCAGGATGTAGGTGAGCGGGAACAGGAACGCGCCGCCGTCGGTGATGATCGGTCCGAATTGGATGCCCTTGGTGGCGGCGATGTTCGAGATCAGCAGCAGCGCCACGAACATCGCCGCGATGGTGGGATAGAACTTCGAGCCTGTCGCGGCGAACGCGGGCGCCGGTCGGATGCCGGCCGGCTCCGGCGCTCGTCCGTTGTTGCGGGTTGTCACCGGACCATCAAACCAGGTCCGTCGTCGCACCCGTGAGCGAGGCGGGGTCGAGTACCCACGGCTCGCGGGGCAACGCCGCAGGGTCGAACCGGGCGAGCAGGCCGTCGGGTGTGACGGTCTCGCCGGGTTCGGCCATGCCGAGCGAGGAGGCGATCAGCGCCAGCACCCGCTGCGGTGTCCAGCCGAGCACTGCGAGGTCGGACAGGGTCACCGCCCCGTCCCGCTTCGCCAGCCGCTGTCCTGCCGGGCCGAGCACCAGCGGCACGTGCGCGTAGGTCGGCTTCGGGTGGCCGAGGAGGCTCCCGAGATAGGCCTGCCGCGGGGCAGAGGTCAGCAGGTCGTCGCCGCGCACCACCTGGTCGATGCCCTGCTCGGCGTCGTCCACGACCACGGCCAGGTTGTACGCCGGGACTCCATCTCCGCGGCGGAGCACGAGATCGTCCACGGCGCCGATGGTCTCGCCCACCAGCAGGTCGCTGACCGTGTATGACGCCGTCCCCGCGCGAAGCCGGATCGCGGGTGGCCTTCCGGAGGAGCGGCGCTCGGCGCGCTCGCGGTCGGTGAGGTTCCGGCACGTGCCGGGGTAGGCGTTCGGTGGCGGTTTCATGCCGCGGTGGTCGCGGGCGGTCGGTCCGTGCGGCGCGGAGGCCGCCTCGGCGATCTCCCTTCGGCTGCAATAGCACTCGTACGTCAGGCCCAGGGCCGTGAGCGCGGCGAGGGCGGCGTCATACCGGTGGTAGCGCTGGGACTGGACGACCGGCTCGTCGTCCCAGGTGATCCCGAGGGCGGCAAGGTCGGCCAGTTGCCGGGCGGCGGAGCGGACGCGGGCTCGGTCCAGGTCCTCGATGCGGACCAGGAATCGCCGACCGGTGGAGCGGGCGAAAAGCCATGCCAGCAGCGCGGTTCGGAGATTGCCAAGGTGCAGATCACCGGTGGGGCTGGGCGCGAACCGGCCGGCGCGCGAGTGGTGGGTCATCGGTTCCATGATGCGCGTGCTGCACGTGGGTGTCGCGCCGGCCGTTGCTGCGAACGCCGGCGCCGGCCCGCGCCGGGACGGCCACGCGCGATGTGCGCGACACCGGCAGTCACGGTCCTGGTGCCGCCGACGCCTGGTCGAGCGCGGTATCAGATGCCGTCCAGGATGCGACCGCGCCGCTCCTGGTATTCGGCCGCGGAGATCAGGCCCTGTTGCTGCAGTGAGTCGAGTTCGCGCAGGCGCGTCGCCGGGTCACCCGGCGCAGGAGGTGCCGCCGTGGCGGCTGTCGGCTCGGCGGCGCTCGCGGCGGGCTGCGCCGGTGACGTCGCGATGGGCTTCATCCAGTCCACGACCACGTTGTTCGGCTTCGCCGGGCCGGCCACCATCGCCGAGAACTGTGCCCCCACCGCCAGTTTCGGAACCGTGAGGAGGGGGACGGGCTGTTGTACGGTCGCTTCGTAGTAGGGCAATCCCTGGCCGTAGACGCCCAGCACGAACCGGATGTAGGGCAGCGAGCCACTGCTGCGCAGCGCGGTCTCCTTCATGCCGAGGATCTCCACGGTCGCGGGGATCACCGCGGAGCGCTCCACACCGGATGAGACGTAGACCAGCAGGCCGATGAGGCACAGGAAGCCGACCACGGCGCCGGAGACGATCATCGTGATCCGCCACGGTTCCGCCGCACTGTCGAGGCTCGGCCCCCAGACGCCGATCCCGATCGCTACCCCGGCGCAGGCCAGGGCGATCAGCCCGCGGGCCGGCGCGCCGTCCGTACCGCGATACATCCGGGCACGGACCGCAGGGTCGACCAGGTCGTCCGCGCTGATCCGCTCGGACGTTCCGGCGCTCTCGCCGGCCCTGGACCGTGCCCGACGGGACAACGCGATGTTCGCGATTCCGGCCAGGCACCACAACCCGCCGACCGCAGCCAGCGCGGTCACCGGCAGCAGCAGACCGGCCACCAGCAGGCCGATGCCGCCGATGAGCAGTACATATCCGATGATCATCGCCCGACGATATCGGACAGGCCCTTGGGTGGACAGCGTCATGACCGGTGGCGGCGATGCACGTTCGCGCGACGTCCTGTAGCGTGGGATCCGTCGCGTTCCACACGGAACGCCCGCATCGGAGAACACGCCGCTGAGGTGTCCTGCCTCTGCGCCCTGTTTCGCTGCCCAGCTCTTCTCTCGGCGAAAGCCGTTCCGCGCCCTTGTGCGGCGGGACACGTCATCGCTTCGCCCACCATCGCCACGCGGCCCTCGCGCCTGCGCGGCGCCCATTCGAAAGATTCGGTTCCTCCATGCCTGAAACAACCTTCGCCGCCCTTGGCGTCCCCCAGCCCCTGGTCAAGGTGCTGGCCGCCGAGGGCAAGGAAACTGCGTTCCCGGTCCAGGCCGACACGCTGGCCGACACCCTAGCCGGCCGCGACGTGCTCGGCCGCGGAAAGACGGGATCGGGCAAGACCCTCGCGTTCTGCCTGCCCCTGGTCGCCCGGCTCGCCGACGGCGCCGCGCGCAAACGGCGCCCCATGCACCCCCGCGGGCTCGTCCTGGCGCCGACCCGTGAGCTGGCGGCGCAGATCGAGGACAACCTTCGCCCACTGGCCGCCGCCTACGGGCTCGTCACGACCACCATCTTCGGCGGCGTGAAGCAGGGCCGGCAGGTCGAGGCGTTGCGCCGCGGGGTCGACATCGTCGTGGCCTGCCCTGGCCGCCTGGACGATCTGATGAAGCAGGGCTTCGTCACCCTCGACGACGTGCAGATCACCGTGCTCGACGAGGCGGATCACATGGCCGATCTCGGCTTTCTCCCGGTGGTCACCAGGATCCTGGCGAAGACTCCGACGGGAGGACAGCGGATGCTGTTCTCCGCAACGCTGGACCGCGGCGTCGACAAGATCGTCCGCCGGTTCCTGTCCGACCCGGTGATGCACTCGGTCGACGCGGAGAACTCGCCCGTTGCCGCCATGACGCACCACGTCTTCGAGGTCGCGAACGCCGAGACGAAAGACGAGGTCGTCACCGCCCTGGCGTCCGGTACCGCCCGGCGGATCCTGTTCACCCGAACGAAGCATCACGCCAAGAAGCTGGCGAAACGGTTGACGGCGGCGGGGATTCCCGCGGTCGACCTGCAGGGGAACCTGTCCCAGCCGAACCGGGTGCGTCACCTGGCGGCATTCAGCGAGGGCACCGTCAAGGTGCTGGTGGCGACGGACGTGGCCGCGCGAGGCGTGGACATCGATGACGTCGAACTCGTTGTGCACGTCGACCCGCCGGCGGAGCACAAGGCGTATCTGCACCGTTCCGGCCGCACCGCGCGGGCCGGCAGCGCCGGCGACGTCGTCACGATCTGCCTGCCGGCGGAACGCAGCGATCTCGCCGCGGTTCTCCGCAAGGCGAAGATCGCGGTGAAACCGGTGTCGGTGACGGCACGGTCTGCCGCCGTCGCCGCGATGGTGGGCGACGTTGCGGCGTACGTGCGCCCGGAGCCGGTGCCGACGGCGGTGCAGCGAGGCGGCGGATCGGGCGCGTCCAACAGTCGGCGCCGAGCCACCGGCCGCGTTGCGTCGGAGGCCGGGCGGACCCGGCCACCGGAAACCCGGCGTCAGCCGGCGCGCCGCGCCGAGCGGGACGTGCGCACCGGAGGGGGCACGGGTGGGGCGCTCGGCGACCGTCCCGGTCGAGGATCCTCGCCCCGCCGAGAGCCGGCGGCCGGTGCCGGGCAGGCTGGCAATTCGCGCCGGGGTCGGAGCCGGGGCAGGCGGGTCGGCGCCGCGGGTGCGGCCTCGGGCGCTGCCGCGCGACAGCGGACCGCGTGACGTTTCGGGATCCTGTCTTACGTCGGTGGCGCGGCCGAGGGCGGCGTCATACCTGCGGTTCAGCCGACCGCTTCAGGACGTGAGATATTCCCGCAGCTGGTCGGTCTCGGTCTCCAACTGGTCGATGCGCTTCTTGACCACGTCGCCGATCGACACGATGCCGACCAAGGTGCCGCCGACCACCACGGGAAGGTGCCGGAACCGGCGGTTCGTCATGATCCGGGCGACCGATGGGATGTCGTCATGCGGATCGCAGGTGCTCACGTCGGTCGTCATCAGCGCCGATACCGGCATGCTGAGCAGGTTCGCGCCGTGTTCGTGCAGGCCGCGCGCCACGTCGCGCTCGCTGACGATGCCCGACACGGCAGCGCCGTCCGAAGAAACCACGACGGCGCCGATCTTCCGCTCGGCCAGCGCGGTGACGAGTTCGGTGACGGTGGCCGTGGGCGCGATGGTGACCACGTCCGAGCCCTTGGTCGTGAGGATGTCGGTGACGTTCATGGAAACCTCCTGGTCGGGTCGTTTCCCTAGCAACAGGCTTGCGGAGCAAAGTGTAGTCCGGATCACACGCACCCGCTCGGTCGTGACTCGACTCATCGGCGACGAGCGGCGTCATGCCTGGGCGGCGCGCGTCCACTGCTCCAGACCGGCCGCGTCGATCGGCAGGGCGGCGGACAGTACCTCCGTGCCGGTGTCCGTGACGACCAGATCGTCCTCGATGCGCACGCCGATCCCGCGCAACTCCGGCGGCACGGTCTCGTCGAACGCGTGGAAGTACAGCCCCGGCTCCACGGTCAGCGCCATCCCCGGCTGCAGCGTGCCACCGAGATACGTCTCGTAGCGCGAGGACGCGCAGTCGTGCACGTCCAGCCCCAGGTGGTGGCCGACGCCGCAGACGATGTAGCGGCGGTGCTGCTGGCCGTCCGGCGACAGCGCCTCGTCCACCGACACCGGCAGCAGTCCCCAGTCGGCCAGGCCCGCGGCCAGCACCTCCATGCAGGCGGCATGGAAATCCACCCAGGGCCTGCCGGGTGCCACGGCGGCCAGACCCGCTCGGTGCGACGCCTCCACCAGGTCGTGCACCTGCCGCTGTGCCGCGTTGAACGTGCCGGAGGCCGGCACCGTCCGGGTGACGTCGGCCGTGTAGCCGCTGCGTGCCTCGATGCCCATGTCCAGCAGCAGCGCGTCTTCGAGACCGATGGCACCGTCGGCACGCACCCAATGCAGGATCGGGGCGTGCGCGCCGGCGCCGACGATCGTCGAGTAGCCGGGCGCCTGCCCGAAGGTGCGGGCATGCCGGTCGAAGGTGCCCTGCAGCCAGCGCTCGCCGCCGTGCTCGACGGCGCGCGGGATCTCCCGGGCGGTCGCCGCGAACCCGGCGATGGTCGCGTCGACGGCCGCGCGCAACTGCGCGATCTCCCAAGCATCCTTGATCTGACGCAGCTCCGAGAGTTCCCGGGCCAGACCCCCGGATCGCTTCCGCCCGCCGATGACGCTGCCCGCGGCCTTGGCCACGACGGGCGAACCGGCGATCAGCGCGTCGTCCGGCACCTGCAGGTCTCGAATGTCTTCGACCGAGATACCCAGCGCCGCTTCGGTCTCCGCGATCCCGGCCAGTCCGCCGACCCATAGCTCGCCGTGGATCGAGTCGCGGAAGAACGCGTCGTCGCCCGGCCTGGCCGGAGGGGTGATGTAGAGGACTGCGTCATGCCCGCCGGCGATCGGCCGCATCACCAGCACCGCGTCGTCGAAGCCGCAGCCGACGAGCCAGATGAAGTCGCTGGCGGCGCGGAACTCGAAGAAGTTGTCGTTCGCGCGCACATGAGCGCGGCCCGCCGCCACCACGATGGTCTCGCCGGGCAACTGTGCGGACAGCCGCGCGCGGTGCTGCTCGGCAGCCTGCGCGGCGCCGGGTTCGACGGCCAGCCGGCGGTCGGCCTCACCCCAGCCCGCCGCGATCGACGCCAGGAACCCCGCCGACCGGGACAACGACGGCATCCGCGGATCGCGCCGCACCGCGCGGGAATCCGGTACGCCCGACTCCCAATCGAGGGCCTGCACGACGTCGGCGAGGTTGATCGAGGAGGGGTCGAATCCGGGAGGCAGCGTCATGCCTTCATCTTGCCGCGCATGACGCTGCCCGGCGCATTCGCGCTCCGGCCGCGCCGGCGGGCCGGCCGTGGGAGAGCGGGCATCGTGCGGGCCGATCTATCGGCGCGGTCGCAGCAGGATCTGCGTCCACGACACCGGGGGCAGCTCGACCGCGAGCTGCGCGGCGTCGATGCGCGCCGAGGGATTCGGCTTCAAGCTCACGCGTCCCGGGGCGTCGAGCGTGTTCGCCGCGTCGGGATCGTCGTCATGCAGCGTGAGCGCCTCGACTGCGAAATCCGTGCCGAACCGCGACAGGTCGATCTCGAAGAGACTGGGTGCGTCCTGTGCGCGGTTGACTGCGTAAACGCTCACCGCTCCCGAGATATCCTGCGTCGCAACAGCATCGACGAGCGGAACGCTGCCGTACTCGGCCGTGGGATAGGCGTCGCAGACGACCTCGCCGGACAGGGCGGTTCCACGGGCGTGGCGAGCGGTCTCGGCGAACGGGAAGAAGATCGTCTGCCGCCAGGCCGGGCCGCCCGGCTCCGTCATGATCGGGGCGATCACGTTGACGAGCTGCGCCAGCGAGGCGCTCGTCACCCGGTCGCTGTGCTTGAGCAGCGTGATGAGCAGGCTGCCCACGACGACGGCGTCCGCCACGGTGTACACGTCCTCGAGGAGCCGCGGTGCCACCGGCCAGTTGTCGACTCCGGTGATCTTCTCGATCTTCTCGAACCTGGTGGCGTACCAGACGTTCCATTCGTCGAAGGAGATGTTGACGGTGTGGTCGCTGCCGCGTTCGGCCTTGATCGCGTCGGCGATGGCCGTGACCTCGACGATGAAGCGGTCCATATCGACGCCCGATGCCAGGAACGCGGCCAGGTCGTCGTGGTTCTCGTAGTAGGCGTGGCAGGAGATGAAATCGACGAGATCGTAGGTGTGCCGAAGGACGGTGCGCTCCCACTGGCCGAAGGTCGGCATGCCCCGGCCGGACGAGCCGCAGACGACCAGCTCCAGATCGGGATCAAAGGCCCTCATGGCCCCGGCGGTCCGGGCGGCGAGCGTGCCGTAGTCGTCGGCGGAGCGGTGGCCGATCTGCCACGGGCCGTCCATCTCGTTGCCGAGGCACCACATGCGCACGCCGAACGGGTCCGGCCGCCCGTTGCGGACGCGCGCGTCGGCGAGCGCCGTGCCCGCACCCATATTCGCGTACTCCAAGAGGTCGAGTGCTTCTGCGATTCCCCGCGTGCCGAGGTTGACGGCGAGCATCAACTCGCAGCCGGAGCGGTCGAGCCAATCCTGGAATTCGTGCAGGCCGATCTCGTTCGTCTCCGTGGAATGCCAGGCGAGATCCAGCCGGCGCGGCCGTGACTCGGTCGGGCCCACCGAATCCTCCCACCGGTAGCCGGAGACGAAATTGCCGCCCGGGTACCGGATCGTGGTGACGCCGAGTTCTTGGACGAGATCGATGACGTCGCGGCGGAAACCGGCCGCGTCCGCCGTGGGATGCCCCGGCTCGTAGAGGCCGCCGTAGACGCCGCGGCCCAGGTGCTCGACGAACGAGCCGAACAGCCGACGGTTCACGCGGCCGGCGACGTGATCGGGGCGGATGACGAGGCGTGACGGGTGCATCGGGTGCGGCCTTTCCGGGTCCGGCGCGTGAGCGACGAGGCCGGGCGATCCGTCGCTTCCCGGCGCGCGCTGCGCCGAACTCGAGGTGGCGGCTTCCGCCCGGTGTCCTGCCAGCCGATAGTAGGCCGGTGCCACGCCATCCCGGGCCGTCCGGCGCGCGGTGCGCCCGGTTGGTTGGTTGTCCACCTGACCTGATTTCTTCCACATCCTGTCGCGCGCGCTCGCCCTCACCTCGATTCTCCGAAACCCTGGATGGCGCAACGAGTATGACGTATCCCTCGTGCTGGAGGAGGCTCTTGATGATCAAGCGGATTCGGTGGTGGGGCACGGCGTGTGCCGCACGCGTGCGACGGTCGGCGGATGCCGGCATGACGACGGTGGAGTACGCGATCGGCACGGTGGTGGCCGCCGCATTGGCAGCCGTCCTGTACAAGATCGTGACGGGTGATTCCATTGTGGCAGGACTGACATCGCTGGTGCAGTCGGCATTGTCGCCGCAGTGGTGATGTGCGGGCACGGGGCGGGGCGCGGCTCGCGGCTCGAGGTGGCTCGCCTGCCGGAAGGTGGGGGCTTCGCGCGCCCGGACCGCCGCGGCTGCGGGGGAGACCGGGGTAGCGTCACCGTCGAGGCCGCGATCGGGCTGTCCACCCTGGTGGTTGTGATGGCGTTGTGCGTCGCGGGGCTGGCCGCGATGGTGGCTCAGGTGCGCACGACGGATGCCGCCGGCGAGGCGGCACGGTTGGCCGCGAGAGGTGACGAGGCGGCGGCCCGCGCGGTCGTCGAACGGCTCGCGCCGAGCGGATCGGAACTGCAGCTGACCGGGTCGGCTCTGGTCACTGCGCGGGTGGTGGCGCCGCCGTTGGGTGGCCTGCTCCCCGGTATCCGGCTGGGCGCTACGGCAGTCGCAATGCGAGAGCCGGATGCGCCGTGAGGAGTCGGCCCGCGCCGGGCCGGCCGGCGCGACGCGTACGGCTCGCCCGCAGCGGCCGCAGGCGGAAGGGCAGCCGCTCGGTGTGCCGCTCCCTGCGCGACCCACGCGACGACCGGGGCGTGGCGACGGTGCTGGCCTGCTTCTGTGCAATGGCGCTCATTGCCTTGATGTTGACCGCGATGCAGCTGGGAGCCGCGACCGTGGCGCGGGAGCGCGCCGAGGCGGCCGCCGACCTGGGGGCGTTGGCCGGCGCAGCGTCGGTGCTCGGCGGTGCGCAGGCGGCATGCAACGCGGTCGCGCGGGTCGTGTCGGCCAACGGGGGCACCCTGGGTTCCTGCGTGCTGCAGGGCGCCGACGTACAGGTCGTCGCCACCGTGGATGTCGGGATCGGCCCGCTCAGTCGCCGGGCCGAGGCACGCGCCCGCGCCGGACCGGTGGCCGAGCAGGCGCCCTGAGCCGGCGATGGGCGGCGGCAGATGTCGTCGGCGGGGCGGCTGTGGGTAGCTGCGGCACGACCCGCTCGTCGAAGCGCGGTGTCGTGGTAGTGGCGTCGGCGGTCGATGCGATCTGGTCGATCAGCATGATGAGCCCCCGCGGCTCGGCGCTGGACATGTCAGCAACCAGAGTCGGCAGATCCGCTCATCGTGGGGCGTCCGTGGTTCTTGGTGGGACGTAGACGCAGGACGGGTCTTCGCCGAGTGCGTCGCCGCTGGCCGCGTAGGCGCGTGACCGTGAGCCGCCGCACACGTCTCGGAACTCGCAGACGCCGCATTTGCCGTGGAACTCGGCCGGGGTGCGAAGCTGCCGCAGCAACGGGGCATCGCGGTAGATGTCCGTCAACGGCTGTTGATGCACCGAGCCGACCGCCACCGGCATGAAGCCGCTCGGGTAGACGGTGCCACGGTGATCGATGAAGACGAAACCGCGCCCGGAATTGACATCGATCGGTGGTCGTCGTGGGCGGATGGTGCCCGGGTCGCCCAGAATCTCGGCGGTGAGCGCACGCAACCGCGACCCCAGCTCGCCGATGACGGGCGGCGCGCCTTGTGCGCGCTGAATGGCGATGCGACGGTACTGCGGGGCTTCCGTCGTTTTGATCGCGATATATTGTGCGGCGTCGTAGAGCCAGTGCAGCACGTCCTCTTCGTCGGTGGGGGACAGCGGGCGGAGCCTGGTGCCGCGGCCGGTCGGCACGAGGAAGAAGACACTCCACAGGCTCGCCCGCGCTGCCAGCGCGATCGCGAGTATTCGGGGCAGCTCGTCAATGGTGTCGGCGGTGACGGTCGTGTTGATCTGCAAGCGCGCGCCCGCGTCGCGTACGTCGGTGAGTGCGCGCATCGTCGCGTCGAATACTCCTGGAACCTGCCGGAACGCGTCGTGGGTGGCGGCGCTGGCGCCGTCCACGGAGATCGAGACGGCCTTGATGCCGGCGTCGGTCAACTCGCCGAGTGCTTCACGGGTGAGCCGGGGTGTGACGGATGGCGACAGCGCCATGCTCAGTCCGTGCTCGGTGCCGCAGGAGACGAGGTCGATCAGGTCGGGCCGTTCCAGCGGATCTCCGCCGGTGAGCACGACGATGGGGTGTGGCCGCGGGAAGGAGGCGATGTCGGCGAGGAGCGACCCGCCCTGCTTCGTCGACAGTTCCAGCGGATCCCGGTGCTGAATCGCGCTGGCTCGGCAATGGACACAGGCGAGTTGGCATGCCCGAGTGACCTCCCAGATGACGATGAAGGGCTGCCTGTTCGGGTCGTGTCGCAATCGCCGGACCGAGATGGGCTGTTGCGCAGCAGTCGTCATGGGGCCTTCCTCGCCGGCTGTGTCGGAGCCGGGCACTTCGTCGATGGGCGCGGCTCGCGTTCCGGGCGATGTTCCTCACCCACACCATCGCTCTACGGACCGTAGAATACAACGCGGCAGGGGTCGGCCGGTGGCGTGACATCGCCCACCGCCGATCGGCGTGTTCCGCGTGACGCACCGTTGGTGTGCGGGCGCCGGGGGTCGAGTGATGGTCGATCGCCGTAGGACTGGAGGGCGCGTGGAGCGACAGGGGTCAGCGGTCGTCGTCGGCGGAGGCGTGGCCGGTCTTGAGGCTGCCCGGCGCATCGCCCTGGCAGGCTGCCGCGTCACGCTGGTCGACGCCTCGGGGCGCCTGGGCGGATGCGTCCATACCCACGAGGTGGCCGGTATCCGGCTCGATGCCGGCGCGGAAGCGTTCGCGACCGCCGCCAGCTCACGGGGGCGGGGTGCCGCCGAGGAACTGATCCTCGAACTCGGCCTGCACGACCGCATGGTTCGGCCGAATGCTGCCGGTGCTTGGGTGCGCCACGAGGGCGGGATCGATCCGCTGCCGGGGCGTTCGCTTCTGGGCATTCCGTCCCGGCCGGACGACGATCGGTGCCGTGCCATCCTGGGCCCGGACGGCGCGCGGCGCGCGATGATGGATCACGACCTTGCCGGCGATGTCGGAGCCGACGCCGCGAGCGTCGGCGAGCTTGTTCGGACCCGGATGGGAGACGCGGTACTCCGCCGGCTGGTCGAACCGGTCGCCACCGGGGTGTACAACACCGACCCCTTCCAGCTGCCACTGGCTCGCGTCGCGCCGCAGCTGGTCGACGAGATGCGCGCCGCCGGGTCCCTTTCCGAGGCCGTGTCCCGGGTGCGGGACGGTGACGCGCCCGGCTCGGCCGTCGCCACGCTCGCGGACGGCATGGGGGCGTTGGTCACCGCGATGCGTCGCGCGGCGATCGATGCGGGGGTCACGATCGAACTCAGCCGCCCGGTGGACCGTCTCGCGCCGGAGAAGGGCGGCTGGACCGTAGCTGCCGCGTCATGGGCCACCCGCGCGGACCGGGTCGTGGCTGCTGTGCCGGGCGAAGCGCTGAGCCGATTGCTCGGCCCGCTGCTGGGGCCCGGCGCGCGGGCGTCGTGGCCGTCCACCGATATCGCCGTCGTCACGCTGGTCGTCGATCAACCGGCCCTCGACGACGCGCCGCGTGGCTCGGGTGTGTTGGTGTCCGGTCACGTGCCCGGGGTGCGCGCGCGAGCATTGACACACGTCACCGCCAAGTGGCGGCACGTCGCGGCGGCGGCGGGCCCGGGCCGGCACGTCCTCCGCCTGTCGTACCGTCTCGGCGCGTCCGGCCCCGGCGGACGCGCAAACGGCGACGCAGCAGCAGCCGATCTCCACGTGCTCGCGGTGCACGACGCGGCCGCCCTCACCGGGTGCGACCTGCCGCCGACCCGCCTGGTGGCGGCGCGAGTCCAGCGGTTCCGCGTCCCGCGGCTGAGCCTGGCCGGCGGCGAGCCCGAGACCGCGCTGTCCGATCTGCCGGGGATTGCGGTGACCGGCTCCGCGGTGGCGGGCAGCGGCCTGGCCGCCGTGATCCGCCACGCGCGAGGCACCGCGGCGCGCCTGATCGCCTGATCCGTGCCCCGTGGCGGCGGGATGTGGTGTTCGCCACGGCGGGGCCTCCGCGGACCGCAGGTCGCCGCCGGCAGCCGGATCTGCCGAGGGGAGCCGGATCCCGTGGACGCCGCCGGCCCGGCCGACCGGCCGGCTCACCAGGATCAGTTCGTGACGGTAAACGCGCCGGAGGCGCCGACGACGGCGTCGGCCATCACGTGGGACAGGAAGGGGTAGGTGCCCGCCTCGGTGAACCGGAGTTCGACGAAGCCGCCGTTGCCCGGGTCGACCGGGAGCGTCTGGGCGCCGCCCGACTCTCCTCCCTCGGACTGCCCGTCCTTGAGCAGGTATGCGCCGTTCAGGTACTCGGTGGTGAACGGCGCGCCGATCACGTGAAAGGAGATCGAGCGTGACGGTCCGGCGTCCACGACCCAGATACGAACCAGCTCACCGACTTTCGCGGTCAGCGGTGCATGTGAATAGGCGAAGGGATAGCCGTTGAACACGACCGCATCCGGCTTGTCGGTGGCCATCTTCGCATAGTCGCCGATATCGCCTTCTGGCCCGAAGAACAGCTCCGATCCGACCAGCACGTACTCCGCATCGGCCTTCGGCAGGCCCGGCGGGTCGATGATCAGCGCCCCGTACATCCCGTTGCCCATGTGCATAAGCATCGGTTCGGTGGAGCAATGGTAGAGCCATGCCCCGGCGTGCGTGGCCACGAACGTGTAGGTATGCGTCTGCCCCGGCGGGATCGGCGTCATGACCTTCGACGGTGGGCCGGATTCGGCGTGGAAGTCGATGTTGTGGGTCATGGCGGTGTCGTTCACAACGGTGACGTTGAAGCGGTCGCCGACCGCGCCGCGCAGCACCGGACCGGGTACCCGCCCGTCGAATGTCCACAGCGTTTGCGTCACGTCGGGCGCGACCGCCGTGACGACGTCCTTGATATGCCACGTCACATCGTGCACGGTGGTGCCCGCCGCGGGCGGCAGGGACGCGTCGATGGGCCTCCAGCCGGCCGGGGGATCCGCCGACAGACCCTGGGAGACGGCGTCATTCGCTGCCGGGGTGAGGCTGCCCGCGCCGGTCGCTGCGCCCGTGTGATCCATGCCCGCCATCCCGGACGCCGTGCTGCTGCCGCCGGGTCCGGCGCCGGGGGAGACGACCGAGATGGACATCGTCATGCCGGCGGCGCGATGGCCGGGCAGCGTGCACCAGCCCTGCACCTCCGCCGATATCACGCCCGCGTCCAGTACCGCGGTCTGACCCGGGTCGAGAACCGGTGTGGTGGGCCCCGTCTCGAGGTGGAGATCGTGTCGCATGGTGCCGTTGTTCGTCACGTTCAGCACCAGCTTGGCGCCCGACTCCACGACGAGATGCGAGGGGACGATGCGCATCTCGACCAGGGAGACATCGACGCCGGCGGCCGCCTCCGCTGCGGTGATCACGTCGGCGGACGAGGCTCCCGCGCCCGCCGTGCCGGTGCTCGCCGCGTCCGACCCGCTGTTGGCGTAGACCACCGCGGCGACCAGGATCGCGACGCCGATGACGCTGCCGGCGATCGTGGACGTCAGGCCGCGCCGTGAAGCGGTGTCGCGCGTGGCGGCCGGTGGACTCGGCCGTGCGTCCGGCGCGGCCGGGGGGTTCGTCGTCATTGCCGTCTCTCCTTCGATCCCGGCGCCCGGCGCGGGCCGGGCCCGGTCCGCGGCCGCGCCGGCCGCGACCTGCGAACTCGTCACCGCGGTGGAAGCCGCGGAACCGACCGCGGGCCTCGTCCCGGAAGCCCCGGAAGCCGCCGCCGCAGCCATCCCGCGTGCCGCCAGGCGCTCCGCCATCTCGCGTCGGTGCACGACGCCTGCGCGGGCGAACGCGCCCACGTTCACCGCGACGAAGGCGAGCAGCGCCACCTCGCCCAGCACGCCGCCGATCTGCCACGCCCACGTCACGCCGAACGCATCGCCCACCACCACGCGCAGTAGCAGAGCGGCATGCAGCAAGGCCAGCGGCCCGTAGAAGATCGGGAAGTACGGCAACGGCTTTCGTACGACGGCCGGCGCGATCACCGGCGCGTGCGCGAACACCATCGACATCACGAAACCGAGGAAGACCATGTGCAGCTGTGCGTCGTACCACGGATTGAACGCTGCGGCGTCATACCGGGGGTTGGCCACCTGGTCGCCGGCGATCAGCCACAGCATCCCGCCGGCCAGCAGCCAGACGTACCCGGCCAGCAGTCCGGTGGCCATGAATCTGGTGACGGCCCGGGCATGGATGGTGCGCCGGGCGAGGTCGTAGATCATCAGCCAGACGGCCATGCCCGCCATGCCGACACCGGTCGTCCGCACGCCGATATCGACGTTCCAGATCTCCCAGGTGGCTCCGACGAACATGACGATGATCGCGACGACCAGCGCGACTCGCACGGGCTTGGGGCGTTTCAACATCCGGGAGAGTTCCAGCCGCTCTGCGGTGATCGTCACGACCAGGAAGATCGCCAGCCACGGCACCGTGTCGGACACCGGCCGGCCCAGCATGCCGATGAAGGCGGCCACCGCCCATCCGACCGCGGCGAAGCCCATCAGGGTGTTGTGCGTGGAGGCCTGGATCTGGTGCAGCCGCCCGTAGACGATCACCAGATCGACGCCGGCGATGAAGAAGAACGCGTAGCCGATCTGCGGGGTGTCGGTGGCGACCACCCAGGCGGAGCCGAGCACGGAGAAGGCGGGCACGCCCCACGCCCACCAGCGCCCCAGGGCCACCGCGCGTTCGGTCGAGATCAGCGTGCCCAGGAATCCGATGGACATCAGAAAGCCGTGCTGCGCAAAGGAAGTCCCGGAATTCGGCACCGAGTAGCCGAGCCGTGCCAGTCCGCCCCACAGACCGGCCAGCAGCACCAGCACCCCGAACGGCAGGGCAAATATTCCTGGCGGGATCTTCGCCGACGAGGGCCGTGCGACGGGAAACACGGGGGGTTGCACTGGTGACATCCTTATCGGGCTTGAGGCCGCAGCCCGGTGTCCGGTGGGGCGGGTCGCGCCGGCGCCGACGGGTGCCGCGACCCCTTACAAACTATCCGTCGCGCCCCGAGCCGGACAGCTCCCGCCCTGTGAATTCGACTACCGGCGCTCCGAGCGGCCCGCCAGGCCGGGCCGCCCGGAGATCTCAGCCGGCCGCCCGGCCGATGCGGATCTGCCAGCGCTCGGGACCGTCCTCCAGCACCTGCCAGGAGGTGACGCCCGGGCGCTCGGCGCGCAGCATGTAATCGATGCCGCGCGGGTCGTGGTCGGCGACCAGCACGAAGCTGCCGCCGGTGGCCAGCGTGTCGACCGCGTCGGTGGCCAGTTGCGCGCAGCTCCCGGCCGACTCGATGCGGGTGTCCACGACCTGTTCGCCGGCGCGGGCGGCGATGCCCGCGGTGTCGGGTGCGCTCATCACGCGGCCGGCCGGCCGATGCGGACCCGCCAGACCTCGGGGCCCTGCTCGAGGTAGTCCCACGTGAAGTCGCCGGAGAACTCGGCGTCGAACTGGTAGTAGAGCGGCTTCGGGTCGTGGTCGTTGACCAGCTCGAATCCGGTGCCGGGGTTCAGCTGGTGGTACTTGTCCAGGATCAGCGCATGGCGGCGCATGTGCGGTTCGGCGCGGACATCGAGCACGGGATCCATCGGGGTTCCTTTCGCAACGAAATGGTGACGATGGCATTTTATACAACCGCAATGTGTAAAAAAATGCGACGCCCGCCACGGCGCCGGGGGCGGCCGCGGCGATACAGTCGGAGCAGCGTATTTTTACGGAGTGAACCGGACATATTTCCGCTTCACCGATGGACAGAGGCAAGGAGATCCCGCGATGGCGACGCTGGCCGAGGCGCTGGAGAAGGAACATCAGGACATCGACGCCGGGATCTCGGCGTTCACCACGGGCCTCGCCGGAGGGCGGCCACCGGTGGACACGATGCTGAAGGCGCTCACCGCGCATCGGCGGCACATCTACCTCGAAGAGACCATGCTGTTCCCGCCGTTGCGCGCCGGGGGGCTCTTCGCCGCGATCCTCGTCATGCTGCGCGAGCACGGTCAGATGTGGCAGATCATGGACGAGCTGCAGCCGTTGGTCGAGACGGGCGCCGTCGATCCACGGGTGCCGGAGCTGTGCGAGAAATTCGTCACGCTGATCGCCGCCCACAACCTCAAGGAGGAGGCGACGATCTACTCGAAGGCCGACGAGGTGCTCACCGCGCCCGCCTCCGGCGAGTTGCTCGCCTTTATGGCGACCGGCAGCATGCCGGACGGATGGGTCTGCGAGAAGGGCTGAGCGGCGCCGGCTCTCACCTTGCGAGTGTGACGCCGCCCACGCGCTGAGCCAGCGCCGCGACCACCAGGTCCAGCACCGCCACCGCCGCTGACTTGTTCAGCGGGCTGTTGCCGTTGCCGCATTTGGGCGACTGCACGCAGGACGGGCACCCCGAGGCGCACGGACAGCCGGCCACGGCGTCCCGGGTCGCGCGCAGCCAGTCGTGCGCGATCGCGAAGCCGTGCTCCGCGAAGCCGGCCCCGCCCGGCAGGCCGTCGTAGACGATGACGGTCGGCTGCCCGGTGTCCGCGTGCAGCGCGGTGGACAGGCCGCCGATGTCCCAGCGGTCGCAACCGGCGAACAGTGGCAACAGCCCGATAGCGGCGTGTTCGGCGGCGTGCAGTGCACCGGGCACGTCCGCGTCGACAACGCCTGCGGCGCGCAGGGTCTCGGCGGGGATTGTGTACCATACCGCGCGGGTCGCAAGGACGTGCTCCGGCATGTCCAGCTCGATCATGTCGATCAGGGTGCCATCGCCGCGGCGCCGGACGTAACCGACCACCTGCTCCGCGACCCGCACCTCGCCGCTGGCCAGCGCGATCCCGCCCGCCCATTCGCGCCGCACCGCGGTGTCCAGGATCTCCACGCTGGACACACTGCGGGCGCTCGTCCACCAGTCCGGCCGGTCCGCGTCGAGAAGCGCGATGCCGCCGTCGATGTCGAGCTCGCGTACTACGAACGTGTGGCCCTGATGCAGATACACGGCGCCCGGGTGGATGCTCGCCGGGGCGCGCACGGCATCCTCGGTGCCGAGCATGCGGCCGGACGAAGCCTCCACCACGGCGATCTGATGACCGGAGCCGCGCAGGCTGACGGTGCCGGCAGGATGCCGTCGCCCCGCATAGAAGTAGCCGGCGGGACGGCGGCGCACTACCTTGTCGGCCAGCAGCGAGTCCAGGGCGGCCGCGGCCGCCTCGCCGCCGAACCGCGTGAGATCCTCGTCGGTCAGCGGCATCTCGGCCGCCGCGCAGGCCAGATGCGGGCCCAGGACGTAGGGGTTGGCCGGGTTGATGACGGCGGCCTCCACCGGCTTCGCGAAGATCGCCTCGGGATGGTGGACGAGGTAGGAGTCGAGCGGGTTGTCCCGGGCGACGAAGGTGACCAGGGCCGGGATGTCGGCGCGGCCGGCGCGTCCGGCCTGCTGCCACAGCGACGCCAGCGTGCCCGGATATCCGGCCAGCACGGTGGCGTCCACGCCGGCGATGTCCACGCCGAGCTCCAGGGCGTTGGTCGAGGCGACGGCGACCAGCTTGCCCGAGTCGAAGGCGCGCTCCAACTCCCGTCTGTCCTCGGGCAGATAGCCGCCCCGGTAGGCGGACACCTTCGCTGCGAGTGCGGGGTGCGTGCGCTCCAACTGCCGCGCCGCGGTGAGCGCGACCTGCTCGGCCCCGGCGCGGGAGCGCACGAACGTCAACACCCGGGCGCCGGCGCCGGCCAGTGTCGCCATGATGCGGGCGGCCTCCGCCGAAGCCGATCGGCGCAGCGGCGCCTCGTCGGCGCCGGCAGCGTTGTCGTCGGATTCCTCGTCCTGCTGCAATGCCCGCCGTCGAAGCACATCGGTGATCGGGCCGGACGCCCAGAACGAGTCGTCATCGTCGTCGAAGTCGATTTTCGGCGACAGGGCCGCCGATCCGTCACCGGCCCGGTCGGCCGCACGGCCGCCGGGCAGCAGGGCAGGCTCCCAGAGCACGAAGTCGGCCCCGGGGTGCGGCGCCGCATCGTCGGTCACCGCGACGACGGGAGCGCCGACCAGCCGGGTGGCCACCGCCGCGGGGTCGGCGACGGTCGCCGACGCGAGCACGAAGACCGGTTCGCTTCCGTACCGCGCGGCGAGGCGTGCGAGCCGCCGCAGCACGAGCGCCACATGCGAGCCGAAAACCCCGCGGTAGTAATGACATTCGTCCACCACCACATAGCGCAGGTTGCGCAGCAGCCGCGACCAGCGGGCGTGCTGGGGCAGGATGCCCAGGTGCAGCATGTCCGGATTGGTCAGCAGTAGCCGGCCGTGCGCCTGCGCCCATGCGCGCGTATCCAGCGAGGTGTCCCCGTCGTAGCAGAGGGCCCGACATGCCGGCAGCTGCAACGAGTTCAGCGATTGCACCTGGTCCGCGGCGAGGGCCTTCGTCGGAGACAGGTACAGCGCGCAGGCATGCGGATCGGCCGACAGCGTGGCCAGTAGCGGCAGCTGGTAGGCGAGGGACTTTCCGGAGGCGGTTCCGGTGGAGATGACGACATTCCCGCCGGCGTAGGCGATTTCGGCCGCGACGGCCTGATGCTCCCACGGGCGCTCGATCCCTTTCGCGTGCAGCGCCGCGATGACGTCACCGGGCACCCAGTCGGGCCAGTCCACGGCGCGCCCGGCCCGGCGCGGCAGGCTCTGCACATGGCGGATCGGCTCGCCGCCGAACGACGTCCGCAACGCGGCGAGCAGCGCCGTGTCGCCGGCCGGCGCGGCCGCGGATGTCGTCATACCCGCCATTGTCCCCGCCGCCGGCGACCTCATACGCCTGCGCGTGTCAGCCCGACAAGCACACAGGCCTGCCGGGCTGACACGCGCGGTGAGTTCGGCTGCGGGATCAGGCCGGTTGCAGCTCCGACTCGTCCTTCGCATCCGCAGCGCCGTCGACGATGTCGGAGATGGAGAACTGCTTGCTACCGGCGATCTCGAACTTCTCCCGGTCCAGGGACTTCTCGGACGCGGACACCAGGATCGGCACCACGGCCTGTCCGGTGACGTTCGTCATTGTCCGCATCATGTCCAGGATCGGGTCGATGGCCAGCAGCAGCGCCACGCCCTCCAGCGGCAGGCCCACCGTGGTGAGCGTCAGGGTCAGCATCACCAGTGCGCCGGTCAGTCCGGCGGTCGCCGACGAGCCGATCACCGAGCAGATGATGATGAGCAGGTACTCCTTGAAGCCCAGGTGCACGCCGTAGGCGTTGGCCACGAAGATCGCGCCCAGCGCCGGGTAGACCCCGGCGCAGCCGTCCATCTTGGTGGTGGCGCCCAGCGGCACCGCGAACGACGCGTACGCCGACGGCACGCCCAACCGCTTGACGACCGCCTCGGTCACCGGCATCGTGCCGATGGACGACCGCGACACGAACGCCAGCTGCAGCGCAGGCCAGGCCCCCGCGAAGAACTTCAGCGGGTTCACCCTGGCCACCACCGACAGCAGGACCGGGTAGACCACGAACAGCACGATCGCGCAGCCGACATAGACGTCGATGGTGAACGTGGCCAGCGGCGCCAGCAGATCCCAGCCGTACTGCGAGACGGACTTGCCGATCAGGCCCAGCACGCCCAGCGGCGAGAGCCGGATGACCCACCACAGGGCCTTCTGGGTGATCTCCAGCAGTGATTTCGTGAAGTTGATGAACGGCTCCGCCTTCTTGCCGACCTTGATCGCGGCGATGCCCACGACGATCCCCAGGAACACGATCTGCAGCGTCTTGCCGTTGGTACCGGAGAACGCGTCGATCGGGTTGCGCGGGATCAGGCCGGTCAGGAAGTCGATCCAGCTGCCGGAGTGCTCCTTGATGCCGGAGATGGTGTCTTGCGCGTCCGGGTCGGTTGCGATCCCGGCCGCCTTCGCGCCGAAGCTCGCCCCCGGGGACGTGACGGCGCCCAGCACGATGCCGATCGACACCGCGATGAACGCGGTGATGGCGAACCACAGCAGGGTCTTGCCGGCCAGTCGGGCCGCGCCGACCACGCCGCGCAGGTTGGTGATGGACACCACCAGGGCCGCGAACACCAGTGGCGGCACGGTGAGGAACAGCAGCTTCACGAATACGCTGCCGACCTGCTCGAGCGTGCTGCCGAGCCATTCGGCGCCGGTCCAGCGGGCGACGAAGCCGAGCACGAAGCCGGCCAGCAGGCCCAGCAGGATCTGCACGCCGAAGGAGATGTGCGCCAGCGGATTGCGTGACGGCGGCTTCGGCGGCGTGGATGTCACGGCCGCGTCGGCGGCATCGGGACTGTGGGGAGCGGACATGGGGCAGGACCTTTCAATACATGAGAGAGCGACGGAAGACCCGGCCGGCGGATACCGGCGGGTGAAGCGGTGCGGGAGCGCGAGGCGTGGCAGCGCGGCTACGCCGCGAACGGCGTCATGCGCGGGCCTGCCACGAGAGGCACGAGGTGCGGGGAGAAGGGCGGCTGCGCGCCGAAAAGGTACCGATATGACGTCGCAGCAGCGTGGGCCGCGGCGCGAGAGCTACTGCGCGACGGCCGAGGAAAAGGTCAACAGGCAGCGCTGATGAGCCGCTGCAGGTCGACATGCAGACGGCGCGTGAGCAGCACGGCCGGACGAATCACAGACCCAGTGTGCCACGAGACATACGGATTTTCCGCATCGACCGGGCACTCGGTGAGAAATATGACGGAGTGTGCCCTAAAGTAAACGGCATACCGCGCCGGGCTCCGGCGCGAAATCATGTGTGTCGATTGCGTCGCCTCCGCGTGCGGAGCGGTCGCCTGTGCAAAGGATCTTCGATCAGATGCCTCACTTGCTAGCTGAGTCGCCTGCCACCGCCGCGGCGAAACTCACCCTGGACGGCGGCGATCAGGCGATCGTGGTCGCCGTGGGCGTCGTCGCCCTGATCGCGCTGGCCATCGCGTTCGTGCTGCGCGCCGGAGTGCTGGCCACCGGCACCGGCACCCCCAAGATGCAGGAGATCTCGGCGGCGGTGCAGGAGGGCGGGGCCGCGTACCTGGGCCGCCAGTTCCGGACGCTGTCCGTCTTTGTCGTGATCGTGTTCCTGCTGCTGTTCGCGCTGCCCGCCGACGACTGGAACCAGCGCATCGGGCGCTCGGTGTTCTTCCTGGTCGGCGCCGGCTTCTCCGCCACGATCGGCTACCTGGGCATGTGGCTGGCCACCCGCGCCAACGTGCGCGTGGCGGCCGCGGCCAACGGTGAGGGCCGGGAACAGGCGATGAAGATCGCGTTCCGCACCGGCGGCACCGTGGGTCTGGCGACGACCGGCCTCGGGCTGCTGGGCGCTTCGATCGTGGTGCTCGTCTACACGGGCGGTGCGCCGAAGGTGCTGGAGGGCTTCGGCTTCGGCGCGGCCATGCTGGCCATGTTCATGCGTGTCGGCGGCGGCATCTTCACCAAGGCCGCCGACGTGGGCGCGGACCTGGTCGGCAAGGTCGAGCAGGGAATCCCCGAGGACGATCCGCGCAACGCCGCCACCATCGCCGACAACGTGGGCGACAACGTGGGCGACTGCGCCGGCATGGCCGCAGACTTGTTCGAGTCGTACGCCGTCACACTGGTCGCCTCCCTCATCCTGGGCAGCGCGGCATTCGGCACCAAGGGTTTGATCTTCCCGCTCATCGTCCCCGCGATCGGCGTGCTGACCGCCATCATCGGCGTCTACATCACGAAGGCCCGCAAGGGTGAGTCCGGCCTGAAGACGATCAACCGTTCCTTCTACATCTCCGCGGTCATCTCGGCGGCGCTGTGCGCGGTGGCCTCGTTCGTCTACCTGCCCACGACGTTCGCCGAGCTGGGTATGGAGGGCAGCGGCAACCCGGCGCTCATCGCCGTGGTCGCCGTGATCATCGGCATCGTGCTGGCGTCGATCATCCTGTGGCTGACCGGCTACTTCACCGACACGGCGAAGAAGCCGACGCGTGAGGTCGGCAAGACCTCGCTCACCGGCGCGGCCACCGTGATCCTGTCCGGCATCTCGCTCGGCCTGGAGTCGGCGGTCTACACCGCGATCGTCATCGCCGCCGCCGTGTACGGCGCGTTCCTGCTGTCCGGTTCGCTCATCGTCTCGCTGTTCGCCGTGGCCCTGGCCGGCTGTGGGCTGCTGACCACGGTCGGCGTCATCGTCGCCATGGACACCTTCGGCCCGGTCTCCGACAACGCCCAGGGCGTGGCGGAGATGTCCGGCGAGGTCTCCGAGGAGGGCGCTCAGATCCTCACCGACCTCGACGCCGTGGGCAACACCACCAAGGCCATCACGAAGGGCATCGCGATCGCGACGGCCGTGCTCGCCGCGACTGCCCTGTTCGGCTCGTACACCGACGCCATCAGCGGCGCGCTGGCCTCGGCCGGCGAGGCCGCGCAGACGGCGGCCGGCTCGCTGTCGTCGTTCTTCTTCGAGATCAACTGGCCGAACGTGCTCGTCGGTGTGATCCTGGGCGCCGCGGTCGTGTTCCTGTTCTCCGGTCTGGCCATCAACGCGGTGTCTCGCGCGGCGGGTGCCGTGGTGTTCGAGGTGCGCCGCCAGTTCCGCGAGATCCCCGGGATCATGGAGGGCACCGGCAAGCCGGAATACGGCAAGGTCGTGGATATCGTCACCCGTGACTCGCTGCGCGAGCTGGCCACACCGGGCCTGCTCGCGGTGTTCTCGCCGATCGCCGTCGGTTTCGGCCTGGGCGTCGGCCCGCTGGCCGGCTTCCTGGCCGGCGCCATCGCCTGCGGTGTGCTGATGGCTGTGTTCCTGGCCAACTCCGGCGGCGCGTGGGACAACGCCAAGAAGCTGGTCGAGGACGGCAACCACGGTGGCAAGGGTTCGGCGGCCCACGATGCGACCGTCATCGGCGACACCGTCGGCGACCCGTTCAAGGACACCGCCGGCCCGGCCATCAACCCGCTGATCAAGGTGATGAACCTGGTCGCCGTACTGATCGCCCCGGCCGTCGTCGTACTGTCGGTCGGCGACTCGGACATGCCCGTCGTCCGAGGCATCATCGCCATCGTGGCGCTGGCCATCATCGTGGTCGCCGTCGTCGTCTCCAAGAAGCGCGCCTCCCAGCTCAACGCCGAGGTGCCCGCCGCCGCGTAACCGACATTGCGTCGAGCCGCGTGACGTGCCGCGGGACGTACCGGGCGCAATCCGGTGCGTCCTGCGGGACAATGACGTCCGTACGCATTACCGACAGGCAGTACTTCACAACCCAGGAGTGTTCGCCATGATCCGTCACACACTGCTGACCGCGGTGGTCGCCGCGGCCGCGCTGACGCTGGGGGCGTGCGGAAGCACGGCCGGCACCGCCACCGGGGACTCATCGGCCATCTCGTCGAGCGAGTCGGCCGCGGTCGACTCGACCACAGCGGACGCCGCAGCCGGCGCCACCGAGGAATCGACTGCCGAAAACGCCTCCGCCGACTCCACGGCCGAGAGCGCCGCCCCATCCACAACTGTCACCGTCGATGGCGCGATCGACGCGCAGTCGGCCGCCTGGTTCGGCGCCGTATGCGACGGCGTCTCGCCGATGCTCGAGGCCGTCTTCGGGGCGATGGGCACCATGATGAGCGGAGCCACCGGCAGCGGCGACGCGGCCGCCACCGCGAAGCAGCTCCAGGCGACGCTGGTCGATACCTTCAACAAGGCGAGCGACTCCATGACCGAAGCCGCCGACAAGCTGTCGTCGCTGCCGCCGCCCTCCATCGACCACGGCGAGGAGATTGCCGCTGAAGCGGCTGCCGGGATGGCGAAGGCCGGGCCCGCCATGAAGCAGGTCGCCGACGCGTTGAGCAAGGCCACCGTCACCTCCATGGACGACCTGTCCGCTGCGATGCAGCAGGCGAACGACGCCATGGACACCGATCTGGAGGGCTTGTCGCTGAACAACTTCGAGCTCAGTGACCAGATGCAGGCCGAGGTCGCGAAGATCCCGGCGTGCGCTCCGCTGATGTCGCTGGGCGATCTGGGCGGCGCCACGCCGACCACCTGACGCGCGCCGCGTACCTGTCGGACTTGGCCGCTACGGTGACGGATGTGACCCAGCCGTCGCTGTTCTCCGCGGAGACGATGCCGCCCGCCGTGGACGACCTGGGCGGGCTGCTGGCCGGCCACGGCCAGGCCACGGCGGGGCCGGACGGCGCGCGCCTGTCGATCCTGCTCGCCGAGCGCTGGCGGGCCGAGGCGCTGGCCGACGAGTGCGCGCGTCGCGGCGTCGCTGCGGAGGCGGTAGCGGCGGAGGCGGCCGCCGAGGAGCCGGGCGCCGGCGCCTCGGCGCTGCTTCGGACCGAGCGGAGTGCGGGCCTCACCGCGTTGGCCGCGGCATGGACCCGCGGCGCCGTCAAGGCTGTTCCGCCCGGGCTGACGGCGGGTGCGGGACTGCTCAGGGTCTGGGCGATCGCGGCAGGCCGGCAATCACTCGCCGGCTACGCCCTGGGCCTGGATCCACACGCCCCGGACACGCATCAGCGGCTCGCCGCGGTCTGCGCCCGAGCCGGGCTGGCCGGTGCGCTGGTGGGCGTCACCTCGGACACTCCGGTGATCCGCCTCACCGGCCGAAAGCGGCTCGGCCGGCTGCTGGAGCTGGTGGGCGGCCCACCCGCCGGCGCACCACGGGACGCCTGGCCCGTGCGCGACGCCTAGCGACGCGCCGTCATACTGTGCGGGTACCCTGCGTGCGGTGGCACCCTGGAGCGGGATCCGCCACCGGGCCCCGGCTGCGGGCACCGCGCCGGGCCGGCGCAACCGCGATGCGGCGAACGGCGTCATACCTGCTAGCCGAACCACTGACGAGGAGCTCGAGAAAAACCCATGCCTCAACCGAAGACAGGCACGAACACCGGCGTGAAGCTTGTGGTCGTCGAGTCGCCGCACAAGGCGCGCACCATCGCCGGGTACCTGGGCAAGGGTTACGTCGTCGAGTCGTCGGTCGGGCACATCCGCGACCTGCCGCGGGGCGCCGCGGACGTCCCGGCGAAGTACAAGGGCGAACCGTGGGCTCGGCTCGGCGTGAATGTGGACGACGGCTTCGAGCCGCTCTACGTGATTCCGCCGGACAAGAAGCAGCAGGTCGGCAAACTGAAGGAGCTGCTCAAGGGAGCGGACGAGCTGTACCTCGCCACGGATGAGGACCGCGAGGGCGAGGCGATCGCCTGGCACCTGCTGCAGACACTCAAACCCACCGTGCCCGTCAAGCGGATGGTGTTCCACGAGATCACCCCGGCCGCGATCCGCGCCGCCGCCGATGCCCCGCGAGAGCTGGACGAGGACCTGGTCGACGCCCAGGAGACCCGCCGCATTCTGGACCGGCTCTACGGCTACGAGGTCTCCCCGGTGCTGTGGAAGAAGATCATGCCGCGACTGTCGGCGGGTCGGGTGCAATCCGTGGCCACCCGCATCATCGTGCAGCGGGAGCGCGCGCGCATGGCGTTCGTCTCGGGCACCTATTGGGGCGTCGACGCCACCTTCGTCGCGGCGGCCGGATCCTTCACCGGTGAACTGCTGTCGGTGGACGGCACCCGGCTGGCCACCGGCAAGGACTTCGACCCGGCGACCGGCGGGATCAAGGCGGGCGCCGACGTGCTTCAGCTCGGTGAGGACGCGGCCCGCGCCATCGTGGCGGCGCTGGCCGGCGCGCCGGCCTCCGTGGTGTCGGTGGAGGACAAGCCGTTCAGTAAGCGACCGGCCGCCCCGTTCATGACCTCCACCCTGCAACAGGAGGCGGGCTACAAGCTGCACTTCTCCTCGGAACGCACCATGCGCACCGCGCAGCGGCTGTACGAGGGCGGCTACATCACCTATATGCGTACCGACTCCACGACGCTGTCGCAGACCGCCCTGGACTCGGCGCGCGCCCAGGCGCGGGAGCTGTTCGGCCCCGAGTACGTGCCGGACGCGCCGCGTCAGTACACCCGCAAGGTGAAGAACGCGCAGGAGGCACACGAGGCGATCCGTCCGGCCGGCGACCACTTCCGCACACCGGGCCAGCTGGCGGGCGAGCTGGCCGGCGACGAGTTCCGGCTCTACGAGCTGATCTGGCGGCGCACCATCGCCTCGCAGATGGTGGACGCGCGCGGCCGCACCGTCAGCGCCCGGATCGGCGTCACCACCGCGGGGACTTCGGCCCAGCAGTTGATCTTCGGTGCGTCCGGCCAGACGATCACGTTCGCCGGCTACCAGAAGGCGTATGACGACACGCCCGACGACGTCGATGCGACCGGCGGCGATGCGGCCGAGGGCGACGACGCATCACGGGCCTCCGGTGCCGCCAAGCAGCCGCCGAAGCTGCCGCCGCTCGCCGAGGGGCAGCGCCTCGACGTGGACCGGGCGACCTGCGACGGGCACGCCACCAAGCCGCCGGCCCGGTACACCGAGCCGAGCCTGGTCAAGGCTTTGGAGGAGATGGGCATCGGGCGCCCGTCCACCTACGCGTCGATCATCCGCACCATCACCGACCGCGGTTATGTGTGGCGGCGGGGCACCGCGCTGGTGCCCAGCTGGGTGGCGTTCGCCGTGGTCGGCCTGCTGGAGAAGTACTTCCCACGGCTGGTCGACTACGACTTCACGGCGGCCATGGAAGACGAGCTGGACGGCATCGCCACCGGGCGGCTGCACCGCACCGACTGGCTCAAGGGCTTCTACTTCGGAGGGGAAGTCGGGCCGACCGGTTCGGTGGGCCGGTCCGGCGGACTGAAGCACCTGGTGGCCGACCAGCTCGACTCGATCGATGCCCGCGAGGTGAACTCGCTGCCGCTGCTCAAGGACGAGTCCGGTCGGGTGGTCACGGTCCGCGTGGGTCGCTACGGCCCTTATCTGGAGCGGCCGGCACTGGATCCGGGCCCGGACGGCAACGACGCCGAGCGCGCCAATCTGCCGGAGGACCTGCCGCCGGACGAGGTGACCGCCGAGACGGTGGAGGCGCTGTTCGGCCAGGCCGCGGCCGGCGACAAGGAACTCGGCACGGACCCGGCGACCGGCAGGACGATCGTGGCCAAGGACGGGCGCTACGGGCCGTATGTCACGGAGGTGCTGCCCGAGGCCGCACCCGCTGTGTCGAAAGGGAAAGCAAAGAATGCTCCCAAGCCGCGCACCGCGTCGCTGCTCAAGTCCATGGACCTGGCCACCATCACGATCGACGACGCGCTGAAGCTGCTCACGCTGCCCCGGGTCGTCGGCGTGGACCCGCAGTCCGGCGACGAGATCACGGCCCAGAACGGCCGATACGGGCCATACCTGAAGAAGGGCACCGACTCGCGGTCGCTGCCCGACGAGGAATCGATGTTCACCGTCACGCTGGACGAGGCGCTGACGATCTACGCGCAGCCCAAGGCCCGGGGACGGGCCGCGGCCCAGCCGCCGCTGAAAGAACTCGGCGCCGACCCCAATTCGGGCAAGCCCATGGTCGTCAAGGAGGGCCGCTTCGGCCCGTACGTCACGGACGGCGAGTACAACGCTTCGCTGCGCAAGGGCGACAACGTCGAGACATTCACGGCGGCACGCGCTGCCGAGTTGCTGGCGGAGAAGCGGGCCAAGGGCCCGGCACCCAAGCGCACCCGGAAGGCAGCACCGCCAGCGAAGACGGCGCCGGGGAAGAAGGCGTCCGCCAAGAAGGCCGCGGCGAAGGGCTGACGCCTGCGGATTTCCGTCTCCGCACAGGCGGCAGCATACGATTCATGCCATGACCCGGCCCCACCCGACGCTCGCCGAGCCGCCCGCCGTCTTCACTGATGCGCTGTCGGGCGCCGACGGCACCGCGGACCCCGTGGCCGCGGCACCGATGGCAGATTTCTTCGGCGATGCCACCGCTGATCCGGCGACCGGAGGTGCGTGGGGGTCGTCGCGGGCGCGGGCCGCGACGCCGCGTCAGGCGCCCGTCGGTGGGTCGTCCGCGGTCGGCCGCACGCCCGTCGCCGTGCCGGCCGCAGCGTCCCAGTCGGTCCCAGCGTCCCAGTCGGCCGTAGCGTCCCAGTCGGCCGCTGCCGCCGGCCCGGTGGCTCCCGCGCAGCCCCGTGCGGTGCCGGGCATCGCGCCACGGCGCCCGGCCGGCGTCGCCCCGGATCGCCTCGCCCGTTCGACCGCGGGGCAGCCCGGCCGGCGCATGCCGCAGCGGTATCCCGCACCGCAGTACCCGCCGTCGCAGTACGCCGCTTCCCAGCGGGCCGCGACGCAGTGGCCGCCGCGCCACGGCCCGCAAGGCGCCCTGCCGCAGGGGCAGTGGCCGCCGCCTGCTCCGCCGTCCGTGCGCGGGCCGCAGCCCGCCCCGATGCGGCAGGCGGGGGCCGTCGCCCCCAGGACAGCGTCATACTCGCCGGTCCGCACCGCGCAGCCGCTGGCTCGGGCCGCGCATCCGCGCCCGGCCCGGCCGACCGATCGCAGTCCGCGCAAGTCCGCCGGCGGCTGGGCCGTGCTGCTCGCCATGATCCTGTTCCTGGTGATCTCCGGGACCGGGCGTGAGCTGCTCGACGCGCTGGCGGAATTGCTGAATCGATGAGCCACCAGGAGAACTCGATCGCGGTGCTCATGCGGATCACCGCGTTCCGCCGCATGTGGCTGGCGCTGTCCACGTCCAGCCTGGGCGACTGGCTCGGGCTGCTGGCCACCACCGCACTCGCGGCCTACCTGACGAAGGACGCCTCGAACCTCGCGCAGGGCGCCGCCGTATCCGGTGTCCTCGTGACCCGGCTGGCGCCCGATCTGATCCTCGGCCCCATCGCCGGGGCGCTGGTGGACCGGCTGGACCGGCGCTACGTGGCGATCATCGGTGACACTGCTGCGGGGTTGCTGTACCTCTCCATCCCGCTGGCGGGGAACCTCACCTGGTTGCTCGTGGCGCAATTCCTGGTGGAAGCGGTCGGCCTGTTCTCCAACCCGGCGAAGCAGGCGCTGTGGGTCAACATCGTGCCCCGGGAGCGGCTGGCCGTGGCCAACCAGCTCAACTACGTCTCCGTCTACGGCATGGTTCCGGTGGCCGCGCTCGTGTTCGCCGTGCTCGCCACGGTGGCGCAGTTCTTCGGGGCGCCCCCGGTGGACGCGGCCGGCGCAACCGGCGCGCTGATCTCCGGGACCTCCGCCCTGGCGATCAATGTGGCGCTGGTGTTCGATGCCGCCACCTACTTCCTGGCCGCAGGAGTGTTGTTCGCCACGCGGCGCCTCATCCCCGCGTACGTCGGTGAGCGCGAAACCGCCAAGTCGGTGTTCTCGCTGATCCGCGAAGGCATCGGGTTCGTGAAGAACTCCCGGGTGATGCGGGCCATCTACGTCGGCATCCTCGGGGCGTTCGCGGCAGGCGGGCTGGTAGCCGGGGTCGCGCAGGCCTATGTGGCCACCATGGGCGGCGGCAACGCCGGCTACGGCATCCTGTTCGGTTCCGTGTTCTCCGGGCTGGCATTGGGCATGCTGATCGGACCGAAGGTGCTGCCCGCGATGCCGCGCCGGATGGTGTTCACGCTGGGCATCGGCGTCGCCGGCATCGCCCTGGTCGTGATGAGCCTGATCCCGGATTTCGTGGGAGCCGTGATCACCTCGGTGGTGATGGGCGTCTTCGCCGGAATCTCCTGGATCACCGGCTTCACCATGATCGGCCACGAGGTCGCCGACCGGCTGCGCGGCAGGGTGTTCGCGTTCGTCATGTCGTCGGTGCGCATCATGCTGCTCGGCACCATCGCCGCCGGGCCGATCCTGGCCAACAGCATCGGTTTCCACGCACTGGAACTGGGCACGTACCGCATGGTGTTCACCGGCCCGGGCATCGTGCTCGCGGCGAGCGGCTTGCTGACGATCGGCGTGGCGATCTTCGCCGGACGCCAGGTCGGCGGCCTGCGTGGACACTTCCTGCGCAAGCTCGGGCGGCGGCTGGTGCGCGGCCGGCGCCGCGACCTGATCAACGTCGACGAGACCCTGCCCGGGGTGTTCCTGGCAGTGGTCGGCGCCGAGCCCGCAGCGGTGCAGCAGTACGCGGATGCGGTGCGCACGCACCTTCAGGGCGACGGCTGGATCGTCGAGGCCGCGCGGCACCACGTCGGCGACAGCCGCCAGGATGACGCGGAGCCCGACGCGCTGCGCACCCTGACGGAGCTCTCCGACATCGTGGCACGGCGCATCCGGCCGACCCTGGAGGCCGGTGACGTGGTGGTCTGCGCGAACTACCGGGATCCGATCATCGTTCGCTTCGGCGTGCACGCCGGGCTCGGACCGGAACGCTTGATGCGGATGGCGCAGTGGTCCAGCGGAGGTCTGGTGCCCGATCTCTTCCTACTCGTGGACGTCGCCGGCGACGAGGGCGACGCCTACCGGGAGCTTGCCGCGGCGGCTCCGGATCGCTACCTGAAGGTGTTGCCGCTGGCCGATGGCGGCATGCTCTCCGAGGACGTGCTCGACCAGTTGGCGAGTGTGCTGCGGCAGCACTCGCCGCGGCGCACCGACGATCGGGTGCAGCCCGAGGGCGGCGTCATATCCGTTACTGGCGAGGAGGTGGCGGCGGAGACCGGGGGCGGCATCCTGCCCACCGTCGATGACGGCGGCCGCGCCGGGGACAGCGTCATACCTGACGGCATTCATTGACGGGCCCGTGCGATACGTTGGCGGGTGCCGCCGCGGCCACCACCGCGAGCGGCAGTTCGGCGGGGATGTCCCAGGGAAGGCGGTCCATGGCAAGCGGTGAGGCGTACTCCGAGGAGTACTACCGGTTCTCGCGGCCCGAAGCAGGGGCGAAAGGCTTCGTGGACCGGGTGCGCGATGGATACATCCGGCGGCAGATCCTGAAGCGGGTGCCCGGCGGCCGGTTGCTCGACGTGGGGTGCGGCCTGGGACTGTTCCTGGAGACGATGCGGCGCGAGTTCGAGCTCTATGGCATCGACCTGTCGCCGTACGCGGTCGGCCAGGCCGGGCGGCGGCTGCCCGGCGCGCGACTGGCGGTGGGCAGCCTCACCGACGGCCTGCCGTTCGACACGACCTTCGACGTGGTCACCGCGATCAACATCTTCGAGCACCTGGAGGAGCCGGACGCCGGTCTGGACGCGGTGCGCGCCGCGCTGCGGCCGGGTGGCCTGCTGGTGGCGCACCTGCCCACGATCGGCAACCGGCTACAGGCGCGGCTGTACGCGGGCTCCTACGCGGCGGACCCTACGCACGTCTACCGCCCGTCCGGCCGGCAGTTCTCGGCGCTGGCCCAGCGGCACGGATTCGCCACCGTCACCTGCAGCTTCGCGCCGTTCGTGGGCGGCATGCTGTGGCGCATGCTGCCCTGGCATCCCGCGTTCCTCGGGGTCTACCGGGCGGTGTGAGCATGCCGGAGACTGTGGCTGTCCCGCAGGCGGGGGGTGTGTTCGCCGACGTGGTCGGGCAGTCGGCCGCCGTGGAGACCTGCCGGATCGCGGTGGCCGCAGCGCAGGCGGGCCCCGGCCGAGCCGGTCCGGCCATGACGCACGCCTGGCTGTTCACCGGGCCGCCGGGCTCCGGCAGATCGGTGGCGGCGCGGGCCTTCGCCGCGGCGCTGCAGTGCGCCGAGGGCGGTTGCGGCACCTGCCGGGCCTGCCGGACGGTGCTCGCCGGCACGCACGCCGACGTGCGGGCGGTGGTGCCCGAAGGGCTGTCGATCTCGGTGAAGGAGATGCGGGCCGTGGTGCAGCGGGCGGCGTCCCGTCCGCAGACCGCGCCCTGGCAGATCGTGCTCATCGAGGACGCCGACCGGCTCACCGAGGGCGCGTCGAACGCGCTGCTGAAATCCATCGAGGAGCCGCCGCCGCACACCGTGTTCCTGCTGTGCGCACCGTCCACGCATCCGGACGACGTCTCGGTGACGATCCGCTCGCGCTGCCGGGTCGTCTCGCTCGTGACGCCGCCCGCCTCGGCGATCGCCGAGGTGCTGGTGCAGCGCGACGGCGTGGAATCGGGCATGGCCGAATGGGCTGCATCGGTATGCGGCGGGCATGTGGGGCGGGCGCGCGCCCTGGCGCGCAGCGAGTCCAGCCGCTCCCAGCGGGCGACCGTGCTCGCCGTGCCCGGCGCGCTGCGCACCCTGGCCGACGTGTTCGCCGAGGCGGATGAGCTGTTCGCCGTGGCCAAGGCCGCGGCAGCGCAGCAGTCGGATCGCCGCGATGAGGCCGAACGGGACGAACTGAAGACCGCCTACGGGGCCGGCGGCACGGGCAAGGGCGCGGCCGCGGCCACGCGGGGCATGGCCGGGGCGCTGAAGGATCTGGAGCGGCAGCAGAAGGCCCGCGCCACCCGCACCACCCGCGACGTGCTGGATCGGGCCCTGGTGGACCTGTCCGGCTTCTACCGCGACGTGATCGTCTACGCGTCCGGATCGCGGGTGGGGCTGATCAACCCGGACGTGGCCGGTGATGTGCACACCGCCGCGTCCCGCATCGGCGCCGAAGGGGCGCTGCGCCGGCTCGATGCCGTGCTGGACTGCCGCGCGGCGCTGGAGCGCAACGTGAAGCCGGATCTGGCGGTGGAGACGCTGATGATGCAGCTCCGCGTGGGGTGACCGGTGCCGCGCCGGTGTCCTGAGCCCGCGCCCACTCACGTTCGCAACCGGATTGGACGTTCGCAACCGGATTGGACGTTCGCAACCGCTGCGGCAGTTGCGAACGCATGGACCGGTTGCGAACGCATGGGCCCGACCGCATGGGCGGCGCGGAGCCTCGAGCCTGCGGGGCCGCAGCCAGGTACCCTCATCTGGCATGGGGATGCTGTGCGCGGTGACACTGGTCGACCGGGGCCAGTTGCACTACGCCGAGCCCGGCGGCCTCACCCTCGAGGTCGGCGACAAGGTGTTGCTGCCCAGTGATCACGGCGCCGTGGTGGGCACCGTGGTGTGGTCGGCGGAGTGGGTGTCGGACGACACATCGGGTTTCCCGAGCGTGATGGGCCGGGCCACCGATGACGACGTCGCCGGGCAGGACGAGCTCCGCAAGGAGAAGGCGCGCGCCGTCGTGGTGACCCGCAAGCTGGCCCGCGAGCACGGCCTGGCCATGAAGGTGCTGGCGGCCGACCCGCAGGCCGACACCGGCCGCACCGTCATCTACTACTCCGCGCCGGAACGGGTCGACTTCCGCGCGCTGTTGCGCGATCTGGCCGCGACGCTCAACGTGCGAGTGGAGCTCCGGCAGCTCGGCGACCGTGACGCGGTCCGCGCCGTCGGCGCCATCGGCTCCTGCGGCAGGGAGACCTGCTGCTCGACGTTCCTGAAGGACTACGAGCCGATCACCCTGACCATGGCCAGGGACCAGGACCTGCCCACCAACCCGCTGCGCATCTCCGGGGTGTGCGGTCGGCTCATGTGCTGCCTGAAGTACGAGCACCCGCTGTACCAGGAATTCAAGAAGTCCGCCCCCCGGATCGGCACGCAGGTGGACTCGCCGGACGGCCCCGGCACCGTCATCGCCCACTCGGTGCCCACGGATTCGGTGGTGCTCCGGCTGAACGCGGACGGATCGCACCAGGTGTGCCCTCGGGCCTCGGTGTGCGGCGCGCGGAAAGCCTACGAATCGCGTCATAAGCGGTAGATGACCGGATCGGGACGCCGGTTTCGCCGCCGATCCCGGGCCCAAGATCACATATCGGTATCATTGCGAAACGAGATGGCGCTGCGATCCGTCTTGTTATCTGAGTGGGGCACAGTGGGGCATGTGCGCTGGTCGCGCGACTGTGTCCGCGCCATGCGCTAGACATGACAGTGGACGGCGTGATCCGCCTTCGGGCGGTAGGGACGGAGTGACGATGTCGGTCGGGCTGGTGCGCAAAGCGGTCGCCGCCTGCGTCGGTCTGGGCATGCTGTTCTCCGTCGTCGCCTGCACCGGCCTGGACCAGGCGGCCGGCACCGGTGGGGTGCAGACCGGCACCACCAGCGCCGCGGCCGTGACGGCTCCGGCGGCCGTGACCGTGGCGCCGCTGCCGATCGGCGGCGGCAAGTCGCCGGCGACCGGTTCGGTTCCCGAGACGACGCCGCCGACCACCAGCGTCAGTACGCCGCCGCCGTTGCCGGCCGCGACCGTGACGGGATCGCCCGCGCTCGGCAGCACCGATGTGGCGCCCGGCGAGCCGATCACGCTGACGGCCGACGGCGGCACTCTCCAGTCCGTCAGCTTCACCAAGGACGACGGCACCGAGGTGCCCGGCTCGCTGTCGGCGGACGGCACCGAATGGACCCTCGGCGCGAAGCTGGGCTTCGGCAAGACGTACACGGTCAGCGGCCAGGCGGTCAACGAGCAGGGCCTCGTCACGCCGATCGCTGGGACGTACACCACGGCCGCCACGGTCGAGCCGGTGACCGTGTCGATCTCGCCGCGGGACGGCGCCGTGGTGGGTATCGCGGCACCGATCATCATCTCGCTCGGCTACCGGCCCGGTGACCTGAAACTGATCGAGCAGAACGTGAAAGTGACGACGGAACCGGCGGTGGAGGGCGCCTGGGCGTGGATCCAGCACGCCGGCTACAGCTACCCGTCGCTGGACTGGCGGCCCAAGAAGTACTGGCCGGCGGGCACCAAGGTGCATGTCGAAGCAAACCTGTACGGACTCAAGTTCGCGGACGGCTGGTACGGCGGTGCCGACAAGTCCGTCGATTTCACTATCGGGCGCAACCAGATCGTCAAGGCGGACGCCACGAAGAATCTCGTGCAGGTGTTCCGCAACGGGAAGCTGTTCGCGAAGTACAACGGCTCGTTCGGCAGGGGCGACGAGGTGGGCGATCCGAACCTGGTGACGCGCTCCGGCATCCACGTGGTGACCAGCAAGCATGAGACGTACAAGATGTCCAACCCCGCGTACGGCTACGAGGACGTGACCGAATACTGGGCCGTGCGCATCAGCAACAACGGCGAGTTCCTGCACAACAATCCGGGTACCTCCAAGTGGAAGCTCGCCAACGCGAACGTAACGCACGGCTGCATCAACCTGTCGTGGGACGACGCCAAGGCGTACTTCGAGTCCGCGATGTACGGCGATCCGGTCGAGATCACCGGCACATCGATCCAGCTCTCCCGCAAGGATGGCGACATCTACGACTGGACGATCGCCTGGGACGACTGGCTGAAGCTCTCGGCCCTGTCGCCCGATTCGACGGTGCTGGGCTGACCTCGACGCCGCCTGCCCGTTGCGCTGCGGTGGCGGTGGGGCGGGTATGACGCCGCCCCGGGTCGATGTGGTGCGAGGCGGCCGGGGAAACCCGCTACACTAGGCTGCGCTGCCGCCTTAGCTCAGTCGGTAGAGCGTCTCACTCGTAATGAGAAGGTCTGGAGTTCGATTCTCCAAGGCGGCTCGGTAGCGTCACCAGCGGTGGCGGGCTTTGAAGAGGTGACTGCCGTGACGACCCCTTCATCTCGTGATCCGGAACGTCGTCGGCACCTCACAATTGCCGAGCTGGTGGCCGCACGCGGGATCACACCGATCTCGTCAGTCGATGAGCTTGCGGAGCCGGGCGCGTTCGAGTCCGACGAAGAGGTCGAGGATTTCCTCGCCGATCTCTACGCGTCGCGCCGGGTCAGCATCGGATGAGTCTTGCCGTCCTCGATACGGGCGCGGCGGCCAGGTTGATGAAGCACACACTGCCCGACAACGTCGCTCGCGAGCTCGTCGGACGCACGGCGTGGTAGTCCGGCTGGCCCGGGTGGACGACCGTGACCCGGGCGCACAGGGGGCAGATTCGTCCGGCTTCGTGCTCGGCTATGTCAACGCTATTTTGGCGATCAGCTTCGACAATAGCGACTGTGCTATATAGCATTGGTTGTATGTCGTTGCTCTACGCGATTGAGGTCGAGCCGGAAGTGCGCCTCTGGCTGGAGAGCCTGTCCGATCGGGACCTCGGTCGCGTTGACTTCATGGTTGGGCTGCTTGCGGAGCAAGCCGAGTCGCTGGGTGAACCGTACTCACGCCATCTCGGTGGCGGTGTCAGAGAGCTACGATTTCGGCTTCTTCGACAACAGACGAGAGTGACGTACTGGCTGGCGCCAGGCCGACGAGTGGTCTTGTTGACCGTTTTCACGAAATCGCGGCAGGCCGAGCCGGTAGAAGTGGCCAGGGCAATCAGGGCGCAGCGTACGTGCGAGGAGTCGCACGGCGCAGCCCATGAGTCTTTCGACCCGAGAGAGGGTGGTTGAGAATGGGTGGCGAGCACAGTTCGTACGACGAGGCCGTTCAATCGCGCCGTGGTTTCGCAGAGTTTCGTGACGGGTTCGACGAAGCCCGCCGTGCGTACCTGATCGGCCGCGCGGTTCGGGAACGGCGCATTGCGTTGGGTTTGACGCAAGCGGAATTGGCGACGCGCGCCGGGATGACGCAGTCGGCGCTTTCACGACTGGAAGGTGGTGGCTCGGTTCCCACGATTCCGGTGCTCGATCGGCTCGCCAGCGCCATGGGCACAGAACTCACTGTGGCGTTCGAACCCACCGCGGCCTAGACCGCCTGCGCGGCGAGCGCTGGGTGCCTCGACGCGATGGGGCAACAACCTGTGGCGCCATCGCCATGGGGCCATGTCAGCCGATCACCGTCGCCAGCTACGACCTACTTATTCCAGCCGAGCAAGCGGCCCTGCCGTCCGAAGACGGACTCAACCGCCGCGATCAGTGCTTGCCCTTAATTCGTGGAGAGGTCAAACGCCGCGAGGTCGGCGCGGACAACCCGTCCGTGGTGCTAACGAGTTGACTGCCACGAGCCGTCGTCGGCGATGCGCAAACCATTCGCGTCAAAAGCAGATTGGATCTGCCATAGGTCGTTGCCTTTGCGGTATTCGTCGATGGCGGCTGCGGCAGCTCCGGTCAAGTCGATGGCCACCAGTCGCGCGACCAACTCGGCAACTCGTAGAGTCAGCATCGTTTCCGCGGGGTTCGGGAACGGTCCGATGTTCGCGTGCTTAATTGTGTTGTAGTTGTTCGCGAGGGCGCGGGCGAGACCGGCATCGCTCGCTATGTAGCCTCCCCAGCCGACGCGAAGGTGGGCGAGGCAGCGGTAGAAGGGCTTCTCGGTCCTGGAGAGACTGAGCTTCTTCTCATCCGGCTGGCGGCCGAGCAGGTTGCCGGCCGCCTCCAGGCTCATCGCCGCGTTAAGCAGCGATTCTTCGAGCAGTCGATCCCGACGGCTGATCATTGCCACGATCGGCGCGATGAACCGCTCCCATTCGTCGTAACGCTCACACCAAGTCTGCAGGCCCTCGGGCCCGATATCTTCCAGCGTCAGCAGCGGACGGTACAACTTCTCGGGCGCGGGCTTGGGGCGAGCGCGCTGAGCCAACGTGCGGCTGCTCAACAGTTCGATATACGGGTGGTCGATAACTCTCCCATTTTCGGCTTTCGTGGTGATGGAGTCGTCCTGCACGGTGTGGTCTCGGAAGAACATGCCGTGTCCGAAGAGCAGCGTGAGCAGGCTCCGCACCTTCGCCTGCTCCGCGTAGTGCTTGCCGAAGCCCGTCGGATTGGCAAACTCCGATTCGAGCGTTGCATCTACATCAATTACCTGCCGCCGAGCGGAGCTGCGATGGTCGACCCGCCATCCGGCAACTACTCGCATGGTGGCCTCACCGGAGTTCCACTCGATAGGGTCCGGGCTCTCCAATCTGATCGTCCACGACGTGAAGCGGTTGGAGTCGTCATACTCGATGTCTTCGCGCGCGGCGCTCAGTGATGTCGCCGCGCCCAGGCCGTCAAGTCGGCTTCGACAGGCGGTCACCAGGAGGGGCTCGGCAATGTCGGTGTCGCGCGCAGCCATGAGAACCTCATCGACGCGGAATGTGCCGGTAGCGACCGTACCCGACCGCATTCGACGGCCAGCCCATTTGCAGCCGAACAGTGTAACGGGCCCGTCTCCTGTGTACAGAGCGAGATTTTGTGGCACGTCCTCCTTCTCGAACCAGACGCGAGCCGCTTCGAACTGAACGGATTGCGGATTCTCGCTGTAAGGGACCTCGACTCGAATACCATGCTGGTGGTCCAGGCTAATAGTGCCTGCAATGATATACGTATCGTGTCTTCCGTCTGCCAACAAGCCGGTGCGAGGGACGTTGACCTCAAGTGAATCGGTGGACATCGGAATTCTCCTAACTCTGCCCTTGCAACTCGCAGTGCGAACAAATCGATGTTTGGCCGCTTCAAGTGGACGAGCATGCAGAAATTCGATTCAGGATAAGGCCGCTGCAGCGAAACTTGCTCCAGGCGATGACTCGTTCGGTGCCGCGGCTCACGAGCTGCGCGGTCTCGCGGGAGCGAGTGAACTCTCGTAACGGGTCTGGTGAGCCGGCATAGCGGCGTCTGGGAGCCTTTGCGAAGCGACGAGGGGCGACGGACGTGCCTGTTGCGTACGGCCAGGTCGCGTGCTTAAATACTGAACTATATGGTTCAGTATCGGCAGGATCTCCTTGATGGCGCGTTCGCCGCGTTGGCGGACCCGACGCGGCGAGGGGTGCTCGAGTGGCTCGGTCGTTCGGAAGCCTCCATCACGGACCTTGCCGACGGGTTCCGCATGACGCTCACCGGCATGAGCAAGCATGTGCGCGTCCTCGAGAACGCGGGCCTGGTCACCACCGCGAAAGCCGGGCGTGTACGGACCTGCCGGATCGGCACGCGCCGCCTCGAGGAAGCGGCGGCATGGATACAGCAGTACCAAGACCTGTGGGATGCGCGCTTCAGCGCATTGGACGAAGTTGTGGAAGACCTGAAACGTCAGGAGAAGCGTGATGAACGAAAACAGAACTAGTAGTCCCCCGGCCAAGCGGAATCCCGTGACCGTGGAGCGGACGTCGGATCGCGAACTCGTCGTCACCCGCACGTTCAACGCACCCGCGCGGCTCGTGTTCGACGCGTGGACGAAGCCCGAGCTGTTTCGAAGGTGGTGGGTTCCGCAGTCGATGGACATGACGCTGCACTCCCTGGAGATGAATGCACGCACCGGCGGCAGCTATCGCCTCGACTTCGGAGATGGCATGGTGTTCTTCGACACCTATCTCGAAGTGACGCCGCACTCACGCATCGTGTGGACGAACGATGAAGGTGGCCAGGACAGCTCCGTCACCACGGTCACGTTCGAGGAGAGTGACGGCACTACGCTGCTCACCATGACCGAGGTCTATCCCTCGACGGAAGCCCTCGATGAAGCGGGCACCGGCGCCGCCGATGCGACGCACGAGACGTTCGGTCAGCTCGACGACCTGTTGACACAGCTGCTTGCGTAGCGCCGGTCAGGCCGCCGCGTCCAGGCCGTGCGTCATGTGCAGCGCCCATGAAAACGCGCGAGCGGCGGCCACATGCACGTCCTCCTCGGTGATGCCCGGAAGCCCGCCGGGCAGGTCGCCGCGCAGCTGGTAGCCGGCGACGGCGGCGATCAATCGGCCGATGCCGCTGCTGCAGTCGAATGCGGCCTCGCGCAGGTCGCCGGGCACCTCCAGCGCCTCGGCCAGATGTGAGCGGTCGATGCCCATCAGCAGGTCGAAGGCCGAGAGCATCCCGGCGGCGAACGCGAACCCCGCCTGTGACGGATACAGCCGGCCGGCCAGCAACTCGGCGAGCCGCGCCCGGGCCAGCACCGTGGGCAGCGCCGTGTCCACGCCCGGCCCGGCGGGCCGCAGCAGCAGCGCCGGAAGCCATCCGCGGATTCGGGTCAGCCCGACGGTCACCAGCGCCTCGCGGATCGAACGGACCTCTCGTTTCGTCTCGCCCAGCCGCCCGATCGCTGCCAGCTGCAGCAGCCGGTAGGCCAGCGCCGGCTCGCCGCGCAGGATGGTCTCGAGCCGATCGAAGTCGGTGTCCGGGGACAGCAGCGCCCCCGCCAGCTGCAGCACGCCCTGCCGGGACGGGCCCAGCGCCGGACTGGAGATCGTGTTGGGCCGGCCGAGCAGATAGCCCTGGAACAGGTCGAATCCGAGGTCCATGCAGCGGTCCAGCTCGTCGGCGGTCTCCACCTTCTCGGCGAGCAGCCGCACATCGAACTCCCGGCATCGCTGCATCAGCGGCTCGATCTCGTGCTCCGGAGTGAGCCGCAGATCGATCTTGACGATGTCCACCAGCTCCAGCAGCCGTTCGGCGCCGTCGAACCAACGGAAATCGTCCGCCGCGAGGCGGTACCCGGCGCTGCGAAGATAGCGGCAGCCGCGCACCAGCTCGTCGTCGATCTCGACGGTCTCCAGCACCTCGACCACGGTCCGTCCGGGTGGCAAAGCGATTTTCACCCGTCCGCTGAGTATCCCGCGGTCGGCGTTGCAGAAGGCGAGTTTGGATCCTATGACGCGTTCCATGCCGATGCCCATCGTGTTCAGCACGACGTTGGTGGACATGGCGTCGCCGTCCGCGGCCACGGCCCGGATCTCCTCGGGCGCGTCCTCCGGCAGCGGCTGATACGCCGAAGTGCTGGTCGCCAGCGCGCGGAACAACAGCTCGTAGCCGATGACGCCGCGGTCCCGCCCCACGATGGGCTGCCGACCGACCACGGCCGTGGACAGTGGCATGGCCCGCCTCCCTCACCGCGCGAGGCTCTCGTCCGCGCGTACGTGCTGCATCGGCAAGCCGCCGCCGATACTGAGCGAGTCCCCGGGTATGACGAGGTCCCGGTTCGGCACATCCCGAGCGGAAATTTCGCCACATTCGCTAGAGGGAGCCGCCCGGGCTGGACTACGGTACGCCGCATGGACGAACCCACTTACCAGACCATCATCGAGCCCTTCCGCATCCACTCGGTGGAGCCGCTCACCATGACGACCGCCGCCGAGCGGCGGGTGTACGCGAAGGAGGCCGGCTACAACCTGTTCCAGATCAGGGCCGAGAATGTCCTGATCGACCTGCTCACCGACTCGGGGACGGGCGCGATGAGCCGCGACCAGTGGGCGGCCATGCAGCGCGGCGACGAGTCCTATGCCGGATCGCCGTCCTACTTCATCTTCCGTGACGCGGTGCAGCACCTGTTCCCGTTCACGCATGTGATCCCGGTGCACCAGGGACGCGCGGCCGAGCGCATCATCTTCGGAGTGGTGGGCGGCGCCGGCAAGGTGATCCCGTCCAACACGCACTTCGACACGACCCGCGCCAATATCGAGGCGACCGGCGCCGAGGCGGTGGATCTGGTGATTGCGGAGGCCAACGATCCGGTATTACAGCACCCGTTCAAGGGCAACATGGACGTCGCGAAGCTCGACGCGCTGCTCGCCGAGCGCGGCGCGGACGTCCCCGTCGTGTTCATCACGATCACGAACAATTCCGGTGGGGGACAACCGGTCTCGATGGAGAACCTACGCGCGGTGCGTGCGGTCTGCGACAAGTACGGCAAGATGCTGTTCCTGGACGCCTGCCGGTTCGCGGAGAACGCGTGGTTCATCCACGAGCGCGAGAACGGTTATGGCGACAAGGCTGTCGAAGACATCGTGCGCGAGATGTCCGGCTACGCGGACGGCATGACGATGTCCGCGAAGAAGGACCCGATGGGCAACATCGGTGGTTGGCTGGCGCTCAACGACGACGATCTCGCGCAGCAGTGCCGCAATCTCGTCATCCTGACCGAGGGCTTCCCCACCTACGGCGGCCTGGCCGGCCGGGACCTCGAAGCGCTCGCCCAGGGGCTCAAAGAGGTGGTGCACCACGACTACCTGCGCTACCGGATCACCTCGACCGCGTACCTGGGCAAGGCACTGACCGACCGCGGCATCCCGGTGTTGCAGCCCTACGGCGGCCACGCCATCTACCTGGACGCCCGCGGGTGGCTCAGCCACCTCGACCCGCTGCAGTACCCGGGCCAGGCGCTGGCCGTGGCCCTGTACGAGTTCGGTGGCATCCGCTCCTGTGAGATCGGCACGGTGATGTTCGGTCGCCACCCGGACGGCTCCGAGACGGCCGCCCCCATGGATCTGGTGCGTCTGGCCATCCCGCGCCGGACGTACACGCAGAGTCACATCGACTACGTGATCGAGGTGTGCGAGAAGGTGGCCGCCGTGGCGCACGACTTGCCCGGATACCGCATCGTCGACGAACCGCCCGCGCTGCGGCACTTCACGGCGCGCTTCGAGCAGATCTAGCGCCATCTCCGTACCCCCGCACCGAGCCTGAGCGCCGGGCCGGGTCGACGTGTCGGCCCGGCTCGGGTCCGCGGCAGCCAGTAGGTTGGTAGCGATGAGGGCAACGAGTATGACGCTTCCCGCGGCTGCGCCGGTGCGCCCGTCCTGGGCGTGGTGGGGCAACTCGGCGACGGCGTGGATCAGCGCGATGGTGGGCGCGATCGTCGCGGTCGCCGTGGTGTATGCGCTGATGCGGCTGCTGCGTCGCCGGCTGTTGCCCCGCGCGCAGCGGAGCCGCAGCGCGATGGTGCAGGGTGTCGCGGCGGCCATCGACGCGGTCCGCCTTCGGTTTCTCGGACCGATAGCGCTGATCGCGGCGACCGGCTTCCTGATCCTCCCGTCGCGTCTCGAATACTGGCTGCGCCTGGTGGCGTTCGTCCTGGTCGGGCTGCAACTCGTGCTGGTCGTCAACCGCTTCATCGTCGCCGCCCTGACCCGCCTGACGGCGCCGGAACCCGGCCGCGAACGGCCCGTCATGATGACCATCGTCACCTGGACCGTGCAGCTGCTCGTGTGGCTGACCTTCCTGCTGGCCGTGCTGGCCGCAGTGGGCGTCAACATCACGGCTTTCGTGGCCAGTCTGGGCGTCGGCGGCATCGCGGTGGCGTTGGCCCTGCAGAACGTCCTGGGCGACCTGTTCGCGTCGGTGGCGATCGGCCTGGACAAGCCGTTCGAGCCCGGCGAATACATTGCGTTCGAGTCCGACCAGGGCACCGTGAAGCACATCGGGATCAAGTCCACCCGGATCGTGTCGCTGTCCGGCGAGGAGCTCGCGATTGCCAACTCGAAGCTGCTGGAGAAGTTGACGCACAACTACAGCCGGATGCGGGAGCGCCGGGTGGCGTTCGGATTCACCGTTCCGTACACCACGGATCGGGAGCAGCTCGGCGAGATCACCCGCCGCGTGAACGGCGTCCTGTCCGCGGCGGACCATGTCCGCTTCGACCGCGGACATTTGGCCGGCTTCGCCCAGGACGGCTTCACCTTCGAGTTCGTGTACTACGTGCTGGACCCGGACTACACGCTGTACCGGGACATACACCAGGCGCTGATGAACGAGATCATCGGCATCGCAGCCGATCTCGACGTTCCCTTCGCAGTCCCGGCCAGGCACGTGGCGTGGGCAGCGGGCCGTGGCGACGCGGCGGCAGCCGACGGCAGCGTGACCGCGCGGCCACGCTGCGACGGCGAAGGGACCGACGGCACGTGAGAAACGCCGCGACGGGGCCGGACATGGGGAGTCCGGCCCCGCCGGGGCGTTGTCCACACGGCGGGCGTCGCCGGATGGAGTGGATCGGAATCAGGCGGCGGCCTTCGCGGTCGCCTTGGCTGCGGACTTCGCCGGTGCCTTCGTCGCCTGGATGATGGTGCGAGCCTCGACCTGGTCGGTGAATTCCATCGTGTTGAAGTGCCCGACGGTGCCCATGCCGATGAAGCGGTACTTGGTGCTCAGGATGTTGGCGCGATGACCGGGCGAGGCCATGTACGCATCGAAAAGTGCCTTCGCCGAGACGTTTCCGGTCCAGGTGCCGACGTTCTCGCCCCACGCGCGGCGGTTCGACGCGCCATAGGTGGTGACCTGGGTCCATGCGTTCGGGTTGTGCTGCAGATTGCCGCCGGTCGCGCCGTCGGTCATCTGCTGCGACCACCAGGCGGACATGATCGTCAGGCCGCTGGCCTCGCGAAGCGCGGGCACGCCGTTGGCCAGCCGCGCCTGATTCACGTAGGCGATCATCTGCGCGTCGAAGGTGGCATTGCGCGCGTTCATGGCGCGGGTGGCTGCGGAGGCGCTCGGTGCGATGGCGACGGATCCGATGATCAGCCCGAGGGCCGTCAACAGTGTGATGAGCACGCGGCCCACTGCCCCCCGACGGCCCCGGCGCGAATTCGGCGCGGGTGTTCCCGGACTGATCATTTGTCGTTCCCCCATATATCCTGGCGAGGCCCCCTCCCCAGGGGAACCGCCTCGGCAGCTACGTACTGTAGCGCCGCTGTTACTCACTGTACATGGCGATGACCGTCCGTAGCGATCGCCTGACCAGGTGATTTTCGGCGGATCCGCTAATGTCCGTATTGTCGTGAATGTGCTTCGTGGGACCCGGCGATGCGCGCTCGGTAGTGGACCGATGATCAGGATTGCGTCATACCCGACAAAGCCGATATGTTTCCGTGGAATTGGTGACGCTCCGTGATGGGCTCCGTCATCAGGGTTACTCGCGCGGTATTCGGGCGATGCTCAGCAGTGTGTGCCCAGGCGATCCAGGGCGCGAGCGCAGACCTCGCCGAAGGCCGCGAGAAGCGACGGGCTCAGCGGCTCGAACAGGATGGCGCGAACCGCGGCCGCATGGCCGGGTGCGGCGGCCTCGAGCTTGGCGAGTCCGGCGTCGGTGAGAATAGCGATCTGCCCGCGCTTGTCGTCGGGCGCCGGCTCGCGCTCCACCCAGCCGGCGGCCTCCAAGCGGTCGATGGCGTGGGAGATGCGCGAGGGCGACGTCCAGGTGGCCGCCGCGAGTTCCGTCATCCGCAGGCGCCGCTCCGGGGTCTCGGACAGCATGGCCAGGATCTGGTAGTAGGCGTGCGGAAGCCCGGCGTCGCGGCGGAGCTCGCGATCGAGGTGTTCGGTCAGCAGCCCCGTCAGCTGTAGGTAGGCGCGCCATACGCCCTGCTCGTCGTCCGTGAGCCAGGGATCCGTCGATGTCGTCATGTGACGAACTATACCGCGAAGTACTTGAGCGTTCACATAAAACGGGTATGGTGGCGGAAGTGCATCATGAACGACAGTGTCCTTGCACACCCTGCAGACGCGTCCCGAACGAGGAGTTGCCATGACAGAGCCGACGCACCACACCGTGCATGACGTAGCAGCGGGCACTGCCACCCCCGGTCGGATGCCGGTGCTGTACCTGTCGCACGGGGCGCCGCCGCTGGCGGACGACACCGTCTGGACGAACGAGCTCGCGCAGTGGGGCAACGACCTGCCCAAGCCGTCGTCCATCCTGGTGGTCTCGGCGCACTGGGAGGCCGCACCGGTCACCATCGGCGCCACCGATCAGGTGCCGTTGACGTACGACTTCTGGGGCTTCCCGGAGCGCTACTACCAGGTCCACTACGACGCGCCGGGCGCGCCGGATCTCGCTGCACGGGTGGCGGCGCTGGTCGCCAAGCCGGGCCGGCCGATCCACCAGGACCCGAGTCGCGGCCTGGATCACGGCGCCTATGTACCGCTGGTCGAGATGTACCCGGACGCGGACGTGCCGGTGCTGCAGGTCTCCATGCCGACGCTCGACCCGAAGAAGCTCTTCGAGCTGGGCCGTGAGCTCGCACCGCTGCGCGATGAGGGCGTGTTGATCATCGGCTCCGGCTTCACCACCCACAATCTGCGCGAGGCCCGCTTCGGCGACACGACCGGCTCCGCGGCGGGATGGAGCCGCGAGTTCGACGAGTGGGCGCGCGAGACCGTGGAGGCCGGCGACATCGACGCCGTCCTCGATTTCGAGAACAGCGCTCCCGCAGCGCATATCGCGCACCCGCGCACCGATCACTTCGCGCCGCTGTTCGTATCACTGGGTGCCACGGCCGATGCGGGCGTCAAGGCGGAGAGCGTGGTCGATGGCTTCTGGTACGGCCTGGCCAAGCGGTCTTTCCAGTTCAACTGACCGAGCGGTTTCCCGCATCGACTACCCGAGCGTTGCGCATAGGCTCCGCTCCGGTAGTCGAGTGCCAGGGGCGAGAATGACGTCATGGCTGTTGATGACCTCGCGGTACAGGCCGGTGTGGCACGGCCCGATGCGCAGGTGTCGGCTGTTGAGCTCGCGGCCCTGGAGCGCGCGTGCGAACTGGCCGATCGCGGCGCCGGTACCGTTCTCCCCAATCCTGCGGTCGGCTGCGTGCTATTGGCGCCGGACGGCGCGGTCGTGGGGGAGGGGTTCCACGAACGCGCCGGCGGCCCGCACGCCGAGGTGGTGGCGCTTGGTGTGGCCGGCGGTCTGGCGCGCGGCGCGACTGCCGTCGTCACCCTCGAGCCCTGCAACCACACCGGTCGCACCGGGCCGTGCTCGGAGGCGCTCATCGCCGCGGGGGTCTCGCGGGTGGTGGTCGCCGTGCGCGACCCGTGGCCGACCGCCGCCGGCGGAATCGATCGACTGCGCGAGGCTGGTGTGGACGTCGCCGACATCTCCGGCAGCGCAACAGGTGTCGTGCGCCGGGCCCGGGACGTGAATCGCGTGTGGCTGGGGGCTGTGCGATCGGCGCGGCCGTTCGTCACATTGAAGGCAGCGATGTCGCTGGACGGCCGCGTCGCCGCGCCGGACGGTTCGGCACGGTGGATCTCGTCGGAGGAGTCCCGCGCCGACGCGCACCTCATGCGCAATCGGATCGACACGATCATGGTCGGTGTCGGCACGGTGCTGGCCGACGACCCATCGCTCACGGCCCGCGCCGCGGATGGCACGCTCACCGGGCGCCAGCCGCTGCGAGTCGTCGTGGACAAACACGGCCGGACGCCGGAGCACGCGAAGATCCGGGACACCCGGGCCGAGACGCTGATCGCCACTGCCGATGCGTACGGCGCAGGCCGAGACGGCCGAGTGGACCTCGCGGCGCTGCTGCGCGACCTCTACCAGCGGGGACGCCGGCACGTGCTGGTGGAGGGCGGGCCGCGCCTGGCCGCGTCGTTCCTCGATGCGGGCCTGGTCGACGAGGTGTTGATCTATCTCGCGCCGCTGCTGCTCGGCGCCGGGCGCTCGGCCGTCGAGGGCGGGGAGATCGCGACCCTTACCGATGCACGTCGCCTGGAGCTGGTCGAATCCAGACACCTGGGCCCGGACCTGGCCCTGCGCTACCGGATGATCTGACCGTTGCGTGTCGGGCCGTCAACACCGATACGGTGGTCGCCATGCGGGCGGATCACGGATATCGGCGGCGCGCCGCCGCGGCGATGCTGGCCGCGGCGGGTCTGCTGGCCGGGTGCACCGCACCGTTCGCGAGTGCGCCGGCGACGTCGAGCAGTTCCCGCACCGGTGCGAGCGCGAGCAGCGCAGCGACAGCGTCATACTCGTCCGGAAACCCGGCGACCCCGCCCGGCTACCCGGTGACGGTGCCGACCCTGCCGACCGCTCCGCCGACGGCTGCCCGGTCGTCACCGGTCACGCGGATCACCCCGCCGAGTATGACGCCGTCCACGACGCTGCCGGGTGCGACGGCGATGTCCCCCGCCCCGCCGACGTCCCCGGCCCGGACGACCGGCACCTCGGCCATCGCGTCGCCCGCCGCGGAACTGCCCGGCGGCGGTCGCACCATGTTCCCCGGCCGCACCCTGGTCGCGCTGTACGGGCATCCCGGCACGCCTTCCTTGGGGGCGCTCGGCCAGCAGGACCTGGACGAGTCGATCGAGCGGGCCGAGCGTGTTGCGGCGACGTATCGGGGCCGGGTGGCCGGCCCGGTGATCCCCACCTTCGAGATCATCGCCACCGTCGCACGGGGCGGTCCCGGGGCGGACGGCACCTATTCCGCGCAGACACCGGTGTCGACGCTGCGGCCGTGGGTCGACGCGGCGACCGCTGCGGGCATGTACGTGATCCTCGACCTGCAACCCGGTCGGGCGAACCTGCTCGCCCAGGCCAATCACTACGTGGATCTGCTCCGGCGGCCCCATGTGGGCCTGGCGATCGACCCGGAGTGGAAGCTCGGCCCTGGGCAGCGGCCGTTGCAGGGCTTCGGCGGTGTCGATGCCGACGAGGTGAACGGCGTCATCGCGTGGCTGTCGCGGCTGACGGCGGCGAATGATCTGCCGCAGAAGGTCCTCGTGCTGCACCAGTTCCACTTGCCGATGCTCCGCGACGAGGAGGAGATCGTGACGGACGACGCCAACGTGGCCGTGGTCATCCACATGGACGGTCAGGGCTCGCCTGCGGGCAAGAACAGCACCTGGGCCGCGGTGGTCGGAGCGGCGCCACCGGGCGTGTTCTTCGGCTGGAAGAACTTCTTCGCGAAGGATCGCCCGATGATGGACCAGGCGACGACGCTGGCGCGGACGCCTGTCCCGGTGATGATCTCCTACCAGTAGCCGGCGGCCCGTCAGCCCACCAGGCCGTGCTCGTAGGCATAGATCACCGCATGAATGCGGTCGCGCAGCCCGAGCTTCGACAACACGCGCCCCACATGGCTTTTCACTGTCGCCTCACTCACGAAGAGCTCCGCGGCGATCTCCGGATTCGACTTGCCCTGCGCAATCGCCAGCAGCACCTCGTGTTCGCGCGCGCTGAGTGCGTCGGTGACGTCCGCGGTCGAGCCGGCGGTCGGGATGCGCGAACCGAACAGGTCCAGCATGCGACGGGTGATCCGCGGCGACATCACGGCCTCCCCGGCCGCGACGGAGCGAACCGCGTCGATCAGGTGCTCGGCCTTGGCATCCTTGAGCATGAAGCCGCTGGCGCCCGCGCGCAGTGCGGCGAACGCGTACTCGTCCAGATCGAACGTGGTCAGGATCAGCACGCGGGTCTCCGGCAGCGCGGAGGTGATGGTGGCCGTGGCGGCGATCCCGTCCACCCGGGGCATCCGGACGTCCATCAGCACCACGTCGGGCCGCACCCGCTGCGCCTCTCGGGCGGCGACCGCTCCGTCGCCTGCCTCTGCGACGACCTCGATGTCGCCCTGCGACGCCAGCGCCATGCGGAAGCCGAGCCGGATCAGCTCCTGGTCGTCCGCGATCAGCACGGTGATCATGTGCTTCCGCCGCCCGTCTCGTCGTCCAACACCATCGTCGCGTGCACCGCCCAGCCGGAACCATCGGTGCGCGGGCCGGCGGTCACGGTGCCGCCGACCGTGGCGAGGCGTTCGCGGAGCCCGATCAGACCTCGTCCGCTGCCGGCGGGCGCCGGGCGTGTGGCCGTGCCGAAGCCGGCCAGCCCATTATCGGTGATGGATGCGCGGAGCACCCCGTCCTCGACCGTCACCGAGACCAGGACCTGGGTCGGGCCGTGCGCGTGGCGCAGAGCGTTGGTCAGCGACTCCTGCACCAGCCGGTACACCGCCAACTGGACGGCGGGATCGTCGGGCTGCGGGCCCTTGCCCCGGAAGACGACCGGCATCTTCAGTGCGCGGAACCGGTCGATCAGCGCCGGAATGTCCGCGAATCCCGGCTGTGGTGCGGTATCGGTTTCGCCGGTATCCGCGCCGCCGAGAACGCCGAGCATGCGGCGCATGTCGACCATGGCGCCCCGGCCGGTCTCGGCGACGGTGCGCATCGCGGTGGCGGCGTCCGGCGCGGACGGGGCAGCGGCGACGGCGGATCCTTCGGCGAGCGCGACCATCACGGTCAGGCTGTGCGACACGATGTCGTGCATCTCCCGGGCGATCCTGGCCCGCTCGGCGGCGGTGGCCAGCTGGCCACGCTGATCGCGTTCCACCGCCAGTTGGCGGGCGCGCTCGATCACGGCGGCGAGGTAGCGGCGACGGTTGCCGATGTTGATGCCGATCGCCAGCGCCAGGGCCGTGAGAATTCCGAACTGCGTCGCGAAGGCCACCACCGCGGTGCCGGCAGACAGGTCCGCGCGGCCGTCGGGACCGAAGACCTCGCTGCGAAGCACCAGCGTGCCGATCGCCACTGTGACGGTCGCGGCGCCCCAGACGGCGCCCGCGGCGATCGAGCCGCTGCGTGCCGACCGGTACGCGGCAACGGAGTACACGGCGACGACGGCGGGCACCAGCACCGTGTCGGCCGGCGCCCACAGCAGAGCGATGATCGGCGCGGAGCCGACGACCACGGTCATCAGCGGTCGGGTGCGGCGGACGTAGACGCCGGTGACGCCGACCGCGACGAGCACGATCGTGGCGGCCGTGAGCCAGGAGGCCTCGCCGGATCGGCTCACGGCCTGAATCGCGCCGATCACGGCCATCAGGCCGACCGCGACCGCGAGGATGGTGTCGGCCGCCACGCGATGGCGCGCCCAGAATCGGCGGATGACGCCGGGCGGTCGCGGCAGACGCAGTTCTCCGCCGTCGATCCCATCGGCGGCGGAGAACTGCGGGGCGGCGGCGTCTGTCACGCGTCTCGGCGCTTCACCCGGATCAGCGCGACGGCAAGCACGGTGACATTCCACGCCAGCAGCACGGCGAAGCCCTGCCAGCCGGTGGTGATCCAGCTGCCCGGATCGGACCCGCCGAACGCGCTCGCGCCCCGGTAGTCGAACAGGTGGCTGCCGGCGTTCTGCGGCAGCAGCTCGCTGACATGCGACACCCAGGCGGCATTCGTCAGGGCGTGGAGGAGCTCCAGGACGATCGGCGCGACCAGCATCAGGCCCAGCACGGTGGCCAGCGAACCGGCAGTGCTGCGCAGGATGACTCCGAACCCGAAGGCGAGCAGCGCGATCATCGTGATGTAGAGGGCGCCGCCGAGCAGAGGCAGGAACACGGCCGGGTCACCGAGCTGCACCTCGACGCCCTTGGCGGACAGGATCGGCCAGGTCACCAGCGCCGAGAGCCAGATGCCGACGGTCGTCGCCGCGAACGCCGTCGCCGCCAGCACGATGCCCTTCGCGGTGAGCGCGCCGGTCCGCCTCGGTGCGGCGGTGAAGGTGGAGCGGATCATCCCGGTGGAGTACTCGCCGGTGATGATGAGCGAGCCAAGGACGGCCACGATCAGGACCGCGATGTTCAGGCCCGCGGTGTTCAGGCCCACCACGATGGAACCGGCCGCGTCCCCGGTGATCGCGGCGCCGTTGGCCAGTGGGGCGCTGCGGCTGCCGAAGTCGCCGTCCGCGAAGTTCGCGAGGCTCGCGATGAGCGTGCCGACCCCGACGACGAGGACGATGAGCAGCCCGTAGCACCACAGCGTGGAGCGGACGGTGCGCAGCTTGATCCATTCGGAGCGCACGATGCCGGAGGCGCTCAGCGATCCGCCCACGGCGGGGCGGGGCGCGACTGCGGGTGTGGCCGTCATGCCGCTACCTCCGATCGGAATTCGACCTCGTCCTGGGTCAGCGCCAGGTAGGCCTGCTCCAGGCTGGCCTTGACGGGTGTCAGTTCGTACAGTGCGATGCCGGCGCGGAAGGCGGCCTCGCCGACCTGCTGCGCGCCCAAGCCCGCGACGGACAGGGTCCCGTCGGGCTGCTCGGTCACCGTGACGTCCGGTCCTGCGATCGCCTGGGTGAGTTCGGCCGGCGACGGCGTGCGCACCGTCACCCGGCCGGTCCCGGCCCGTCCGGTCAATTCCGAGATCGGCGCGTCGGCCAGCACACGGCCGCGCCCCAGGATGATGACATGGTCTGCGGTCAAAGCCATCTCGCTCATCAAGTGGCTGGACAGAAATATCGTTCGGCCCTGCGAGGCGAGGTAGCGGGTGAGCTGTCGGACCCACAGCACACCGTCCGGGTCGAGGCCGTTGACCGGCTCGTCCAGGATCAGTGTCTGCGGGTCGCCCAGCAGCGCCGCCGCGATGCCGAGCCGCTGGCCCATGCCGAGGGAGAAGCCGCCGACGCGTTTTCCGGCCACCTTGTCCAAGCCGGTCATGTCGATCACCTCGTGCACCCGGGAGGTGGGAATGGAGTGGGTCGCGGCCAGCGCGAGCAGGTGGTTGTAGGCGCTGCGGCCGGTGTGCACGGCCTTGGCCTCGAGGAGCGCCCCGACCTGATGCAGCGGGTCGCGGTGGTCGGCATACTGCTTCCCGTTGACGACGGCGCTGCCGGTGGTCGGCCGGTCGAGCCCGACGATCATCCGCATGGTGGTGGATTTCCCGGCGCCGTTCGGCCCGAGGAATCCGGTGACGAGGCCCGGCTGCACCGTGAACGAGATGTCGTCCACGGCGAGCTTCGGGCCGTAACGCTTGCTGAGGTTGTGGATTTCTATCACGCGGTCCACGCTATCGGCGGCGAGGCGCGCGGCGCATCGGCCTGCGGTCTAGTTCTTGCGGCCGATCAGTTCGACCGCCGTATCAGTCGCCGGGCCGCCCGGGTATGACGCCGCCCTCATGGTTCGCCCGGTCTCGCGGGCCTTCCGCATCGTTCCGGGACTCGCGCACGCGGCGAGCGGTGGGCCCCGCGGGGCTCGAACCCGCAACCTACGGATTAAAAGTCCGCAGCTCTACCAATTGAGCTAGAGGCCCCGACGAAGGAGGGTCGGTCGGTGCTCCACCGGCGAAACTCCCGGGAGGTGACTCTACCTTGCCGTACCAGTGTCGCAGATCCGGCGCCGGCGCCGGGGTCCACCGCGAGTCAGGCGCGGCCGGCCGGTACAGCGGCGGTCCACCGGCCCTCGCAGTCAACGCGTTCGCCCGCCGCTGGTCCAGGGCAGGGACGTTCCGTCGTCGCCGCGGGTGAAAAGCATCGCGCGTGAGTCGGCTCCGGAGCGGATCGCTCCGGAGCCGACTCACGTCTCGCGGCCCGCGAGGGCGCGGGCGGCGTCATCCCGTCACACCGACCTACCGGCTGATCAGCACCTTCAGCGCCTTGGTGGTGGCGGCATCACCAAAGGTCTCGTAGGCCTGAAGCATCTGATCGAACGTGAAGTGATGCGTCGCGAACTTCTGGGCCGGCAGCCGGTGCTGCTCGACCAGTTTCAGCAGCATCGGCGTCGTGGACGTGCTGACCAGACCCATCGTGATGGACAGGTCCTGGATCCACAGATCCTGCAGGTTCAGTTCCACCGGCTTGCCGTGCACGCCCACGTTCGCGATGGAGCCGCCGGGACGCACGATGCGGGTGCACGCGTCGAACGTCGCCGGCACGCCGACCGCTTCGATCGCCACGTCCACGCCCAGCCCGTCGGTCAGCGCCATGACCTGGTTCGCCCAATCCTCGGCGCCCGAGTCGATCGCGTCGGTCGCGCCGAAGGACAGCGCCACGTTCCGGCGGTTCTCGTCCAGGTCCAGGGCGATCACCCGCGCCGCGCCGTACAGGCCCGCGGTCATGATCGCGGCCAGGCCCACCGGTCCCGCGCCGACCACCGCGACGACGTCACCCGGCTCGACATTGCCGTAGCGCACGCCGATCTCGAATCCGGTGGGCAGGATGTCGGACAGCATCACCGCCGCCTCGTCGCTGACCCCCTCGGGCACCTTGTACAGCGAATTGTCCGCGAACGGCACGCGCACGAACTCGGCCTGGGTCCCGTCGATCAGGTGCCCGAAGATCCAGCCGATCCCGCTGGCGCCCTCGTCGGCGAGGCAGTGCGAATACAGGCCGCGATGGCAGTAGCTGCACGAGCCACAAGCGCTGATGCAGGAGATGATGACGCGGTCGCCGACGGCGAAATTGGCGACGGAATCGCCCACCTCCGTCACCGTGCCGACGCCCTCGTGGCCCAGGATCCGGCCGGGCGTGACCGCCGGTACATCGCCCTTCAGGATGTGCAGATCGGTGCCGCAGATCGTGGTCGTGTCCATCCGCACGATGACGTCCGTGGCCTTGATGATCTGCGGGTCGGGGACCTCGTCCCACGACTTCTGATTCGGTCCGTGATACACCAGCGCCTTCATGTCTGCTCCTTCTAGAGACCATGCGGCAAGACCGGTGCGTTGCCGCCCTCATTCCGAGGCTCGCCCGCCCCGCGCTGATCGGCCAGAGCCGAAGGGGCCGCCCCGCAGGGACCAACGTCCCGGGTGGTGCACGGGTACGTCGATCGCATCCGTTTTCGCGTTTGCACTTCCCACGCCGCCGTCGAAGCGTCATGCTGGTGGACCTCGCGACATTCGCGCCATGACGAGAAAGGTGAGCACGATGACAGTGCAGTTGAACGCCTACCTGCATTTCTTCGACGACGCCCGTCAGGCGATGGAGTTCTACCGTTCGGTGCTCGGCGGCGAATTGACGTTGAGCACCTTCGGGGATTTCAACGCCAGCGAGGACCCCGCCGAGCAGGACAAGATCATGCATGCGCAGCTGACCACCGACTCCGGGATGGTGCTGATGGCCTCCGATACGCCGCCCGGCATGGACGGCACCAAGGGCACCAACTTCTCGCTCTCCCTGTCCGGTGACGACGAGCCGACGCTGCGCCGCTACTTCGACGGGCTTGCAGGCGGCGGAAGCGTCACAATGCCACTCGGTCCGGCGCCGTGGGGCGACACCTTCGGCATGCTCGTCGACAAGTTCGACGTGAAGTGGATGGTCAGCATCGCCCCACCGGCCGCCTGAGTCGCGAGAGGACGAAGGCGGCCGGACGGCGCGGAGCGCCGCGAACAGCGTCATACCCGATGCCTGATATGACTCCAGATGCCGGAGTTGGAAGGCGTGCGCGGCGTGCCGTATGCTGGTCCGGCTCCCAACGGAACGTCGTTGGTGGCGGGTGAGCAACCCTGCCCCTATCGTCTAGCGGCCTAGGACTCCGCCCTTTCACGGCGGCAACACGGGTTCGAATCCCGTTGGGGGTACGTGGGCATGGTGCCGATCCGGTATCGTGGTCATGCGCGGTGCGCCGGCCGGTGATGCGGCGGATCGGTGCGGCAGAAGTGAAGAGAAGTGAACAGCAGTACAGCAAGGCCCAGTGGCGCAGTTGGTTAGCGCGCCGCCCTGTCACGGCGGAGGTCGCGGGTTCAAGTCCCGTCTGGGTCGCAGAGACGTGGCCGGATTCACTCGATGGATCCGGCCGTGTTTTTGGCCAGGTAGCTCAGTTGGTACGAGCGTTCGCCTGAAAAGTGAAAGGTCGCCGGTTCGATCCCGGCCCTGGCCACTGAGGCACCCGCTGCCGCCGAGAGACCTCGATACCTCCCGCGCTCGCCGAACCGGTATGACGCCGCCCTCGCGATAGGCATCCGCGCAGTTGGGACGCGATCGGCCGACACCCGTATTTCCCGCATGGACGGTGCGGCGCTGCTCAAGAATGGCCCGTTATCTGCCGATAATGGTCGAATGACGACACGGCGATGGGCAGCGCACGGCGGCCCGCGCCTGTTCTTCATCTACGTCATCGTCAGCCTCATCCCGATCGCCTTGCTCGGGGCGGTACTGGTGTGGCGCGACCAGCAGTCCGGCACGGAGCGAGCGCTGGCGCAGGCCCGCGCCCAGGCGGACGTGATCATGCAGATGGCGATCTCGCCGGCGCTGGACACCCGGTCGTTGTCGGACGGTCTGACTGCCGCCGAGCTGAGCGGGCTGTGGGCAGCGACCGACCTGGCCATCTATTCGGGCTCGCTCAACGCGATCCGGCTGCGCACCTTCGACGGCACGGTGGTCTTCGCGGACAACGGCGCCATCACCGACCCGCTGTCGGCGGACTCGCCCGAGTTCCAGGCGGCGGTGAGCGGCGGTGTGCCGGCCGCGATCGTCGACGCGCCCTCCGGATCCGGCGAGCGCGTCATCCGCGTCATCCAGCAGGTGGTTCCGAGCGCCACCGGGCAGGCCACCGGCATCCTGCAGATCTATCTGCCGTACGAGCCGATCGCTCAGGTGATCCGCGCGCAGCAACGGCAGACCGAGTTCTATCTGGCCGGCGGTCTGGCGGTGCTGTATGTCGTGCTCGGCCTCGTCTCGTGGACCACCACCCGGCGGCTGCGCGAGTACGCGGCGGAGCAGACCCACCACGCCCGACACGATTCGCTGACCGGGCTGCCGAACCGCAGCTGGTTCCAGCAGCGGGTCACGGATGCGCTGAGGCAAGCCGACGAGGGTTCCCGCGGAGCGATCGTGCTGGTCGACCTGGATCGCTTCAAAGAGGTCAACGACACGATCGGCCACCATTCCGGCGACGAGTTGCTGCGGATCGTGGCGCAGCGGCTCACCGACCAGCTGCGCCCCGACGACGTGGTCGCGCGGCTCGGTGGCGACGAGTTCGGCATGCTGCTACCGCAGGTCGACTCGGAGGAAAGCGCCTTCAGGCTGCTGCGCCAGGTCCAGTCGCGGCTCGGCGAGCCGATCCGCATCGGCGATTTCGTGCTCACCGTGGAGGCCAGCTTCGGCGTGGCGTTCTACCCGCAGCACGGCGCCGACCTCACGACGCTGCTGCACAACGCGGACACCGCGATGTACCACGGCAAGCGCGGCAGCGACCGCATCGTCATGTGGCAGCCGGAGATGGCGACGGCCCCGTCGAACTGGCACCTGATCCGCACCGAGCTCGAACGCGCCATCGTCGGCGACGAGCTGGACCTGCTCTACCAGCCGAAGATCGATCTGGCCACGGGACGGATCTGCGAGGTGGAGGCGCTGGTGCGCTGGAACCACCCGGAGCGCGGCCTGATGCCGCCGGCGGAGTTCATCCCGGTGGCCGAAAGCTCGATGTTGATCCACCCGCTGACGAAGTGGGTCATCCGGCGTGCGCTGGCCGACCAGCAGCGGTGGCGGGCGCGCGGGGCGGACTGGCCGGTCGCTGTCAACGTCTCGGCGCACAACATGGAGGCGCATGGATTCGCCGGCGACGTGGTGAACCTGCTGGCAGAGGCAGGGGCCAACCCGCACGATCTCACGCTGGAGCTCACCGAGACGGCGATCGCCGCCGACAACGAGCTGGCCGAGGACACCGTCGCGCGGCTCGCGGAGGCCGGCGTTCGGATCAGCCTGGACGATTTCGGGACGGGCAACACGGGCCTCCAGCAGTTGCGTCATATCGCCGTGAACGAGGTGAAGATCGACAAGGTCTTCGTCACGGATCTGGCGACGAACGAGGGCGACCGGGACCTGGTCGCCGTCCTGATCGACATCGTGCACCGGGTCGGAGCGCGGGTCGTCGCCGAGGGCATCGAGGACACGGAGTGTGCCGAGTGGCTGCTGGCGCTGGGGTGCGATGTCGGCCAGGGGTATCTGTATCACCGGCCCAGCAGGTGGACAGATCTGCTCCAGGACGGCGTGCTGCACCCGGTGCCGGCGCCGCACGAGATGGTGGGGAGGAAGTGATCACCGTGAACGGATGGCGGGGCCGTCGGTACCTGCCGGGCGTGCTGGCCGTCGTCGTCGCCGCGATCGTGGTCGCCGGCGGTTGCGGGAGCACGACCGAACAGGGGCAGCCCGAATCGTCGGCAGCGACCCCGCAGGTGGACCAGAGCCTGCGCGACCGACTACCCGCCGACATTCTGTCCCGCGGCGAGATCACCGTCGTCACGGACGCGAGCTACCCGCCGATCGAGAGCTTCGACGAGGACGGTCAGACGGTGATCGGGGTCGATCCGGATATCGCATCGGCCATCGGCGCGCTCGTGGGCGTCCGCATCGTGCTCCGCAACGCCGATTTCGGCACGCTCATCGACCTGGTGAAGTCCGGTGAGGCGGACATGGTGATGTCGGCGATGACGGACACCCCGGCCCGGGAGGCCGACCTCGACTTCGTCAACTATTTCGCGGCGGGCACCTCCATCGTGGTGCAGCGCGGCAACCCGCAATTGATCACGGACCCGACGAGCCTGTGCGGCGAGTCGGTGGCCGTCGAGGAGGGCACCACGCAGGAGGCCCTCGTGGCGCGGTACCAGTCGAAGTGCAGCGCGCCGATCTCGGTACTCACCGGAACCACGAATGACGATGCCCTCGTGCTGCTGCGCACCGGGCGGGTGGTCGCGGTGCTGATGGACTACCCGCCGGCCGAGTGGCTGACCACGGATCCGAAAACCCATGCGCACTACGAGTTGTCGAGCACCTCGCAGTACGAACCGGGGCTGTACGGCATCGGCTTGGCCAAAGACCGCTCGGCGTTGCGCGATGTGGTCGCCGACGCTCTGGGCGAGCTCATCGAGAACGGGACGTACCAGGCGATCCTGGACGAGTGGAACGTCGGTCACGGCGCCGTGACCCAGGCGTCCATCAACGCTGCCAGCGGTTCGTGACCCTGCCGCTCCGGACGGGGCGGTAGCCTGGGCGGCATCCGCGTCCGGCCCTGCGCGCTCAGCGCTGCCGCCGCGCTGCCGCCGTTCCCGCGTGCGGTGTGAGGAGGGGCATGCTTGTGCAGGGTTCGTCTCGGCTGGCGTTCGTCGCGATCGTCGCCATGATCTGGTCGATGTCCACCGCCGTGACCGCGTCCGCGTCGCCGCCCGTCACCCGCACCGGCTCCCTGCCCAGCGGCGACCTGCTGGTGCCCAACCACAGCTTCGAGGACGGCATCACCGACTGGGTACCGAGCTGTCCGGCTGCCGCCGCGATCACCACGGAGCAGCACGCCGACGGCGCCGGCGCCCTGCAGCTCACCAGCGGGGGCGCCTGCCCCGCGCCGCGGATCTCCAGCGCCCTCGTCACCACGTCGGCTCGCGAGATCCACACCGCCTTCGTGCAGGTCCGGGCGGCCTCGGGCTCGGCCACGGCGGCACTGGCGTTCTACGACTCCGCCAAGCAGATCGTCGGCCGCAGCCCGAAGGCGTCCACCACCTCGCGCGATTGGACCACGCTCAGGCCCACCGGCCCGGCCCCGGCCACCGCGCGCTACGTCGCCGTGGAGATCGGCGCGGCGGGCGGCGGCGCCGTCTACGCGGACAACGTGCTGGTGAGCCGCCAGTTCACCAACCTCGGTCCGCGGCTCTTCCAGGACGGCTACGTGCGCACCGCCGCATTCGGTACCGACAAGGCCGGCCGTGTGATGGCCTACGTCGTCACCGATGGCAGCGTGTCCACCCCGGCCCGGCTGAACGTGATCGACGTGGCGCAGGGCCGACTGATCCGGTCGCTGGCCCTGAACAAGGGCGCGCCGTCGGGCTCCTGGTCGGCGACGGTCGGCGCCACCGGCACCGTCTACATCGCGAGCTTCGAACCCGGCATCCTGTGGGCCTACCACCCGGGCGCCAAGTCCATGATCAAGGTGACGTCGATGCGCGGCACCCAGGTGCCGTTCGCCCTGGCCCCGGACACCACCGGCGGCGTGTACTTCGGCGGCTACCCGAGCGGCATCGTCTACCACTACCGGTCCGGCAAGGGTGTGACATCGTTCGTCTCCGCCAAGAAGCTCACCGGGCAGAACTATGTCCGCAGTCTCGCCGTGGACCCTTCCACGCGCACGGTGTACGTCGGCGTGGGCGCGCGTGCCGCGGTGCTCGCCTGTGACGAGGCCACCGGCGCCTGCACCAACATCCTGCCGGCGAGCCTGCGCGGGCAGCAGTTCGGCTACCAGCTCGCGGCGGCTCCCGGGAAGGTCTTCGCGTACCTGAGCCCCAGCAATGACATGGTCGTGCTGGACGTGTCCAAGCGCGCCGACCGCAGTTACCGCGCGACAGTGGCGGCGACGATTCCCAAGGTCTCCTATCCCGGCGCGAGCGCCCCGATCGACGGCAGCGTCTACTACCGGGGGGCCGGAGGAGCGCTGTACGCATACGACCTCGCCTCGGGTGCCAGTACGTCCGTCGCTCCGGCGATCGCCGGGCCGCGCGGGTGGGGCAGCGGCCGCCTGGCCGGTGCGCCGGGTGAGACTGGGGCGGGTATGACGCTGTTCGCGGCGAGTATCTCGCCGGGTGGCGTGGACATCACCAGCTACTCCGCGCAGACGGGCACGCTCGCGACCCAGCGCGTGACGGGCCTGACCGGCGCGCCGGTCGGCATCCAGTCCGTGGGCCGCGGTCCGGACGGGGCGATCTATACCGGTGGCTATCTGGTGGGCGGCCTCGCCGCCTACCCGCCGATGCGGTCCGATCAGTCGGTGCGCCTGGCCGGGGTGGGGCAGCCGGAGGGCATCGCCAGCCTGGGCGATGCGCTGTATCTGGGCATCTACCCGAGCGCCACGATCCAGTTGTACCTGCCGGGCGCACCGGCCAAGGCGGGCGTCAACCCGGCGACCGCCTGTTCGCTCGCCGCGCAGGGGCAGGACCGGCCGTACGCCTTGGCCGCCGCCGGCGACAAGTTGGCGATCGGCACCATGGCCGGCTACGGGCGGCTGCAGGGCGCGCTCACGCTGTACGACCCGGCGAGCGGAACCTGCACCGTCCGAACGAATCTCGCCCGGGATCAGAGTGTCGTCAGCGTCCTGTACTCGAACGGAGTCGTGTACGCCGGCACCTTGGCGTGGGGCGGTCTGGGCGCGAGGCCCACGCAGGTGCGGGCGCGCCTACTCACGTGGGACACCGTCACCGGCCGCACCACCTCGACCCCCGTGCCGGTGCACGCGGCGTCGCTGCAGGGCCTGGTGGTCGGCCCGGGCGGCAACATCTGGATGATGGCGCAGAACTGGCTGCTCGTGTACTCGCCGAGGTCCGGGAAGTTCGTCTACCAGCGGCAACTCTTCAAGAGCCTCACCTACCCGACACCGCCGCTCACCGCCACGAATCGCGTCACCGCGTATGACGCCGCCCTCACGGTGGGCGCCGACGGAAAGGTCTACGGCACCCTACACGGCCGTTACTTCTTCCGGCTCGACTCGCACAAGGCCGCGCCCGCGGTCCTCTACCGCGGCAGCGTCTCCGGGCTCACGAAGGACGCCTACGGCAATCTGTACTTCGTGCGCGGCGACGAGGACCTGGTCCGTTACGTGCCCTGATCGTGCGCTCAGCTGCTGTCGGTCACCTCCAGTCCGACATGGGTGGCCGCGCGCCGCATCTGATCGTCCAGCGTCCACAGGCGCACGGTCGTGCGTTCGTCCTGTAGTGATTGCGCGGCCGCCACGTGGATCGCGTCCAGGGTCCTGACGTGCGTGCTGATACGTCCTGCTTGGCCGATGATCGCGTTGGTCACCTCGATCAGAGCGATCCAGCTCACCGATCGATCGGCGCCGCGGAACGAGCGCTGGTGGCGGAAGAAGACTCGACGCACCTCGGTTCGCAGCAATTCCGAGGACACCAGTTCGCTCCCGTCGCTTTGATGACGGTGCGCACTGACTCGCAGGTCTTCCCAGCCGTTTTCGTGGAATGCCAAGGCCAGGGCCACCGAACTGTCCACGTAGACGAGGCTCGTCATCTGTCACCGCGCAGCTCGCGAAGGATCTCCGTGGGCGGCTGGTCCAGGGTCCACTCCGTGTGCGGGATGTCGTCGACACCGAGGGTGGCGGGCGATACCTTGCCGTCGCGCACCAGCCGGCCGTAGGTCGTGGGCCGGTCCTGCTCTACGGGGCTGAGGATCGCTACCGGCACGCCACGGTCGGTGATAGTGAGGGATTCGCCGGTGCTCTGCACGGTACGGATTAGTTGTCCGGCGTTGTGGTTCATCTCCCGGATGCCCACTGAGTGCTGTGCCATACGCTCATGGTACCGGCGATGGTCTACATGGTCTACATATGGTTGTTTCGAGTTCTGTACGCCCACGGCGTCCGCTCTTCCCGTCCGAGGGGGCGGTCCACCCGCGCGCGATAGTCCGCGGGTCGTGTTCGGCCCGGTTATCCTGCATGTGCGTGTCCATGCTCGGCAGACCCTCTTTCGGCGTCCGCGCATCAGCATCGCCCGATCCGAAGGGGAATCCATGCTCGTTCGCACGGCCGGCCGGTGCGCCGCCGCTCTTGTGGTGCTCGCGGGGGCTGTGGTGGTCGCTCCCACGGCCGGCGCGCAAGCCCCCGGGGCCGGCCCTGCGGCAGCGGCCTCCGCCGCTGCGCCGCCGCGATTCCTCAGTACGCCGGAGCCCGATCCCATGCCGCCGGCCGATGCGCGCCGCTACGCCACGCGCTACCTTGCGACCGGGCCGGTCACGGACGGCGTTCCGGAGCGCATCGCCGGCGCCGATCGGTACGCGACGGCCGCGGCCGTGGCGCAGCAGTTCGGCACCTCCGACGCGGTGATCGTCGCGAACGGGTCCAATCCGAAGAACGGGTTCGACGCGCTGAGCGCGAACTACCTGGCCGGGCAGCTGGATGCCCCGATCCTGCTCACCGGCGGCGGCGCGCTGGAACCGGGGACGGCGGCAGCCGTGCAAGCGGTGCTGGCCGGCAGCGCCTCCCCGGCGATCTACGTGATGGGCAAGGAGGACTCGGTGTCGGCCGCGGCAGCCGACGCGCTGAACACGATCGCCACGACGATCGCCGGCGCGGACGGCGACTACGTGCGGCGGATAGCCGGCGACACCAGGTACGACACATCGGCGCGGACCGCCACCGCCAATAGCGAGAGCCCGCCCGGTGCCGTCGGTTTCGGTGCGAAGGCCCCGCTGCCGACGGCCATCCTCGCCTCCGGGACCTCGAACGCGGACGCGTTGGCCGCGGGACCACTGTCGGGCGCCTGGGGCGTGCCGGTGCTGCTCACGGCCCCAGCGAAGCTCACGCCGGAGATCACCGCCGCCATCACGGATCTCGGCATCAAGCAGCTCATCGTGCTGGGCGGCACCGATCGGATCTCGGATGCCGTGGTCGCGCAGGCCCAGGCGGCAGGGGCAGGCCGCGTCCAACGCATCGCAGGCGCCAATCGGTTCGCGACCGCCGCGAAGCTCTACACGCTGGCCCGGACCACGTTCGTGGGCCCGGACGGCACCCACTATTCGAGCGGGGAGCGGGCCTTCGTCGCGAACGGCGTCACCGGTTTCCCCGATGCGCTCGCGGTCGGGCCGCTGGCGGCCGCGCTCGGCGCGCCGCTGCTGACTGTCGCCGCCGATGCCGCCGACAACACCACCCTGGCCTACCTGGACTCGGCGAAGCAGACGCTGGCCGCGATCACCGTGCTGGGCTCGGTGGCGACAGTCGGTCACGTGCCGCTGATCGCGGTGAAGTCCGCGGCCGGCGTCAACATCATGGCGGGCAGCGACGGCACGGTCGCTCCGGCAGACGACGCCGACGCCCAGTTCCAGGCCGCCGCAGCCGGCCTCACATCATTCCAGGCGAAACTGCAGCTCGCGCGCACCTACCTGCCGAACGACGGCGCCGGTATCGGCGAGCTGCACCCCTTCATGCTGGCCGGCTGGGACGCGGCCGGGCTCACCGAGTTCGTCACCTGCGATGTGTGGATGGACGACACGTTGCCCGACGACCAGCTGCTGGACATCTTCCGGCACGAGTACATCCACGTGCTGCAGTGCGTCGCCGCGAACCACGGCTATGACCCGGGCTACGTGATGTCGAGCGACACCGCGATCGGCGGCGTCGAGCGCGGCGCGGACGCCGGCGCGTACCTGCTGGGCAACAACTACATGTATTACGTGCAGCTCGGACCGACCGCTGGCCCGATTCAGTCGGCGGAGATCGTCACGGCGCAAAGGCTTCTCGCGTATTCGAAGGTCGTGTACCACATCGGCTGATCCGCGGCAGCAGGGTCCCGCTTCCCGGCCCGGCTGATCCGCCGGCGGGCCGTCCGGGCTCAGACGGCGCGCAGCGGCAGCGTGAGCTCCCCGGGCCCGTCCGGGCCGAGCGTCACGGGGATTCCCCAGTCCTGCTGGTAGAGATGGCAGGCGGCAAATTCCGGCACCTCGCCGGTCACCGGGTCGCCGTCGCAGGCTGCGGCCTGCACACTGATGTGCAGCACGCCGGCGTCGATGCCCGGCGCGAAGGCGAGTTCGCGGATCAGCCCCTCGGCGCTCCCGGCGCCGGCGGTCAGCAGATCGGGCGGGCTCGACGAGACGGTGAGCCAGGTCGGGTCGCCGAAGCGGTCGTCCATCTTCTGCCCGGCCGGCGGCGCGAACTCGATGCGCAGCCGGGCACTGCCACGGGACAGCGGCGTGGCCGCGCGCTCCACGGCGATCGCCTCGCCACGCACCTGCTGGGCGGACGGCGGAATCGCGACCCGGGTGATCCGGTGCGCCGCGGATTCCACCACGATCAGGACCGGTTCCGCGCCGGAGACGTCGACGATGCAGTCGCTGGGCTCGGCCAGGCCCTGCGCCAGCGTGGATACCTCGCGCGTCGCCGGGTCGAACCGACGGATCGCGCCGTTGTACGTGTCGCACACGGCGATGGAGCCGTCCGGCAGTTCGGTCACGCCCAGCGGATGCTGCATCAACGCAGCCGCCGCCGGGCCGTCCACGTGGCCGAACTCGAAAAGCCCTGCACCCACGTCGGTTCCGACCCGGTAGCGGTCAACCGACCCGGTCGCCGCACTGGCGTCCACCGTCACGTGTCGCAGCGCCGATACCTCGGAGTCGGCCACCCACAGCCTGCCGCCGTCGGCGGCGGCCGCCAGCCCGGACGGCTGCGCGAAGTGCGCCACCGACCCGTCGCCGTCCTTGAGGCCTTCGGCGCTCGTTCCGGCGGCGACGCCGATGGTGCCGGCCACCGGGTCGAACCGCCACAGCTGGTGGATGCCGGCCATGGCCACCAGCACGGCGCCGTCGAACCACGCCACGTCCCACGGGGACGAAAGCGCCTGGGACAGCGCGGCTCCCGCCCCGCCCCGTTCGCGCAGCTGCGACCCCGTCCCGGCGACGGTGCGCACCGACCCGTCCGCCAGGTTCAGGCCGCGTAGTGCGTGATTGACGGTGTCCGCGATGATGACGTCATACCCGACGGCCTCGGCGACGGCGGCCGGCAGCACGGCCAGCCCCTGGGGCTCGTTGAAGGCGCAGTCGCCGGCGACCCCGTCGGCGAGGGCCCGCGCGCCGCTGCCGAACCGCCGCCGTTCCGTGACGAGATCGCCTTCCAATTCGACGATCTGGTGATGCGCCGAGTCGGAGACGAGCAGGGTCCCGCCCGGCAGCGCCGCGATCTTGCCGGGGAAGTGCAGTGCGCCCGGTTCCGGAGCCGGCGGCACGTAGGGCCCGTCACCGCGGTGCAGGGTTCCGGCCGCCTCGTGTTCGGCGACGAGCTCGCGCAGCAGCACATCCAAGCCGTGCGCGTGACCCTCGCCGGACAGGTGGGCGACCACGGAGCCGGCCGGGTCCACCAGCACCAGCGTCGGCCAGGCCCGGGCGCCGTACGCGCTCCACGTGGTCAGGGTGGGATCGTCGAGGACGGGATGCGACACGCCGTAGCGGGCGACTGCGGCCCGCAGCGCATCCGGGTCCGCCTCGTGCGCGAACTTCGGCGAGTGCACGCCGACGATCACCAGGACGTCCGCATAGCGCTCTTCCAGTTCGCGCAGCTCGTCGAGCACGTGCAGGCAGTTGATGCAGCAGAACGTCCAGAAGTCCAGCAGCACGAACTTGCCCCGCAACGCCTCGAGGGACAGCGACCGTCCGCCGGTGTTCAGCCACCCCCGGCCGGTCAGCGGGGCCGCATGGATGCGGGGTTCACGGGTCGCGGAGCTCACCTCATCACGATAGCGATCGGCGGCGGCGACCCAGCACGAAGTACAGGATCGGCCCGACGATATTGATCAGGCTGATCAATCGCCAGGTGAGCTTGCTGCCGTTGATGCGCTCGGCCGGGCGGCGTGAGATGTCGACCTGCGCCGCCGCGAGCAGTGACATCTGCACCGAGCCGATCGCCAGCACCGCGGCCCGCGTGCGGGGGGAGAGGTCCTGCCATCGCCGTGTTCTCGCCATGTACTCAGTGTGCCCGATCGATCCCGTTCAGGCGGGCGAGCAGCTCCGTGAGCTCTGTGATGTCGGCGGGGTCCCAGTCGGCCAGGAACTCGTGCAGGGATCGCCGGTGACCGTCGCGGATGGCGTCGACCCTGCGGACCGCCGCCGGGGTGGCCGCGAGGAAGAACGCCCGCCCGTCCTGCGGGTCGGCGCGCCGCTCCACCAGACCCAGATCGATGAGTTGACGGACGATCCGGCTGATCACGCTCTTGTCCACGAACAGCGACGAGGCCAGCGCTCCCGCGTGCTGCGGTCCCGAGCGCACCAACGTGGCCAGCGCCATGTAGCCGCCGGGGGAGAGCTCCGGATGCACCGACACGGCGCGATCGCGCACCAGCGTTTTGGCGGTGGAAAAGAGCCGCGAGAGCTGCTGTTCCAGTGCGGCGACTGCGGCACTGGGCGCCGGCGTCGCGCTGCGACCGTCCGCGCCGGGCGCCGGCTCGGCGGCGACGGAGGCCCCGGCTGTGGACATTGTCATTCCCGCGGGCGCCCGGTCCCGCCGGCGGGCTCGCCCGGCTGCGCGATCGTTTCTATCACGATAGGCACCATAGGCGATGCGGCGGCGTGCGCGTCGGCGTCGGCATCGGTGTGATCGCCGGCAGGGCCCTCCCCGCCGGCGATGCGCTGGCCGGTGGTCTTGACCCCGAGCGGCTTGTTCGGCAGGAACACGAGCGCGAGGATCGTGATCACGGCCAGCGGGACGGCTACCAGGAACAGCTCGCCGATGGCCGATCCGAACACCGACTGGATCACGGCGGCGGTATGCGATGCGCCGCCGTCGATCAGGCCGTGCACGTTGGGCGTCTCGCCGGCGTGCAGGGCGGCCAGGGCGGCCTTGCCCGGGTCGCCGTCGGCGACGGCAGCGGCGACCAGGTCGGCCTGCCGGTCGGCGAACCGGCCGGCCAGCCCGGAGGTGAGCAGCGCGCCCAGCGCGGACACGCCGAGGGTGCCGCCGAGCGTGCGGAAGAACGCGATGCCCGACGAGGCGACGCCGATCCGGCGCGGGTCGACGTCGTTCTGCACGATCAGCACCAGATTCTGCATGACCATGCCGACTCCGGAACCGAGCACCACCATGTACAGCGACAGCAGCCGGAAATCGGTGTCCCACTGCATGGTGGACATCAGGCCCATGCCGACGGTCATCAGCGCGGCGCCCGTCACCATGTAGCTCTTCCAGTAGCCGCGCTTGGAGATCAGCGCCCCGGCGACGGTGGAGGCCACCATCAGGCCGGCGATCATCGGGAAGGTCATCAGCCCGGACGCGGTCGGCGTGGCGCCGCGGGAAAGCTGCATGTACTCGGTGAGATACACGGTGGTGCCGAACATCCCGACGCCCACCGCGATGGACGCGACCACCGACAGGGTGAACGTGCGCGACGCGAACAGCGTCATGGGGATGATGGGTTCGGCGGCGCGCAACTCCACGAGCACGAGCGCGACCAGCAGCAGGATCGAGGCGCCCAGCAGCACGCCGGAGGTGACGGAGATCCACTCGAAGGTGTTGCCCGCCAACGAGACCCAGATCAGCAGCAGTGACACGCCACCGGCGATCAGTGAGGTGCCCACATAGTCGATGCGCACCTTGCCGGGCGTGCGCGGCGGCACGTGCAGCGTCTTCTGCAGCACGACGAGCGCGGCGATCGCCACCGGCAGCGCCACGTAGAACACCCAGCGCCAGTTCCACGCGTCGGTGATGACGCCGCCCAGCAGTGGCCCGCCGACGGTCCCCACGGCCATCACGGCGCCGATCAGGCCCATGTACTTGCCACGGTCGCGGGGCGAGACGATATCGGCCATCACGATCTGGACCAGCGCCATCATGCCGCCGGAGCCGATGCCCTGCAGCACCCGGAAACCGATCAGAGTGCCCGGGTCCTGCGCGAAACCACACAGGGCCGAGCCCACGGTGAAGATGACGAGCGAGAGCTGGATCAGCGTTTTGCGGTTCAGCAGATCGGCCAGTTTGCCCCACACCGGCGTGGTGACGGTGGTCGCCAGCAGCGAGGCGGTGACCACCCAGGTGTAAGCGGTCTGGCCGCCGCCCAGGTCGTGGATGATGCGCGGCAGCGCGGTGGAGACGACCGTGCCGGCCAGGATGGCGACGAACATGCCCAACAGCAGTCCCGACATGGCGACGACGGCATCTTTGGTCGTTGCGGGGGCGATGCCGACGGCGCGCTGCGGCGGGGCGGTCGGGGGCGGGGCGGTGGTAGACGCAGAAGCGCGCATGGGCGGCAATCCCTTTTCGGGTTCCGGCACAGATCGCCGGGAGACAATTGGTTGACCGTCGTCAACTATAAGACGGTTAGTTGATCGATGCCAACCATGTATGACGATTCGTCACATCCATCGCCGTGCTGGAGCGGCCGGCCACCTCGGGTTCGGCCCTGACCAGGGTCGTTCCGCCCAACGCCGCGCCGTGCGCCACGCTGTGAACAGCGTCATACTGGGCGCGAACAGGACTTCGGTCGGTCGCAATCGGGACGGAGGTCCCTATCGAACAGGGCACCGGAGGCGATATCAAAGACGGAGCGCCGACGCGGGTCGCCGGCACTCGACTGACCACCGACCATGCGGGACACCGCACACACCACGACGAGGTACGCATCATGGCGAAGGCCGATCCCGGAGCGAGAGCAGCACGAAAGGCGGGCAGCACCGACGACACGCCGGCGTCCCTGGGCGGTGCCCGGGGCGCCACGATGCTGGCGCTCGCCACGACCGGGTTCGCGCTGTGCTTCTGGGCGTGGGCGCTGATCAGCCCGCTGGGCTCCGCCTACGGCGAGGAGTTCGGGCTGTCGTCGTTCGAGCAGTCGCTGCTGGTGGCGCTGCCGGTCGTGGTCGGCTCGCTGGGCCGCATCCCGGTGGGCGCGCTCACCGACCGGCTGGGCGCTCGAGCGATGTTCCCGGCCATCGCCGCCCTGACCGTCATCCCGGTGCTGTTCGTGGGGCTGGCCGGGGTGTCCTATCCGCTCCTGCTGATCGGCGGCTTCTTCCTGGGCCTGGGCGGCACCTCGTTCGCCGTCGGCGTTCCGCTCGTCAACGGATGGTTCCCGCCCGCCCGGCGCGGCACCATGCTCGGCATCTTCGGGGCCGGCACGGTGGGCACCGCGATCGCGTCGTTCACGACCGTGCAGCTCGCCGACTCGTTCGGCCGGCCGGCGCCGTTCATCTTGGTCGCCGTGCTGTTGGCGGTCTACGCGCTGGTGGCGCGCGCCCTGCTGGCCGACCCGCCGAACAGGCCGGCCCCGGCGGCGGGCTCCATCTGGACCCGCGCGTGGGCCACGCTGCGCGAACCCGTGACGCTGAAGCTCAGCTGGCTCTACGCCCTCGGGTTCGGCGGGTTCGTGGCGTTCTCCGTGTACCTGCCGACATACCTGGTCAACGCCTACGGGATGGAGCGCGGCGACGCCGCCCTGCGCACCGCGGGCTTCGTGGTGCTCGCGGTGGTGATGCGCCCGATCGGCGGCTACCTCTCGGACCGTGTCGGGGCGCTGAAGGTGCTCACGGCCTGCTTCGGGCTCACCGCGGTCTTCGCGTTCGGCGCGGCGATGAACCTGCACCTGATGCCGCAGGGCACCGTGATGTTCCTCGGCATGGCAGTGACGCTCGGTGCCGCGGCGGGCGCGGTCTTCGCGTTGGTGTCGGAACTGGTGGAGCCGGCCCGGGTGGGCGCCGTGACCGGTATCGTCGGTGCCGCCGGCGGTCTGGGCGGCTTCATCCCGCCGCTGGTGATGGGCGTCGTGTACGGGCAGTCCGGGCACTACTCGCTGGGGCTCGGTCTGCTCGCCGGCGTCGCGCTGGGCACCGCGGTGTTCGCGTGGCTGGGCTTCCACACCGGCCCGGAAGCAGGCGGGCCGGTCAGCCCGGCGTCGGGTTCGGGCGGCAGCGCGCCGGCCTCGTCCGACCGGGGCGCGGCCGCGAGCCGATAGTCGCGACGCGCGCACCTGACACCTGCCTTACCATCAGGGTGTGGCCCGGATCAAGGTGCCGGACCTGGTGGGGTTCGGCTGGGAGGAGGCCCGCGACATGTCGCGGGCCGCTGGTCTGGTCCCGCGCGCGGTCGGCCCGGACGGCCAGTCGGTCAACGGGCAGGGCGGCGTCGTCATCGAGCAGACGCCGCGGGCAGGGACAAGGGCCGACAAGGGCGACGATCTCGCATTGCGGGTCGCCTTCGGCGGTGGTCCGGCCGGGCAGCACGAGCCCCGCGATCCGCTGCCCAACCCGCGCGAGTTCGAGGACTGGCTCAACCTGCCGTCCGGCCCGGACGTTCCGCACTCGGAACGCACCGACCGGGAGCCTGCGCTCGCCGGCAAGCACTGACCCGGCAAGCACTGACCTCAGCTAGGCGCGGGACTTGACCACGGTCAGCACGATCGACGCGTCGGTCAGCGCGGTGACGGAATGCCGCGCGTTCGGCACGATCAAGAGGTCGCCCTGGCGCAGTTCCCAGTTCGTCTCGGGGGAGTTCAGCCGGACGCGGCCGGAGAGCACCTGAACGGTGGCCTCGCCCGGGTTGTCGTGCTCGGCGAGTTCGGTGCCGGCCTTCAGACCGACCACGGTCTGCCGCAGTGCGCATTCGGTGCCCCCGTACACCGTCTCCGCGGCCCGGCCCGCCGGTGCCGTCAACGCCCGGGTGAGCTGTTCGCGTGCGATCGCGTCCAGGCTGAACTTCTGCATGGCGTGGCTCCTCATGGTGCGGCCCGCGGGCCGGTTCACGGCAGGGCGCGCGAACCGCGGCGAACGGTGGTGCGACCATCATCCCCCGTTCCGGCTCGTCGCGCTCGCGATACGGTGACCTGGTGACGAATCCGGGCAGACCGATGAGCGGCGAGCGGGTGCAGGTCGCGGTGCGCGGGCGTCTCGGGCACATCCGCCTGAACCGGCCCTCGAAGATCAACGCTCTCGATCTCGAGATGATCGCCGCCGTGCGTGCCGCGCTGTCCGAGTGGCGCGGCGACGGGCGGATCGCGGCCGTGCTCATCGACGGCGCGGGCGAACGCGGCCTGTGCGCGGGCGGGGACATCGCCGCCGTCTATGACGGCATCCGAGGCGATCTGCCTGCCCCGCAAGGGTTCTGGGCCGACGAATACCGCATGAACCTGGCCATCGCGCAGTACCCGAAGCCGGTCGTTGCGCTGATGCACGGGATCACGTTCGGCGGCGGCGTCGGCATCGCCGCGCACGCGTCCGTCCGGGTGGTGACGGACTCGTCACGACTGGCCATGCCGGAGACCGCGATCGGTCTCGCCCCCGACGTCGGCGGACTGTATCTGCTGTCCCGCGCTCCGGGCGAACTGGGCACGTACGCCGCGCTCACCGGTGCGCGCCTCGGCCCCGGCGACGCGATCGCCGCCGGCCTGGCGGACGTCTTCGTTCCGCAGGTCGCCTTCACGGAGCTGCCCCGATTGCTCGCCGCCGTCACCACGGCCGATGACGCCGCAGCGGTGGTGCGCCGGGTCTCGTCGCCCGTGCCCGCATCCGCCCTCTGGCCGTCCTGCCGACCGTGGATCGACGAATGCTTCCGAGGCGACGACGCACGAGAGATACTGGCTCACTTGCAGTCCCATCCCGACGAGGCGGCCCGCGCCGCCGGCGCGACTCTGGCCGGCATGTCGCCGACCGCCGTGGCCGTGACGCTGCGCGCGATCCGCCGAGCCCGGACCCTGTCGCTGGCCGAGGTGCTGCAGCAGGACCTGGTGTTGTCGGTCCGGTTCGCCGGCCACCACGACTTCCCGGAGGGCATCCGAGCCCAGATCATCGACAAGGATCGAAACCCCTCCTGGACTCCGGGCAGCCTGGACGGCGTCACGGCCGAGGCGGTCGATGCGTACTTCGCCCCGGTGCCGGCCTCCCTCACGCTGTAGCGGCGGCGCTACCCGGCCGCGACCGCGTCCACCTCGCTCGTCGTATCGGCATCGTCGGCGATCGGCGCGGTGAACTGCGCGTTGTACAGCTCGAAGTACGCTCCGCCGCGTTCCAGCAGCTCCGCATGGTTGCCCTGCTCGACGATGCGACCCGACTCCATCACCAGGATCGTGTCTGCGTCCCGGATCGTCGAAAGCCGGTGCGCGATCACGAAACTCGTTCGTCCGCCGCGCAACGCAGCCATGGCCTGCTGCACCAGCACCTCCGTGCGGGTGTCCACGGAGCTGGTCGCCTCGTCCAGGATCAGCAGTGCCGGGTCGGCCAGGAACGCGCGGGCGATCGTCACCAGCTGTTTCTGGCCGGCCGAGATGTTGCTGGCCTCCTCGTCGATCACGGTGTCGTAGCCCGCCGGCAGCGACCGCACGAAGCGGTCCACATAGGTCGCGCGGGCCGCGGCGATGATCTCGTCATCGGTGGCGCCGATCCTGCCGTAGGCGATGTTGTCGCGGATGGTGCCGCCGAAGAGCCACGTGTCCTGCAGCACCATGCCGATCTTGGAGCGAAGCGCGTCCCGGGTCATCGCCGTGATGTCTGTGCCGTCCAAGGTGATGCGGCCGGCGTCCAGCTCGTAGAACCGCATGATCAGGTTGACCAGGGTGGTCTTGCCGGCTCCGGTCGGACCGACGATGGCGATGGTGTGGCCGGGCTCGGCGACCAGGGACAGATCCTCGATCAGGGGCTTCGCCGGATCATAGGAGAACGACACGTGCTCGAACTCCACCCGGCCGCGGGTACCGCTCGCCTGCGCCGCGCCGTCCGCGTCGGCGGACTGTTCCGGCTCGTCGAGAAGTTCGAAGACGCGCTCGGCCGAGGCGACCCCGGACTGCAGTACGTTCGCCATCGAGGCGAGCTGCGACAGCGGCTGGGTGAATTGCCGGGAGTACTGGATGAAGGCCTGCACGTCCCCCAGCGTCATCGAGCCGGAGGCAACCCGCAGCCCGCCCACCACGGCGACCAGCACGTAGGTGAGGTTCCCGATGAACATCATGGCCGGCATGATGATCCCGGAGATGAACTGCGCCTTGAAACTGGCGTCGTAGAGCTGCTCGTTCTTGACGGCGAACTCCTGCTCGATCTCGCGGCGGTGGCCGAACACGTTCACCAGGGCATGTCCGGTGAATGCCTCCTCCACCTGCGCGTTGAGCTCGCCGGTGTAGCGCCACTGGGCGATGAACTTCTTCTGGCTGCGCCCCGCGATCTGGGCGGCCGTGATCGCCGACAGCGGTACCGCGATCAGCGCGATCACGGCGAGGATCGGCGAGATGATGAACATCATCACCAGTACGCCGGCCACCGTGAGCAGCGAGTTGAGGATCTGCGACATGGTCTGCTGCAGCGACTGCGACACGTTGTCGATGTCGTTCGTCACGCGCGAGAGCACCTCGCCGCGCGGCTGCTTGTCGAAGTACTTCAGCGGCAGCCGGTTCAGTTTCGTCTCCACATCGGCACGCAGCTGCAGCACGGCGCCCTGCACGATGAAGTTCAGTAGGTAGCCTTGCGCCCACATGAGCACCGACGAGACCACGTAGATCGACACCACGAGCACGAGAACCATGGCCAGCGCATGGAAGTCGATGCCCACGCCCGGGACGGCGTTCATTCCGGAGAGCAGATCGGCGAAGTCGTTCTGCCCGGACGTCCGCAGCATTGCGATCACCTGATCGCGGGTGGTGCCCGGCGGCAGGTCCGGGATCGCCGCCAGCTGCTTGCCCATGAAGCCGTCGAAGATGATGTTCGTGGCGTGGCCGAGGATCTTCGGGCCGATCACCGACAGCGCGACTCCCGCGATGGACAGCAGGAAGACCGCGGCGACCTTGATCTTCTGCGGAGCGAGCCGGCGGATCAGGCGTTTGGCCGAGGGGCCGAAGTTCAGCGCCTTCTCGGTCGGGCCGGTCTGCTGCATCGGGTGGTGACCGCGCCGGCCGGTACGCGCCTGTTCGCGGATCAGCTCGGCATCGCTCCGAGTTGCGGGAGCGGCGCCCTCCGCGGCGTCGTGCGGCGCAGCAGCCGGGGCGGCGAAGTGGCCGGCAGCGGAGCCGCCTGCTGCGGCGTCATGCCCGTTCCTGCGATTCCCGGCGTCCGGGCTCGTGTTCCGCTCGCTCATGCCGCCGCCTCCGCCGAGAGCTGGGATTCGACGATCTCGGCGTAGGTCTCGCACGACTCGAGGAGCTCGTCGTGGCTGCCGAGGCCGACGATCGCCCCGTCGTCGATGACGACGATCTGATCCGCGTCGCGGATCGTCGAGACGCGTTGCGCGACGATGAGGACCGCCGAGTTGCGGGTGTGCGGGTGCAGAGCTGCCCGCAGCCTCGCATCGGTGGCCACGTCCAGCGCGGAGAACGAGTCGTCGAACAGGTAGATCTCCGGCTTGCGGACCAGCGCGCGGGCGATGGCGAGCCGCTGCCGCTGACCGCCCGAGACGTTGGTGCCGCCCTGCGCGATGGCGGCGTCCAGGCCGCCGGGCATCTCGCGGACGAAATCGCTCGCCTGGGCGACATCCAGTGCGCGCCAGAGCTCCTCGTCGGTGGCGTCCGGTTTGCCGTACCGCAGGTTGGAGGCGACGGTGCCGGAGAACAGGTAGGCGCGCTGCGGCACCAGCGACATTCGCGACCACAGATCTTCCTGGGCGAGATCGCGCACGTCGACGCCGTCCACCGAGACCCTGCCGGAGGTCACATCCATCAGCCGCGGGATCGACGAGATGAGCGTCGTCTTGCCGGAGCCGGTGGATCCGATGATCGCGGTGGTCCGGCCCGGCCGGGCAGTGAACGAGACGCGGCGCAGCACCGGATCGTCGGCGCCCGGGTAGGCGAACGTCACGTCGGTGAACTCGACGATGCCGTCGGTAGTCGCGGCCGCGACCGGGCGTAGCGGCGGCGTGACGGACGTGGTGGTGTCCAGCACCTCGCCGATGCGCTCGGCGCTCACGGCGGCGCGGGGCACCATCACCATCATGAATGTCGCCATCATGACGGACATCAGGATCTGGATCAGGTAGGAGAGGAACGCGGTGAGCGAGCCGATCTCCATGGAGCCGTCCGCGATGCGCTGGCCACCGAACCACATCACCGCCACCGACGACGCGTTCATCAGCAGCATGACGATCGGGAACATCAGCGCCATCAGCTTGCCGACCTTCAGCGCCGTGGCGGTGAGTTCGGTGTTGGCCACGGCGAACCGCTGCGCCTCGTGACGTTCGCGGACGAACGCCCGCACCACCCGCACCCCGGTGATCTGCTCGCGCAGCACCCGGTTCACGGCGTCCAGCTTGGTCTGCATCAGCCGGAACTGCGGCACCATCCTCATCACCACGGGGCCGATGCTCGCGACCAGCAGTGGCACCACGACGACGATCAGCCAGGAGAGCCCCAGGTCCTGTTGCAGCGCCATGATGATGCCGCCGACCATCATGATCGGCGCGACCACGAGCATGGTGCCCGCCATCACTGCCATGGTCTGCACCTGGGTGACGTCATTCGTGCTGCGGGTGATGAGGGAAGGGGTGCCGAACTTCTGCACCTCGCGGTCGGAGAAGGTGCCGACCCGGGTGAACAGGTCCGCGCGGACGTCGCGGCCCAGCCGCATGGCGGTGCGGGCCGCCAGGAACACGGCGGCGATGGAGCACGCGATCTGCAGCAGCGTGACGCCGAGCATCACGGCGCCGACCACGACGATGTAGCCGGTGTCGCCCTTGGCGACGCCGTTGTCGATGATGTCGGCGTTCAGGCTCGGCAGGTACAGCGCGGCGATCGTGCCGACGAGCTGCAGGGCTACGAGCGCGGTGATCGCGCCGAGGTAGGGCCGTAGATACCGGCGCAGGAGTCGAATGAGCATGGGGCGCTTCAGCTTTCGGTGCTGGTGTCGGTGGGGGTGGGACTGCCGGGTCCGGTTTCGGGCCTGGTGATGCCGTGCAGCAGGACGTCGGTGATCTCGTCCGCGGTCAGCTGCTCGCTGCCGGCGATCATCGGGTGGGCACCGGAGAACGCGAGGATGCGCAGCAGGCCGGCGGCGCGGCGCGGGGAGCAGGTGAGCAGGCCGCCCGCCGGCTCGAACACGGTGGCGATGGCGTCCAACAGTTGCGCCTGCCGCGCCTCGTGCAGCGCTCGCGCGTGGCCGTGCGCGTGTTCGGGGCCGCTGGTGCCGGCCCGACGGCTGTCCGGCTCCTCGTCCGGCCTTCCGCGCGGGTGCAGCGCGACCATGATCTCGAACACCGACTTCAGGCGGGTGGACAGGATCGTGACGCAGGCTCGGACCCGTTCCGGCAGCGGCCGGTATCCGTCGATGGCCAGGATGGCGTCGATGGTGTCCGAGACGTCCATGACGTGCTCGACGACGGCCCGGATCAGGTCGTCCTTGGTGTCGAACACGCGGAAGACGGTGCCCTCGGCGATGCCGGCGGCGATGGCGATCTCCCGGGTGGTGACGCGCCTGCCGGACTGGCGCAGCAGCGGGATCGCGGCCTCGATGATCGCCGCGCGGCGCTCATCGGGTGGAAGCGCCGGTGCGCGTCTCGCGGGGGTCACTGGGTCGTCGGGCACGGGTCCGTCCGAGGCTGCGATGGGGGCAGCCCCGGCGGGGCCTGCCGATGCGGGATTCACAGCAGCGAGACTAACTGAGTGAGTACTCACTCGCAACGTCGCCGGGGGTGGTGGTGCGGGGTTTCGGCCAAGGTCTGCGTCGCCCGGGCGCGGGCACGGCGGGTTGTCGCGTCATGGCGATGCTGCGCTGCTCCGGGTCATGGCGATGCTGCGCTGCGCCGGGCGGGGCGCACCGGTGTCCGGGCGGCGGCACGGCGGGGCGCACCCGTGTCCGGGCGCAGGGACGGCGGGTGCCGGCCGCGCCCGCCGCGGACCCGGTCCAGAGTGTGACATTCGTCCGGGTTGTGAAGTCGGCCCTACGGCCGGGCCGGTCCACTCGGTACAGTCGCTGCCGTGCGCGAAATTCTCACGGCCGCGGCAGCCTGAATGATCACCGCCTGGGCCCTGGTGCGATTCACGCACGTCATTTTCGCCGTCATCTGGGTCGGCGGGCAGCTCACCTTCTCGCTGGTGATGATCCCGCTGATCCAGCGGCGCCTGAAGCCCGAGCTGGCTGCGGGCATCCGCAGCACCTTCGGCAAGATGTTCGGCCTGTTCACGCTCGGCGTCTTTCTGCCGGTGCAGGCGGTGACCGGATACTTCCTCGCCGCGCATCGTGGCGTGACCTGGTCGAATCTCCTGGAGCCGGGCTACAGCCGTACGCTGACCACGAAACTGGCGGTATTCCTGCTGGTGCTGCTGATCTCGGGTCTGCACGGCTATCTGCACGGAAGCGGCCGGACCACTGCCGCGCGGTCGCTGGCCGTCGCCTCGCTGTTCGGCTCCGTGGTGATCGTGCTGCTCGCCACCGCGCTCGCCTCGTTCTGAACCCGCGCCCTCTCCGAATCCCCGCATCCCCAGGGGGCCGGCGAGCCCACGGTCGGACAGAGCGGATCACAGCCGCTCGTTCGGGGCCGGTGTGAGTCGAGCGACGACCACGAAGGGGCGGACGACACCCACACTGCCGGCCGGCCCCGGACCAGCAACGACCGGACTCGCCCGCTTCCTCGCATCGTGCAGGGGCATCGGATATGACGGAACGTCCGGGGCTGCGCATTCTGGCGAACCGGACCCGCCGCGCCCTGCCCGGATTGCGCATTGTGAGCGAGGGCAACCGCGAGGCCTGGCATCGCGCCGATGGACCGGCGACGATTCGTCGCGAGAAGCGTCATACCCGCCGCTTCCGTTGCCGCGCAAGGAGAGCGCCATGACGATCAACGTCGAGCCGTACCGCATCAAGGCCGTCGAGCCGATGCGCGTCACGACGCGGGGCGAGCGGCAGGAGGCCATCGCCGAAGCCGGCTACAACACATTCCTGCTACGCAGCGAGGACGTCTTCATCGACCTGCTCACCGACTCCGGCACCTCGGCGATGAGCGACAGTCAGTGGGCGGCGTTGATGCGCGGCGACGAGGCCTACGCAGGCTCGCGTTCGTTCTACGCGCTGGAGCAGGCAGTGCAGGACATCTACGGTTTTCCGTACATGGTGCCCACCCACCAGGGGCGGGGCGCGGAGCATCTGATCTCGCAGATCCTCATCACGCCGGGCGCCGGGCAGTACACGCCGGGGAACATGTACTTCACCACCACCCGCGCGCACCAGGAGCTGGCCGGGGCGACGTTCGTGGACATCGTAGGCGACAAGGCGCACGACCCGACCGCCGTGGACGCGTTCAAGGGCGACATCGACCTGGGCAAGCTCGACGCGCTGGTGCGCGAGGTGGGCGCGGAGCGCATCGCGTATGTCAATGTCGCGGTGACGGTGAATCTCGCTGGGGGGCAACCGGTCTCGATGGCGAACCTGCGCGCGGTACGCGACTACTGCCGCGAGCGGGGAATCATCGTCTGGTCGGATGCGACCCGCTGCGTGGAGAACGCCTACTTCATCCAGCAGCGGGAGGCGGGCTACGCGGACACGCCCGTCGCGGAGATCCTGCGCGAGATGATGAGCTGTTTCGACGGCTGCACCATGTCCGGCAAGAAGGACAACCTCGTCAACATCGGCGGCTTCCTGGCCATGCGCGACCCCGATCTGCTGCAGAAGGCTCGCTCGCTGGTAGTGCTTTACGAAGGCATGCCGTCCTACGGCGGGATGGCCGGCCGGGACATGGAGGCCATGGCGGTCGGCATCCGGGAGATGGTGGACGACGCCTATATCGCGCACCGCATCCGCCAGGTCGAGTACCTGGGCACGCTGATCGACGAAGCCGGCGTACCGATCGTGAAACCCATTGGCGGGCATGGGGTATTCCTGGACGCGCGGGCGTTCTTGCCGCACCTGACGCAGGACGAATTCCCGGCGCAGGCCCTCGCCGCGGAGCTGTACCTCGACTCCGGCGTGCGGTCCATGGAGCGCGGCATCGTCTCTGCCGGTCGCGACCCGGCGACCGGCGACCACCGCCGCCCGAAGCTGGAACTGGTGCGACTGACCATTCCGCGCCGCGTCTACACCGACCGGCATATGGAGGTCGTCGCCGAGTCGGTGGTCCGGCTCTTCGAGCGGCGCGGCGAGATCCGCGGCCTGGACATGGTCTACGAGCCGGCGACGCTGAGGTTCTTCACGGCACGGTTCGCGCCGCTGCGTTGAGGCCCTGCGCCCTTCACCCTCACGAGTTCGCGCACTGTCCCCACGTTTGCGCACTGTCCCCACGTTCGCGCCTATCTCACGTTCGCGCACTGTCCCCACGTTCGCGCACCGTGCATAGCGCGCGAACGTGAGATAGGTGCGCGAACCCTGGGAGGAGGGGCGGGGGACGACGGGCGGGACGGGACAAGCGGGGCGGGAACAGGAGGGCCGAGTGCGCGGAGGCCGGGACGCGTTCCGGGTTGCTACCGTTCGTCTATGACGCACGACCCGCTTCCGGGCGACAGAGCGCCGCTGGACGCGGTGGACCGGGCCCTGCTGCGCGAGCTGATCGACGACGCCAGGCTGCCGGTGATAGAGCTGGCGAAGCGGGTCGGGGTGGTGCGCGCGACCGCCGCATCGCGTATCGACCGGCTGACCCGGCGCGGTGTGATCGGGCCAGGCGGGATCGGCCTCGATGTGAGCGCGCTCGGCTATCCGCTCACCGCCTACGTGGGCCTGCAGATCCGGCAGGGGCACGGCCCGGAGGTGCGCGTCTGGCTGGAGACATTCCCCGAGGTGCTCGAGATCCACACCACCGCGGGCACGGTCGATGTGATGTGCCGGATCGCGGCGAAATCCAGCCCCGAGATGCAGTCGACGATCGACCGGATCCTCAGCGAGCCGGCCATCGTGCGCTCGACCACCTCGATCGTGCTCTCCACGCCGATGCCGTACCGTGTGATGCCGCTGCTTTCCGACGGACCGGTGTCGGCGGCGCGCGCGAACGACCGGAAGGATCAAGCATGACGTCATTCCCGCCCGGCTTCCTCTGGGGCACCAGTACCGCGGCCTACCAGATCGAAGGGGCGGCGACGGAGGGCGGCCGCGGCCCGTCGATCTGGGACACGTTCTCGCACACTGCGGGCGCGACGGTGGGCGGTGAGACCGGCGACGTGGCGTGCGACCACTACCACCGCTATGCCGAGGACGTCGCCCTGATGGCTGGGCTCGGCGTGGGCGCCTACCGATTCTCGATGTCCTGGTCCCGACTGCAGCCCTCGGGCCGCGGGCCGCTGAACCCGGAAGGCCTGGCCTTCTACGACCGCCTGCTGGACGAGCTGGCTGGGGCCGGCATCGCCCCCTGGGTCACCCTCTACCACTGGGACCTGCCGCAGCCTCTGGAGGACGCCGGTGGCTGGCCGGAGCGAGACACGGCCTACCGATTCGCGGACTACGCCGCGGCAGTGCACGAGCACTTCGCCGACCGGGTCGGCGACTGGATCACGCTCAATGAGCCCTGGTGCAGCGCGTTCCTGGGCTACTTCAACGGAGTGCACGCCCCGGGACGTACCGAGCTGGGCGCATCACTGCGCGCCATGCATCACCTGCTGGTTGGACACGGCCTGGCAACGGCAGCAATGCGCAGCGCGAAACCCGAGAGCCGGTACGGCATCTCGCTGAACATCTATCCCGTCGACCCGCTCACCGACTCGCCGGCGGATCTCGACGCGGCCCGCCGCGTGGACGGGGTCTCCAACCGGCTGTTCACCGACCCGGTGCTCGGCGGGGGGCAGTACCCGGCCGACATCGTGGCCGACCTGGGCGCGGCGTGGCCGACCGACATGATCCACGACGGCGACGCGGCCCTGCTCGCCACGCCGATCGACATGCTGGGCATCAACTACTACACCCGGCAGGTCGTCTTCGGCGGCGAGAGCGCCGACGCCACCACGGCTTTCGACAACGGCTGGGTGGCTTGCGACGGTGTCGGAAAGGCGACACGCGGCTACCCCGTCACCGCCATGAACTGGGAGATCGATGCCGTGGGCCTCTACGACGACCTCACCCGGCTGCATGCGAGCTACCCGAACCTGCCGACCACCTACATCACCGAGAACGGCGCTGCCTTCGACGATGTCGTCGCCGAGGACGGTGGCGTGCACGACCGCGCCCGCGTCGAGTACCTGCGGGAGCATTTCGTGCAGGCCCGGCGCGCCATCGACGACGGCGTACCGCTCGCCGGCTATTTCGTGTGGTCGCTGCTGGACAACTTCGAGTGGTCGTTCGGCACCACCCGGCGCTTCGGCGTGGTGCATGTCGACTTCGCCACCCAGCGGCGCACCGTCAAGGACAGCGGCCACTTCCTGGCCCGGGTGGCGGCGCACGGAGCCGTGCCCGACCTGGCATGACGCTGCAGCGGCCTTAGGCGCCGGCCGCGGCGGTTCGGCCCGCTACCGGCCGAGCCCCGCTGCCGGCCGGGCCCCGCTACCGGCCGAATCCCGGTTCGGCTGCCTCCTCCGCCGCCCGCAACACGCGCAGAATGTTCCCGCTGGTCAGGGCGGCCAGATCGGCGTCCGACCAGCCGCGGCCGGCCAACTCGCCCAGCAGCGCCGGATACCGCGACACGTCATCAAGCCCGGCCGGGAACGACGGCGATCCGTCGAAGTCGCCGCCGATGCCGATGTGTGCTGCGCCGGCCACCTCCCGGGCATGGTCCACATGATCGGCGACATCCGACACCGACGCGACCGGCTCGGGATGCGCATCGAGCCACCGGGCGAGCTCGGTCTTGGCCGCCGGGTCGGCGTGCGGATCGCCGTCGAACTCGTACGCGCCGAGCCCCAGCAGGCGGCGCTGCGCGTCCAGGGCGGCAGCATGGTCGGCGCACTGCTGCGAGACGAACGCCGGAACGAACGTCAGCATCACCACGCCGCCGCCGTCGGCGAGGGAGGCGAGCACATCGTCGGGCACATTCCGCGGGTGGTCCGTCACCGCCCGACAGGACGAGTGCGAGAAGATCACCGGCGCCGTCGATGTCGCGATGGCGGCGCGCATCGTCTCCGGCGAGACATGGGAGAGATCGACCAGCATTCCGATCCGGTTCATCTCCCGCACCACGTCGCGCCCGAACTCGGTGAGCCCGCCGGACCGGGCCGCATCCGTCGCCGAATCGGCCCAATCCGTGTTCTGGTTGTGGGTCAGCGTCAGATACGCCACGCCGAGCGCGCGCAGGGTGCGCAGCACGCCCAGCGAATCGTGGATGCAGTGGCCACCCTCTGCTCCCATCAGCGCCGCGATCCGGCCGCGTCGCCACGCGGCCCGCACGTCCGCGACGGTCCGGGCGGCCGCGAAGGTCTGCGGGTAGCGCGCGATCAGTCGCCGCACGCAGTCGATCTGCTCCAGCACGGTCGTCACCGCCTCCGCCCCGCTCAGCGTGCCCGGCACGAAGACGGAGAAGAACTGCGCGCCGACACCGCCGGCGCGCAGCCGCGGGATGTCCGTGTGCAGGCTCGGCTCGCCGGCCGCGATGTCCATGGCTGCCGTATTGCCGCCGGCGCGCACGCGCAGCTCCCACGCCAGGTCGTTGTGCCCGTCGAAGACGGGCGCGTCGCGCAGCAGGTCGTCGATGCGTGTCATGGCCTCGATCGTGCCACCTGCGAATGCGGTTGCGGGGCCGGCGGTCTCGGCCGCCCCCGTGCCCCTGCGGGGGTGCTCAACTCACGTAGGTGTCGAAGCAGTCGGTGATCGTGGTGGTGACCCCGTACCCGAAGGCCTGCACCCGGTCCACGATCGAGGCATCCGTCTGCCCGTCGACGTCGGAACCGGCCAGGGGCGACTGAATGATCTGATAGATCGCCTTGTCCAGGTCGTTCGGGGACAGCTGGTAGTCGCTGTGCGGCGTGCGCATCCAGCGCGCCCAGGTGCCGGCGTAGCACAGCGCCTGCAGCCCCGCGTCGGTCCCGGTGATCGCCGCCCGCCCGGCATACTGCGCGGCCAGCGCATAGCGGCTCACCAGCAGCAGGAACGCCGAGAAGTCGCCGTTGGCCGACTGCCAGCCCTCGGCTGGTGTGCCGATGCGCTTCACCTCGGCGAGCTGGTACGTCACCGTATTGCTGCCGGGACAGTAGGCCACCGGGAACGTGGTGGCCGCACCGTCGCACGTCGGCGGCACACCGCCCGCATACATCTGCAGGTCCGGCGCCACGTATCCGGGCTGCGCCTCGGTGAAGTAGTCGTCCACGGTCGCCAGGATTCCCGCGATCGTCGTGGTGGTGATGTCGAGGTTGCCGTACTGGTACGGATCGTCCTCGAACGGGAACTCCTGGCCGCGGGCGTCGATCTCCGCCGCGTCGATCCGGCTGCAGCGCACGGCGCCCTCGGTGTAGCCGAGAGTGGCCGCGTAGGTGCGGTCGAATCCGCTGCCGTGGTTGTCGTCGCTGCCCGCCGCCTCGGCCTCGGCGCGTGTCATCGGCTCGTCCTTCAGCGACAGCAGGGCGAGCAGCAGCTGTCGCATGCCCTCGGACTGGTTGAAGGCGTAGTACTTCGAGTTGCCGGCGGCCACCCACTGCCAGTACGCGCCCGCGTAGCAGTCGGCCTGCTGCTCCAGCACGATCGTCGGCGTCGCCTCGCTCTCACCGAGCAGATCCTGCACGTGGTGGCCGATCTCGTGCGACATGACGATCGCCGGTGCGAGAGTGCCGATCTCGTCGGCGAGGTAGGGCAGCAGCACGCCGCGGTCCCAGGCGACGGTGTCGCAGTAGCCGGCGTAGAACGCGTTCACGTAATCCAGGGTCGACTCGCCGCACACCGTGCCGCTCGGGTCGGTGGCGTCGTAGGAGACGAGGTTGCCCGGCGGCTGGTAGTCGCGGCCGAATTCCTCCGGCATCACCTGCCCGTAGTACGAGAAGACGTCCGCGAGTGCGGCGACGGCCAGCCGGTCGATGTCGCCGTCCGTGCCACCGGTGATGGCCAGGTCCGGATACGGAGCGTCCGGCAGCAGCCCGACCTGCTCGTCCGACACCTCGGGGACATCGGGTATGACGCCGCCCTCGGTGGGGCCGGCGTCGGTCCCGGTGGTCGTCGAGACCGCCGGCGTGGAGGTCGGCAGGTCTGGCAGGGCCGGCCACTGTGTCGCAGAGGTGGCCGCGGATTCGGTGGCGGCCGCCGGCGTCTCGCCCCGGAGCGGCGCGCCGGCGATCGACTGGGCGCAGCCCGTGAGCAGCGTCATGCATGTTGCGGCCGCGAATAGTGACGCGCGGCGTCGGGGAGGGGCGCTCGGCCCGGCAAGGATCCGCATCCGCATACCGTAGCGGCGATCGACCGCCGGACAGTCAGGACACGCCTCCCAGGCTCGCGAGACGCTGAGCCGCGCGGGCGATGACGTCGTCCTTCTTGCAGAAGGCGAACCGCACCAGGTGGGCGCCGTCGGTCGGGTCGTCGTAGAACACCTGCGTGGGCACCGCGGCCACCTGCGCCCGGGCCGGCAGCGTGCGGCAGAACGCCATCCCGTCGCGTTCGCCCAGCGCCCGGATATCCGCCTGGACGAAGTACGTCCCGCTCGGCACCGACACGTCCAGCCCCGCCGCGCGCAGGCCGTCGCAGAGAGCATTCCGCTTGCGCTGCAACGAGTCCCGAAGATCCGCCACCCACGCCTGCTCGTGCAACAGCGCGTAGGCGACGGCCGGCTGGAACGGTGCCCCGCCCACGAACGTGAGGAACTGCTTGGCGGCGCGGACAGCGGCCACCAGCGGCGCCGGGCCGCACACCCAGCCGATCTTCCAGCCGGTGACATTGAACGACTTCCCGGCCGACGAGATGGTCAGTGTGCGTTCCGCCATGCCGGGCAGGGTGCCGATCGGCGTGTGCCGGGCGTCGTCGAACGTGAGGTATTCGTAGACCTCGTCGGTGACCACAGTCAGATTCCGTGAGATCGCCAGATCGGCGATCACCTGCAGTTCGGCGCGGGTGAGCACGGTTCCGGTCGGGTTGTGCGGCGAGTTGATCAGCAGCAGCCTGGTGCGGTCGGTGACCGCCGCGGCGAGCCGGTCGGCGTCCAACGCGAATCGCCCGGCCGCGTCCCGGACCAGCGGCACCGAGGCGGTTTTCGCCCCGGCCATGGCGACGACGGCCGGGTAGGAGTCGTAGTACGGCTCGAGCATCAGCACCTCGTCGCCCGCGTCCGCCAACGCCAGAACCGCGGCGGCGATCGCCTCGGTCGCGCCCACCGTCACCAGCACCTCGGAGTCCGGGTCGAACACTTGGCCGTAGTCGCGCAGCCGGGCGGCGGCGATGGCGGCGCGCAGCTCCGGCGTGCCGGGGCCGGGCGGGTACTGATTCACCCCGGACGCGATCGCCTGCCGGGCGACGTCGAGCATCGCTCGCGGGCCGTCCTCGTCCGGGAAGCCCTGGCCCAGGTTGATCGCCCCGGAGGAGGTGGCGAGCGCCGTCATCTCCGCGAAGATCGTCGACGTGAACGGCCGCAGCCGCGGCACCAGGGCCGCGTCGGGGCGGGGCGCGGGGTTCGTCATGCCCTAGTTCTACCGTCCGCCGCCCGACTCGGCGCGCCTGGCCGGCTGCGGCTCGGCCCGCCGTGGCGTCATGCCCGGCGTTGCCACACGGCGTCGAGCGCCATGCGGACATCACGCCGTCCCGCTAACCGACTGCTTGCAATTGCAAGCACGCGTCCGTAGCGTGGAGGAAGGAGGTGCGCGGTGGGACTGACGGACGTCGGCATGGAGATCGGAAAGGACCTGCTCGGTCCGGTCCGCGACCTGGGCGGCTTCATACGCGCGCAGCGCACGCAGGCGCAGATCTCGCTCAGGGCGCTGGCGGACAAGGCCGGGGTGTCGAACCCCTACCTGTCGCAGGTGGAGCGCGGACTGCGGCGGCCCAGCGCCGCGATCCTGACCCAGATCGCCGAGGGCCTGTCCATCTCCGCCGAGACCCTGCTCGCCAAGGCCGGCATCCTGCGGCCGCACGAGCCGGCCTCGGCCGTCCTGGACGCCATCAGCGCCGATACCCGGCTCACCGAACGGCAGAAGTCATCGCTCACCGAGATCTACCGGGCGTTCGTGGGCGACGGGCACCGAATCGGCCGATCCGCGGACAACACCGCCGGCACCCCTGACCCCGGACCCGATCGGCGGGACAGTCGTCCCGCTGCCCGAACCAAGGAGCGAACATGACCATCACCGAGGATCTGAAGAACGTATCCGAGGCCGCGCTCGGCAAACTCGCGGCACAGTTCGGCGACCTGCCCCGGCCGCTGCTGGCCGCCATCGGCGCCGGGGACGCCGCCGTCGAGCGGCTGGTGCGGCTGCGCGACCAGATCGGCGACCTATGGGACGAGCGGGGTGACCGCGACGACGCTTCGGGCGACCGCCGCGCCGCGCCGGCAGGTGGCGCGAACGGGTCGGACGAGAGCGGCGCCTCCCGCCTGACCGATGCAACTCGACGGGCACAGCAGGTCGCCGAGGATGTGGCGCACAAGCTGGGCAACGTGGTGGGCGAGGTGCCGGAGCGGGCGCAGAAGCTCATCGCGGATCTGCCGGCCAAGGCCCAAGAGGTCGCCAATGCGCTCTCGCGGGAGAACCTGCGGGAGACCGTGGAGAGCTACACCAGGCGCGTCGCCGACGTCTACCGGGAGCTGGCCGATCGTGGCGGCGCGCGGGTGCAGGACGCCGAGGAGGCCGAGGCCGACAGGGCTGCGAAGTCCGGCGGGGCGGCCGCCGGCGACGCGCCTGCGGCGGCGGAAACCGCGGGCGACGCGTCGGCCGAGTCCGCTGCGGGCAAGGGCTCCACAGGCAGGGGCGCTGCGGGCAAGGGCTCCACAGGCAGGGGCGCTGCCGCCAAGCCCGCCTCCGCCAAGCCGTCCGCGAAGAAACCCGCCGGGACGAAGTCGTCGGGGACGAAGGCTGCGAAGCCCGCCACGCCCGAGGAGATGTAGCGGCGCCCGACGCGCTGCCACCGCGAGGCCTTGTTGACCCGAGTTCCTCTCGGGGCACGATCACGAAGGCTGGGCGGCTGCCGACGCGCTGCCCGGCGCGCCGTGTTCGGGTGGGTCGCGGCGTGCCGGTGATGCGTGGCTCGGATCGCCCCGGGGCCGCGTCACCGGCAGGTCGAGGCCCGAGCCGCGCGCCGAGTGATCCGGATGACCACCGCCTCCCGTAACCTGGAGCCGTGGCGTTATTCGTGCTCTACACCATCCAGGGGATCAACCTGGTGCTCATGTACGGGGGTGCGCTGCTCGGTGTCTTCTGCGTGATCGACGCTGCGATGCGCCGGCCCGATGCGTTCGTCGCCGCGGACAAGCTCACGAAGGCCACCTGGTTCGGCATCGTGCTCGCCTGCGGCGTGGTGCTGGGCCTGTCGCTGATCACCCCGATCTTCGCGCCGCAGTCGCTGCTCTGGCTAGTCGCGCTGATCGGCGTCATGGTGTACCTCTGCGACGTTCGTCCCAACGTCAAGCGGGTGACCGGCGGCAACCGCTGGTAGGCCGGCCCGGCCGCGCTTCGACCGGACCGAACGCATGACGAACCAGCCGGCTGCGCCGATGAGCGCCAGCGGCAACAGGAACGGCAGCACCGCGCCGATTACGGCCGCGGCGGCCCTGGCCACCGCCGTCACACCTCGCCAGCCGGCCTCGAGACCCTTGATGAATGCGGACTTCTCGACGACCGGTGCCACCCGCGCCGCGGCGATCGGCGCGGCGATCGCGTTCACGGTGACGGAGATCGTGGACAGTGCCACCTGATCGGACAGCGTGGCCTGGCGACGCTGCAGCGACTCCAGGTCGGCTTCCCTGCTGGACAGTTCCGACTCCAGCGCGATCACGTCCTTCATCGAGGTCGCCTCCGTCATCAGCGCGCGGAGCCGATCGACGGACGCCTGCATGGACTTCAGCCGGCTGGCCACGTCGACCAGCTCGCCGGTGACGTCGGAGGTCGACTCGGACTGCTGGGTCACGTCGCCGATGTCGGCGAGGCGGCCCATCACGTTGTCGTACTGACCGGCCGGGATCCGCAGTGTGATGGTGATGGTGGCGCCGTGGCCGTCCGAGCCGGAGACGTAGGCATCCGGCAGGTTCGCCAGGGCGCGCACGGCATGCGCTGCGCGCGTGGCCGCGGCGGCAAGGGCGGCCTCGCTCGCGGGCTTCTCGTCGCCGGTGTCCTCGTCCTTCTCCGGCAGCACGGAGATCTCCAACGTCACGTCCGCGGTGCGGATGATCTGCCGGTCGGACGGCATCGGCGCACTCACCGGGACGTCTGCGGCGGCCCCGCTGCCTGCGGTGTCGTAGCCCGCGGCGGGCGCCTCGCCCTGGGAGGATGCCGCCGCCGAGGCCTCGGAGGCCATCTCGCCGGACGCTCCGCCGCTCCGGGTGTCGCCGGGTGCCGCCTCCGCGGCCCCGATCGACATGGAACTGCTCTCGGCCGCGTCGGTGGAACCGCCGTTCGCGCTGCAGGCGGCTAACGCGCTCCCCCCGAGGATCAGGCCCGCCAGGGCCGCTCCGACGACAGCCCGCCGCCTCGTGCTCGATGCCATGACCGTGCCCCTTCCGTCCGCGCGGCGCGCGGATCGCCCCGGCGCCCTGTGGTGGAAGGACGGAGGGTCGTTCGAAAGGCGTTGCAGGCCGAATGGTCACAATCGGGACACAATGCCCGCGGCCGGGGCGTGGGATGCGCTTTCGCAACTGGTCCGGCTTTTCGCAACCGTTGCGGCGGTTGCGAAAAGCCGGACCAGTTGCGAAAGCGCGCTGATGCGAGCGGTCAGTGCCCGCCCGTGGCGAGCCGCGCCGTCTCGCGGTCGAAGGAGATGCGAATCTCGGCCTCGGCGTCCCCGCGGCCCACCCAGTTCGACCCTTCGGTCGATTTGCCGGGTTCCAGATCCTTGTACACGGAGAAGAAGTGCTGGATCTCCAGCAGGTCGAACCGTTTCATGTCCGAGATGTCCTGCAGCTCCTGCTGGCGCGGATCGCCCGCCGGCACGCACAGCACCTTGTCGTCCGGGCCCTTCTCGTCCGTCATGCGGAACATGCCGATCGCCCGCGCCCGCACGATGCAGCCCGGGAACGTCGGTTCCGGGAGCAGCACCAGCGCGTCCAGCGGGTCGCCGTCCTGACCGAGCGTGCCCTCGATGAAGCCGTAGTCCGCCGGGTACTGCGTGGCGGTGAACAGCACCCGATCCAGCCGGATGCGGCCGGTGTCGTGGTCGACCTCGTACTTGTTGCGCGACCCTTTCGGGATCTCGATCAGGACATCGAACTCCACGATTCCACCCCTTTTGTGCGCTCTGGCCGCCCGGCCATCCGCGACTGCGGTATGACGCTGCTCCTGGCGCAAACTCTATCCGCACCGGCCGGGCCGAGACGCTGCCTCGGCAATGGGCGGGAGGTTCGGCCGCCGCGCGCGGAGGTAGGCAGGGGTCACTGCGGGCAGCCGTGATCTCGCGATACCCTGCTGCGAGGCCCGGCGGGTGCCCGGGCAATGGTCGGAGCCGCAGGGCGCCGCCCGGCCGTGGAAGGATGGACGAGTGAACCTCGCGCGATGGAGCCGGCGACAGTCCTGGACGGTCGCCGGCGTGCTGCTGGCCGTCATCGTGCTGGCCGCGGCCGCGATCTTCGTCTGGCCGCAGCTCATGGGCACCTCGTCGGCGGGGGGCGACGGCAGCACCAGCGGCACGACGAACTCCGCCCAGGCCGGCGGCGGCACCAGCGACGCCGGCACCGGCGGGGTTGTCGCTGTGAAACCCGATCCGCCCGTCACGCCCGCCACGTTGCAGATCAGGCCCATGACGCCGTCCGCGCAGGCGCCCACCGCCGCCGGGGTGGCCGCCCAGCTGGCGAAGCCACTGGCCGACAAGGATGTCGCCGACCTGTCCGGGCTGGTAATCGACCCGGTCACCGGACACGTGCTGTGGGACCAGGATTCCGCCTCCCCGCGCGTGCCGGCGTCCAGCATGAAGCTGCTCACCGGCGCCGCCCTGCTGGCCTCGGCGGACCCGAACAAGCGGCTGGTGACGAAGGTCGTGCTGGGCGCCGACCCGGGGCAGATCGTGTTCGTGGGCGGCGGCGATGTGACGCTGTCCGCGCGCCCGGCCGGCGCCGGGACGGTCCTGCCCGGCGGGCCGATGGTTGCCGACCTGGCTGCGCAGATCAAGGCCGCCGGCGTCGACGTCACCTCGATCGTGCTGGACACCAGCTATTGGGCGGGTCCCGAGATGGCCGAGGGCTGGAACGCCGAAGACATCCAGGGCACCCCGCAGGCCGCGCAGGGTTACATCACCAAGATGCAGGCGTTGATGGTCGACGCCGACCGCACCGATCCGGCCAACGAGAATTCCCCGCGCACCGGTGAGCCGGCGATGACAGCCGGCAAGGCGCTGGCGCACGCGCTCGGCAAGGACGACATCCCGATCTCCGAGGAGACGGCGCCCGCGGACGCGAAGGTGATCGCGAAAGTCGAGTCGCAGCCGCTGTCCACGCTGCTGGCGCAGGCACTGGAGAACTCCGACAACATCCTGTCCGAGGCGCTCGCCCGGGAGGTCGCCATCGCCCGCGGGGCGCCGCCGACGTTCGCCGGAGTGTCCGCCGCCTTTCTGCAGGCGCTGGAGGACCTGGGCCTGGACACGGCGGGAGTCGTGGTGAAGGACGGATCCGGGATGTCCGGTGGCGACAAGGTGCCGCCCGCGCTGCTGGGGAAGGTCATGGCCATGGCCGTGGCCGGCAAGCCGGCCGAGCAGAGCGTCCTGCTCACCGGGCTGCCGCTGGCCGGTGTCTCCGGCACGCTGGCCGAGAACGACCGCTTCACGCAGCCGGAGACGAAGGCCGGTCGGGGCTGGGTGCGGGCCAAGACCGGATCGCTGAACGCCACCTACGCCTTGGTCGGCTACGTACCCGATACGGACGGCCGCATCCTCGTGTTCGCGTTCAATTCGAACGGCGTCACCGGCAATCAGAGCCGTTACGCGCAGGATGCTCTGGCGACGGCGCTGCGGCTGTGCGGCTGCTCCGGATCCTGAGTCCCACCATGCCGAACGAGGCGATCGACTGGGCCGCGGCGGTCCGCAGCGCGCAGCGACGTGCGCCGCACGGTCCGACGGTCACCGCAGCCGAAGCCCGTGACGCCGTTCGGGACCTGCGCCGGTTCTCCCGGAGCGCGGAGCGGCACGTCCGCGACACCACCGGATTGGGTGCGGGCCTGCCGATCGCCGACGCGGAGGTGGTGGATCGGCGCGGCTGGATCGCCGCGTCGGCGCAGGGCATGGCCCAGCTCACCGCGCCGCTCACCGACGCGCTCATCCCGGACGACTACCGCGGGCCCTCCGCGGGCGCCGGACTCGGATTCCTGCTGGCCTACCTCTCGGGCAGGGTGTTGGGTCAGTACGACCCGGTCGGCGGGGAGAGCGGCGGCCGGCTGCTGCTGGTCGCGCCGAACGTGATCAAGGTCGAGCGGGAACTCGACGTGGACCCGGGCGACTTCCGGCTGTGGGTGTGCCTGCACGAATCCACGCACCGGCTGCAGTTCTCCGCCGTCGAGTGGATGACGGGCTACTTCCGGCAGCTCGTCGCCGACTACGCCGCCGTGGCACCGACCGACGCGGGCGAATTCCTGCGGCATGTCGCGCAGGTGCTGGGTCGCCGCCGCGACCGGACCGGCGGCGACGAGGCCCTGCCGGCCGGCAGCAATACGCTGCTGCGCCGCATCCAGACTCCCGAGCAGCAGCAGGTCTTCGACCGGCTGATGGCGTTGATGACGCTACTCGAGGGCCACGCCGACGTCGTCATGGACGCCGTGGGCCCTGACGTGGTGCCGTCGGTGGGCCAGATCCGCGCCGCGTTCACCGCCCGGCGGATGAAGCGGCGCGGGCCGATCGACCGGCTGCTCCGCTCGGCGCTCGGCCTGGACGCGAAGATGGCCCAGTACGCCCGCGGCGCCGAGTTCGTGCGCGGCGTCATCGACCGTGTGGGCATGACGCCGTTCAATGCGGTGTTCACGTCCCCGCAGACGCTGCCCACCCTCGCCGAGATCGCCGACCCGGCCGCCTGGGTGCGCCGGGTGCACGGCTGAACGCGGCCATGCGGTGACCATGCGACCGCCGAGGCTGCCGGCCGCGGACCCCGTGACGAGGGCCGTCCGCTCGTGGCTCGACGCCGGTCATGTGGATGCCGACTCGCCGCTGCTGGTGGCCGTGTCGGGCGGCGCCGACTCGCTGGCCCTGGCCGCGGCCGTGCAGACCGCCGCGCGGGACCGCCCGCTGGCTGCCGCTGTCATCGACCACGGCCTGCAGGTCGGCTCCGCCGAGGTCGCGGCCGACGCCGCAACGGCGCTGCGCGGCCTGGGCTACGACCGTGTGACGGTGCGCCGAGTCGCCGTGGGCACCGACGGCGGCCTGGAGGCGGCCGCCCGCGCCGCGCGCTATCGGGCGCTGGAGGATCTGGCCGGTGAACTGGCGGCCGACTGCGGCCGCCCCGTGGGCGTCCTGCTGGCCCACACCGCGGACGACCAGGCCGAGACCGTCCTGTTGGGCCTCGGCCGCGGCTCCGGCCCCCGGTCGATCGCCGGGATGCGGCCCTGGTCGGCGCCCTGGGGCCGGCCGCTGCTCGGCGTCCGCCGGTCGCAGACCGAAAACGCCTGCGCGGCAGCCGGGCTCGCTTTCTGGAGCGACCCGCAGAACGTCAGCGCCGCCTTTACCCGGGTGCGCCTGCGCCGCGAAGTCATCCCTCTGCTGGACGAGGTGCTGGGCGGCGGGGTGGTCCCGGCGCTGGCGCGCACCGCCGAGCTGATGGCCGACGACCTCGCCGCTCTCGACGCGCTCGCCGACCGTGCGCTGGCCGAAGCCCGCTGTGACGACGGCGATCTCGACTGCCGACTGCTCGCCGGCTGGCCCGGCGCGATACGGCGCCGGGTGCTCCGGCTGTGGGCCCGGCAGCGGGCCGGCCTCACCGAGCTCACCTACCGGCACCTGGTGGCGCTCGAGGAGTGCGTCATACACGGCACCTCGGGCCGCGCGGTGCGGCTGCCCGGCGGGATCGACGCCGTCCGGGCCGGTCGGCGGCTTCGACTGCCCGCCGCTCCGACCGCCGGCGGCGAACCGGCGGCGACCGCATGGCCGTGACCGAGCGGCTGCGACCGGACGGCGGCGGCCCGGCGGCAGCCGGACGTCGGTACCCGGATGCGGCGCGGCGGCGGCCGGGATGGCAGGCTGTGAGCCATGACGAACGACCACGGCCAGACCACCCCGTCCGGCACCCTGGCGAACGGCGACCTCACCACGGTCGTCACGTCCGCCGATGCGATTCCGGTCACCGCGGAGTCGGACCCGGGCGCCCCGCACGGTTATGCGGGCGAGCTCAAGGCGATGCTCATCGATACCGAGACGCTCAGCGCCAAGATCCGGCAGCTCGCCGAGGCCGTCGCCGCGGACCACACGGACGACAAGCCCCCGGTCCTTGTCTGCGTGCTCAAGGGTGCCGTCATGTTCCTCACCGACTTCGTGCGGGCGCTGCCCATGCCTGCCGAACTCGAGTTCATGGCCGTGTCGTCATACGGTTCGGCCACCTCGTCGTCGGGCGTGGTGCGTATCCTCAAGGACCTCGACCGGGACATCACGGGGCGGCGGGTGATCATCATCGAGGACATCGTCGATTCGGGGCTGACGCTGTCCTGGCTGCGCAAGAATCTCGACTCGCGCGGGGCGTCCTCCATCGACGTCGTCGCCCTGCTGCGCAAGCCTGCTGCGGTGAAGACCGACGTGCACGTGAAGTACATCGGCTTCGACATCCCGTCGGAATTCGTGGTGGGCTACGGGCTGGACTACGCCGAGCGTTATCGGGACCTGCCGTTTGTGGGTCTGCTCGCGGAGCACATGTATCGCTAAGGGCGTAGCGCCGTCTCGGTCACCACACGTGAGCCGCGCGAATCGGCCGGTAGGCTAGAAGTCTATGGATCGCAAACGCCTGCTCCGTTCCCCACTGGTGTGGATCGTGCTCGTCCTCGTCATGTACCTGGTGTACTCGTACATGTCGGACGAAACGCGCGGCTACAGCCAGGTGGACACGTCCGTCGCCATGGCCCAGCTCGCGGGCGACAACGTGACCGCGGCGCAGATCGACGACAAGGAGCAGCGGCTGCGCCTCACGCTGGCCAAGCCCGTCGACGGCGCCTCGCAGATCTACGCGATCTATCCGGCGCAGACCGCGGGCAAGATCTTCGACGAGGTCGTCTCGGCCGACCCGGCCAAGGGCTACAACGTCACCTACTCCACCGAGTCGGCACTGCTGTCGCTGTTCATCTACCTGATTCCGATCGGGCTCATCCTGCTGTTCCTGTTCTGGATGATGAACAACGCGCAGGGCGGCGGCAACAAGGTGCTGCAGTTCGGCAAGTCCAAGGCCAAGATGCTGTCCAAGGACATGCCGATGACGAAGTTCTCGGACGTCGCGGGCGCCGACGAGGCCGTGGAGGAGCTCGACGAGATCCGTGATTTCCTGGCCAATCCGGCGCGCTATCAGGCGCTCGGCGCCAAGATCCCCAAGGGTGTGCTGCTGTACGGCCCGCCGGGCACCGGTAAGACGCTGCTGGCCCGGGCCGTGGCCGGCGAGGCGGGGGTGCCGTTCTACTCCATCTCCGGTTCGGATTTCGTGGAGATGTTCGTCGGGGTCGGCGCCTCCCGGGTGCGTGACCTCTTCGAGCAGGCCAAGGCCAATGCGCCGGCGATCGTGTTCGTGGACGAGATCGATGCCGTCGGCCGGCATCGCGGCGCCGGTATGGGCGGCGGGCACGACGAACGCGAACAGACGCTGAACCAGCTGCTGGTCGAGATGGACGGTTTCGAGTCCAAGGCGAACATCATCCTGATCGCGGCGACCAACCGTCCGGACATCCTCGATCCTGCGCTGCTGCGCCCGGGCCGCTTCGACCGGCAGATCCCGGTGGGCAATCCGGATCTGCGCGGCCGCGAGGCCATCCTGGCCGTGCACGCCAAGGGCAAGCCGTTCGCCGCCGATGTGGACTTCCACTCGCTGGCCAAGCGCACCGTCGGCATGTCCGGCGCGGATCTGGCCAACGTGATCAACGAGGCGGCGCTGCTCACCGCCCGGGAGAACGGCACGCTGATCACCGGCAAGGCGCTGGAGGAATCCGTGGACCGGGTCGTCGGCGGGCCGGCGCGTAAGGGCCGCCTGATCTCCGAGCAGGAGAAGAAGATCACCGCCTACCACGAGGCGGGCCACACGCTGGCGGCGTGGGCGATGCCCGGCCTGGAACCCGTCTACAAGGTGACGATCCAACCGCGCGGCCGCACCGGCGGCCATGCCCTGGTGGTGCCCGAGGACGACAAATCGATCATGACGCGGTCCGAGATGATCGCTCGGCTGGTGATGGCCATGGGCGGCCGCGCCGCCGAGGAGCTGGTCTTCGCCGAGCCGACCACGGGTGCGTCCTCGGACATCGCCATGGCAACCAAGATCGCCCGCTCCATGGTCACCGAGTACGGCATGAGCGCCAAGCTGGGCGCCGTGAAGTACGGCAGCGGTGACGACGAGCCGTTCCTGGGCCGCACCTACGGCCACCAGGCCGAATACTCCATCGAGGCCGCGCGCGAGATCGACGAGGCGATTCGTGCTCTGATCGAGGCGGCGCACAACGAGGCCTGGGCCGTGCTCGACTCCAACAGGGAGGTGCTGGACCGGCTCGCCGGCGAGCTCCTGGAGAAGGAGACCGTCGAGCGCAAGGAACTCGAGGTGATCTTCGCCGACGTCCAGAAGCGGCCACGGATCACCGACTTCGACGATTTCGGCACGCGCACCCCGTCCGACCGGCCGCCCATCAAGACCCCCGGCGAACTCGCCATCGAACGCGGGGAGCCGTGGCCGCCGCCCGAGCCGCCGCGCCCGGCGCGCGGCCCCGAGACCGGCGCGCCGGTACCCGTACAGGGCGCGGATGTTCCGGTTCCGGCCGGCGCGGTCGCCGGCGGCGGGTACGCCGCCCAACCCGCTGGGGTGCCGCCGAACTGGTCCGGCGGGGTGCTGCCGGGCCCGCTCGGCCCGATGCCCGGATGGGGCGGTGCGCCGGCGCCCGGTGTCTCCCCCGGGCACGCCAACGGCGCGAACGGATACGGCGGCCCGAACGGGCAGCAGAACGGGCACGGCGCGTCGGCGCCGCCGCAGTTCGGGGCGCCGCCGCAGCAGTACCCGGCACCGCAGCGGTACCCGGCACCGCCGCAGTTCGGGGCGCCGCCGCAGCATCCCGAGGGGCGGCCCGCGCAGGCTCCCGGGTATGGCCACGTGCCGCAGCCGGCGACCCCCGAGACTCCGGACACCGACCCGTGGGCTCCGCCGGAAGGCCGCTGACCAGGGTCATGGCGCCGAGGCTTCTTCCGGCGTTCGCCGGCCAGCCGTGGGTGATGGGCGTCGTCAACGTCACCCCTGACTCCTTCTCCGACGGCGGCCGCTTCCTGGACACCGGCGCCGCGATCGCACATGGCCGTAGGCTCGCCGCCGAGGGCGCCGCGATCATCGACGTGGGCGGGGAGTCGACGCGGCCGGGGGCACACCGTGTCGACGCGGCCACCGAACGGGATCGCGTCATACCCGTCATTCGCGCGCTGTCGGCGGACGGCATCGTGTGTTCGGTGGACACGAGCCGGGCCGCGGTGGCCGCAGCGGCCGTGGAAGCGGGCGTCGGCATCGTCAACGATGTCTCCGGTGGCATGGCGGACCCGGACATGGTGCGCGTGGTGGCGGACGCCGGCGTGCCATGGATCGTCATGCATTGGCGCGGACCCAGCGACGTGATGAACGCACTGGCGCACTACGAGGACGTCGCCGTCGAGGTGCGTGACGAGTTGCTGGCACGGGTCGATGTGGCGCTGGCCGCGGGTATCGACGCGCGCAGCCTGATCCTGGATCCGGGGCTCGGCTTCGCGAAGAACGCCGAGCACAACTGGGCAGTGTTGCGCCGCCTCGACCTGCTGGTGGACCTGGGCCTGCCGGTGCTGATCGGTGCATCGCGCAAGCGGTTCCTGGGCGAGCTGCTGGCGGGCCCCGACGCGGTGCCGCGGCCGCCGGCCGGCCGGGAGACCGCGACTGCGGCGATCAGCATGCTGGCCGCGCAGGCCGGGGCCTGGGGCGTGCGGGTGCACGATGTGACGCCCACCCGTGACGCTTTGCTCACGCTGGCGCGCGGTGACCGGGCGCGGACCGTGCAGCCCGGTGCGGCCGCGCCCGCACCGATCATCGACCCTGGGGCGTACCCGGCCGCCGATCTCGGCAGGCTGCAGCGGCCGTCGCGGCTCGGTCCCGATCCGCACGCGGGCGACCGCATCGTGCTCACCGGGCTCACCGTGCGCGGACACCACGGCGTGTTCGACTACGAGAAGCGCGACGGTCAGGACTTCGTCGTGGACATCTCCGTGTGGCGCGACCATGCGCCCGCAGCCCGCGACGACGATCTGGACAAGACGCTCAACTACGGCGAGCTGGCGGAACTGGCCCGGGCCGTGGTGGCCGGCCCGCCCCGGGACCTGATCGAGACCGTCGCCGTCGAGATCGCGGACACGGCCCTGGCGCGCTGGCCGATGCGCCGCATCGAGGTGACCGTGCACAAGCCGCACGCGCCGATCCCGCTGGATTTCGCGGACGTCGCGGTGACAGCGGTGCGGTGCCCGGCGGATCGCGGGGCGGACAGCGATGCGGACCGGGCGGCGGGGCAGGCCCGGCGTGCGCCCGCTGCGGCGACGCCGGGTGAGCAGCACACGCCGGCCGGAGTGGAGCATCGATGACCGCGGCGGTGCTGTCGCTCGGCTCGAACATGGGCGACCCGCTGGGCTACCTGCGGGCGGCGGTGGATAGCCTCGGCCCGGCGGTGCGCCGGGTCTCGTCCGTGTATCGCACGCCGCCCTGGGGGCCGGTGCCGCAGGACGACTTCCTCAACATCGCCGTCCTCGTGTCGGACGCCGCCGTGGACGCGCCGGGCTGGTTGCAGCGCTGCCACGAGCTGGAGCGCGCCGCCCACCGCGAGCGCCTGGTGCGCTGGGGCCCGCGCACGCTGGACGCCGACGTGGTCGCGGTGTGGCAACGAGCGTCCGGGCCCGGCCAAGGGGCCGAGATCGAGTATGACGGCGTACTTGGGGCCGATCACGAACCGGTTCTGTCTGCCGACCCGGTGCTCACCCTGCCGCATCCCCGGGCGCACGAGCGGGCTTTCGTGCTCGTGCCATGGAACGAGATCCAGCCCGATGCCATGCTCCCCGGGCACGGCCGCGTTGCCGGTCTGCTGGCGGGCATGGACACCTCGGAGATCGTCCGGGTCGGCGAGATCGGCGTGAGCGGCCCCATCGCCGGCGGACCACACTCGTGACGGCGCCCGGCCGCGGTGGCGGGATCGGACCCACGCGCGCCCGTGATCTACTGGTCGTCCTCGTCATCGCGGCCGCCATCGGCTTCGCCGTGACCCGCTTCAACTACTCCGCATTGCCTCGGCTGCCGCGGTTTGCCGGCCTGTCGGCCGCGCTGCTGGGCATCGGCGAAGCCGTCGCGGGGTTCGGGCTGCGCCGCCGCATCCAGGCGCGCCGCCCGCGGCCGGACGACGACAGCGAACGCGCGTTCGCCGCGGGGCGGCGCCCGCCGCCCCCGCCGGTCCCGCCGCTGCTGGCGGCTCGGGCGCTGGCCGTCGCGAAGGCGTCGGCGCTGGCCGGCGCGGCGCTCGCGGGACTGTGGCTGGGCTTCGGTGCGTACGTGCTGCCGGACGCCGGCAGGGCGGCGGCGCCCGCCGCGGACAGCGTCACCGCGGTGGTCGGCGTGATCGGTGCTGCGCTCCTGGTCGCCGGCGCGCTGTACCTGGAATACTGCTGCCGCGCGCCCGATAGTGGCTCCGGCACCGGGGCCTGACGAGACACGCCGCCTGCCCGATGGGCGGGCCGCGGCCCGGTAGGCTGCCGGTATGGACGAGTCCGGCGCTGTGCGAACGCGTGGGACCACTCCGACGGCGCTGCGCGTACTGCTCGTGATCGGTTTTGCCATCGCCGTGGGAGCGACGGCGCTGGTGGTGCTGGCGGACGACGTGCGCATGCTGCGGCTCGCCGCGGTGCTCGCGCTGTGGGCCGCGCTCATCGCCGCGTTCGCCGTCACCCGCTCACGCCGTGATGCCAAGTCCGCTTCGATGCGCGAGAGCGAAGCGCACCTGGCCTACCAGGTCGAACTGCAGCGCGAGGTGTCCGCCCGGCACGAGTACGAGGCGGAACTGGCGGCTCAGATGGCCGCGGAACAATCCAGCCAGATCGCGGAGCTGCGGGAGCAGCTCGACCGGTTGACGGAGGTCCTCGCATCGCTGGCGGACGGGGAGTTGCTGGTTTCGAGGATGACGCTGTCCGCGCAGTCGGCGCGCTTCCGGGCCGGGCAGGCGTTGGCCGACGCCGGGCCGCGCGCGGCGCTGGGGGAGCGCGCCGCGTACGAGTTGCAGTGGGCCGATGGCGATGTCGAGGACGCCGAAGAGGTGACGGATGCCGAGCTGGTGAGCGCGGCCGCACCGGCGGTGATCGGTCCGGAACCGGCGCCCAGTCGGCTGCCTCGGCCCGAGCACGGGGCGACTGAGCCGGAGCCGGCGCCGTTGTCGGAGCCGGCAGCAGAGCCCGGGGCGACTGTTCCGGAGCCGGAGCCCGCGCCGCTGCCTGAGCCGGCAGCAGAGCCCGGGGCGACTGTTCCGGAGCCGGAGCCCGCGCCGCTGCCTGAGCCGGAACCGCAGCCTGCGCCGATGCCCGAACCCGCGCCTGCGCCGGTTCCGCGGCCGATGCCGCGACCGCTGCCCGAGCCGGGCCCGCGACCGCTGCCCGAGCCGGAACCGCAGCCTGCGCCGGTGCCCGAACCCGAGCCGGGCCCCTTCCCGCTTCCGGGGCCGCTACCGGTGCCCGGGCCGCTCACCGCCGCCCCCGTACCCGCCCCTGTGCCTTCGCAGCGGCAGGCTCCGGCACCGGTTCGGGCTCCCGAGTCACCGTGGGCGCCGCCTCCCGCTGCCGTCTCCGCACAGGCGGAACCGGTCGGGCCGCGTCGTTCGCGGCATGCGGCACCGGACGACACCGGCGGGCCCGCCGCAGAGGTGCAACCGGAAGGCGTTGCGGTGCAGCGGGTGTGGGCACCGGCTGCTGCCGATGCGGCGGCGGTCCGGCCGGAGGTCGCACCTCACCCGGCGCCGGAAGCGGCCGCCCTGCCGTCCGAACCGGTCCAGGTGTCTGCCCCGCTGCCGGAGTCCCCGGCCGCGCCCGAGGGCGAGATGACGACATCGGTGGAAGACCTGCTCGCCGCCTATGGCCTGACGGCGTCGCCGCGTCGCCGCCGCCGGGACTGAGCGGGCGAGCGCGCGGGCGCGCGCGTCGGGTGCCTTCCGTGGCCGCCCGCCGCCGGGCGCATCCGCCCGACGTCATGCCGGACCCCATGCCCGGACGGCCGGCTCCTGCGGCCGGTACGCGCCACGTCACCGGACAGCGACGGAGCCGCGACCAGTAGGCTTGGGACCCGTGACCGCTTCAGACCCGACATCCGAATTCGCTCAGCCTTCCAGTCCGGACGCCTCGAAGACCGCCGGCGCACCGTCCGAGGCTGTCGATCCCGCCTCCATGCATGCCGGCGACGGTGACGATCTTCCGGAACAGATGCGGATCCGGCTCGACAAGCGGGCCAAGCTGATCGATCAGGGCCGCGAACCGTACCCGGTTTCGGTGCAGCGCACGGCGACGCTCGCCGAGGTGCGCGCGCGGTTCCCCGACCTGGCGCCGGACACGACCACCGATGTCCGGGTGGCGATCACCGGTCGGGTGATCTTCTTGCGCAACTCCGGCAAGCTGTGCTTCGTCATGCTGCGCGAGGGCGGCGCCGGAGACAGCGGCACGGAACTGCAGGCCATGGTCTCCGTCGCCTCCGTCGGTGCGGACGAGCTCGCGGAGTTCAAGTCGATGGTCGACCTCGGCGACCTGATCGGCGTGACGGGCACCGTGATCACCTCCAAGCGCGGGGAGCTGTCCGTGCTGGCCGACTCCTGGCACATGGCCGCGAAGGCGGTGCGGCCCCTGCCGGTGGCGCACAAGCCGCTGTCCGAGGAGACCCGCGTCCGGCAGCGCTACGTCGATCTGCTCATGCGGCCGCAGGCACGGCGGGTCGTCGAGATCCGTGCGGCCGTCAACCGCTCCATCCGCGATACCTTGACCGACGACGACTTCATCGAAGTCGAGACGCCGATGCTGCAGAACCAGCCCGGCGGAGCAGCGGCGAGACCGTTCTCCACGCACATGAATGCACTTGACATGGAGCTGTTCCTCCGCATTGCCCCGGAACTGTACCTCAAGCGGTGCGTCGTGGGAGGTATCGAGCGGGTCTTCGAGATCAATCGGAATTTTCGTAATGAGGGCGTCGACTCGTCGCATTCACCGGAATTCGCGATGCTGGAGTGCTACCAGGCGTATACCGACTACAACGGTATCGGTGAATTAACACGGCGGCTCATACAAAATGCGGCCGTCGCCGCGACGGGTTCGACGCTCGTTGCGCTGGCGGACGGCACGGAGCTGGACCTGGGCGGAGAATGGCCCTCGATCACGCTCTACGGAGCCATTTCCCAGGCGTTGGGCGAAGAGATCGATGTCACTACCGGTATGGATCGCCTCGTGACCATTGCGGAGCGGCTGGGAATACCGGTCGCGCCGCACTACGGACCCGGCAAACTGGCCGAGGAGATCTTCGAGGAGCTCGTCACGGACACCTTGGTCACACCGACCTTCGTACGGGACTTCCCGGCGGAGACGTCCCCGCTCACCCGGGGGCATCGGGATACGCCCGGGCTCACCGAGAAATGGGACCTCTACATCAGGGGCGTCGAAACCGCGACCGGCTACTCGGAACTCACCGACCCGGTGGTACAGCGGGAGCGCTTCATGCAGCAGGCGAACGCCGCCCGTCTCGGCGACGACGAGGCAATGCGGTTGGACGAGGACTTCCTGCGCGCCATGGAATACGGCATGCCGCCCACCGGTGGAATGGGGATGGGAATCGACAGGCTGCTCATGGCACTGACCGGCCTGGGGATTCGGGAAACCATTCTGTTCCCGTTCGTGCGCCCCGATATCTAGAACGCGGGCAAATAGTTACCATCACCACGGTGTGTTTTGATCTGGCCCTGCCCTGCTCTACCATTGACTCAAGCGTGACAATTCTATGAGGAACCCGGGCAAAGGCTGCCTCGCAACGGCACGGCGACCGGCTCCGCCAACCGAACTCAGCAAAGGGGCTGCATAATGGCAACCGTGACCATGGTTTCGATGGTCGATGACATCGACGGATCCGCGGGCGCGGAATCCGTTTCGTTCGCGCTGGAAGGTGTCGCGTACGAGATCGACCTTTCTGCGGCAAATGCCCAGAAATTGCGTGATGCGCTCGCCACATATATCGCGCACGGCCGCAAGGTGGGCGGCCGCCGTGGCCGCGTCGCGCGCCCGGCCCGGGGCCGTTCCGCGACCGCGGGTGACCGCGATCAGGTGGCGGTCATTCGCGACTGGGCCCGCCGCAACGGCCATGAGGTTTCCGACCGCGGCCGGCTGTCCTCGTCCGTGATCGCGGCCTTCGAGGCGGCGCACTGACGCTGCACGCGGCACATATTGTGCTGCTCCGGGCTGCTGCTGCGCGGATGCTGACGCCGCGGCCCGATCGTGATTTTCGGCTACGCCGAGCGTGTTCGCGCTCGGCGTAGCCGTTTATGTGGCGAAAGCAGCGCCGGTTGGGCACCGTGGAAGTATCCCGGTGGTCGGTGCGTAGGCCCTCGGGACCGGGGCATCGGGGCGCGAAGCGCCCGAGGACGGCGTCATACACGCGTCGCAAGCGCGGATATGACGAGGTTCTGGGGTCGGGACGCGCCGCCTACACTGATGCCACCTGGCGGGTTTCCCGACTCGGCAGGATCGAGAAGCGACGCGCACGCCCGTAAGGAGTGCCCATGTTTGAACGGTTTACCGACCGAGCTCGCCGTGTGGTGGTGCTGGCCCAGGAAGAGGCCCGCATGCTCAACCACAACTACATCGGCACCGAGCACATCCTGCTCGGGCTGATCCATGAGGGTGAGGGCGTCGCCGCCAAGGCGCTCGAGTCGATGGGTATCGCGCTGGATGCGGTGCGCTCGCAGGTCGAGGAGATCATCGGGCAGGGTCAGCAGGCGCCGAGCGGGCACATCCCGTTCACGCCGCGCGCCAAGAAGGTGCTGGAGCTGTCGCTGCGCGAGGCGCTGCAACTCGGCCACAACTACATCGGCACCGAGCACATCCTGCTCGGGCTGATCCGCGAGGGTGAGGGCGTCGCCGCCCAGGTGCTGGTGAAGCTCGGCGCCGACCTCAACCGCGTGCGTCAGCAGGTGCTGCAACTGCTGTCCGGCTACCCGGGCAAGGAGACGTCGGCGGCGGAGGGCGGCCGCGGCGAGGGCACCCCGTCCACGTCGCTGGTGCTCGACCAGTTCGGGCGGAACCTCACCCAGGCGGCGCGCGAGAACAAGCTCGACCCGGTGATCGGCCGCGGCAACGAGATCGAGCGCGTGATGCAGGTGCTCTCCCGCCGCACCAAGAACAACCCGGTGCTGATCGGCGAACCAGGCGTGGGCAAGACCGCCGTCGTCGAGGGACTGGCGCAGGCGATCGTGCGCGGCGACGTGCCGACCACACTGAAGGACAAGCACCTCTACACGCTGGACCTCGGCTCGCTGGTCGCCGGCTCCCGCTACCGCGGCGACTTCGAGGAGCGGCTGAAGAAGGTCCTGAAGGAGATCCGCACGCGGGGCGACATTGTGCTGTTCATCGACGAGATCCACACGCTGGTCGGTGCCGGTGCCGCGGAGGGCGCGATCGACGCCGCATCGATTCTGAAGCCGATGCTGGCCCGCGGCGAGCTGCAGACCATCGGCGCGACCACGCTCGACGAGTACCGCAAGTACGTGGAGAAGGATGCGGCACTCGAGCGTCGGTTCCAGCCGATCCAGGTCGGCGAGCCGTCGGTGGCGATGACCATCGAGATCCTGAAGGGACTGCGCGATCGCTACGAGGCGCATCACCGCATCACCATCACCGACGACGCGTTGGTGCAGGCGGCGACGCTGGCCGACCGCTACATCTCCGACCGGTTCCTGCCGGACAAGGCGATCGACCTGATCGACGAAGCCGGGGCCCGGATGCGGATCCGTCGGATGACGGCGCCGCCGGACCTGCGCGAGTTCGACGAGCGGCTCGCCGACGTGCGCCGGGAGAAGGAGTCCGCAATCGACTCGCAGGACTTCGAGAAGGCCGCGGCGCTGCGCGACACCGAGAAGCAGATCCAGACCGCCAAGGCGGAGCGCGAGCGCACCTGGAAGGAGGGCGACCTGGACGTGGTCTCCGAGGTGGACGGCGAGCAGATCGCCGAGGTGCTGGCCAACTGGACCGGCATCCCCGTGTTCAAGCTCACCGAGGAGGAGACCTCCCGGCTGCTCAACATGGAGACGGAGCTGCACAAGCGGATCATCGGTCAGGACGAGGCGGTCAAGGCCGTGTCCAAGGCGATCCGGCGCACCCGCGCCGGCCTGAAGGACCCGAAGCGGCCCTCCGGATCGTTCATCTTCGCCGGGCCCTCGGGCGTGGGGAAGACGGAGCTGACCAAGGCACTCGCCGAATTCCTGTTCGGCGACGAGGACGCACTGATCCAGGTCGACATGTCCGAGTATCACGACCGCTACACCGCGTCGCGGCTGTTCGGTGCGCCTCCCGGATACGTCGGCTACGAAGAGGGCGGCCAGCTCACCGAGAAGGTGCGCCGCAAGCCGTTCTCCGTGGTGCTGTTCGACGAGATCGAGAAGGGCCACCAGGAGATCTACAACACGCTGCTGCAGGTGCTGGAGGACGGTCGCCTCACGGACGGCCAGGGCCGGACGGTGGACTTCAAGAACACCGTCATCGTGTTCACCTCCAACCTGGGCACGCAGGACATCTCCAAGGCCGTGGGGCTCGGCTTCGCCCAGGGCAACGACGAGCAGTCGAACTACGACCGGATGAAGACGAAGGTGAACGACGAGCTCAAGAAGCACTTCCGGCCGGAGTTCCTGAACCGCATCGACGACGTGGTCGTGTTCCACCAGCTCACCACCGACGAGATCCGCCAGATGGTCGATCTGATGCTCTCGCGGGTCGAGGGCCAGTTGGCGAACAAGGACATGTCGCTGGAGGTCACCGAGGCGGCGAAGCAGTTGCTCGGCGAGCGCGGGTTCGACCCGGTTCTCGGCGCCCGGCCGCTGCGCCGCACGATCCAGCGCGACATCGAGGACCAGCTCTCCGAGAAGATCCTGTTCGACGAGATCCGGCCGGGGCACATCGTTCTGGTGGACGTGGCCGAGGTGGACGGCAAGAAGGAGTTCACGTTCCGCGGGGAGCCGCGGCCGGTTCTTCCCGAGGTCGTCACGGTCGGTGCCGGCGGCGAGGCGGACGGCAGAGGTACCGGTACGGCCGGCTGACGCCCGGGTATGACGCAATTCCGGGGAGCGCCCGGGGCACGGAGGTGAAGGCCTCCGCGCCCCGGGCGCTTTCCGGTTTCCTGGTGCTGCTGGTGGCGGCCGCCGCCCTCGTGGTGCTGAATCGTGTGGCGGCGCAGCGGATCTCGGGGACGGCGGTGACCGACTGGCCCGCGCCGCCTGCCGTGGGGTCCTGCATCGATCTGTTGAGCGGCGGCGGTGGGGTCGCGGTGGTGCCCTGCGACGGCCCGCACGACGCCGAGGTGACCAAGGCGTACTCCGCGCTGGACCCCGTGCTGGCGGCCAGTCCCTCGGCGTCGATCGATGCGGCCTGCGCGGATGCGGCCCGGGCGCATCTGGGCGACGGCGCGGGCGGGGAGAAGCCGTCGAGCCCAGCACCTGCCGACGGGCCGGACCACATCCTCGCCCTGGGGCTGAACTTCGCCGCGTCGGCCGCCGGTGCTCCCGCCGTGGAACGGGCCGGCGATCGCGGCTGGATGATCTGCGATATCCAGCCCGCGCAGGCGGCGCGGTACTCGGGGTCGGTGCGCGGCGCCACGTCTGCCGATGCGCCGGACGCCTACCGTTGGTGCTGGAGCGAAGCCGACCAGCGCACGCCCGTGTCCTGCGCCGAGCCGCATGCTGCGGAGCTGCTGGGCACCGCACCCGGCTACACCCACCCGTCCGTGAAGCTGGTCGTGCAGGTGCCACCGGAAAGCCTGACGAGCACCGGCGACTCCCCGGGCGGCGAGAGCGGGGGAGCCGGTGCGGCCGGCGACGACGACCCGAATAGAAGTGGCAGCGCCGCCGGCTCGGCAGCGGAGGAGGCAGCGGCGGAACGCGACCGTGCTGAGACTGCACGGCGGTACTCCCGGCTGATCAGCGAAACACTGCAGTCGCAGGTGCAGGCGCGCAGCGAGACGCTGAACCGTCAGTGCTCCGCACTGGCCGCCGAGGTGGTGGGGGTTTCCGACCCGACTTACGGAGGGCTGCTGCGCACCACGATGGCGGACTTACTGGGCACCAGCGCCAGCATCCGGGTCGACGAGCCCGCGACACGCGGTCCGGACGGCTCGGCGGGCGGCGTCATCGGCGGGGATGCCGGAGGCATGCTGACCGACGTCGCTCCAGGGACAACCCTGTCCATGGACGTCACGTTCAGCCGGCAGTCGTGTCTCGTCCTGGCATCCGGGGGTCGGCAGCTCACGCGCTCGCTGGTCGGCTGGGGCGACCGGCCCCCGCCGCTCGCCGGTGGCTGAGCCGGGTCCTCCTCCCGCCCTCACTCGGTGCTCGTGGGTGCCTGACATGGCGGTATGGCGCCACCTCAGGCACCCACGGCGGAGGAGAAGGGGAGGCGCGGTGAACTGCGTCATATTCGGTGACCTGTCAACAACCGCGGCCGTCGCCAGACGTCTACACTGACGGTTGCCGCACGATCACCGACGGCAGTCTTTCGTTGTGTCTTCCGCGCCCAGGAGTCGCAGTGTCTGTCGTCGATATGGTCGGCTGGATAGCCGCGCTGTCGTCCGCGTCGCTCGCCGTGCCGCAAGGCGCACGCATCGCGATGACCCGATCCGTCGCCGGCGTATCCACCATCACCTGGCAAACCATGTTGATCGCCGGCATCGCCTGGACCGCACACGGCCTGCTCTACGGCACGCAGCAGATCATCTGGCCCAACATGCTGCTCGGCGTCACATCCGCCTGGGTCCTCTGGCAGCTCACGGTGGCCCATAAGCTGCCCGTCGCCCGCACCTGGTCCATCCCGGTCGCGTACGCGGCGCTCGCCCTCGCCGCCGACATCGCTTTCGGGCCACTCGCTTTCGCCGCCTGTGCATTCGTACCCGGTGCGATCGGCCAGATCTCGCAGCTCCGCGAGATCCTGCGCGTGCCGGACCTCTCCGGCGTATCCATGGTGGCGCTACTGGCGAACCTGCTGAACCAGGTGCTGTGGTTCTCGTACGCGGTTCCGGCCCGTGAGATGGCGGTGATGTCGATCAGTCCGCCGATGGCCGGAATCGTCACCGCGAGCATCGTGGCGCTCTGGGTGCGCCGTCGCCGCCTGGCGGCGGCCCGGCCGGGTGCGCCTTCCGAGATGCTGGAACTCGCCGAGGTGATTCCTGCGCCCGTTGAACCACAGTCGCCGGTGCCGGCCTCGGCGGCGATGCCCGTCGCACCGTCGACGGTGGCACCCACCGCGATCGCCGACACACCGTCGGCCGCGGCTTCCTGAACCTTCGCCGCGTTCGCGCCGGCCTGCCGGTGCTCATGATCCGGACGCTGCGCCCCACCGGCGGCGAGACAGGCGCACCTCCGGCGGGAGGCGGCGCGTCGGCGCCGGCCTAGAGCCCGGTGTCGGTGACCGAGAACGGCAGACGTAGCGCACCGTCTCCGTCGCGGGCGGCCAGCCCGTCTGCGAGCAGTGAATCCAGACAGCGCCGCCACTGCCCCGGATCGGTCGCGTATGACGCCGTTCGCGTCGCAAGCTCCGACTCGGCGATCGGCTCGTCGACGCCTCGGAGCACGGCCATGATCTGGCCGCGCACCTGGCGGTCGGTGCCGTGCCAACGCTGGGCGGGGCGCTTGCGCGGCGGCCCCGCCGGATAGCCGGCGGCTCGCCACGCGCAGCTGGGCGCCAGCGGGCAGCGCGCGCAGCCGGGCGAGTCCGCGGTGCAGATCAGCGCGCCCAGCTCCATCAGTGCCGCGCAGGCCGCCGCGGCAGCGGCGGGGTCGGGCGGCAAGAGCGTCTCCAGCTCGGCACGGTCGGCGACCGTCGCAGCGCCGTGTTCATCGATCCCGCGCACCGCCCTGGACAGCACACGACGGATGTTGGTGTCCACCACGGGGTGTCGCTGCCCGAATGCGAATGCCGCGACGGCCCGGGCGGTGTATTCGCCCACTCCGGGAAGCGCGAGCAGCGCCCCGAGGTCCTGCGGTACGTCCCCGCCGTGGTGGCGTTCGATCGCGACGGCGGCCTCCTGCAGGCGTAGCGCACGCCGCGGGTAGCCGAGCCGCCCCCACGCCCGGATCACCGCGGCGGTATCGGTACCGGCCAGCGCGCCGGGGGTCGGCCACCGCTTCATCCACGCGAGATACACCGGCAACACCCGCGCGACCGGGGTCTGCTGCAACATGATCTCCGAGACCAGTACGCCCCATGGGCCCGCCTCGGGGCGCCGCCAGGGCAGATCGCGGCCTTCGCGCCGGAAGAAGTCGGCCAGCGCGGCCGTGTCCAGCGTGCTGCTCAGCGTGCGGTCCGCCGCGCCGCTTGCTCCGCCGCGGGCCGGGTCGCTGGCCGCGCCCCCGTCTGCACCGCCGGATCGGTGCGTGGGCAGGCCGCCTCCTGCGCCGTTGTCGGCGTTGCAGCCACGTTTTTCCACCCCCGCACGTTACCGTGAGGCCATGATGCACCCGGTCGGACCGCACGACGCACAGACGTACTGGATCAGGCGGACCGTCGTGGCAGTGCTCGCCGTGGCGCTGGTGGCCGGAGTCGTGTGGTGGGCACTCGGGCGAGGGTCGGGCTCGGGCCCGGACACACTCGCGTCGACGTCGACGACCGGCTCGACGGCCCCGCAACTGACGGGCGTGCTCGCGACCGACACCGCCACCGACAGCGCCGCCGGATCCGAGATGCAGTTCGAGGAGCCGACCCTTTCGGACGCGCAGGGCTCGGACGCCGCTGACGCTTCGACGTCGCCCGCGGCACCGTCGGACACGACGGGGACTTCCGCGGTGACGGCCACCGCAGGCACCACTGGGACGGCGACGACCACCGGTACGGCGAAGAGCCCGTCGCCGGCCGGCACCGTGCCCAACGCATCGATGGTCGAGACGACGCAGCCGGCACGGGTCACCGTCACCGTCACGAAGCTGGTACCTGCCACGGGTACCGCGGTGAAATCCGCCGCCGCCACGACGAAGCCCACCACCACGGCACCGCCCAAGCCGGCCTACGACTCGGCCGGGCGGTTGATCTGCCCCGCCGCCAGCATCAGCCTGTCGGCCGTGGTGTGGGGAACGGTCGCCGGCCAGCAGCCGAGGCTGGGCATGAACGTGACCAACATCGGCACGCAGACCTGTCGGCAGGATGTGTCCGGCGCGAAGCAGGTCTACACCATTTACACATCGGCTGGGGACCGCGTTTGGTCCACGGCGGACTGCTTCCCCGGCGAGGGCACGGAGGCGCGCACGTTGACCGCGGGCCAGAAGGCCAGCTTCGTCATCGTGTGGAGCGGCACGACGTCCGAGCCGGGCTGCACGGCCCCGCGCGAGAAAGTGAAGGCAGGCAAGTACAAGCTGGTTGTCCAGCTGGGGCAGTTGAAGAGCAAGCCGCTCGCCTTCTCGATGAGCTGATCCGGCAGGCCGCCGCCAACCGGAAGCGGGGACAGCAGCCGGTCCGCAAAGCCGGCGGACGGCGTCAGGCCGGTGGCGGCTGGGCGAGGTGGGTCGGGGCGAATGCGCCGCTATCCGAGGCGTTCGCCCGACAGCGATACGACCTCAGTGCCGCCGCCGAGCGATCGCAGCGCGCCGAGCAGGTCCGGCACCTGGCTGATCCGCATACCGGCCGGCAAGGAGCCGTAGTCGCCGGCCGGCACGATCGCGGTGTCGAATCCGAATCTCGCGGCCTCGGACAGCCGCTGTGCCACGACAGGTATCGGCCGCACCTCGCCGGACAGTCCCAGTTCGCCCAGCACGACCAAGGAGGCGGGCAAGGGGATGTCCCGCACGGACGACCACACCGCCAGGGCCAGCGCCAGATCCGCCGCCGGCTCGGTGGTGCGGGCGCCCCCGACGGTGGCGGCCAGCACGTCGCAGCCCGCGACGGGCAACCCGGCCCAGCGCCCCGCGACCGCCAGCACCATCGACACGCGCGCGGCGTCCAGTCCGGAGACCGTGCGGTGTGCCCCGCCCCCGGGCGGCCCGACCAGGGTCTGGATTTCGACCGGCATGGCGCGGCGGCCCTGCATCATCACGGTGGTGCAGGTCCCTGCCACGCCGGGGCGACGCTCGGAGACGAACAGGCCCGACGGGTCGGCGATGGATTCGACCCCGGATTCCGTCATCTGGAAGCAGCCCACCTCGTCGGCCGGCCCGAAGCGGTTCTTCACGCCGCGCACGGTGCGGATCAGCGATCCGCGCTCACCTTCGAACTGCAGCACCACGTCCACCAGGTGCTCCACCACGCGCGGGCCCGCGATGGCGCCGTCCTTCGTGACGTGACCGACCAGAATGCAGGCGATGCCGCGCTGCTTCGCGGCGGCGGTGAGGGCGGCGGCCACGGCGCGCACTTGGGACACGCCGCCGGTGGCACCGTCCGTCGCAGTATCGGCGATGGTCTGCACCGAGTCCACGATGAGCAGCTTCGGGGCGACCTCTTCGATGTGGCCCAAAACCGCTGCCAGATCCGTCTCGGCGGCGAGGTAGAGGTCGTCGTGCACCGCGCCGAGCCTGCCGGCTCGCAGCCGCACCTGAGCCGCGGTCTCCTCGCCCGTGACGATCAGCGCGCGACCGTGACCGCGCGCGGCCCAGGACTGAGCCGCGCCGAGCAGCAGCGTGGACTTCCCGATGCCCGGCTCACCGGCCAGCAGGACGACACCACCCGGTATCAGCCCGCCGCCCAGCACGCGATCGAACTCGTCCACGCCGGTGGGGCGGGCGGCCACGACGCGGGCGTCGACATCGCGCAACCGAAGCGCGGGAGCCACCACAGGGGCAGCGACACGGCGCAGCGCGACCGGTGCGGCGGCCTGTTCGTCCAGCGTGCCCCAGGCGTCACAGCCCGGGCATCGACCCGTCCACTTCGCCGCCACATGCCCGCACTGGCTGCACCGATAGCTTCGCGCCGCTCGGCGTCCTGCACCCGAATTGCTCACGGTCCCACGCTATCGGCCGACACCGACACAGTCCCGGCGCCCGTCCGGTGACGGACCGGGAGCCACCGGCAGTATCAGCCGTTGTCCGAGATCGGCTCGTGCCAGATGTTGGTCTCTTCGGTCGGGTAGATGTCCGTGGACAGACGATCGCTGCCGCGCTCCGCGGGAATCGCCACCGGCACCTGCAGGGTCAGCTTGCCGGCGTTCTCGAAATAGAAATCGACCGTCACCGGGAAGCCGTACTTGATGTCCGACGCGGCGGCCTTGATCGACGCGGACACCTCGGAGTCGCCGCCGATCTCCAGGGCGCCCTGCGCCGGGATGGTGGCGGTGCCGGACAGCGTCACGTCGCCGTCGGAACTCGAGATGGACGTGAGGGTGTCCGCCTCGGTCGCCTGATTCGTCACCCAGAACGTGATCGGCACCGCGCTGCCGGATGCGAACGCGACCGGCCCGGGTGCATCACCGGAGTCGCCCAGCAGCGCGTTGGACACGCCGATGGGGCCGACCGTTCCGTGCGCGCCGTCGTGGTTGGGCACCTGATCGGCGGTCTGCGAGATCTGCCCGGACGCGCAGCCGGCGAGGGCCGTGGCGCCCAGGATCACCGCGGCGGCCGTGCCGATGAGCCGGCGGCGCAGCCCCGTGCTCGCGGCGCCGTGACGCAATCGAGTCGTGCCAAACACTGGCGGCCCCCTTCGACCGGGACAGATACGTGTGCGCCCGCGATGTGCACCCCGGCATGCACCGGGGCCCGACGGGCTGAACATAGAGTAGCGTTCGCCGCCGCCGCCGCGCGCGCCGGGCGCGGATGCCGCGCCGCACCGGCCGTGCCGTCGGATATGACGCGACAGCGGCCCGCTCCTGCGTCGGGATCAGCCTTCCGCCCCGGCCGGGGAGTCGGGGTCGGCGACCGCCGGATCGTCCGCGGCCTCGGCATCGGCATCGGGCAGCGCCGGACCCAGCAGGTCGTCCGCGTCGACGATGCGATACCCGTAGCCCTGCTCGGCCAGGAAGCGCTGCCGGTGCGCCGCGTAGTCCGTGTCCACCGTGTCGCGGGAGACCACGGTGTAGAAGTGCGCCTGTCGTCCGTCGTGCTTCGGCCGGGTCAACCGCCCGAGCCGCTGCGCCTCCTCCTGCCGGGAGCCGAACGTTCCGGACAGCTGCACCGCGACGGACGCCTCGGGCAGGTCGATGGCGAAGTTCGCGATCTTGGAGACCACCAGCACCGGCACCTCGCCCGCCCGGAACGCGTCGAACAGCCGCTCCCGTTCCGCGTTGCGGGTGGAGCCCTGCACCACCGGTGCGTTCAGCGCGGCGCCGATCTCCTCCAACTGGTCCAGGTACGCCCCGATCACCAGCGTCGGTTCGCCGGCGTGCCGCCGCACGATCTCGCGGGCCACGGCGATCTTGGAGCGTGCCGTCGATGCCACCCGGTACTGCTCCTCCGGCTCGGCCACGGCGTACGTCATGCGCTCGGCCTGCGTCATGGTGACCCGGACCTCGGTGCAATCGGCCGGCGCGATCCAGCCCTGGGACTCGATGTCTTTCCACGGGGCGTCGAACCGCTTCGGCCCGATCAGCGAGAACACGTCCGTTTCGCGGCCGTCCTCGCGCACCAAGGTGGCCGTGAGCCCCAGCCGCCGCCGCGACTGGAGGTCGGCCGTCATGCGGAAGACGGGGGCGGGCAGCAGATGCACCTCGTCGTAGACGATCAGGCCCCAATCGTGCGCGTCGAGCAGCGACAGGTGCCGATACTCGCCGCCCTGGCGCCGGATCAGCACCTGGTAGGTGGCGATCGTGACCGGCCGGATCTCCTTGCGGTCGCCGGAGTATTCGCCGATCTCGTCCTCGGTGAGCGAGGTGCGGGCCAGCAGTTCCCGCCGCCACTGGTGCCCGGCGACCGTGTTCGTCACCAGGATCAACGTGGTGGCTTGCGCGCGCACCATCGCGGCGACGCCCACCAGCGTCTTGCCGGCGCCGCACGGCAGCACCACCACTCCCGAACCGCCCTGCCAGAATCCGTCCGCGGCGGCCGTCTGGTACTCGCGGAGCTGCCAGCCGTCGGTGCGCAGCTCGATCGTGTGGGCCTGCCCGTCCACGTAGCCGGCTTCGTCCTCCGCCGGCCAGCCGACCTTGAGCAGCGCCTGCTTGAGCCGTCCGCGCTCCGACGGATGCACAGCGACGGTGTCGTCGTCGATGCGCTCCCCGAGTATCGGGGTGATCTTCTTGTTGCGCAGGATCTCGGCCATCACCGCGGGGTCGTGGCCGGCCAGGATCAGCCCGTGGGCCGGATGGGACTGCAGCACCAGCCGTCCGTACCGGGACATCACGTCCACCACGTCCACCAGGAGGGCTTGCGGCACAGGAAATCTCGACCAGCGCACCAGAGCATCGACCACCTGCTCCGCGTCGTACCCCGCGGCGCGCGCGTTCCACAGCGCCAGCGGCGTGATCCGGTAGGTGTGCACGTGCTCCGGGGAGCGCTCCAACTCGGCGAACGGCGCGATCGCGGCGCGCGCTGCCGGTGCGTCGGCATGCGCCACCTCCAGCAGCAGCGTCTTGTCCGACTGCACGATCAGCGGCCCATCCACCTGCGCGTTCCCCTTTCGTCCCCGAGCGTCCTCACGCCCCGGGTATGACGCCGTTCGCGGCTGCGCCGATGCCCGTCGCCGTCCGCGGTGGCCGCGCCGCACCGAGCGGCTGCGCCGGCCGTGGCGTCATACTCGGTGGGGCGCCCGACATTCCATTGTGCACGCGGCGGTGACAGAGTTCGTTTCTGCAGGTGGCCCCCTCGCGAGCCCCTCGTGGTGTGCCGTCGCGACCCAGCATGAGCCGGGAGCGGGCAGCCGGCGGTGTGCGGTGCGGTCGAGGGTGGGCCGCTCGGTGCGGTAGGAAGGAATGACGCCGCACCCCGAAGGAATGACGCCGCACCCCGAAGGAGGCTGATCCGACTGAGCGCCCCTACTGTCGCGATGCCGCTGGTGGCCACCGGGGCTGAGATGACGCCGGACGACATCTACGAGGCGTTCGCCGCGTGGGCCGGACTCGGCGGCAGACCGCTGTACCCGCACCAGGACGAGGCGGCGCTGGCGCTGATGACCGGAGAGCATCTGGTGCTGGCGACGCCGACGGGATCGGGCAAGACCCTGGTGGCGATCGCGGCGCTCTATGCGGGCCTGGCGACCGGGCGGCGCGCCTGGTACACGGCGCCGGTCAAGGCATTGGTGTCGGAGAAATTCTTCGAGCTGGTCGAGGTGTTCGGGGCGGACAAGGTCGGTATGGTCACGGGCGATTCGGCCGTGAACTCCGACGCGCCGATCATCTGCTGCACCGCCGAGATCCTGGCCATGCAGGCGCTGCACGGTGGGGCCGGGGCCGATGTCGGGGTCGCCGTCCTGGACGAGTTCCACTACTACGGCGACCGGCAGCGCGGCTGGGCATGGCAGGTGCCCCTGTTGGAGCTGCCGCAGACGCAATTCGTGCTGATGTCCGGCACTCTGGGCGACATCTCCGGTATCGCAGCCGATCTCGAAGATCGGACCGGCCGTTCGGTGGCGTCGGTGACGGGGGTGCAGCGCCCGGTCCCGCTGACGTTCGAATACCACCTGTACGACGTGCCCGAGGCGGTCCGCCGCATCGTGGATGCCGATCGGTCGCCGGTGTACGTGGTGCACTTCACCCAGCAGGCGGCCGTGGAACAGGCTCAGGGACTGGTCGGCCTGGGGTTGGTGGACCGCGCTCGGCGTGACGAGATCGCCGACACCATCGGGGATTTCCGCTTCGCGAAAGGGTTCGGCAAGACGCTCTCCCGGCTGGTACGCGCCGGCATCGGCGTGCACCACGCCGGCATGTTGCCGCGTTACCGTCGGTTGGTCGAAAGGCTCGCCCAGGCCGGGCTTCTCGCCGTGATCTGCGGCACCGACACGCTCGGCGTCGGTATCAACGTGCCCATCCGCACGGTACTCATCACCGCGCTGGCGAAATACGACGGCAGCCGCAGCAGGATTGTGTCGGCGCGCGAGTTCCACCAGATCGCCGGCCGTGCCGGCCGAGCCGGATTCGACACCGCAGGCTACGTGCAGGTTCTCGCACCGCCGCATGCCGTCGAGAAGGCGAAGGCGGAGGCGAAGGCCGCCGCGAAGGCCGCCGCCTCCGGCGGCAAGGGCAGCAGGCCGAAAGTGGCCAAGAAGAAGGCCGCGGGCGGCGAGATCAGCTGGACCGAGCAGACTTTCGACCGGCTGGTGGCTGCGGAACCGGAGCCGCTGACGTCGCACCTGCGCATCACGCATACCGTGGTACTGGCCATGCTGTCGCGCGAGTCGGATGTGGTGGCGGGGTTGCGGCACTTGATCGAGTCGTCGCACGAGCCGCGTAAGCGCCAGATCGCCCTGATCCGCCGAGCCATCGCCATCGGCCGGTCGCTGCTGGACGCCGGGGTCGTGCGCCGCCTCGGCGAGACGGATCGCTTCGGGCGGCGGTTCGTGCTCACCGGCGACCTGCAACTGGACTTCGCGCTGGACCAGCCGCTTTCCCCGTTCGCGCTGGCCGCCATCGGGCTGCTGGACGCGGCTGCCGAGAGCTACGCGCTGGACGTGGTCAGCCTGATCGAATCGACCCTGCAGGGTCCGATGCCGGTGTTGATCGCCCAGCGCAGACGCGCTCGGGACGCCGCGATGGCCGCGATGAAGGCCGACGGCGTCGAGTACGAGGAGCGGATGAACCTGCTCGAGCAGGTCGACTACCCCAAGCCGCTCGCCGAGCTGATCGAGGCGGCCTACGAGCGCTACCGAGGTGGGAACCCTTGGGTTGCGGAGTATCACCTGGAGCCGAAATCCGTGGTCCGGGAGATGTTCTCGCGGGGCATGACGTTCTCCGAATACATCGCGGAATACCAGCTCGGCCGCAGCGAGGGTGTCGTGCTGCGCTATCTGGCGCAGGGCTACCGGGCGCTGCGTCGCACGGTGCCGATCGCGGCACGCACCGAGGCGCTCACCGACATCATCTCGTGGCTCGGCGAACTGGTGCGCGGCGTGGACTCCAGCCTGCTGGAGGAATGGGAGGCGCTGGCGCACCCGGACGAGTCGGAGACCGGCGGCGAGGTGCGGCCGGCAGCGGGCTCCCGCGGCATCACGGCGAACCGGCGGGCCTTCACCGTCATGGTTCGCAACGCGTTGTTCCGCCGTGTGGAGCTCGCGGCGCGTCGCAACTGGGACGCCCTGGGGGAGCTGGACGGCGAGTCCGGCTACGGGGCGGCGCAGTGGCGGGAGGCCCTGGCGGACTACTACGACGAATACGCCGATATCGGCATCGACGCCGCCGCTCGCGCCCAGCAACTGATCCACATCGTGCCGTCGGTCGAGATCTGGTCCGCCCGACAGATTCTCGACGACCCGCAGGGCAACCACGACTGGGCGATCACCGCAGAGATCGACGTGGCGGAGTCGGACGAGACCGGCGAGCCGGTGCTCCGGATCGTCTCGGTCGGCTCGTAACGAGCGGCGCTGCCAGGAGGCTGGGCCGTCGCGCCGGAGTCCAAGAGTGCCGGCCGGTAGCGCGTTCGCACCTGGTGTGGCCTTTCGCACCTGCTGTGCGAGGTGCGAGAACCTACACCGGTTGCGAACGCCGAGTCGCGCCGAGCTGCATGCAGGGGAGAACTACAGCGGGTGGGCGGAACTGATCCGGGACAGCACGAACGTCCGGGGGGAGCCGCGCAACTTGTCGATGGCCACCATCGTGCCGCCCGAGACCACGATCGGTTCCACGGCTCTCGCGCTGGTGCCGCCCTCCGCGTCGGCGTAGCCGATCCACACGGCCGAGCGCGCCTTCGCCGCGTCGCGCAGCACGGCCACGATGTCCCCGGCGCCCACCGGGCCGGCGGAAGCACCGGCGCCGCCGGACCCTGCTGCGCCCGAGCCGCCTCCTGTCCGGACCGCGTCGCCGGCCCGCATCCGAGCGATGATGGCGGTCAACTGCTGCTCCGAGGGCGGTGATTCGGCAATGAACCGGCCGATCGACGGTGCGGCCGCGCGGGTGCGGCGCGGGGGAGGCCGCAGGTCGATCACGTCGCCGTGCGCGTCCTCCGTCGCGGGCGCCAGACCGGCCGAACGAAGGGCCGCGGCCAGGGTCTCCAGATCGACGGGACTCACCGCCACCGTGGGGGCCAGCGTTCGCAGTGGGATCCCGGCGGCGGCCGCTGCGGCGACGGCCTGCGCCACGAGCAAGGGGTCGTCGCTGTGCACCACGGACTCGGCAGACCCGGCCCGCAGCACCCCGTGCCGCCGTGCCACGTCGTCGATCAGGTACGTGACGGACTGCGGGACCGGTGTGCTCGAATGGGTTTCGAGCAGACGCTGGATCTCACTGCCGGTCGCCCCGGCGTCCAGCGCCCGCCGGACGCTTCCCTCGGAGAGGCGATACACGGTGGCACTGCCGGCCGACTCCACGTCCGCGATCTCGGACAGCGCGGCGGCCAGGTGCGGGGCCGGCCGCCCCGGCGCGATCAGCGTCATATCCGCCTGCACCAGGATTGTCTCGACCGGGTCCGGCAGCACCCGCTCCAGCTCGGCAGCGGCATCCTCGATGGCGCCGTCCAGGATGGCGCGGCCGGGGGACGAGAGGGCGTCGAACGCGACGATGCCCAGTGTGGTCGCGTCGGCCAGCACCGTGTGCACCAGCTGTTCGAGCGCGTCCGCGTTCGCCATGGGTGTCGCGAACCGCAGCCGGTCGGCGATGCTCGTGCCGGTCGCGGAGACGTCGGATGGCAACCCGGCGAGTTGCGTCAGCACCCGGCGGCGCTCCGCGGGTCCGCGCCGCCAGTCGCCCTGCACCGACAGCGCGCTGATCGCCTTGTCCGAAGCGTCTCTGCCGCCGGCGCGGGACGGGTCGCGACGCAGGTCCAGCCAAGTCGCAGCCATCAGCGCCCAGCCACCGGACTGCGACCCGGTCAGGAATGCGTCGGCGGACTGCGTCGGCAGCCAGACCGCCGCATGCCGACCGCGGCTGAGGGCGGGGGCGATCATGCCCATGCCGTGCAGCACCTCCAGGTGGAGCGACACCGCCTCGATCGAGCTGTCCAGGGCCTTGGCCAACCGGCGTACGGTCACGATGCCGATGCCACCGGCCTTGAGTGCCGGCGCGCCGCTGCCGCCGAGCAGTTCCAGCAGTCGCACCGCCGCGTCGTGTGCCGCAAGCGCCCGGCCGCCGGCCGCTCCGTTCACGGTGCCGGGTGCGCGCACGGTGGTGTCGAAGTCCGGCGGGGCGGGATGTGCGGGCCCGAGCGGCTGCGGCCCGCGCATCGCCAGGGCGACCTCACGCGGCAGCGACACCGTGCCGTCCGGCAAGGGCGTCAGCAGGCCGCGCGTCACCAACGCGTCGATCACGGGCCGCTGCGGCGAGTCCGGCGTGGCGCTGCCGACCGGCGGCCCCGGGACCAAGCGGTGCAGCAGCGCCTTCTCCGCGTCCGTCAGGTCGGCGAGCAGCGCACTCGCGTCGTCGATCCCGGCGGCTGCACCGAGACCCGCGGGGAACCGGCCGAGCGCCTCGCCGGTGGTGGGCCCGAGCACATAGCGCGGCCCGTGGAGCCGGATCAGCCCGATGGTGTGCAGCCGGCCGATCGCCTGCGCCACGTCCGCGGACGACGCGGGGCCGCCCAGGAACTCCGCGACGCCGGCCGGTGTGGTGGCCTCGCCGAGCGCCCACATGGCCTGCAGGATCTGCAGCTCGAACGCCGTGCATCCGGACAGCGCCCGGCGCACCGTCGCTGACGAATCCAGCCGACGGGCCAGCGTCGCGAGGTCCGGCGGCGCAGGCAGCATCACATCCGGGCGGGCCGAGAGCAGCTCGGCCAGCTCGGAATCGGTGCGCGCGCGCAGCCATTCTTCGGTGGATGACATCACCTCCACGCTAGCCGCGGGCCAGGTGGGGCCGTCGGCGCGGGCTCTGCCAGTGGTCTCACGCGGGCTCGCCCGGGGCGTTCGCAACTGTTGTGGGCGTTCGCAACTGCTGTAGCGGGTGCGAGAACGCAGAGTAGTTGCGGGGCCGGGTGGCGCCACGTGTGCGCGCGTTCGCAACTGGTGTGGGCGTTCGCAACTGCTGTAGCGGGTGCGAGGACGCAAAGTAGTTGCGGGGCCGGGTAGCGAGGACCGGCGCGCCCTGTGTTGAGCGCCGGTGCCGCATCGGCCACAATGGTGCTACAGCGGTGCGCCGGCCGCCGGTGACGAGGAGGAACGATGGCCAGTTCGGAGAAGCCCAAGGGCATGGAGCCGACATGGCCCGAGCTCGCGGACGGTCAGCACGCGGTGACGGAACTCGTTGCCGCCGTTCAGGGTTCGCTCTCGCCGTACGGCGATGAGGAGTTCCCGCTGCGCAAGACCGGGTATCAGCACCCGGTCACCGTGATCAACCGCTGACCCGCACGCTCACCCGGCCGTAGGTGCCTCAGGTGGTGCTGTAGCGCGACGTGGGGCACCCGCCGCGACAGGGGCCGGTAGCGAACTCGGGTCCCCGAGGCGAAGGAAGTGAGCATGACGGGACCCCGCGTCGCCGGTGTGCTGCTGGCCGCGGGCATGGGCAGGCGGTTCGGCGGCCCCAAGGCGCTGGCCGACTCCGGCGACGGCCCCTGGGTGCTGCGGGCACTGACCACCCTGGACGGGCTGGAGCCGCGGATCGTCGTGATCGGCGCCGAAGCCGATCGGGTGCGGGCCCTGCTGCCGGGCGGCGTCGTCGCCGTGGACAATCCCGACTTCTCCTCGGGCATGGGTTCGAGCCTGATCGCCGGGCTGCGCGCACTCGAGGCGCTGCCCGTGGACGCCGCAGTGATCATGCTGGTCGACCTGCCGGACGTCCCCGCCGCAGCGATCGAGCGTGTCGTGGCGGCGGCCCGGCGCGCCGGTGGAGCGACTGTATCGATTGAGTGTGACGAGGATCGCGCCCCGTCGGACGGCCCGGGCGCATCGGCGTTCGACGAGGGCGGCGTCATACCTGCTTTACGACAATCGTTGGCGCGGGCCACGTTTCACGGAAGATCGGGGCATCCGGTGCTGATCGGGGCGGACCACTTCGCCGGTGTGATCGAATCCGCCGGGGGCGATCGGGGGGCTCGGGATTACCTGGCCGCGCATCCCGTCATGGCCGTGGAGTGCGGCGATCTGGCCGGCGGCCAGGACGTGGACCGCAATCCGAGCGGCGTCTGAACCGCTCCACTACCATCCGGGGTAACGAAGCTGAGGTCGGAACGGTGCGGTGAGGCGCCTGCCCGGCGCGGCGCGAAGGAGTGTGGCGGGGATGCCTGTACCGGGGCCCGGGTATTCGATCACGATGCGCATCGCGGCGTCGTTGGCGGCGTCCACCGCGGGTGAGCTGACCGGAGCCGTGGGCCGCGCGGGCGGCGTGATCACCGGCTTCGACATCGTGGAGTCCAGCGCGGCGGGCATGGTGGTCGACGTCTCCTGCAACGCGCTGTCCTCGACGCATGTGGACCAGATCACCGCCGCCGTCAACGCTTTGGACGGCGTGGAGGTGCGCAAGGTCTCCGACCGCACGTTCCTGATGCACCTGGGCGGGAAGATCGAGGTCAACTCCAAGGTGGCGCTGCGCAACCGCGACGACCTCTCCCGCGCCTACACCCCGGGCGTGGCGCGGGTCTGCGAGGCGATCGCCGAGAACCCCGACGACGCGCGACGTCTCACCATCAAGCGCAACACGGTGGCGATTGTGACGGACGGCTCGGCGGTGCTGGGTCTGGGCAACATCGGCCCGGCGGCGGCGATCCCGGTGATGGAGGGCAAGGCGGCGTTGTTCAAGAGGTTCGCCGGCGTGGACGCCTGGCCGATCTGCCTGGACACGCACGACACCGACGAGATCATCCGGACGGTCGAGATCATCGCGCCGTTGTACGGCGGCATCAACCTCGAGGACATCTCCGCGCCGCGCTGCTTCGAGATCGAGTCGCGTCTGCGAGAACGCTTGAAGATACCGGTGTTTCATGACGACCAGCACGGCACGGCGATCGTGGTGGTGGCGGCACTGGCGAACGCTTTGCGCGCGGTGGGCAAACGGATCGAGGACTGCCGGATCGTGGTCTGCGGGGTCGGCGCCGCGGGCAACGCCATCATCCGGCTGATCGGCATGCAGCACCCCGCGGACATCATCCCGGTGGACATCGACGGCATCGTCTACGACGGCCGCGCCGGCATGCACCCGTCGCTGGCGGAGGTCGCAGCGCGCACCAACTCGGCGAAGATGCAGGGCACCGTGCACGACGCGATCGTCGGAGCGGATGTGTTCATCGGGGTGTCCGCGCCGAACCTGATCTCGGGCGCGGACGTGGCCCGGATGAACGAGAACGCGATCGTGTTCGCGCTGGCCAACCCGACGCCGGAGATCGACCCGGTGGAGGCGTCCGCGCACGCGGCGGTGGTGGCCACGGGCCGGTCGGACTTCCCGAACCAGATCAACAACGTGCTCGCGTTCCCCGGCATCTTCCGAGGGTTGCTGGACGCGGGTGCGCGAGAGATCAGCGACGGGATGCTGCTGGCCTCGGCGCATGCCATCGCCGACTGCGTGTCGGCGGAGCAGCTGAATACCTCGTTCATCGTGCCGAGCGTGTTCGACGAGCGGGTGGCGCCCGCGGTGGCGAAAGCGGTAGTCGCCGCCGCGCAGGCTGCGGGTCTGGCGGACGCCGGGGCGCATGCCCCGGTCGCCGAGGCATACGCGGGCACGCGCGGCTCGGTGGTGGCGTAGGGTCGCGCTCGTCGCCGCGGCACGTGCGCTCAGCCGCATGGTCCGCACGTGCATGGGGAAGAATGACAGGTATGACGCAATCCTCGGCCGAGCACGCTCCTGATGGATCGGGCGGCGGTCTGACACATGTCGATGAGTCCGGCGCCGCGCACATGGTCGATGTGTCGGGCAAGGAGGCATCCGCGCGGATCGCCGTCGCCACCGGAATCGTGCGCACCACGCCTGAGGTGATCGGCCTGCTGCGCGACAACGGACTGAAGAAGGGCGACGCGCTGGCCGTGGCGAGGATCGCGGGGATCATGGCCGCGAAACGCACCCCCGACCTGATCCCGCTGTGTCACCCGATCGCGATATCCCGCGTGGCCGTGGCGTTCTCCGTCGAGCATGACGCCGTTCGCATCGAGGCGATCGTCGCCACGACCGACCGCACCGGGGTGGAGATGGAGGCGCTGACCGCGGTAGCCGTGGCCGGCCTCACGCTGCACGACATGATCAAGGCCGTCGATCCGGCGGCGGTGCTCGACGCCGTACGGGTGGAGCGCAAAGAGGGCGGCAAGACGGGACTGTGGCTGCGGCCCGAGGGACGGTAAGGGGCGCAGGAACGCGCGCGGACGCTCGTGACGAGGACCTTCAAGGAGGCACGCGATGACAGAGGGGAACGCTCCGCTCGCGGAGCAGCGAACTGCGACGGTGCTGGTGGCCTCGACGCGGGCGGCGACGGGCGTGTACGAGGACAAGGGCGGGCCGCTGATCGGCATGTGGCTCGTGGAACGCGGTTTCGCCGTCGCCGGGCCGCTGGTGCGTGCCGACGGCGAGGATTTCGCGGCCGAGCTGCGCGCCGCGCTCGATGGGTCGCTGGGCCGCGCGCCCGATCTGCTGATCACCACGGGGGGGACCGGGATTTCGCCGACGGATCGGACCCCGCAGGCGACGGCCGCCGTGCTGGACTTCGAGATACCGGGCCTGGCCGATGCGCTGCGCCGCTACGGAGCCGACAAGGGTGTACCGACGTCCGTCCTGTCGCGAGGGCTCGCGGGCGTCGCCGGCCGCACACTGGTGGTGAACCTGCCGGGATCCACCGGGGGCGTCCGGGACGGGCTGGCCGTGCTCGAGGGAGTGCTGGACCACGCGCTGGACCAGCTCGCGGGCGGCGACCACGTGCGCGGGGACGTGTCGGGCAACGCGGCACACGGACATGACGCCGCTCCGGGCCACGCCGAGTCGCCTGCGCATGCGCACGGTGCGCCGGACAGCCCCGAGGGATCGCGTCGATGACCGCCCGTATCGCGATCGCAGAGCTCACCGACCAGCCGTTGGACCTTGCCGCACACGAGGCGGCCGTGGCCGACCCGGCCGCCGGCGCCGTGGTCAGCTTCAACGGCGTGGTCCGCAACCACGACGACGGCCGGATGGTGCTGGAGCTGGAGTACCACGGTCACCCCACGGCGCCGCAGCTCGTGCGCGAAGTCGCCGAATCGGTTGCCGCCCGCGACGGCATCATCGCGATCGCCGTGAGTCACCGCGTCGGCATGCTGCACGTGGGCGACATCGCCCTGGCCGCCGCCGTGTCCGCCGCACACCGCGGCGAGGCGTTCCAGGCCTGCAGCGATCTGGTGGACGAGGTGAAGCACCGCCTGCCGGTGTGGAAGCGTCAAGTGTTCCCGGACGGCACCGACGAGTGGGTCGGCAGCGCCTGACAGGTCGGCGAGGCGCCGTCACCGGGCGACCGGCCCGCCCTCGTATGTCGGTTGCCGCCGGGTGCTGGTGTGGAACGTCACGATCACGCTCGCTCGGCTTCCCGGCCGGGGATGAATTCGCCCATGCCGCGTAATTCGATGGCGAGCCAGACCTCGAACAGATCTTGCCCTCGATCGAGATTGCGGCCGGTGATCTCACTGATGCGTCGAATCCTGGCCCGCATCGTGTGCCGGTGCACGCCGAGTTCCTCGGCTGCCTCCTCCAACCGGCCGCCACTCCGGCAGTACACGGCGAGAGTATCTATGAGCTCACGCTTTGACGGTTGTTCCGAGTCGTGGAGCGGCCCGAGGACCGACTTGGCGAACGCCTCTCGGAACTCCGGTTGCCCCAGGCTCAGCAGCGTTCGGTAGCCGGGGAAATCCGCGTACGAAGCCGTACTTCGATGGATGGCAATCGCGTGCTGGAGGGCGAGCCGGGCCTGCCGGACGCCTTCCTGGAGGGACTCGATGCCGACGATCGCGCTGATCCCGGCGTGTGCATTGGCGGGCGACTCCGACCCGTCGGCGAGCGCATCAAGTGCGCGTGGGCTGCACATGATGATCGCTCCGCGCGGCCCGTCGGATCCCAGCAGGAGATCGGGCGCGTGGTCCGCTGCCGCGGCCACGATGGAGCGCAACGAATCGCTCGTGCTGGCGCAATCCGCGATGAGCACGGCGAATCGATCGGCGTCGATGCCGAGCCTGCTCAGGCTGCCGGCGACCTGCTGAGGATTCAGCTTGTCGGCGAGGATGCCGTCGACCAGTCGGGTGCGTGCCGCCCGTTGGGGCGCCTGGCCGGCGATCCGGAGTTCCAACAGCACGCTGCACAGCGAGACCGCGCTGCCGATGATGAGCCGGTCATGGCTGGAGAATTGGTCTTCCTTGCCGACGGCCAGAATCCCGCGCAATCGACCTTCGGTGCCCAACGGCAGCGCCATGACGGCACCTTTGTCCGTCACCGTCGAGATCGACCAGCGCATCCCGCTGGCTAGGCGCTGCTGAAATTTTCGGCGCAGTCGTCGGAACCTGTCTTCTGCCCTGTGGTCCGTCGCGGTGATGGGGCGAAGCCATTCGTCGTAGATGACTGCTCGCATGCCGGCTTCGGTACCGAGCCGCTCGACAATGCGGGTGATCCCATTGGGAAGGGTGGACAGCTCATTGAGTTGCCGCACGATTTCGGAAACGCGGCGCACCGGCGTGTCCGCCCGCTCGTGGATGAGATCCGCGACCGAATGAACGATCGCTTGAAGCAGTGTTCGCTCCGGTACTTGAACCAGGGTGAGCGACGTGGCCTCCGCGCTCGCGACGAGTGCGTCGGGGATGTGCGGGTGAGGTAGGCGAGGTCCGGCACTGAATCCGACCGCCACCACACCGGCATTCACGAGACGCTCGCAATACTGGTGGGTGGCATCGGGGTCGGTCGGCAAGTTTGCGCCCGTTGTCAGCAGGAACTCGCCGCCGAGCAGCCACGGCGAAGGATCTGCCAGCTCGCTGACGTGGGCCCAACGGATTTCGTTACTGTCGGAATGGTCTCTGCCCACGAGCGCGAGGCCGAGCTCTGGAACATCGAGGACTTCTGGCAGTGTCAGCATTCGAGCCCCCAAGGTTCCTGCAGCAAGTGTCCGTATCGGCGACACGGTCGATGATAGATAGCCACGACGGATAGTTCGACCGCGTGACTGTCGTGAAACTCTAGGCGCACTCAATCTCCGCGAAGTCCGATGGAGATCCGGCCAACCTGCTACAACTCACAGAATCGGAGCGGTATCGATGAGACGTACCTACCTCTTCAGTCTTGGGCTCATCGCAGTGCTTGCGATGACCGCGGCGTGCCAGTCGGCCAGTCCGAATGAGGGCGCGTCGTCTAGCAGCTCGGTCGATTCCTCGGCCAGCTCGGTCGAGTCCTCTGCGCCTGATGGGTCGTCGGCGAGCAGCGACGTCTCCAGTAGTGTCGCGACCTCCGGCGACGACATCGTGGCGGAAGCCAAGGCCGCCGTCAAAGAAGCGACCAAGGCACTGACCGGCGCGGCGATCCCGCAGGACTCCCCGCCGATGCAGAAGGACAAGTTTGTGATCCTGATCCCGTGCGCGCAGGCGGGCGAAGGGTGCGCGCAGCCTGCCGAAGGCTCTCGCGATGCTGCCGAGGCGGCCGGCTGGAAGGCCCAGATCATTGACGGCCAGGGCACGGCGGAGGGCCAGAGCGCGGCTATCAACCAGGCGATCAGCCTCAAACCCGATGGCATCATCACCTACGCGATCGATCCTGAGGGCGTGATCGGCGCCATCCAGGCCGCCCGTGCGGCCGGCATCAAGGTGGTGGCGTCCAGCGCGGCACCGTCGGACAAGGTGGACTTCGGTGGCATCCCGACCGCCGACAGCTGGCGCGACGGCGGCGTCATGGACGCGAACTACGTGATCGCGCAGACGGATGGGCAGGCGCGGAGCATCATCCTCACGGGAAATGAGTTCGCCGCCCTCATCCCGAGATCCGAAGGGTACGAGAGCCGGCTCTCCGACTGCGCGGGTTGCTCCGTCTCCGCTAAGGAGAACTTCGCATTCGCGGACATGGCGACTTCACTGCCCCAGCTCGTACAGCAGCTCGTACAGCGGGATCCCAAGGTGAACAGCATCTATGTGGTGTACGACGCGGCGGTCCCGTACGTGCTGCAGGGCCTGAAGTCCCTGGGGCGGTCCGACATCGTCGTCGTCTCCGGTGACGGCACCTCCGAGACCCTGCAGTGCCTACGTGACGAGTGCGGGCAGAGCGCCACCGCCGCACTTCCGCTGCGCTGGCTCGGCTGGGCAGACGTCGATATCATGAACCGGCTCTTTGCAGGCGTGGATCCGCAGTCGGCCGCGGACGCCTTGCCGATCAAGTTGATCACGTCGGACAACGTGCAGTCCGAACCAGGGAACTGGGGCGGCGACGTCGACTTCGAAGCGGCGTACAAGAAGTTGTGGCAGGTGGGTTGATGGAATCTCAGCCTCGGGTGCAGTTGCGGGCCATCGGCAAGAGCTTCGGCGGAAACGCCGTCCTGCGGAACGTTGAGCTGCAACTGCACCCGGGCCGGGTGCACGGGCTTGTCGGTGCCAATGGCTCCGGAAAGAGCACGCTGATCAAGATCCTGGCGGGCGTCTATCAGGCCGACAGCGGGGAGATACTGAGCGACGGCGATGTGGTGTCCGCCGTCTCACCCGAGTGGGCCATGCAACATGGGCTGCGATTCATCCATCAGCACCCCGGGTTGTTCCCTGACATGAGCGTCGTGGACAACATCTCTGTGGGCGCTCGCTTTCGGCGCAGCGGTGTCGTCGTTCGGAGTTCGGCGGAACGGAGTGCCGCCGCGGCCGCGCTGGAAGCGATCGGTGCGGATATCGATTTGGCGGCGCAGGTTCGCTCGCTGTCGCCCGCGGAGCAGACGCTGGTCGCCGTTGCCCGTGCGACCCAGGCCGTGCCCGGTCAGCGCGAGCCACGTGTACTCGTGCTCGATGAGCCGACGGCGACGCTCAGCGAGTCCGAGGTCCGGAACCTCTTCGCCGTGATTCGGCGCGTGAAAGAACGCGGTTTGGCCGTGCTGTATGTCAGCCACCGGCTGCAGGAAATCGTGCAGCTATGCGACGAAGTCACGGTGCTGCGTGACGGTGAACGGATCGCGCACCTGCCCGCCGATCAGCTTTCGGAGCACCAGCTCATTCGGCTGATCGCCTCGCGCGACCTCGCGGAAGAGATGCCTCCGGACACCGTGCGCGCGCAAGGCGGCGGCCTCGAGGTCTCCGGTTTGACGAGCACGCACTGGCAGGACGTCAGTTTTACCGCCACGAAAGGTGAAGTCCTGGGAATCGCGGGCCTCCTCGGATCCGGTCGTAGCGAACTGCTGCAGGCCCTTGCCGGGCTTCGACGTGTGACGGGGGGCTCGGTGCGTCTGAACGGGCATCCGCTGTCGTTGGGTGACGCGCCTGGCTGCGCGAAGGCGGGCGTCATCTACACCTCGGAGGACCGGGCTGCCGCCGGAAGTTTTCCGAGTCTCACGGTCCGAGAAAACCTGCTGATCGGACGACGTCACGCATCCCCGCTCAGTCTGATCTCGCGGAGGCGGGAAGCCGCATCCGTGAAACGACTCCTGGATGAATATGACGTTCGTCCGCGCCGCGCCGATATTCCCTTCTGGTCGCTGTCCGGCGGCAATCAACAGAAGGTAGTGCTCGCGCGTGCGATCCGGGAAAAGCCTGCCGTTGCTTTGCTGGACGAGCCCACGCAGGCCGTCGACATCGGTGCCAAAGCTGCCATTCACGACACCGTGCGGGCACTCGCGGCCAGCGGGGCCATCGTGCTGGTGGTCAGCTCCGAGTTCGACGAGCTCCTCGGTCTTTGTCACAGGGTTCTGGTGCTGCGTGGCAACCGTGTGGTGGCCGACCGTGCGAGCAGCAGCACCACCGAGCAGAACCTGCTTCACCTCGCGGCCGTCGACGACTAGACCGCCGTATTGACTACCCAGTAGGAGTACATCCGATGCCCGAGTCCCATTCGGAGGACGCAACAATCGTCGCGCCTCCACCGCCGGGCGAGACTTCTGGTGCTGGCCCAGGTGGACGGCAGAAGGACTCGCGCCCCGGCATGCTGAGGTCCGCCGCCGATCCCCGCTGGTTCGGGGTCTATGCACTGATCGTGCTGGTGGTGTTCTTCAGCATCCGATTCAACATCACCTTCTTCAGCCTGGCGAACTTTCAGGCGATCCTGAGCAATGAAGCGGTCGGCATCATTCTCGCCCTGGCCCTGTTGATCCCGCTAGTCGTGGGGCAGTACGACCTGTCCTTCGCCAGTACGCTCACCCTGTCGTTGATCACGGTGACGGGCCTTTTCCAGCAACACGCTGCGCCGGTCTGGCTCGCGGTCGTCGGCGGAGTACTGGTCGGTGCCGTCGTCGGCGCCGTGAACGGGTTCAGCATCGTCTATCTGCGAGTCAATTCGCTGATCAGTACGCTCGCGACCGGAAGCATCGCGCTCGGGGTCGCTCAGTGGTGGACGAACGGCCGCATCTTCTCCGGGGGCATGCCGGCGGGCTTCTCGGACTTCGGCAACAGCTTTCTGTGGATCATTCCCATGTCGGCGCTGATCGCCGGGGTGCTCGCGTTGGTGGCGTGGTTCGTGCTGGAGCGCATGTCCCTGGGGCGCTATCTCTACGCCATCGGCGACAACCCTACTGCGGCACGCACTATTGGCCTGCCCGTCGGCGGCCTCACTTTCGGGGCCATGGTCATCGGCGGCTGTCTGGCGGGGCTCGCGGGTGTCGTTGCGGCCGCGAAGTTCGGTTCCGGGAACCCGACCATCGGACCGGGCTACCTGCTGCCGGCGTTCAGTGCCGTTTTTCTCGGCAGCACCATCTTCCGATTGGGCCGTTACAACGTCGTGGGCACGATCGTCGCGGTCCTGCTGCTCGCCGTACTGCTGAGCGGACTGACACAGTTCGGTCTTCCGTTCTACATCTCGCCGCTGCTGACCGGTGTCGCGCTGCTGGGCGCAGTCGCGGTCACCCTGGGCAGGCACCTCCGCAAGGTCAACTCCTGAGCGTCGATGCATGCTCGGCGAATCACTGAAGGGGCACACCATGTTCACGTTGGACGATCTCGATGTCACGCGCGTCATCGAACTCTCCCACGAACTGCGACGCGGCATACCGAACCATGCCTCCCATCCACCATACGAGATGGTTCCGTACTACCGTGCTGGCGACTTCGAGATGGACGGTGGCTATGGCGGATCCAATGAACTGCTGCTGATGTCCGGACACTCCGGTACACACCTCGACGCCTTGGGGCACGTCACGCAAAACGGCCAGGGGTTCCAAGGCCACCGACTCGACGAACTGAACGCCGGCCTGAACGGTCTCGGGGCACTGGGCATCGAGACGGTGAAACCCATCCTGCGCCGCGGCGTGCTGATCGATGTCGCGGGCCATCGGGGCATCATGGCGGGCGAGACCGCTCCGGTCGACGCTTCGGAAATCAAGGACATCTGCCGCGCTGACGGTATCGCGCTACGGCAGGGCGATTGCGTGCTGCTGCATACCGGCTGGTCACGTTTCTGGTCGGACCCGGCCGGCTACATGGGTGTCGACACCGGGACCCCAGGTGTCAGCGCAGACGGCGCCGATTACCTGTGCCGTGCCGGTGCGTTCCTGATGGGGGGTGAGACCGCCGTGGTCGAGCATCAGGCACCGGGGTCGCACTCGCTGCCGGTCCACATGCTGGCACTCGCCCGCGCGGGGGTGCACCTGCTGGAAAATATGGATCTCTCCGCACTTGCAGCGACCGGTGTCCGCGAATTCGTGTTCCTCTGTCTGCCACTGCGGCTGGTTGGCGCGACGGGGTCGCCGGTACGGCCTGTCGCACTCATCGTTTGAGGCCGCGCAGCAGCGGTCCAGATGATGCGGGCCGCACCGCTGTGAAATGCCCCGCCGAGGGCCCGACGACTGATGCGGGACGCGTCTTGAGAAAGTCGGATCGATGGGTAGATCGCCGAATTCTGGCGGAGTAGCGACGATGGATTCAATGGGCGAGGTTGCCCGATTGGGAGGGGACTGAAATGAAAATCACCGTGTGCCAAATCGATAATCGCGACGGATATCGTCAAGACGCGTACCAACGTCTCGCTGAACATACGAGCGGCGTGAGCCCGGATTTGCTGCTTCTCCCGGAGCTGGGTTTCGATGATTGGTTGGCTGCGACCCGTGAGGTTTCTGCCGACAGGTGGCAGCGGTCGGTCGACACGCACGCCAAGGAGATTGCGGATCTCGCCCGGTACGGTGCCCGGGCGGCGATCGGCACCCGGCCGGTGGTGAACGAGGCAGCCAGTCGCCGCAACGAGGTGTACCTGTGGAATCCGGACCGGGGCGCCGTCCGCGTCAAAGAAAAGTACTACCTGCCCGATCATGAGGGGTTTTACGAGCACAGCTGGTACGACCGCGGGGAGCGAGAATTCAACATCGTCCGCGTGAGGGACGCACGCTTGGGCGTTCAGGTTTGCACGGAGATGTGGTTCTTCGAATGGGCACGGATGCTGGGACAGTCGAACGCCGACGTCATCGGTGTGCCGCGAGCGACTGGACATGCGAGCTTGCAGGGTTGGATAGCCGGCGGCAAAGCGGCAGCGGTGGTGGCTGGTGCTTACTGCATCTCATCGAACTCGTGGGCGCCGATCGGCTCGACCGCCAATCTCGGCGGCGGAGGCTGGATCATTGCCCCCGACGGTGAGCTGTTGGCACTGACGTCGACGGATGAACCCTTCCTTACCGTTGATATTGATTTGGCGATAGCCAGATCGGCGAAGAATACTTATCCGCGATACGTTCGAGAGTGAAAGGGCTACCGAAGCTCGACGATGGCGGTCTCGCCACGGCCGGTGATCACGCGACGTGGCCCCGCGAACCGTGCATTCAGGTCCGGTGATGCCGTATCGAGTCGCAGTCTTCCGGCCAGGCCGGCCAGCTTGCGGGGGCTGCACACGATGATGAGGTCCTCGGGCGGTAAGCGTTCGAGCAGTGCTGGGCCGATCTGCTGGTTTCCGCGCCCGAGTACGACTCCCTGGCCGCCGATGGGCGACACGACGATCTGAACCGGCCTGCCGGCCACCACGGCGTCGAGTTCGCTGGAGGCGATGTCGACGGCCAACCGGCCGGCACAGTGGACATCGACGCCGAGCAGGCTCAACCGGTGACCCAGCTTTGCCCCGATGCCTTGCACCGTTGTTCCCGGGCCGAAGACATGACAACAGTCGCCGCGCAGGCGGGTACGCAGCTCGTCGGCCATGCCCGCCACGCTGTCCGACTCCGACGGCGGACGAGACTTGCCGTGCTGGATCTCGGGCATGACCGGCGTCAGCATTCGTCCATAGATGCGTGTCGTGAGGTCGCCGCGCTCGCGCGCGGCCTCGTCCAGGTCGACGACATCCGCGAAGTCGGTGGGCGCCCGCGACAGTGCGACCGCAATGGCAGCACGGGCAGCGTCTTCCGGCGTGAACGCGAAGACGCCGGAATGCATCTTGACCCCGGCGGGCACGCCCACCACTGGCGTGTCGGGGCCGGCGGAGTCGCAGATGTCACGGGCAGTGCCATCACCGCCCACGAACATCAACACGTCGACGCCGCTGTCCACGATCGCGCGCGCGGCGCGGGCGGTATCGCCCGGTGTGGTCGGCGAGGCGTCGGGGTCGTACACGGTCGCATAGCTGAGTCGTTCCTCTGCTGCCAGCCGGGCGCCCATATTCCCACCGGCGGTGACCAGGTGCACGTCGTCGCCACGCTGCGCCAAGGTCGACAGTGCCCGCCGGGCGCGGTGACGCGCCGGTCCAGTGGCTATCACGGCTGACCAATTCCGTTCGGAACTCCTCGACATCCGCGTCATGTCATCGCTTCCGTGGAGCCCCAGCGGGCCGCCGAGACCCGCTACCGGATTCGCTACGAATCCGATCCGCGCGCGCGTCACCTATGGAACGCTTTGGGCGGACGCACGTTGGCGGGTGCGTCCGCGGAGGCCTGCCAGTGACGAGGAACCGGCAGCTTCTCGCCGAGGTACTTGCGGCGGAACGCCCGCCACGATGTGGCCCACGTCTCCGGATCGTTCACGTGAGTGGCATCGACCTGGTGAACACTGCTGCGGTGCGGAGCAGCCCTGACCATCGTCGCGTCGGCGCGTGCCTCCGCGGCGACGCGGGAGAGTGCTGCGACATATACGTCCAATTCCCGCCGCGAATACGATTCGGTCGGCTCGATGGTGGCGGGTTCCGGCACCACATACGGATGGTGGCTCGTCCAATAGTGCATGCCGAAGTCCGCCATCCGGCGGCCGATCTCGCCCGACGACACCCCGGTCTCGTGCGTGAGGTCACTCCAGGAGTACCGCACCTGTTCTATCGGGTGGCGATCTCCGGTGATGTATGCGGCGTGCACGCCGGGAATCCGGGAGATCTGCGACAGCACATAGTTATTGCTCAGGACGGCGCCTTCGGCGACGCGTTCCAGGCCGTCGGGGCCCAGCGCCCGGATCCACGCGTACGCCCTGACGAGATTCGGTATCACGCCGTAGAACGGCCGGATCGAGGCGGTTGCCAGCGGGCCAGGCGGATCCATTCGGTAGCGGTCGCCGTCACGCCGGACCCGCGGCCCCGGCAGGTAGGGGGCGAGTTCGTTCGTCGCGCAGATCGCTCCCGCCGCCGGACCACCGCACGCGTGCGGAGTGGAGAACGTCTTGTGCAGGTTGAAGTGGCACAGATCGAACCCGGCGTCTCGGGCCCGAGTGATTCCCAAGAGACCGTTCGCGTTCGCTTGGTCGTAGACGCACAATGCGCCCACCTTGTGAGCGGCGGCGACGAGCTTGTCGATGTGTGGGTTGAAGATTCCCGTGTCTTCGGGGTTGGTAATCATGAGCGCTGCGGTGCGCTGCGATACCGCCGCACGGACTGCCTCTTCCGTGATGAGGCCGTCCTCACCGGGGTACAGGGTGATGACGTCATAGCCCGCGGTGCGGGCGGCTGCAGCGTTGGAGGGATGCGAGAAGATTGTCGTTACGACTTCTTTGCGCTGTTCGCCCTCTCCTTGTTCACGGTGGAATGCACGCACTATTTGCACATTGCCCCAGATCGCGGCCGAACCTGCCGGCGCCTGAACGCTGACGGCGTCCATGCCGGAAATCTCAGCGAGATATCCCTCCAATTCATGGATGACGCGGAGCGTGCCCTGAGCCGTGGACACCGGCTGCAGGGGATGGGTGTTGACGACCTTAGCGGAGCCGACGAATTGCTCGTTGATCTTCGGGCTGTATTTGATCGTGCAGGTGCCCTGCCCGATATCGACGTTGAGATCGGCCCCGAGCGTCTCCTGCGACAGTCGAAGAAAGTGCCGGAGAACCTGGGGTTGGGCGATTTCCGGGAGCTGTGCGGTTCGAGGCCGCCGCACTCGGCCTTCCGGCGAGTCGGCGAGACGGGCCGCGTCGAGTGTGTCGGACCGGGCAGGTATCAACCCCCGCGCGCCGTCGCTGTGCAGCTCGAAGACCAGCGGTTCGTTCCATCGAGGGGCGTGGTAGGGCAGGTCCGCCTGCGCCACAGGATCGACGAGCGCCGAGGCTGCGATTCTCGTGGCGACTGCGTCGTCGGGGTGGCTGTTCCTAATTGCAGCGGCGTCGGTCATCGGCAGATCTCCTCAATGGCCGAGACGAGGTCGTCGATATCGGCTTTGCTGTGTTGTTCGGTCACGCAGAACAGGGCCGCATTGTGCAGATCCGGAAAGTGTGCCGACATGTCCGCTCCGCCGAATATGCCGCGCTGGAGCAGGGCGTCGTTGACCTCGGTCACCGATCGATGACCGAATTGCACGACGAACTCTCGCCAATGCGGCTCGGTCGCGAACGGAAGCGTGATGTTGCCGTTCGTGCGGAGGCTGTCGATGGCGTAGCGGGTGTTGGCGGCGACGGTGTCGCCAATCTCGGCGAGGCCGTGCGGTCCGAGGGTGGACAGGTAGACGGCAGCGGTGATCGCCCACAAGGCCGCGGCGGTGCCCACCCACTCCACTCCTTCCTCGCGTCGCGCGAGGGACGTCCTCTCGTAGGCGACATCGGTGAAGCCGAGCTCGCCGCGCCGCGCGGTAGGCGCGAGGCCGAACAGGCGCGACGGCAGCTGGAAGATGAATCGTTCCTCGTCGTGTACCGCGAGGTATCCGCCGTGTGCTCCGCCGTAGTGCATTCCCAGCCCGAGCGCCTGGATGTCGCCGCAGACGATATCGGCGCCCGCCGCTGCGGGTGCTTCGAGGAAGCCGAGTGAGATCGGGTCCGCGCTCACCACGAACAGCGCTCCGGCGGCGTGTGCTGCGGCGGCGATAGCGGCTTGCCCTGTCTCGATGACGCCGAACACGTTCGGGCTCTGCACGAGCACCGCGGCTACCGAGGAGTCAATCCGGGAGGCTGCCGTGTCGGGAGCAATGGCGCCCGCCTTTGGGCCGTACGGAAGAATCTCCACCTCCGCGGCCCCGTCGAGGTATGTGGCGATCTTCTCCCGGAGCGCGTCGGATGTTGCCGCGGAGACGAGAACCTTTGCTCGGCCCGTCATCCGGACAGCCATCCGCAGGGCGGTCGCCGCTGCCTGCAGACCGTCGTAGGTCGGCACGGTGACGACGTCCATTTCAAGGAGGTCGGCCATCAAGCTGACGTATTCGAAGATCGCCTGCCACTTACCGTGATCCTCATACGTCTCGCCGGCATATGCCGTCAAGAACTCGGCGCGGCCGTTGACCTCGGAGCACACTGCCGGCACATAGTGCGGGTAGCAACCGTATCCCAGAAATGAGATGACGTCATCGGTCGAGGTATTGGCGGCCAGCAGCCCATTGACATGCCTGGCGAGCCGCTGTTCCGAGTCGATCGCCGCCGGCAAGCGCAGCGGTCTGTGCATGCGCAGGTGATCGGGAATCGACGCGTAGAGGTCGTCCACGGAGTCGACGCCGATCGCCGCGAGGAGTTCGGCGCGAGCATGCGGGGCGGAACTCGGGATGTACGGATGGCCGGGTGCGTTCGCAGTCACGGGGCCTCACTCTCACTGTTCATTGGTGCGATGCTATGAACGGCACTCGTCATCAGCCATGTACGTAGCGGCGATCGGAGCCCTCACACGCGGCCATGACGGATATGTGTTCCCGGCCAGCGGCGCTTCTACGGTAGGAACATGCGCGCAGATCTGATCCTCGAGAATGCCCGGGTCGTGACAATGGACTCTGCGCATCCGCGGGCAGAGAAGATCGCTGTGTGGAATGGCAGAGTCATTGCGCTGGATGGCGAAGTCGCCGATCTCGACACGGCACGACGCGTCGACTGCAAGGGCGCGGTGGTCGTTCCTGGATTCCATGACTCGCACAACCACATGGCGGGCTTCGGTCGGATGATGGCCGAGATCGACGCGAGCACGATGAGTTCGCTCGACCAGCTCTATGCCGCGATTTCGGACAAGGCGAAGCGGCAGCCGCCCGACGGCTGGGTCGTGGCGTCAGGCTATGACCAGGCGAACCTGGGTGGGCATCCGACACGAACGGCGATCGACCATGTCGCACCCGGGCGGCGCGTGGTCGTCAACCACCGGACCACGCACATGTTGGTGGCCAGCACCGCGGTTTTCGAGGCGCTCGGCGCCATGTCTCCCGGGTTTCCGGTAGCTGCGGGCGGTGTGATCGAGCGGGACGAGGCCGGGGAGCCCACCGGTCTCGTCGCCGAGCAGGCGATGACGCCTTTCCGTAACTTGCTGCGCCCCTACTCGATTGCGAGCCTGAGTGCCGCCATCGAACGCGCTGGCCAGGCATTCCTGACCGAGGGAATCACGTCGGTCTGCGAAGCCGGCATCGGCGATTCACCGATCGTGGGCTCCAGCCCGGTCGAGTTCACGGCCTACCAGGCGTTGCATGATGCACACGCGCTGCCCGTGCGGGTGCAAGCCATGGTGGCGATGGAGAACCTGCACCAGGTGACCTCGAATGGGGTCGACCGCATCGATCTCGGATTGGATCTCGGCATTCGTACGGGCGTGGGCGACGACTGGCTGTCCATTGGCCCTCTCAAGATGTTCACTGACGGGGCCCTTTCGAGCCGCACGGCATCGGTCAGCGATCCGTTCTTGGACCACGGCGGCAACGGCGTCATGCAGTTCGCGCCGGAGCACGTCGCGCGGATTGCGGCCGGCGCCCATCGTGCCGGCTGGCAGCTCGCGATCCACGCGATCGGCGACCGTGCCGTCGACGTGGCGCTCGACGCGATAGAGCAGGCCTCCAAGGCATTCCCTCGGCACGACGCGCGGCACCGCATCGAGCATGCGTCCGTCGTGCGGCCGGATCAACTCGGCCGGTTTGCGGCCATGGGTGTGATCCCGAGTATTCAAGGCCGGTTCGTGTGGGAGCTGGGTGACGGCATTATTGGCGCGCTGGGCGCCGAACGGGTCCACTGGACCTACCGCCACAAGTCGTTCCTGGATGCCGGCCTGACCACGCCCGGCGGCTCCGACCGGCCCGTGGCGGCCGGAGCGCCACTGCTGGGGATGCAGGCCATGGTGCACAGAGTGACGCGGTCGGGCCGGCCGTTTGCGCCGGACGAGGCCGTGACGGCCTACCAGGCGCTGGAGGCATATACGGTTCATGCCGCGTTCGCGGCGCGCCAGGATGCCGACAAGGGCAGAATTCGGAAGCGGTTCCTGGCGGACTTTGCAATCCTGGACGACGATCCGACGGCGGTTCGACCTGAGGCCATCGGGAGTATCGGCGTACTGGCCACCATCGTCGGAGGCGATGTGAAGTACGACGATGCAGGCCTTTTCGACAATGAATAACGGAGGCAAACGATGAACTCTTCGGAACAACCGGTATGTCTCGTGACGGGAGGCGCCGGCGGCTTCGGCTCGGCGATTGCGGCACGCGCCGCAGCGGACGGGTGGCGACCCGTCCTCGCCGACATCGATACCGACCGGCTCGATGCGGTGGCGGCCACCATGCCGTCCGCGCTGGGAGTCGCCATGGACGTCACGGACGCCGCAAGCGTGGACGCCGCGCTCGAGCAGGTTCGTGACGCCTACGGCCGGCTCGACGCCGTCGTCAACAATGCCGGGATGCTGCCCGTCGGCGGCACAGAATCCACGAGCATCTCCACATTCGACCGGACTGTCGCACTCAACCTGCGCGGCGCCTTCCTGGTCTCGAAGGCCGCGCTGACCATGCTGGTTCACACGACGTCCCCGCGGATCGTCATGCTGGGGTCTCGCACCTGGGCAGCCGGAGGCAACCCCGCCTACTCGGCCACCAAGGCCGGTCTGATCGGACTCGCGCGTGCGTTGGCGCTGGATCTGGGCCCGCACGGCGGCACGTGCAATGTGGTGGCACCAGGACCGGTCCAGACCCATCTGACCGAATCGACGGATCCTGCGCTCTTCGACCGGTGGGCATCGCAAACCCTTCTCGGACGCAATGCGTCGCCCGAGGACGTGGCCGGCGCCGTCGCTTTCTTCCTGGGATCCGACGCTTCTTTCATTACCGGCGAGATCCTGCACGTCGCAGGTGGTCTTCAATTGGCGCCACAGCTATGAACGTCACGGGCGGTCCGTCCACCGGCCCATCGATGGCGGGCACACCGGTCATCGTCATCGGCGGCGGCAAGATGGGGTGCGGTATCACGGTGATGCTGCTGGAAAATGGTCATCCGGTCACCGTTCTCGAGGCCGACGCCGAGCGGGCCGGTCAGGTCAAGGTGAGTATCGACGATTACTTGGAGGCACGCGGGAGTCGCGACAGGTCCGAGCGCCCCAGCTATGCGGTACTTCCGTTCGATCGATTCACGAGTACCGCTCCGTTGGTAGTCGAGACGATCCCGGAGTCGGTGGCACTCAAGAAGGAGATCCTGCCGCGCGCCGAACAGCTCGTCGCTCCCGGCGGCTTCCTCTGCTCGAATACCAGTTCGCTGAGCATCACGGATCTGGCCACGGCCGTGGCGCGGCCGGCGCGCTTCATTGGTCTGCACTTCTTCCAGCCGGTTCCGGACACCCGCCTGATGGAAATCGTCGTGGGTGAAAAGACGGATCACGCCACGGTCGGTGACGCGCACGCCTGGGTCGATTCGCTGGGCAGGAACGGTATCGAGGTGCGGGATTCGCCAGGCTTCGCGACCAGCAGGCTGGGGCTCGCGATCGGGCTCGAGGCCATGCGGATGGTCGAGGAAGGGGTCGCTTCGGCCGAGGACATCGACACCGGGATGCGGCTCGGTTACCAGCACGCGATCGGGCCGCTGCGGATGACGGACATGGTGGGCCTCGACACCCGGCTGGCTATCGCGACCCACTTGGCGGAGACGCTGGGTCCGCGCTTCGAACCTCCGAACATCCTCCGCGAGATGGTTGCTCGCGGTGAGCTGGGGCAGAAGTCGGGGCGCGGCTTTTTCGAGTGGACCTAGACGACCGCTCGAGCCCGGGAGAAGCGAGATTGCGGAGCCCGCGACCGGTGTCCTCCAACACCTCCGAGAGCGCAACGGGGTCGGTGGCCACCACGCCGTCCACCTCGACGCCGAACGTCTGCCGGTCCATATCGCGGATTAGCTTGGCGCCGATCGGGAAATCCGGGCTCAGATTCACGTTTGTCGGCCACTCGGCCGGCCAGTCCGTATAGAGCGCAGCCTGCTCCGCCGGGAGCTGCACGATCGGCGGGCTGAACTTCTTGATGTCGCTGCTGGTGGCGTCCTGCTTCACCAGCGACACCTTGCCGTGATCGGCGGTCACGATGGCATACGCGCCGTAGATCATCCGGATGCCTCGCAACTCGGCCAGATTCTGAAACACACCACCAGGTAAGTGCGCTTGCCGTCGGCGCCGAGCATCGGCGGCAGCAGCGTAACCGCCTTCTGGGCGGTCGCGGCCAGCCCGCTGACCTGCTCGAGTTCGGTGTCGAGCTCGACGAGGGCGCCGGCCAGCTGCGGAATGAGCTCGGCGGCGTCGATACCGCCGATCTTCGCGTGCAGCGCGTCGATCGCCGCGACAGCCCGGTCCACCTCCGGTTTCGCATCGATCAGCGGCTGCAGGTCGATGGCGCCATCCTTCGGCGCAACCCGCGACGGATCCAGATCTGCGCTCAACTCCACCAGCGGCGGCAACGTCTGCCAACTCAACGCATCGATCGAGTCGACCGGCCCGCGCCTACGATGGGCGGCGTGCCGTCGACCCGGACCAGCTCCCGTCCACCGCGCGACCGGCGGCTCATCGCATTCGCGGCCATCCTGCTCGCCGCGGCGATCGGTGTGATCGCCGCCATCGTCTTCTCCCCGTTGCCGCCCGACCTGGACGGGCAGCGGCGCCTGGCGGCATGGCTCGCGGCGGTGCATCGGACGTGGATGCCCCGCTGGGTCACGTTCGGGGCGGTCGAATTCGCGTCCAATGTGGCCATGTTCGTACCGGTCGGGTTCCTCGGCGCGGTCGTCTTCGCCCGCGCCCGGTGGGTCGTGATCGCCGGCTGCGCGGCCTTTTCCGTCGCGGTCGAGCTGGTGCAGTGGCTCGCGCTGCCGGCGCGGCAGGCCGATTGGCGCGATGTGCTCGCCAACTCGCTGGGAGCGGCCCTCGGCATGGCGCTGGCCATCGGGCTGCTGCGCCTGATCGACGGGCGGCGGCTCGCCCGCGGGCAGCGTCATGGGCGGTGACGAACCGGCCGCGCGGGCATGAATTCCCGTACCGTGGGGGACCGTGAGCAACGCTGCGAACAATGGAACGAGGGTCGTGATCGGGTGACGACGACAGCGCTGGCCATCGACGGGCTCAGTAAGCGGTACGGGCCCGTGGTGGCCCTGGACGACATGACGTTCGAGGTGCGCGCCGGTGAGATCTTCGGGTTCGTCGGCTCGAACGGCGCCGGCAAGACCACGACGATGCGGATCGTGCTCGGCGTGCTGGCACCGGACTCCGGCGAGGTGCGATGGGAGGGCCGGCCGATCGACGCCGGCATCCGTCGCCGCATCGGTTACATGCCCGAGGAGCGCGGCCTGTATCCGAAGATGAAGGTCGGCGAGCAGCTCATCTACTTCGCGCGGCTGCACGGCATGCCCGTCGCCGCGGCGACGGCGGCCGCCCGCACATGGGCCGAGACGCTGGGCATCGCGTCGCGCTTCGGCGACGACGTCCAGGCCCTTTCGCTGGGAAACCAGCAGCGCGTCCAACTGGCGGCCGCTCTGGTGCACAATCCGGCGGTACTCGTTCTGGACGAACCGTTCTCGGGCCTCGATCCGGTCGCCGTGGACGTGATGAGCCGGGTGCTGGCGGAGCGCGCCGCCGCCGGAGTGCCGGTGATCTTCTCCAGCCATCAGCTCGACCTCGTGCAGCGCATCTGCCACCGGGTCGGCATCGTGAAGGCCGGGCGCATGGTGGCCTGCGGCTCCGTGGACGAACTGCGCTCCGGCGCCGGGGCTCATCTGGTGGTCACCACACCGGGCGCGCCGGCCGGGTGGGCGGCAGCCGTGCCTGGCGTGACGCCTCTCTCGACGGACGGCGACACAGTGGCCTTGAGCCTCGCGCCGGGCACCGATGACCAGAGTGTGCTGACGGCGGCATTGGCCGTCGGCCCGGTGACCGAATTCTCCTGGCGCAAGCCGGATCTCGTCGAGTTGTTCCGGCATGTGGTGACCGCGGAGGAGGCGGCATGAGCGAGCGGGACCGGACGAACCCGGGGGCGGCGTCATACCCGTCGTCGGGAGGCGGGAGCGGCGCGGGTTCCAGCGCGGACACCCTCACGGCGATCCGGCTGATCGCCGGGCGTGAACTGACCACCCGGCTGCGCAGCAAGGCGTTCCGGGTGATGACGGCGATCGTGCTGCTGGTGATCATCGGCACCGTGCTGGCCTTCCACCTGCTGCCGGGGATCGGCTCCGGCGGCTCGAAAGTCGGTGTGCTGCAAGCGGACGCCGCGTTGACGCAGCAGATCACGTCTGCGGCAGACGCGGTCGGCGCCCACGTCGACACCGTGCCGGTCGCCGATGAGGCCGCCGGCCGCACCCGGGTGGCCGACGGTACCCTCGATGCCCTGGTGATCCCACGGGAGAGCGGCCGGCTCCAAGTGGTCGTGCAGTCGGAACTCGACCCCGCGCTGCAGACGGCATTGATCGTAGCTTCACGAAACCTGGTTCAGGACAAGGCGATTCGCGCGCTCGGCGGTGACCCGGCCGAGGTCAATGCGGCGATCGCACAGGCTGGTGTGGTCGTCGATCCGATCAAACCGCCCAAGCAGTACGACGTGCAGCAGTTGGTGCTGGGCGCCGCCGCGGGCATCCTGATCTATCTGTCGCTGATGATCGGCGGGCAACTGGTGGCGCAAGGAGTGGTCGAGGAGAAGTCCAGCCGCGTCGTCGAGCTGCTGCTCGCAACCGTGCGGCCGTGGGAACTGATGGTCGGCAAGGTGCTGGGGATCGGTGCGCTGGGCATGATCCAGATCGTGCTGTACGGCGTCGTCGGCGTGGGGCTGTCGAGTGCGCTGGGCACGCTGACCCTGTCGGTGGGTTCCGCAGTGGGCACAGTGATCTGGCTGATCGTCTGGTACCTGGTGGGGTTCGTGATGTACGCGTTCGCGTTCGCGGCGGCCGGTGCCCTGGTCTCGCGCATGGAGGACGCCTCCGGCGTGATCATGCCGATCACCAGCTTCGTGATCGTCGGCTACGTGGTGGGCATCTCGGTGCTGCCGTCGGATCCGTCCAACTCGTTCGCCGAGGTGCTGTCGATCATCCCGCTGTTCGCACCCACTCTGATGCCGATGCGGCTGGCCATGGGCGGTGTGCCCGTGTGGGAGGCGGTGATGTCGCTGCTGCTCGCGCTGGCCACGATCCCGCTGTTGGCGGCGCTGGCCGGACGGATCTACCGCAACGCCGTGATCCACATCGGGTCCCGGGTGCCGCTGCGCAAGGCGCTCGCCCGCGGGTAGCGGGTTGAGTAGCGTGGGAACGTGCCCGAAGGATCAGCCGCTGTCGAATTCCTGCGAACGCTGCCGCTCGGCACCCGGGTCGTGGTGCGTCGCCGCGAGGACGACGGCTTCCACGACGCGCTGGGCTATCTGACCTCGATGGACGCGGGGAGCTGCACCGTCGACACCCGCGCAGGTTCGGTGGCAGTGCCACTGGCCAAGGTCACCCGGGCGAAGACCGTGCCGCCGCCTCCCGCGCGCCGCGCGCCGCGATTCCCGCTGCAGTGAGCCGCGCAGCGGTGAGCCCGACTTCGACCCTGCCACACGTTGCCGGGGCCCGAACCACGGTCAGCTGAGAGCGTTCAGCGCGGCGTCCACGTCCGCCTGCGTGGTGTAGAGGTGGAACGCGACCCGCACCCGGCCGTCCATCACGGTGAACCGGATCCCAGCCGCTTGCAGCCGCTCCACCGCACCGTCCTGCAGCGCCACCGACACGATGGCCGAGTTGCTCGCGGGCAGCCCCACCCCGGCCCGGAACGCATTGGCCAGTGCCAGGTCGTGCCGGTGGATCTCCGCCACGCCCACGCGCAGCAGCACCTCCAGAGCCGGCGCCGTGCCCACCCAGGAATGCCACGCCGGGGAGATGTCGAACGAGCGCGCTCCCTCGGCGAGCCGTAGCGGCATGCCGTAATACGCCCCGGCCACAGCCGAGTACCAGCCTGCCGCAAGGGGTTTCAAGCCGCTCGCGAGCTCCGGCTGACGGTCCGCAAGAGTCGGATGCAGCGTCAGGAACGTCGTTCCGCGCGGTGCGCACAGCCACTTGTAGGCGTGGCAGCTCAGGAAGTCCACGGCCATGCCGTCGATCGGCAGCCAGCCGGCGGCCTGCGTCGCATCCATGTGTGTCACGGCGCCGACCGCCCGGGCGCGCTCGGCGATCGCGCCGATGTCGGCGACCTCGCCGGTGGCCGACTGCGCAGCGGAGAAACTGACCAGCGTCGTCGTCTCGTCGATCGCGTCCGCGAGTCCGGCCAGCGGGGCCGTGCGCACCCGGATGCCGCGGTCCTGGTGCACGGCGAACGGGAAGACGCCCGAGGTGAATTCGATGTCCGGCACCAGCACGGTCGCTCCGTCCGGCAGGGCGGCGGCCACGGGCGCAAGGAGTTGCGAGACCGTCGCGCCGGTGGCCACATCGTCCGCATCGACGCCGACCAGCCGCCCGAACAGCGCGCGTGACGCATCCACCGACTCGGCCCACGGCTGCCAAGGCCCCGCCCCGGCACGCCACTCGCCCAGCGACCGCTGCATCGCCGTCCATGCCGGTCGCGGCGGCGGCCCGTACGAGCAGCTGTCCAGGAATCCCGGCGTCACGTCCCACAGAGCTGCGGCGTCATCCAGGGACAGGGGCACGGGCGTTGCAGACGTCATCCCGCCATCCTGCCGCGTACGCACGCTCTCGTGTTACCCAGGCGGGCGAATACGCCTGCCTGGAGATAACACGCGCGGAAAGGGAAAGCGAAACGAGAAGCGGCCGCGACGCCCCCGAACGGGTGGGCGTCGCGGCCGCTTCTTCGTGCGATGGCGGCCGGTCGGCAAACGATCGGACGCCAGGTATGACGCCGCAACCTACATGGCCGGCCCCGGAAGCTTCGGCAGTGTCCAGCCGGGCTGCCGCTGCCCCCACAGCCAGACGAAGTACGTCTGGACCGCGGACAGGATCAGGCAGACGATGATGCCGAAGCCGGGTCCGCCGCCGCTGCTCGCCAGGATCTCGATGAACGCGATCAGCGTGATGAGGAATCCGCCCGCGGCCGCGAACATCAGGACCTGCGGCTTGATCTGCGGCAGCGGCTGCGACAGCAGGACGCGCAGCGCCACGACGACCGCGACGCCGATGCCGAGCAACGTGGCGATCCACCAGTACTCGTGCCAGGCCCCGATCGAGAACGAGTACACGCCGCCCAAGCCCCACGACCACCAGCCGAAGAAGCTGAAGATGAACAGCAGCAGGCCTGCTCCCATCACGATCCAGTCGCTCGTGGTGGCCTTGGAGGTGTCGAACTGGATGTTGCTCGCCGGGCCGGCCGCCGGCTGGCCCGGCGCTGGGTAACCGGCCGTCGGCGGCGGCGGATAGCCGCCAGCCGGGGGAACGTAGCCCGGGGGCGGCAGAGGAACGCTCCCGGGAGGCGGCGGGGCGTACCCGGCAGGCGGGGGAACGTACTGCTGGCCCGGTGCGCCTGCTGGCGGTGGTGGGTAGCCGCCGGGGGGCGGCGCGTACCCGGGCGGTGGCGCCGCGGGAGGCATGGGTTGGGCCGCAGGCGGTGGCGCCGCCGGGGGCACACCGCCTGCGTTCGGATCGGCGGGGTTCGCCCCGCCGGTATTGGGCTCGGTCACGAGAGACCTCCAGTCGTCGGATTCGGTCGTGCATCGGGCGCTGCAGTCATGGCGCGAGCGGCGCATGCCGTGTGATACCCAGCACACACGTCGTCGCTACATCACTGGTGCAGACGGTAGTGGTTGCGCCGCCTGCTGGGAAGACAACACGCGCGAACGCGGCATCCCAGCACACCGCGACGAATACGCCGATACGTCAATATCCGTCGAAATGCGTCAATATTCCGCAGCGATCCGCCGCCGCCGTCGAGCCCCGACCACCGGCCCGCACGCTTACCGGGGAGCCGCCGCCACGACGCCGTACGCATCCCCGGATAGGCCCGAGCCGGTCCGGGTGGCGGCCGGCAAGCGGCCGGCCAGCGGCCGACTGCGCTCAGCCTCCGGCGAACGGCGGCAGCACGTCGAGCGCGTCGCCGTCGCCGAGCGCCGTCGAAAGCCCGTGCACCGCAACGGAATTGCGCAGGTAGCTGCATCGCTCGAGCACGCGGCCCAGCTCGTCGCCGTGCGCATCGACGGCCGCTGCAAGGATCGACTCCACCGTCGCCGGCGCGCCCACGACGAGCGCCTCCTCATCCACACCGCTGGCCGCACGAGCGGCCGCGAAGTAGCGCACGATCACCGTCGCGGTCGAGGCGCCCGCCCCGCCGGACCCGGATTCACCCGGCAGACCCGTCATACCCGTCATACCCGAAAGACCTGACGGACCACCCGACGCCACGCGATGCGATTGAACCTCGGTCATGCCGCCACCCTAGCCGGGAATGGCGGGCGCGGTTTATGCGATGTTGCCGAGCGGCCCACCGGTGAGATGGGTCATAGTGGGAGCGTGAGTGGATTCACCGACCCCCCGTCCCTGGCGCGTGCGCTGGAAGAAGTGGGCTACCTGCCCGACGCCGGCATCTCCACCGTCGCCTTCCTCGCGCAGGCGCTGGGCCGCCCGTTGTTCCTGGAGGGCGAGGCCGGCGTCGGCAAGACCTCCCTGGCGGAGGCCCTGGCGACAGTGCGCGGATCGGAGCTGATCCGGCTGCAGTGCTACGAAGGCATCGACGCCACCCAGGCCCTCTACGACTGGGACTTCCCGAGGCAGATCCTGCATTTGCGCGCCCTGGAGGCGGTGGGCTCGCTGGAATCCGGCGGGGCGGCCCTCGAGGACGTCGAGCAGAGCCTCTACAGCGAGCGGTTCCTGTTGGCCCGGCCCATTCTGGCCGCGCTGCGTACGCCGAACGCGGTGCTGCTGATCGATGAGATTGACCGCGCCGACGACGAGTTCGAGGCGTTCCTGCTGGAAGTGCTCTCCGAGTTCGCGGTCACCATCCCGGAACTCGGCCGTATCGCGGCGAAGGAGCCGCCGCTCGTGGTGCTCACCTCCAACCGCACCCGCGAGGTGCACGACGCGCTCAAACGCCGCTGCCTCTACCACTGGGTCGAGAGTCCTTCCCTGGAGCGGGAAATCGCCATCCTGCGGTCGCGCCTGCCGGAGGTCTCCGAGGCGCTGGCCCGCGATGTCGCCACCGCGGTGGCCGCGCTGCGACGGGAGGACCTGCTCAAGCCGCCCGGCATCTCCGAGACACTGGACTGGGCGCGAGCGCTGTACGTGCTGGGCGCCGAGCGTCTTGATGTCACGCTGGCGACGCTCACCCTGGGTGCCGTGCTCAAGTACCGTGAGGACTCCGCGCGGGTGCAGGCCGCTGGCCTGGACAGACTACTGGCCGTCTAGCGAAGGCGGGCGAGAAACGGTGCAGCTCAGCGAGTATGACGCCTCGGCAGGCGGCGCCGGCTCCGGCAGCAATGGTAACGGCGGGGTGCTGGCGCCCGACCGTGACGCCGTCGCCCTGTTCACCGAGTTCGCGCAGACGCTGGGCCGGGCCGGGCTGCCGGCCGGCCCGGCGCAGACCGCGATGTTCCTGCGGGCGGTCGATGCCCTCGATGCCGGCGATCCACGTGATGTCTACTGGGCGGGGCGATCCACCTTGGCCTGTGAGCCGGACGACCTGCCCGTCTACGACGCGATTTTCGCCGCTTTCTTCTCCGGGCACGCCCGGCGTGGTCTGCAGCCCAGGGCGCGCGCGCTGCAGCCGACCGCCGTGCTCATGCCGGCCACCGACGATGCGGACGACGGCGGCGAGGATGGCGAGGGCGAGGATGTTCCGATTGTCAGGGCTCGTGCCAGCACGCGAGATACGTTGCGGCAGCGCGATATCGCCAGGCTCACCGCAGCCGAGCGCGCGGAACTCGCCGCCATGATCGGACTCATGCGGCCGGGGCTGCCGACCCGCCGGTCCCGTCGGCGCCGTCCGGCCCACCTGGGCACCGCGGACCGGCGCCGCACCATCCGGGCCATGCTGGCCGCCGGCGGCGAGCCGGTGCGGCCGCCTCGGCACCGCGCCGGTGTGCGGCCTCGACGCATGGTGCTGCTGATCGACGTGTCCGGCTCCATGGCCAGCTACGCGGACCCGCTCTTGCGCTTCGCCCATGTGCTGGTGCGCCAGCGGCCCAAGACCACCGAGGTCTTCACCATCGGCACCCGCCTGTCGCGGGTCACCCGGGCGCTCACCCAACGCGATCCGGACATCGCGCTGGCGCAAGCGAGCCGCGTCATACCCGATTTTTCCGGCGGCACCCGGCTCGGCGAGGTGCTCAAGGCGTTCAACGACCGGTGGGGGCAGCGCGGCACCGCGCACGGCGCCGTGGTGGTCGTCTTTTCCGACGGCTGGGAGCGCGGCTCGTGCGATCTCCTGGCCGAGCAGGTCGACCGGCTGCATCGGCTGGCCAAGACCGTCGTGTGGGTGAATCCGCACAAGGGACGCGACGGGTACCTGCCCGTGCAGTCCGGCATCGTCGCGGCGCTGCCGTATGTGGACCACTTCGTGGCGGGGCATTCGCTCGCCACGCTCGAGGAACTGGTGGAGGTGATCCGCAGTGCGTGACATCCTGGACGACCTGCTGCGGTGGTGGGAATCAGGCGAGAGTACCGGCGTGGGAACGGTTGTCGGCACGTTCAAGTCGGCTCCGCGCCCGGCCGGCGCGGCGATGGCGGTTGGCCCCGAGGGCACCGCGGTCGGCTCCGTGTCCGGCGGCTGCGTGGAGGGGGCCGTGTACGAATCTGCGTCCGGCATCCGCGACGGGGATGACGCCGTGCTCACCCGGTTCGGGGTCTCCGACGGGGACGCGTTCGCCGTCGGGCTCACCTGCGGCGGCATCATCGACGTGTTCACCGAGCGGGTGTCGAAGGCCGACTTCCCCGAATTCGGGGAGCTGGCCGCGTCGATCAAGGCGGACGAACGCGTCGCGCTGGCCACCATCGTCGCCGGCCGGCCGGATCAGATCGGCCGGCACCTGGTGCTCTGGGAGGATCGCACCGCCGGCTCGCTCGGGTCGGAGCGGATCGACCATTCGGTGCGGGCGGACGCGCTGGGCCTGCTGGCTTCCGGGCGCACGGCAACCCTCACCTACGGCCTGGACGGCGAGCGGATGGACACCGGGCTGCAGGTGTTCGTGACGGCGTTCGCGCCGGCGCCACGCATGCTGGTGTTCGGCGCGATCGACTTCGCCACCGCCGTCGCCCGCATCGGCACATTCCTCGGCTACCGGGTGACGGTGTGCGACGCGCGGCCCATCTTCGCCACCAAGAAGCGATTCCCGGACGTGGACGAGGTGATCATCGACTGGCCGCACCGCTACCTGGAGAAACAGGTGGCGGCCGGAGCCCTGGACGCCCGCACCGTGATCTGCGTGCTGACCCACGACCCGAAGTTCGACGTGCCCGCCCTGAAGGTGGCGCTGCCCCTGGACGTGGCCTACATCGGCGCGATGGGATCGCGCCGCACGCACGACGACCGGCTGGAGCGGCTGCGTGCCGCCGGTGTGCCGGAGGACCAGATCGCCAAGCTCGTCTCGCCCATCGGCCTCAACCTGGGCGCGCGCACCCCGGAGGAGACGGCGGTGTCGATCGCCGCGCAGATCATCTCGCGCACCTGGCAGGGCGACAACGTGCCGCTGCACGAAACGGAGGGGCCGATCCACACCGATCCCATCGCAGCGCCGGAAGCGCTGGCGGAGACCGCGGCGACCCAGCACGGCTGAGCGTGAACGCGGCGTCATGGGCGGCGCGGACCGTCGGATGCGGGCCCGCGTCTCGGGGCAGTGCGGCACGCCCGTGCGCCGCGCGACGCGCCGGTCTCAGTCCGCGACAATCCCACCTGCCCCGCCCGACGGACGGAGCTACCGTGAGGAAGCGGGTGCTGCGGACCTGTCAATAACGCCGACCGTGACGCCGCAGCAGGTCACGGCCGACGCGCGGAAGCGAGGTGGTTCGTCGTGGGTAGGATCACGGCCCGTCGCAGGGTCATCCGGCAACAGGTGGGCGCGCCGCCGCAGCGCGGCGAGGACATCGTCACCGTCGAGGAGCCGCTGGAGATACGGGTCGGCGGCCACGCCCTGGCCATCACGATGCGCACCCCCGGCCACGACGTGGAGCTGGCTCTCGGCTTCCTGATCTCCGAGGGCATCATCCGCTCGGGCGAGGACGTCCAGGCCGGCCGCTACTGCGCCGGCGCCACCGAGGACGGCGTCAACACCTACAACGTGCTGGACATCTCGCTCGCCGAGGGCGTCCCCGCGCCCGACCCGAGCCTGGCCCGTGCGTTCTACACGTCCAGTTCCTGCGGCCTGTGCGGGCGCGCCAGCATCGACGCGGTGAGAAGCCGCTCGGCGTACGGCATCTCGGACGTCGATACCGTGATCGACCCGGCCGCGCTGGCTGCCATGCCACAGCGGCTCCGCGATCAGCAGGCCGTGTTCGACAAGACCGGCGGCCTGCATGCGGCCGGCCTGTTCGATGCCGTCAGCGGCGAGATACTCGCGGTGCGCGAGGACATCGGCCGGCACAACGCGGTGGACAAAGTGATCGGCTGGGCGGCGGACGCGGGTCGGCTGCCGCTGGCCGGCACGGTGCTCATGGTCTCCGGGCGGGCCAGTTTCGAGCTGACCCAGAAGGCGTGGATGGCGGGCATCCCGGTACTGGCCGCGGTGTCCGCACCGTCGTCATTGGCGGTTGATCTGGCGGCCGAAACGGGCATGACGCTGATCGGGTTCCTGCGCGGCGACGCGATGGTGATCTACTCCGGCGCCGAGCGGGTGGCAGCGCGGCCGGTGGCCACGGAAGGGAGCGCAGCATGACCAGGACGAAGCGGGTCGTCGCGGACGTGACGGACGCGGACATCGAGGTCCGCAAGCCGAAGACCTGGGCCGGGGGCGTGCCGGGCGTGCTGCACTCCGTCGGGCCGGCGGTGCGCGAGATGGGCGCCGTCCGCAGCGCGAAGCTGCTCACCGCCATGAACCAGAAGGACGGATTCGACTGCATGAGCTGCGCGTGGCCCGACCCGGACCACCGCAAGACCGCCGAGTTCTGCGAGAACGGCGCGAAGGCCGTCACCTGGGAGGCGACGCCGCTCACCGTCCCGCCCTCGTTCTGGTCCGAGCATTCGGTGGACGACCTGCTCACGCGGTCCGAGTATTGGCTGGGTATGCAGGGCCGGCTGGTGGAGCCGGTGTACAAGCCCGCGGGTAAGCGTCACTACCAGCCGGTCAGCTGGGGCGAGGCGTTTTCGATCATCGCGGAGAAGCTCAGGGGGCTGGATTCCCCGGATCGGGCCGCGTTCTACACCAGCGGCCGCACGGCGAACGAGACCGCTTTCGCGTACCAGCTTTTCGTCCGGGCGTTCGGCACCAACAACCTCCCGGACTGCTCCAACATGTGCCACGAGTCCACCGGGCTGGCCATGTCGCAGTCGATCGGCATCGGCAAGAACACGGTCTCCTATGACGATTTCGCCAAGGCCGACCTGATCATCATCATGGGTCAGAACCCGGGCACCAACCACCCGCGGATGCTCACCGCCCTGGAGGAGGCGAAGCAGGCCGGGGCATCGATCGTGGCAGTCAATCCGCTGCCCGAGGCGGGGCTGATGCGGTTCAAGAACCCGCAGACGGTGCGCGGCATCCTGGGACGCGGTACGGGCCTGGCCGACCAGTACCTGCAGATCCGGTTGGCCGGCGACATGGCGTTGATGCAGGCCGTGGCCAAGCGGGTGCTGGACGCCGAGAAGAAGACGCCCGGCGCCGTGCTGGACCACCGGTTCCTGGACACCTACTGCCACGGGCTGGACGAGTACGCGGCGCACCTGGAGGGTCTCGACGAGACGGCGGTGCTGCGCGCCACGGGCCTGACCAGCGCCGCAATCGACGAGCTCGCGGACCGCTACATCCGCGCCGACCGGGTGATCATCACCTGGGCCATGGGGCTCACCCAGCACAAGAAGGCCGTGTCCACGATCCGCGAGATCATCAATCTGCTGCTGCTGCGCGGTAACATCGGACGACCCGGCGCGGGCGCCTCACCGATCCGCGGCCACTCCAATGTGCAAGGCGACCGCACCATGGGCATCTGGGAGCAGATGCCGCCCGCATTCCTCGACGCCGTGCAACGAGAATTCGGCTTCGACCCGCCGCGGGAGAACGGGGTCGATGCGGTCGACGCGATCCGCGGCATGCTGGGCGGCCGGATCAAGGTGTGGTTCGCCCTGGGCGGCAACCTGGTCGGGGCGATCTCGGACACCGATGTGGCCACGGCAGCGCTGCAGGCGACCGAGATGACGGTGCAGGTCTCCACGAAACTGAACCGCTCGCACGCCGTGGTGGGAGCGGAGGCGCTGATCCTGCCGACCATGGGTCGCACCGAGATCGACCTGCAGGCATCGGGCGAGCAGTTCGTGTCCGTGGAGGACTCGGTCTGCGCGGTGCACGCCTCCGCCGGGCGGGTGCCGCCGGTGTCGAAGAACCTGCTCTCCGAAATATCGATCGTCACCAGGCTCGCGCGCGCCGTGCTCGGCGAGGCAGGTGGTGCCGCAGGCGGAATCGATTGGGCCGGCTTCGAGAACGACTATGACGTGATCCGCGAGCACATCGCCCGCGTCGTCCCGGGATTCGAGAACTTCAACGAAAGGATCCGCCGACCGGGCGGTTTCGTCCTGCCACACGGCCCCCGCGACTCCCGCACGTTCTCCACGCCGTCCGGCAAGGCCGAGTTCTCCATTGCCGAACTGGCGTACATCGAGTGCCCGCCCGGCCGGCTGATCCTGCAGACCATGCGCTCGCACGACCAGTTCAACACGACGATCTACAGCCTGAACGACCGCTACCGAGGCATCAAGAAGGGCCGCGAGGTGCTGTTCGTGAACCCTGCCGACCTGGCCGAGCTGGGCCTTTCCGACGGCGACCATGTCGACGTGCACAGCGAATACACCGACGGCCGCGACCGGGTGGTGCGCGGCTGGCGGATCGTGCAATACCCGACTGCCCGCGGCTGCGCGGCGGCGTACTTCCCCGAGGCGAACGAGCTGGTGCCCCTGGACCTCACCGCGGAGGGCAGCAATACGCCCGTCTCGAAATCGGTGATCGTGCGCCTCGAGCCCGCGACCTGAGCCACGGTCCTCTGCCCGCCCGAGGCGCGCCCAGGGCTCCCCAGGTGTTTTCCCCTGCCCATATCTGTGTTCGCGCACCTTTCACACGTTCGCGCATCTTTCACACGTTCGCGCATCTTTCACACGTTCGCGCACCCTGCAGAGTGCGCGAACCCGCGAATGGTGCGCGAAGGCGGGGTGAGGTGGGGTGGCGGGATGGGGCGAACCCGCGAAAGGTGCGCGAAGGCGGGGTGAGGTGGGGTGGCGGGATGGGGCGAACCCGCGAAAGGTGCGCGAGCACCCGGCTAGCCGCCGATATACGACATCTCGACGCGGTGCGGTCGATGCCGCAGTTCGTCGGTCAGTGACGAGCGCACCTCCGAGTAGCGGTCGTCGCGGGCCCGCCAGATCGAGGCCATCGCCGATTCCAGTTCGGCGTCGCTGCAGCCGCCCCGCATCAGCGCCCGCAGGTCGTGCCCATGGTCGGCGAACAGGCACGTGAAGAGCTGGCCTTCGGTGGAGATCCGCACCCGGGTGCAGGTGCCGCAGAACGGTGCCGTCACGGACGAGATCACGCCGATCTCGCCGCCGCCGTCCGCGTAGCGCCAACGGGATGCGACCTCGCCCACGTACTCGGAGGGCACCGGCTCCAGCGGCAGCACCTCGTTGATCCGTGCCACCACATCGGCCGACGGCACGACGTCGTCCATGCGCCAGCCGTTCGTGGAGCCCACGTCCATGAACTCGATGAACCGCACCACGAAACCGGTGCCGTGGAAGTGCTGCGCCAAGGGCACGATGTCCTGGTCATTGAGTCCGCGCTTCACCACGACGTTGACCTTGATGGGGCCGAGACCCACGGCCTGCGCCACGTCGATGGCGTGCAGCACCTTCGCGACCGGGAAGTTGACGTCGTTCATGGCCCGGAAGGTGGCGTCGTCCAGCGAGTCGAGCGAGACCGTGACCCGCTTGAGCCCTGCGTCGTAGAGCGACTGCGCCTTGACGGCGAGCGCGGAGCCGTTGGTGGTGAGCGCGATGTCCACCCCGGCGCCGTCCGGCGTGCGCAGCGAGGCGATGTCCGCGATCAACGCCTCGATGCCCTTGCGCAGCAGCGGCTCACCGCCGGTGAGCCGAACCTTGCGCACGCCGTGCGCCACTCCGATGCGCACCAGCCGGGTGATCTCCTCGAACGTGAGGATCTCGGCGCGATCCAGGAATGCGAAATCGCGGCCGAACACCTCTTTGGGCATGCAGTACACGCAGCGGAAGTTGCATCGGTCCGTGACGGAGATGCGCATGTCGCGCATGGCCCGGCCGCGTAGGTCTACCGGGGCGCCGTGCGGCGTCATGTCCCCTGCTGCCACAGCCATATCGCCAGACTAGGCGACGGCGTGGATCGGCACCGGTGGCGATCAGTGCTGCCGACCCCGAGCAGCGGCGAACTACGTCACATATGTTCGCAGATGCGGCGACAATATCGCTGGCGCTCCTCAGGCGCGGATTACGAGGTCTATCTGTTGCGGAGTGCGAGTGCGCGGGGCATCGTCATGTGAAGCAGGTCACGCGGCATGCCGCATCATGCCGAGCGACGACCACCCCGCACAGGCCAAGGGAGAGCTCATGGCGACGATATCCGTCACGGTCGACGGGATTACCTATTCCGACGATGTGGAGCCGAGGCTGCTGTTGGTGCAGTATCTGCGCGAGCGGCTCGGCAAGACCGGCACCCTGATCGGGTGCGACACCTCGAACTGCGGCGCCTGCACCGTGCTGCTGGACGGCGTGAGTGTGAAGTCCTGTTCGGTGCTGGCCGTCCAGGCCGACGGGCACGAGGTCACCACGATCGAGGGCCTGGCCGGGATGAACGGCCAGCTCCACCCGGTGCAGCAGGCGTTCCACGAGAAACACGCACTGCAGTGCGGGTACTGCACGCCGGGCATGATCATGCGATCCGTTTCGCTGCTCCACGAAAACCCGCACCCGTCCGAGGAAGAGATCCGCGAGGGGCTCAACGGCAACCTGTGCCGCTGCACCGGCTACCAGAACATCGTCGCCGCAGTGCAGTCCGCTGCCGACGCCATGGCAGGAGGCGCACGATGACGACCACGGAAGCGCCCGTCCGTGAGATCGGCCGGCCGCGCACTCGCAAGGAGGACCAGCACCTCATCACCGGGCATTCGCGGTTCGTCGACTCCATCGACATCCGCGGCATGGTGCACGTCGCCATGGTCCGATCGCCCATGGCCCACGCGAAGATCTCCTCGATCTCGGTGGATGCGGCTCGTTCGGCTCCGGGCGTCATCGGCGCGTGGGCCGGGGCGGATTTCAGCGAGCAGGGCGGCTTGGCCTGTGTCTGGCCGATCACTCCCGATATGAAGGCCCCGACACGGCTGCCGGTGGCGACCAGCGCCGTCAACTTCGTCGGCGAGATCGTCGCCGTCATCGCCGCTCGCACCAAACGGGAAGCCGTCGACGCCGCCGAACTGGTGGCCGTCGACTACGACCCGCTGCCGGTGGTCACCGACCTCGCCGCCGCCCGCGATGGCAGCGCTCCCGTCATCCATGAGGACCTCGGCACGAACGTGTCCGCCACCTGGGTATTCGACTCCGCCGATGCCGGGACCGGCGGCGACGCCCGCGCCGCCATCGAAGCCGCGCGCCAGGATCCGGACGCCGTGGTCGTCGAGCGGACCTTGCGCCAGCAGCGCCTGATCCCGGCCTTCATGGAGCCGCGATCGACGGTGGTGGACCCGAACGGGGAACACGACCAGATCACGATCTACTCGGCGACCCAGATCCCTCATATCCTGCGCACCGTCGTCACCCTCACGCAGGGCATCGCCGAGGACAAGATCCGGGTGATCGCCCCCGATGTGGGCGGCGGGTTCGGCGGGAAGCTCGAGGTCACCCCGGAGGAGATCGTCACGATCATGGTGGCCCGCAAGCTGGGCCGCGCCGCGAAATACACCGAGACCCGCTCGGAGTGCATGCTCGCCGCTCACCACGGCCGCGACCAGCTGCAGCACCTGACCATCGCCGCGAAGAAGGACGGCACGGTGCTGGCCCTAGACGTGGACCTGACCGCGAATATGGGCGCGTACCTGGCGCTCATCGGCTCGGGTATCCCGATCCTGGGCGCGTTCATGTACAACGGCATCTACAAGTTCCCGGCCTACCGATTCAGCTGCACCAATGTGTTCACCAACGAGGCGATCACCGACGCCTACCGCGGCGCCGGCCGTCCCGAGGCGACCTTCGGTGTGGAGCGCATGATCGACGAACTTGCCACCGAACTCGGCATGGACCCCGTGGAGCTGCGCCGCAAGAACTGGATCGCCCACGAGGAGTTCCCGTTCAACACCATTGCCGGGCTCACCTACGACACCGGGAATTACGAAGCAGCAACCGCCCGCGCATTGGAACTTTTCGGATATGACGATCTGCGCGCCGAGCAAGCTCGCCGCCGGGAGTCCGGCGACAAGGTGCAGATCGGGATCGGCACGTCGACATTCACCGAGATGTGCGGACTCGCCCCGTCCCGGGTGCTCGGCGCGCTGTCCTATGCCGCCGGCGGGTGGGAACATGCGGCGATCCGCATGCTGCCGACCGGTGTGGTCGAGGTCGTCACGGGGATCTCGCCGCACGGCCAGGGTCACGTGACCGGGTTCTCGCAGATCGTGGCGGACCGGCTGGGGGTCCCGTTCGAATCGGTGAAAGTGCTGCACGGCGACACCAATGTCTCCACCAAGGGGCTGGACACCTACGGGTCGCGGTCACTGTCGGTGGGCGGCATCGCTGTGGTCAAGGCGGCGGACAAGGTGATCGCGAAGGCCAGGCGCATCGCGGCCCACCTGCTCGAGGCGTCCGAGGACGATGTCGACTTCGACCACGGCACGTTCACCGTGCGCGGCACCGACTCGTCCACCACGATCGGCGAGGTCGCCTTCGCCTGCTTCAGCGGGCACAACCTGCCGGACGGGGTGGAGTCCCAGCTGGATTCGGATGCCACCTTCGACCCGGAGAACTTCTCCTTCCCGCACGGCACGCACCTGTGCGCGACCGAGGTGGACACCGAGACCGGCAAGGTCACCATCACCAGATACGTGGCGGTGGACGATATCGGCACCGTCATCAATCCGCTGCTGGTCGACGGACAGGTGCACGGCGGCATCGCCCAGGGCATCGCCCAGGCGCTCTACGAGGAGGCCATGTACTCCGAGGACGGGCAGCTCACCTCGGGCACCTTCGTCGACTACCTGGTGCCGAGCGCGGTGGACCTGCCGCACTACACGACGGACCGCACGGTCACCCCGGCGACCTCGAACCCGCTCGGCGTCAAGGGTGTCGGCGAGGCGGGCACGATCGCCTCGACGCCGGCCGTGGTGAACTCGGTGCTCGACGCGGTGCGCCAGTACGGCGTCCGGGATATCACCATGCCGCTCACCCCCGCTCGGGTCTGGGCGGCCATCCAATCAGCGGCCACTGGAGGTGCGGCATGATCCCCGCGACATTCGACTACGTCGCCCCGGCGACGCTCGGCGAGGCGCTTGCCGCGCTCAGCGAGGGCGGTGACGACGCCAAGGTTCTGGCCGGCGGTCAGTCGCTGATGCCGGTGCTGCGGCTCCGGATGGCGGCTCCGGCGCTGCTGGTCGATCTGGGCAAGGTCGCCGAGCTGCGCGGCGTGCGGCAGGAGGGCGATGCGATCGTGGTGGGCGCCATGACGACACACCACGACGTGATCGGCGACCCGCTGGTGCGCCAACACCTCGCGCTGCTGGCCAAGACCACCGAGCAGGTCGCCGACGCGCAGGTGCGGTATCGCGGCACGCTCGGCGGGGCGCTGGCGCACGCCGATCCTGCCGGCGACCTGGGCGCGGTGACGGTCGCGTTGGATGCGCAGATGCGCATCGCGGGCCCGAACGGCACCAGAAGCGTTGCGGCGAGCGACTTCTTCACCGACTACTTCACCACGGTGCTCGAGGAGAACGAGATCCTGACGGCCATCGCGTTCCCGTCCTACGCCGGCTGGGGTGCGCATTACGAGAAGTTCCATACCGTTTCGCAGGCGTGGTCGACAGTCGCGGTGGCCGCCGCCGTGCTGGTGGCCGGCGGCACCGTGACGGCGGCGCGGGTGGCGTTGACGAACATGGGCGCCACTCCGATCCGTGCCCGCTCGGTGGAGCAGGCGCTGGAGGGTGGGCCGGCCACGGATGACGCCGTTCGCGCCGCCGCCCAGGCGGCGACGGACGGCACCAGTCCGGTGGACGATGCCACGGCACCGGCCGAATACCGGTCGCACCTGGCGCAGGTGCTCACGTCCAGGGCGGTGCTGGCCGCGGCCGGTTGACCCCCGGCTGCCGGGTGGTCGGAGGCGGAATAGCTCTGCGCCGGCCCTCGACCACCCGGCAACCGCGGAACCGGTCCGACTGCACCGATCCGCCCGAAGGATCAGGAAGGGCCCCGAGCCTGCGGCTCGGGGCCCGATCCCATACCGCCGTGTACGTTCCTACCGCGACAGCGCGAGTGCCAGTCGGCCGAAGGCGCGCTGGCGGGCCACCGACGGTTCGCGGCGGTCGGCGAGGATGTCGATCAGGATGGGACGCAGGCCCTTGCGGGTCGCGGCCTCCACGACGGCGGTGGCGGTGTCCTCGTGGGCGGCGATGCCGTCGCGTTCCACGGCGAAGCTCCAGTCCGTCAAGGCGTCGGCGTCCAGCACGCGCGGGCCGTGCCCGGCTGGACGAGCGGTGACCGCGGGTGCGGTGGCGGTGATGGTCATGGCGGCCTCCTCGGCGGCTCGGTGCGGCGAGCGACGATGGGCGCTCCGCCGCCTGATGGTCCCAGCGTAAGGAGCGCTAATCAGTAGGTCCAATTATGACCCGTTCTACTAATGATAAGCTGAGTTAATGAAGCGTTCGGACCAGCGCAAACGCCTGAGCAGCACGAATGACGGTGTGGCGGCTCTCACGCCGGCAGTGCCGGATGCGCCGGTCAGCCCGGCTGCGGCCGGCCCGAGGGCAGCGTCATCCGCCGCCTCGCAGCCGCACCGGGGCATCCAGACGGCGGCGCGCGGACCGGCGCTCGAGCCGATCCGGGTGCGCGACCTGGACACGCGCCTGCTGCTCGCGTTCCGGGCCGTCGCCGTGGAGGGCACGTTCGGGCGGGCCGCCGCCCGGCTCGGCTACACCCAGTCCGCCGTCAGCCAGCAGATCGCCTCGTTGGAAGCAGTGATCGGCGAGCCGCTGTTCGAACGGCACGGCGGCCCGAAGCCGGTCACACTCACACCGCTGGGCGGAGTGCTGCTGGAGCGGGTACGCGAACTGCTGGGCGTCCTGGAGTCGATCACGACGGATGTCGCGAACTACCGCTCCGGGGACCTGGGCCGCATCGACGTCGGCACCATCCAGTCGATCTCGACGGCGCTGCTGCCCACCATCCTGCGGCGGCTGAAGGCGGAGCGGCCGGGCCTCGATATGCGCCTGCAGGAGCATTACGAGGAGACGGAGCTGGTGGAGGGCGTGGCCGGCGGCGATCTCGACGTCACGTTCCTGGTGAACGGCAACGCACCGACCATCAAGCGGGTCGACATCCTGACCGACCCGTTCGTCGTGGTCGCACGCGCCGAGGATGTCGGCCCCGGCCCTGTGACGATCGAGCGGCTTGCGACCGGCCCGCTCATCGGGCAGATCGCCAGCACGTTCCAGGACGAGCTGGATGCCATGCTGCAGACGGCCGGGTGCGAGACCGACTACGTCTTCCGCAGCGCGGACAACGGTGTCGTGGTCTCGATGGTGCGAGCCGGGCTCGGATTGGCGATCCTGCCGCGGTTGGCGCTGCAGGGGGAGCTCGCGGATCCCCGGCTGGCGATCCGCACCCTCGACCCGCCGATCCCGGCCAGGGTGATCCGGCTGGCGTGGCGACGTGATCGCCCGCTGTCGCCGGCCGCGACACGGTTCCGCGATCTGGCCATCGAGGTGGCCGCCGAACTCGGCCACCGCCACCCGGTTCTCGCGCCGTGATATGACGACACGTCAAGTTCGTCGCCGGAATGCCGATAGGGGCGGTGTTCGATCGATACGCTCGTGCATGACGCCGTCCTCGCCGCACGCGGCGCCGGACGCCGCCGGGGTGCTACAGCCCCTACATAACACACTGTAACCAATTGAACACGTAGTACCACCATTCCGGTGGCACATCGCCACGGATGGCACGGTGAAAGGCGTCGACCGTGGAACTTGCCCGCCCACCTCTCACCCGGTGGACCGCAGAGCTGGCCGATCGCGGCCAGGAGCGGCGATTCCGCGAATACAACCTGCTCTCGCAACGCCGCACCGCATTGGTCACCTTGACCGCGATTCTGCTGATCAACGCCGTCGCATTCGGGTTCTCCGTGCTCTCCGGGACCGACGGTGCGCCGAGCGCGCCGCGCCTGACCACGCAGATCGTCGGCACCGCCGTCGGCGTGATTCTGGTGATCGCGCTCGCCCGGGAGCGGCGTCACATCTGGCTGCGTCATCTGGTGGCGGCCGCGGTGGTGATGCTGACGGCCTTCATCGCGATCATGCTGGCGACCGGGCCACGGATGGGCTTCCGTGGCGCGATCATGGTGGTCGGCGGGGTCGCCGTCATCTACCTCACGCTGCCGCTGCGACTCACCGCCGTCACGGTCCTGTCGCTGGCCTACTCCGCGGTGACCGTTCCCATCTGGCTCACCGTCGCGCTCGTCGATGGCGCCGTCGACGTCGTCTACACGGTGATGAGCCTGGTACTGGCCCACGTGTTGTGCTTCACCGAGGCGCGGCGGGCTCAGCGGGAGCGGCGCGTGCTCTTCGCCCAGCGCGAGACGCTGCTGGCGCTGTCCTCCATCGATCCGCTCACCGGGCTGATGAACCGCCGCGCCGCAGATGCGGAGCTCAAGCAGGCCTTCGCGCGCTGGCGCCGGCATGGGCAGTCCCTGACGCTGCTGATGGTCGACATCGACCACTTCAAGACGCTCAACGACAGTCAGGGCCACGTCGCCGGCGATCATGCCCTGCGGCTGGTGGCGGACGTGATCCGGTCCGTGATGCCGATGGTCCCGGGCCAGGTCGCCGCCCGCTATGGCGGCGAGGAATTCGTCTGCCTGCTGCCCGGCCTGGATGCGGCGCAGGCCACGGTGATTGCGGGCCGGATCCTGGCCGGGGTGCGGCGCATCGCCATCCCGCTCACGGCCGGCTCGGCGGAACGGTCGATCCTCACCGTGAGCGCCGGGGTGGCCGCCGTCGGCCCGCGGATCTCCGGCCCCGAAGAGCTCGTGGACGCCGCCGATCGGCAGCTCTACCGCGCCAAGGGCGAAGGCCGCAACTGCGTACGCACCGAGCCCGCCGGACTCACCGCGTAGCGCCCGGCGACGGCCCGGCACGAACACGGCGTCATACCCGCCTTGACTCCGCATATGCGGAAGCTAAGATCTATTTATGACGCAATTCCGGATCAGTCAGGCGGCTTCCCTGCTCGGCGTCAGCGACGACACCGTTCGTCGCTGGGTCGATTCCGGCGCGCTGACCGCCACGACGGACGAATCCGGCCGCATGGTGCTCGACGGCGCGGCGCTGGCCGAGTTCGCCCGCGGGCACGCGGATGCCCCGCCCGATCCGTCCACCGTCGCCCGCAGCGCGCGCAACCGGCTGGTCGGTCTCGTCACCGCGATCACGCTGGACACGGTCATGGCGCAGGTCGAGATGCAATGCGGGCCGCACCGGATCGTGTCGCTGATGAGCGCCGAGGCGGTGCACGAGTTGCGGCTGGAGGTCGGCTCGCTCGCCGTCGCCGTCGTCAAGGCGACCCAAGTGATCGTCGAGACGCCGTAAGGGCAAGCAGCCGTCCGGGCGCCCCGAGGCGGCGCCGGACCGCGACAGCGCACACCCGATGTTCACGACCGATGACGCGGCGCAACCGGAGTGAACCGAGACAGAGGCATACGGACGTGATTCGAGATACCGCCCCCCGCCGGAAGGTGAGCGCTGTGGCCGGCCTGCTCGCCGTCGCCGCGCTCACCCTGGCCGGTTGTGGCGCCGGCACCGACGCGGCCGGCGCATCGTCAGCGGCCAGCGAATCCAGCAGCCAGACCGTTGGGGCGTCGAGCGAGGCGCCCAGTGGCACCGAGAGTTCCGGGGTGGCCGGACAGGCGAGCGGAGCAGCCGACGGATTGTCGGGCAGCCTGACGGTCTTCGCCGCCGCGTCGCTGAAGGCGACCTTCGACCGGCTGCGCACCACCTACGTGGAGCAGCATCCCGACGTGGATTTCCCGGAGATCAGCTATGACGGCTCATCCACGCTGGTGGAACAGATCCGTCAGGGCGCCCCGGCCGACGTGTTCGCGTCCGCCGACGAGAAGAACATGGACAAGATCAAGGACCTCGTCACCGACCGGGTGGACTTCGCGACCAACACGCTGCAGATCGCCGTGGCGCCCGGCAATCCCAAGGGGATCGCGTCGCTGGCCGACCTGGCGCGCGACGGTGTCGTGACCGTGATCTGCGCTGCCCAGGTGCCGTGCGGCGCTGCGTCGCACAAGGCACTGGACGCCGCCGGGGTCACGCTCGAGCCGGCCAGCGAGGAGGAGAACGTGAACGCGGTGCTCACCAAGGTCGCCAGCGGTGACGCCGACGCGGGCCTGGTGTACGCGACGGACGTGAACTCCTCCGGCGGCGAGGTCGAGGGCGTGGACTTCCCGCAGGCGGCCGAGGCCGTGAACACCTACCCGATCGCGGTGCTGTCCGATTCGAGGAACCAGGCCGCGGCCCGCGCGTTCGTCGAGCTCGTCACCGGTGACGCGGGACAGCAGGTGCTGGCGGCAGTGGGCTTCGGCAAGCCATGACGGCTCCCGTTCTGCGGGGAGGAGTCCCGGCGCCGCGCTCCCGGCCAGCGGCCTCGCGCCGTGCGCGCAGCGGCGTGGGCGGCCGGATGCCTCGCTGGCTGTACGGGCCGGCCGTCGTCGGCCTGGCATTCCTCACCCTGCCCGTTGTCGCGCTGATCGCGCGCGCCGATTGGGCGTCGGTTCCGACGGCCATCACCTCCCCTGCCGCAGTCGCCGCGCTCACACTGTCGGTGAAGTGTGGGCTCGCCGCCGTGGCGGTGTGCCTCGTGCTCGGCGTTCCGCTGGCGTTGCTGCTGGCCAGGCACGACACGATCGTCACCCGGGTGATCCGCGCCTTGGTGACTCTGCCGCTGGTGATGCCCCCGCTGGTCGGCGGCATTGCGCTGCTGTATCTGCTCGGACGTCGGGGCCTGGCGGGGCAGTATCTCGACCTGTGGTTCGGCATCACCATCCCGTTCTCCACCGCGGCCGTCGTGATCGCCGAATCGTTCGTCGCGATGCCGTTCCTGGTGATCGCGGTGGAGGGGGCGCTGCGCACCGCCGGAACCTCCTACGAGACCGTCGCCGCGACCCTGGGGGCGAGCCGGTGGACGGTGTTCCGCCGCGTCACGCTGCCGCTGGTGCTGCCGGGTCTGGCCTCCGGCACCGTGCTGTGCCTGGCGAGGGCGCTCGGCGAGTTCGGGGCCACCGCCCTGTTCGCCGGCAACTCCGCCGGTGTCACCCGCACCATGCCGCTGCTCATCTACACCAGCTTCAACGGGGGCGGCGCCGATCAGGACGCGGCGATCGCGCTGTCGCTGCTGCTGGTGGCCGTCGCCATCGTGTTCCTGCTGTTGATCCGCGGCTGGCGGCCGGAGACGAGGCAATGAGCGCCGCGCCGCCGCGCCACGGCCCACCGGGGACGGCGTCGGCGGGCGCCGGTCACCGGCCCGCCTCCGGGCTGCTCGGCGTCGATGTGCTGCTGCGCAGGCGGACGTTCACCCTGGACGTGGCGCTGACCGCCGAGCCCGGCGAGATCGTCGCCGTCCTCGGCCCGAACGGCGCCGGCAAGTCCACGCTGTTGGACATCGTGTCCGGGCTGCTGCGCCCGCACGAGGGCAGCGTCATACTGGGCGGCCGGACCTTGACCGGCGAGGGCATCCACGTTGCCCCGGCGCAGCGCCGGGTCGGCTTGATGGGTCAGGATCCGCTGCTGTTCCCGCACCTGACCGCTCTGGAGAACATCGCCTTCGGGCCGCGGGCGCAGGGCGAGTCCAGAGCCTCGGCGCGGCAGGACGCCGGCGATTGGCTGGCACGACTCGGGCTCGCCGGGTTCGCGGACCGCAGGCCCGCGTATCTGTCCGGCGGGCAGCGGCAGCGGGTGGCGCTGGCCCGCGCGCTGGCGGCCAAGCCGGAGCTGCTGCTGCTCGACGAGCCGCTCGGGGCGCTGGACGCGCAGACCGCGCCCGAGATCCGGCAGCTGCTGCGTACCCACCTCCGGGCGGGAGCGCTCACCACGCTGCTGGTGACCCACGATGTGCTGGACGCGGCGACCCTCGCCGACCGGGTGATCGTGCTCGACGGCGGCGTCGTCGTCGAGTCCGGGCCCACAGCTCGGGTTCTCGCGGCGCCCAGGTCGTCGTTCACGGCGGCGTTGGCCGGGTTGAACATGATGCCGGGTGTGACGACGTCCGCGGCGCAGCCGGGAGACGTCGTCTCGTTGGTCGGTGAACCGCACCAGGACGTCGCCGATGCCGCGCGCTACGTCGCCGTGAGCGGGGTCGCCGCGCAGTCGTTGCCGGCGGGCGCTGCGGGAATCGCGGTCTTCCCCCCGTCCGCCGTCGCGGTGTACCTGGAGCCGGCGGCGGGCAGCCCCCGCAACGCGTGGCCGGCGACGGTGGTCGCGCTGGAGACGGGGCCGTCCGCGATCCGGGTGCGGGCGCTGCGGTCGGGCGGTGCCGCGGCCGCCGTGTCGCAGTCGCCTGCCGCGCCCGATGGCATGACGATCGCCGCCGACCTGACGCCGGCGGCGGTCGCCGACCTGAGGCTCGTGCCCGGCAGCCACGTGTATCTGACCGTCAAGGCGAACGAGGTCCGCGTGCACGGCCGGTGACGCCGTTCCCCCGACCGGGACGGCGTCCGGCGTGATGGACTTCACGGCCCGGATAACCATTCGGTCACCGTCCGGCATCAGCCTGGCTCAGCCGATGAAGTCTCCGGGATGCCGGCCGTAATCTCGAGACGTGAGCTTCACCGTCGGCTTCGACCTCGATATGACGCTGATCGATCCCCGGCCGGGGATGATCGCGTTGTTCGACGCGCTCAAGGACGAGACCGGCTACCAGCTGGACGGGGCGGCGTTCGCCACCCGGCTGGGCCCGCCGCTCACCGACGAGTTCGCCCATTACGGGATCGTAGGAGCCGAAGCGGACGCGCTGGTCGCGCGGTACCGGGCGCGCTACGCGGAGATCGTGATCCCGCGGACGACCGCGCTGCCGGGCGCCTACGAGGCGCTGGCGGCGGTCGCAGCCCACGGTGGCGAGGTCGTGGTGGTGAGCGGCAAGCACACCCCCAATGTCCGGGCGCACCTCGACGCGCTGGGGCTCACGGTCGCGGCGGCGGTCGGCGAACTGTGGTCCACCGGCAAGGCGGCGGCGCTGCGCGAGCACGGCGCGGAGATGTACATCGGCGACCACGTGGGCGACATCGCCGGGGCGCGAGCGGCCGACGCACTGGCCGTGGGCGTCGCCACGGGGCCCATGACGGCCGCGGACCTGACCATCGCCGGCGCGGACGTGGTGCTCGCCGACCTGACCGGTTTCGCGCCCTGGCTGGACAGTTACCTGGCCGCGACCGTGCATTAGCGCCGGGCCGCCGCGCACCGCGCGCCCCGGGCGGTGCGCATGCGGTGCTGCGGGACAGTACGCTGGATCACTGAAAGGCCGCACGGCCTCGGCGGGTCGAGTCGACCCGCCGGTTCAGCAGCCAGACCGACAGCATGACACCGCCATCGCGTCACGCACCCGAACGAGGAGTCCTTCAGTGCCCAGCGGCAAGGTGAAATGGTTCGACGCCGAAAAGGGATTCGGGTTCATCGCGCCGCAGGGCGGCGGTGACGATGTCCACGTGCGCATCTCGGCGCTGCCCGCCGGCGTCACCACGCTGAAACCGGGCCAGAAGGTCGAGTTCGGGGTGGCGGACGGCCGCCGCGGGCCGCAGGCACTGCAGGTGCAGCTGGTGGACGCCCCGCAGAGCATCACGCCGCAGCACCGCCGCTCCGCCGACGAGCTGCACGGCCTGATCGAGGACCTCATCAAGCTGCTGGAGACCAAGGCCATGCCGGGGCTGCGGCACGGCCGCTACCCCGACCGGGCCACGTCCGGACGCATCGCCGATGTGATGCGCGCGGTCGCCGCGGAGTTCGACCAGTAGCCGCCGGTCGGCGGGCACGTCCCGTCGGCTGCGCGGGGAATGGTGTGCAGGTGACGCGCCGGCGGGCGGGGCGGGTCTTCCGGGTTCTGCTCGGGCGGTTCACGTCCGCAGCAGCACGGGCTCGCCCGTGGCCGCGGATCGTCGGGCGGCCAGCGTCAGGTCCAGTGCCGCGAGCGCGTCGGCGGGACTGACGCGCGGCTCGGGCCCGCCGCCGATCGCGGCCGCGAATTCGGCGAGCTGCGCGTCGTAGGGCAGATCCTCGCCCAGATCGATGGCGCGCCGGTCGCCTGCCGTCGCCAGTTCGAGCCCGCCGCCCAGATTCGTATGACGTAATTCCCCCGCGTCGCCGGTCACGGTGAGCACGGTGGTGAACGGCTCGGCGGGTGCCAGCCACCCGCCGGTGAGCCGGGAGACCGCCCCGCTGGCGTGCGTCAACGTGGCGGTTGCCCGTACGACGCGGTGCCCCGCCGCCGTCACGTCGGTGGCGGTATGCGCCGTGACCTCCATGACCTCGCCGAGAACCCAACGTGCGTAGTCGAAGTCGTGGATCATCTGGTCCATCAGCACGCCGCCCGACGCGGCATCGTCGTGGAACCACGCCGGCGCGGGAGCGCCCGAGGTGCGGCGCAGCTGCATCGAGCGGACCGCGCCGACCGCGCCGTCGCGCACCAGCTGCCGGGCGGTCGCGTACGCGGCGAAATAGCGGACCACGTGCGCCACGTGCAACTGCCGTCCGGCCGTATGCGCCGCCGCGATGACCCCGGCGGCGTCCTCGTGGGTCAGCGCCAGCGGCTTCTCGCAGATGACGTGCCGGTCGGCCGCCAGCGCCTGCTGCGCCAGGACGCGGTGCGTGCCGGTGGGAGTGCAGATATCCACCACTCCGCAGCGCTCGATCAGTGCGGTCAGCGACCCGACCGCGCTCGCCCCGTAGTCCCGCGCGAAGGACGCCGCCCGCCCGCTGGGCGAGAACACGACGGTGGGCACCCGCAGGCGCTGCCAGGCGGCCAGGTGCGTGCGCGCCATGGAGCCGGCGCCGACCACACCCGCGACCAGGCCCGCCGGAGGAGCCGGCGGCGCAGAGGGCGGGCCCGGCTGCGGCGTCATACCTATCCCTGCTGGGCGGAGGTCGCGGTGCCACCGACCGGATCGACGACCAACACCCACGTGCCCACGGCGGGGAACTCGACGCCGCCGCTCGCGGCCGGCGCCGCCGTGAGGCTCTGCACCTCGATGCGGGTGAGTTGGGCGCCGGACGGCGGGGTGAGGCGGTAGCTGTACTGCGTGCCGGGGGAGAAGACCGAGGTGCGATCTCCCTGGGACTGGCCCTGCGCATCGATGTAGGTGAACACCACCACCCACGGCGTGTCGCCGACCTTCTGCGGCACCTCGATGGTCAGTGGCGTCCCCGGTGAGATGGCGAGGTGCGGTGCCTTGTCGTCGTTCTCACCGCCCGCGCAGCTCAGTTCGGTGCCGCCGGAGGGACTGATGCAGGACAGCGCGGCGGGTAGCGTCACCGAGGCGGCGCCCGCGGTGACGGTCACGTCGGAGACGCTCGCGCCGCGGGAGCACGCCGCGAGCAGCCCCACCAGGGCGAGCAGGATCAGCACCGGCGCCACGCCTCGGGGCGCGCGGGATGCGACATGCGGCAGCGCAGGTTCGGGCGGTGCGGATGATGCGGGGGTCGGGTCGGACATCGGAGGGGCCGGGATCACCGCGGTCTGCCCGCCTTTCTGGTGCGCCGTGCGGCGCCCTGCTGGGATGATTCGGCGTTCGCCCGGGGGCGCGGTGGTCCGGCGCTGCCGGGCGGCGCGGTGCCGGCCGAGGCATCATGGTCGTCCGCGGTGCCGGGCTCCCTCCGCACCAGGTGCCACAGCGACTGCCAGGACGGCACCAGCGTGCGGCCCAGCCGGACGGCGATGCACTGGGCCAGGCCGCCGAGCAGCAGCAGCCCGACGATGCCGAAGCCGACCAGGTAGACGGCGTTGCCGCCGAGCGCCCAGATGCCGCCGATCAGCAGGCCGATCACGCCGCCGAACACCCAGCTGAGCTGGAGCACGGACTCGCTGCGGCCGAATGCCGACGCTCTGCTGGCTTCCGGCAGATGCGACTGGATCGTCGTGTCCAGGCACACCTTGGCCAGCGACGACGCCGTCGATCCGACGAGCGCCACGACTCCTGCGGTGATGAGGCCCGGCACGGCGAAGGCGAGCACGACCGCGGCGATCACCGACGCGACGCACCACAGGGCGATCGTCTCCGGCGACTTCTGCAGCGACACGCGAGCACCCAGCGCGTTACCCACGAATCCGCCGACGCCGGCCGCCGCGCCGATCGCGCCCAGCAGCAGCAGTTGCATCCAGCTCTGGTCGTCCGTGCCGGCGCCGAGCGAGACGCCGGGCGTCGGGGTGACCGGCGCGGTCTGGTAGCGGGTCTTGATGACGAACGCGATGAACAGGGCCAGAAAGCCCGTCTCGATGCGGATCGTGGAGTTGGCCCACAGCGTCTGCACGACCTCGCGGGGCAGACCCAGACGCTCGGGCCGCCCGCCGTGGCCCTGCCGGCCGCCCACCCGCTGCGCGCCGCCGCGTGGCCGTGGCATCGCCCCCGTGTGGTGGATCGGCACCTCGCCCTCGGTGGATTCCACCCAGGACGGGATGAGCAGGCACAGCCACGCGCCCGCGATGCCGCACAACGCCACGAACCACAGGGCGCCCGCGGAGGTGGTCAGCGCAGCGATACCGGCCGCGATGCCGCCGGCCACGCCGCCCGCGATCAGCCCGAACACCGTCATCCGGGAGTTCGTCTTGACCAGCGTGATCGCCTCGGGCAGCACCCGGGGCGTGAGCGCCGCCTTGAGCACGCCGAAGCCCTTGGACAGCACCAGCATGCCCAGCGCGCACGGGTAGATGATCCACGAGTCGAAGTTCAGCGCCATCACGACGGCCAGGATCGCCCGGCCGATCGACGACGCGGCCAGCGCGAATCGCCGGCCGTGCTGCAGTTTGTCCAGCGCCGGGCCGATCAAGGGGGCGATCACCGCGAACGGTGCCACCGTGAGCAGCAGGTACAGCAGCACCTTGCCGGTCGAATCGGCCTTGGCCGCCGCGAAGAACAGCGTGTTGGCCAGCGCCACGGCCAAGGCAGCGTCCACGGCGTAGTTGCCCATGACGGCGTAGGTGAGCTGGCTCAGGCCCGACCGACCGGCGCCGTCGGCGGATACCGCGCCGTGGAACTTCTCGATGCCGCGATGCGTGAGCTCACGGGATCGCAGTGCGGCCACCCGGGTCACGGTGAGCTTGCGCGGCTGGCGACGAAGTCCGGCCCGCGGGGCGGTGCCGGACGCCGGGGCTGCGTCATGGGCGGCAGAGGTGTCCGGAATACCGCCGTAGTCGCGCGGATCGGCGGGTGGGCCGTAGGGGTATGACGCCGCGTCCTGCCGTTCCGCTTCGCCATACTCTTCGCCGCCTGCCCGTCCGGGCGGCAGTTCCTCCGGCCCGGCCGATCGCGGCGGGATGTCCGGGCCGGCATACGGGGGCAGGCTCGAGGCGCCCCGTGAGCGGGAGCGGTCGGATCCGGGCACATTGGAGGCCATCGGCCGGATCGGCGGCCGGCGCAGCACCGTCGTCTCCTGGTAGTCGGCCTCGCCCGCGGCGCGCGGATCGGCGCGGTCCGGTTCGTCGTCCGCCGGCCGCCGCCGCGGCAGGGCGGTGGTGCGCTCCGTCTCCGCAGGGCTGCGGGGATCCGGCGGCTGGCGGGTCATGTAGTTCATCCTGCCGCACGGAGGCCGATCATGGGCGGGCGCCATCGGGGCGTGACCGAAATTCCGGGGCGGCGCGGTACGGCATGATAGAGAGGTGGTGAAGAGCAGAACGGTCCAGTCCGACAGTTCCGTGGACGGCGTGGGCGACGCGCAGCCCGCGGTCGACGACGTGATGCGCCAGGCCGCGCACCGGGAGGCCGTGGTCGAGGCCGGAGACGTGGCGGCTGTCGGTGAGCTGGTCGATGCGGCGCCGGACGGCGAGCACGTCGTCACCGTGCGGTTCGCCGCACAGCTCGAGGGCTACCGCGGTTGGCGCTGGTCCGTGACGCTGTCCGTGCTCGATCCCGCACGGCCCACGGTGAGCGAGGTCGTGCTGCTGCCCGGTCCGGAGGCGCTGCTGGCGCCGGCGTGGGTGCCGTGGGAGGAGCGGGTGCGCAGCGGCGATCTCGGCGTCGGCGACCTGATGCCGCCGCCGCCCGACGACGACCGGATCGTGCCGGCGTACGTGCAGTCCGACGATCCCGCCGTGGAGGAATTGGCCCGCGAGATCGGCCTGGGGCGGGTGCGCGTGCTCTCCCGCGAGGGCCGGGCGGAGGCCGCCGAACGGTGGTTTACGGGCGACTTCGGGCCGGAGTCCGAGATGGCCCGGCACGCACCCGGCGCGTGCGCCACGTGCGCGTTCTTCGTCCCGCTGGCCGGTGCGCTGGGCGCGCGCTTCGGAGTGTGCGCCAACGAGATTTCGCCTGCGGACGGGCGGGTGGTCGACGTGGCGTACGGCTGCGGCGCCCACTCGGAGGCGACGGTGCAGCGCCCCGCGGCCTCCGCGACCAGCGACAACGTGCTCGACGAGCTTCGCCTCGACGTCTTCGTGCGGGATGCGGGTGACGCTGCCGTCGAGGACGGTGCCGCGGTCGTCGATGTCGCCGTAGTCGACTCCGCCAGGGCCGATGAGTGGCAGCCCGGCGCCTGACCGTGCGCCGGTACGGCCTGACTCCATCGGCGGTGGGACGGCGTCGCTGCTGGTGACGCGGCGTGAGAGCGCCGACGGCGCGCGGCCGTCGGTGCACGCCTAGCTCCGCGCGTCGCCGAGACGTTCCTCCAGGGCGGCCAGGCTGGCGCCACGTGATCCGCGCCGCGCCGCCGCCCGCTGCCAGCCGTAGATCGCCAGTCCTACGAACCCGAGCAGCCAGCCGGCCAGCGCGGTCCAGAGCCAGAGCATGGCGTCATGGGCGCGCAATGTCGGGATCAGGAACAGCAGCGCCACCAGCGCCACGAACCACAGTGCCGTGCCCGGGATAATGACGTGCGCCAGGCCGGCTCCGCGGACGGGTGGTAGCCGCGGTAATCCGCGCGCATCGACGGGGACGTCTGACGGCGCGGATCGATCGGACTGGCTGGGCACGGCATCAGCGTACCCATGCCCGGCGGCCCCGGGATCCCGCTGCCGCGCGAGGATCGACGCCCGCCGGCGGCACAACCAGTGAGCTAGACTCACGAACCGTGACGGATGTGGCACGGCTGGCCAGTGAACTGCGTCTGGCCGTCCACCGGTTGACACGGACCCTGCGCGCACAGCGCCCAGCGGACGGACTGTCGCTCACGCAGATCTCCGCGCTGGCCACCATCTGCCGGGAGGGCCCGATGAGCGCGGGCGACGTGGCCGCCCGCGAAGGCGTGAAGCCGCCGTCGGCCACCCGGGTGCTGGCCCGGCTCGAGCAGATCGGCCTGATCACCCGCACCGCCGATCCACAGGACGGCCGGCAGGTGCTGCTCGCCGCCTCCGCCCGGGGGCAGGAACGTCTGGACGCGGACCTGCGGGCCCGCGATGCCTGGCTCACGCAGCGCATCGCATCGCTCAGCGGAGCCGAGCGCACGCGCCTGGAGGATGCCCTCGGCGTGCTGCAGCACCTGGCGGAACAATGAGTTTCCGCGCCGAACCGGGCAGCGATGCCGGTCCGGACGCGGGCGGTGGGCACGATGCGGAGCGGGCGGAGTACCTCGACCGCGGGCTGGAACTGACCACAGCGCCGGCCGCGGCCGCCGCGACCGCCAGCGCCGCCGCCGTCATGACGGCCCGCGCCGAATCAGAGGCCGTGCGCCATGAGGCCGAGGTACGGGACGAGGTTGCGCGCACGGGGCAGTTCCCCGCGGTGAAGCCCGAGACCGGGGGCGTGTTCCGGTCGCTGAAGGTGCGGAACTACCGGCTGTACTTCACCGGCAATGTGATCTCGCAGACCGGCACCTGGATGAACCGCGTCGCGCAGGACTGGCTGGTGCTGCAGCTCACCGACGACGACCCGGTGGCGTTGGGGATCGCGACCGCGCTGCAATTCGGCCCGGTGCTGGTGCTGAGCCTGGTGGCGGGCACCGTCGCCGACCGGTACGACAAGCGCACGTTGCTCATCTGGCTCCAGGCCATCCTCGGCGCGGTGGGCGTCGCGCTGGGGCTTGCCGCCAGCTTCCACGTGGCCACGATCTGGTACGTCTACGTCGCCTGCCTGCTGGTCGGCATCGCCGCCACGTTCGACGGCCCCACCCGGCAGTCGTTCGTGATGGAGCTGGTCGGCCGGGCCGAGGTGACCAACGCGGTCGCGTTGAACTCCATGGGGTTCAACGGGGCGCGCATCGTCGGGCCGGCCGTCGCCGGGGTGCTGATCGCGCTCACCGACTCCGGGCCCGTGATGGCGATCGCCGGGTTCGGTTACGTCGCGGTGATCGTCAGCCTGGTGCGGATGCGCGCGTCCGAGTTACACGTCGTCGAACGTCAGCCCCGGGCCAAGGGCCAGATCCGCGCGGGGCTGAAATACATCGCGGGCCGGCGGGACCTGAAGATCATCATGCTGCTGGTGCTCATGGTGTCCACGTTCGGCATGAATTTCCAGCTCACCCTGGCCATCATGGCCAAGATCGTGTTCGGCCGCGACGCGTCGTCATACGGGCTCCTCACCACGATGCTGGCCGTGGGCTCGCTGGGCGGCGCGCTGGTCTCTGCTCGGCGCAGCGACGCACCGCGGCTGCGGCTGCTGGTGGGCGCCGCCATCGCCTTCGGTCTGACCGAATCGGCGATGGGGCTCACGCACTCCTACGACCTGCTCGCCCTGCTGCTGATCCCCGGCGGTGTGTTCATGCTGGTGTTCTCCAACGCGGCGAACGCTGCGCTGCAGCTGGGTTCGTCGCCGGAGATGCGCAGCAGGGTGATGAGCATCTACGTCCTGGTGTTCCTGGGCGGTGCGCCGTTCGTCAGCCCGCTGCTGGGCTACGTGGCGCAGTGGTTCGGCGGGGGAGCGCCGCTGTGGATGGGCGGCGCGATCTCGGCCGCGTCGGCGGTGGTGCTCGGCATCTGGATCGGCAAGTCCGCGAAGATGCATGTCGAGATCCGGGTGCGGCCGGTGCCGCATGTGCATCTGGTCAGCCCGCTGGCGCCCGATGAGGAGAACGTGTCGGCCAGCGTGGCGCGCGGTGTGCAGGCGATCGCCGGATCGGCGCGCCGCACCGTGCAGCCCGCGGCCAGCCGGGTGGCCCGGGCAGGCCGAATGGTGGGCCGCAGCATTCCCAGGCCCGGCCGTGGCCCGCGCGGCGGCGGCCGGCGCTAGCCCGTTCCAGCCCGGACCCCTGCCCAGCGTCGCTGTGGGTGCCTGAGGTGGCGCTCTGGCGCCACGTCAGGCACCCACAGCGGAAAAGAATAGGAGAAGAGTGAGCATCCGGATCGACATCACGGATCCCGCCGACCCGCGGCTGGGCGACTTCCGGGACCTCAAACGCGCCGATCGCCGCCCGGACCGGCCGGGTGGCCGGGGACTGGTGATCGCCGAAGGCACTGTCGTGGTGCGCCGCTTGATCTCGTCGGGCTACCCGCTGCGCGCGCTGCTCGGTGTGGGCCGCAGGTATGACGAATTGCGCGGCGACCTCGCCGACTGTCCCGTGCCGTTCTATGTGGCCGACGCGGAGACGATGGCAGAGGTGGTGGGTTTCCACCTGAACCGAGGCGTGCTGGCCACGGCCGACCGGGTCGCCTTCCCGCCGGCCGGTGACCTGCTGGCGCGGGCCCGTCGCGTGGCGGTGCTGGAGGGCGTCGGCGACCACGAGAACATCGGCGCCATCTTCCGCAACGCCGCCGCACTCGGCATCGACGCCGTGCTGCTCGCCGGCGGCTGCGCGGACCCGCTCTACCGCCGCAGCGTGCGCGTCTCGATGGGCAACGTGCTTGCCGTGCCGTTCGCGGAGATCCCGCCGCTCGGGGAGGGCGGCGCGGACCTGTTGCACAGCAGCGGGTTTCGCATCGTCGCGCTCACGCCCAGGGCAGATGCCGTGCCGATCACGGAGGTAGCCGACGACATGGTGGGGCGGGGCGCCGCGAATCCGGCGGCGCGTTCTTCGGGCCGTCGCGGGAGCGTTCCGGACTCCGGCGACGACGAGGATTCCGGCAGGGCTCAGGGATCGGGCAGTGGGCACGCGCCGGGCAATGCCCCGAATTCGGCCGTCGCCGGCGGGCCCCGCATCGCCGTCGTGCTCGGATCGGAAGGCCCGGGCCTGAGCGAGGAGTCGCTGGCCGCGGCCGATGTGCTGGTTCGCATCCCGATGGCGGGTGGCGTGGATTCGCTGAACGTGGCCACCGCCGGAGCCATCGCCTTCGCCGCACTGTCCGGTTAGCCACGCCGCCGCGGGTGGCCGAAGCGATGCCGCCGCGCCACCCTGTGGCACGCGGACGAGGATGCGGGCCTAGACGAGGGAATCGCGCCAGGCCGCATGCACCCCGGCGAACGCTCCACCGGCGGCGATGAGCTCGCCCGGCGTCCCGTCCTCCACGATACGGCCGCCCGCCATCACCAGCACCCGGTCGGCGATCTCCACCGTGGACAGCCGGTGCGCGATGATCACCGCCGTGCGGCCGCGCAGCACCCGCCGCAGGGCGGCCTGCACGGCCCGCTCCGACGGGATGTCCAGCGACGCCGTCGCCTCGTCCAGGATCAGCACCGCCGGGTCGGCGAGGAACGCCCGCGCGAACGCCACCAGCTGCCGTTGCCCCGCCGACAGCCGTCCGCCACGCTTGTGCACGTCGGTGTCGAACCCGTTCGGCAGCTGTCGGATGAACTCGCCGGCTCCGACCGCGTCCGCGGCAGCCTCGATCTCGGCGCGGGTCGCCGACGGGCGCCCGAGCGCGATGTTGTCCGCCACCGGCCCGGAGAACAGGAACGACTCCTGGGTCACCATCACCACGCCGCGGCGCAGATCGTCACCGGCCAACTGCGCCACGTCCACCCCGTCGAGCGCCACCGTGCCCGCCGTGGCGTCATAGAAGCGCGCGATCAGCTTGGCCAGCGTCGATTTGCCGGCGCCGGTGGCGCCGACCAGGGCGACGGTCTGCCCGGCCGGGATGTCGAGATCGAACGGATGCAGCACGACGGCGCCCTGGTGGTATCCGAATTCGACACCGGTGAACATGACGCGTCCTGCGATCTCACCAATGGACTGCGGGTTCGCGGGTTCCGGCACGCTCGGCTGCTCCTCCAGCAGTCCTGAAATCTTCTCCAGCGCCGCAGACGCCGACTGGAACGTGTTGTAGAACATGGCCAGGTCTTCCAGCGGGTCGTACAAGCGCCGCACATACAGCAGGAACGCGGCCAGCACACCGACCTCGATTGCGCCGTCCATCACGCGCACGGCACCCAGCAGCATGACCACGATCAGCGACAGGTTGCCGATCAGCCGCAGTGTCGGCACATAGCGGGCCACCGCGATGAGGCCGTCGCCGTTGGCGCGGGCATAGTCCCGGTTGAGCTCCGCGAAGATGCGCGCGTTGCGGCCTTCGCGCCGGAACGAGACGACCGCCCGCAGCCCGTTCATCGTCTCGGTGAACTGCACGATCAGCGCGGCGATGACGCGGCGGGTGCGTCGGTAGATCACCCGGGACACCCGCTGGTACCAGCGGGTCAGCAGCGCGATCGGCAGCGCCGCGGCCAGCGCGATCAGGCCCAGCGGCACATCCATGACGAGCAGCACGACGCTGATGCCGGCCACCGACAGCAGCCCGGAGATCAGCCCGTCGATGCCCTCGGCGGCCAGGTCCTGCAACGAGTCCAGGTCGCTGGTCATGCGGGAGATCACCCGGCCGGACGTGTACTTCTCGTGGAACGACACCGACAGCCGCTGGGCATGGTCGAAGACCCGCCCGCGCACGTCGAGCAGCATGGCCTGCGCGAGGCGGGCGACCACGCGGACGAACGCGGCCTTCGCGGCGGCGTTCAGCAGACCGGCACCCAGGTAGCCGGCGATCGTGGCGGTGAGCGGGAAACCGTCGCCGGCGGCCAGGGCCGGTACCGCGGTGTCGATCCCGTAGGCGACGAGCAGCGGACCGGCCAGGAACGCCGCTTGTTCGACGACGACCAGAGCCACCATGGCCGCGACCAGGTAACGGTGCGGTCGGGCCAGTGAGATCAACAGCCGGCGGGACCTCTTGGCCAGACGTGCTCCGGCGTGGGCGCTGACGTCGTCGCTGTCCTCGGCGGCGACGCCTCGCCATTCCTCGTTCGCCAGCGGCGAGTGGGGCATGACGTCGCCCGCGGTATCGGTGGTATCGGTCATCGTCACACCTCCGCGTCCTGCTCGGTGTGGCCCGCGTCGCCATGGGCCGGTTCGTTGGACAACAGCGACCGGTACGCCGGCACCGAGGCCAGCAGTTCGCTGTGCGTGCCGATCGCGGTGATCCGGCCGTGTTCCATGAGCGCGACCCGGTCGGCCAGCATCACGGTCGAGGCGCGGTGCGCGATGACGAGCGCGGTGGTGCCCGCCAGAACGGAGGCCAGCGCCTGCTCCACGGCGGCCTCGGTGTGGATGTCCAGGGCCGAGAGTGGATCGTCCAGGATCAGCACCTCGGGCCGGCTGACGATCGCGCGCGCCAGGGCGAGACGCTGCCGCTGCCCGCCGGACAGCGACAGACCCTGTTCACCGATTCGGGTGTCCAGGCCGTGCGGCAGGCCGTAGACGAACTCGGCCTGCGCGACGCGCAGCGCCCGAGCCACCGCCGCCTCCCGTTCGGCGTCGTCCCGGCGAGGGCCGGCGCCACGGTTTGTTCCGTCGCCGACCGGGCCGGCGCTGGGGCGGGCCGCCAGGAATTCGTCATACTCCGAGCGCGGTGCCCCGCCGTTCCGTGCTCGTGCGGGAGTGCGGCCACGTCGGCGGCCGGGACCGGCGCCCCTCGCGTCGTCGCCCGGGTCGGCGCCCAGGCCGATGGCGACGTTCTCCCGGACCGATGCGGAGAACAGCGTCGGATCTTCGAAGGCCACCGCCACCCGTCGCCGTAATTCGGCGAGCGGCAGGTCGCGGATGTCCACGCCGCCGAGTTCGACGCGTCCGGCGGTGACGTCGTGCAGGCGGTTCACCAGGCTGGTGACGGTGGTCTTGCCGGAGCCGGTGCTGCCGACCAGGGCAACCGTTTCGCCCGGCGACAAGGTGAGGTCGAAGCCGCGCAACACCGGATGGTCGCGAGCATCCGGATAGGCGAAGTGCACGTCCCGGAAGGTGAGGTGGCCAGCGGCGCCGCGATCCGCTTCGACGCGGAGCGGCGGCGAGGTGATCGTCTCGGGGCTGTCCATCACCTCGAAGAACCGTTCAGTGGCTGCGGCGGTCTCGTTGGTGATCGCCAGCAGCCAGCCGATCGAGTCCACCGGCCAGCGCAGCGTCATGGCGACGCCGAAGAACGACACCAGCATGCCGGCCGTCATCTCGTCGGCGGCCACCTGTCGGATGCCCAGCAGCAGCGTGATGCCCAAGGCGATCTCCGGCAGAGCGATCGTCGCCGCCCACAACCAGGACAGCACCCGCGCCTTGACGAGTTCGGTGTCGCGCAGCTGTCGCGCTTGAGCCAGGAACTCGGTGGAGAAGTGACGGGACCGGCCGAAGGCCTTCAGGATCCGGATGCCGAGCACCGACTCCTCGACCATGGTGGCCAGGTCGCCCACCTGGTCCTGGGTGCGCCGGGACAACACGCGGTAGCGGAACTCGAAGATCACGGCCACGGCGACCAGCGGGATGGCCAGTGCCGAGACGACGAGGCCCAGCTGCCAGGACAGCGTCACCAGGATGCCCACACCGATCACGAACGTCATGATGTTGACGACCAGGAAGACGAACGCGAACGAGACGAAGCGCCGGATCGTGCTGAGGTCCGAGACAGCGCGGGACAGCAGCTGCCCGGCCGGCCACCTGTCGTGGAAGGCGACCGGCAGCCGCTGCAGCTTCTGGTAGAGGTCCTGACGCATGCGCGCCTCGACCACCATGGACGGGCGGGCGATGATCGCCCGCCGGAAGAAGAACAGCGAGGCCTCGCCGACGCCCAGGGCGAGCAGAACAGCGCCCCAGTAGACGAGACCAGCCGTGTCGCCGTGTTTGATGGGGCCGTCGATGATCGCGCCGATCACCAGCGGGAACGCCAGCCCGCAGCCGGTGGCGACGCCTGCCATCAGCATCGATGCCACCATTGGCGGGATAGCGGGCCGGGCGTAGCCGGTCAGGCGCCGCAGGGACGCGACGGTGGACAGTCGGGCGGGCGGGGCGTGGTTCACAGCGTCGTCATAGGTCGTGCTCATACGGGTGTCAGCCTACGGATTCGGTGGTGCGGGGGTCGGCGTGAGACCTGTCGCGCCGGCCGGGACGCTCTGTCGGCTGCCGACTCATCGGCAAGGTGCGCCGTCGAGGGCGCAAGGGCGTCGCGGTGGCGGACGGGTGTCCGGCCGTCGGTCAGGGGTGGTAAGGCGACGTGCATGACGCCGCAGCGGGGAATGGCCCGGTGCCGGTCGGCGCGGAGCCGCCCGACGGGGTGAGACGTCAGTGCTCGGCGGTACGAGTACCGAGCAGCACGTCCTCCCAGGACGGCATCTGCGGACGGTGACCGCGGCGCGGCGAGCGGCTCGTCGTCGCCGGCGCATCGGCGGCGGACTCCTGCCCGGCGCCGCTGGGCGGCGTCCGGCCCTCGTCCGCTCCGACGGTCGTGTCGGCGCGTGGCGCAGGCCCGTGGCCGGCTGCGGTGTCCTGCCTGTCGTCGCGGACGACCAACTGGTCGACGGGACGCAGCGTGGAGCGGCCGGGTTCGAGCAGGTCCGCTGCTTCGGCGCCCAGAGCGGTGACGCTGCCCCCGCCCGGTCGCGCCGTGAAAGCCCATTCGGCGCGGTTCTCGCTACGGCCCGCCTGCCAGGTCAGCGCGACGACCCAGCCGCGCTCGTCCTTGAAGGCGTCCCACTCGATACCGCTGCGCTGCCCGCGGTCGACCAATGTCGCCGTGACGATGTCCTCGAGCGTGTCGTTGCTGCCCTTCAGTGGGAATGCGGCGCGGGCCTTCTCCGTCACCGCGGCGCGTTCCTGCAGGACCGGGTAGGCAAATCCCTCGATGCGATCGACCGGGCAGCCGGCCGCGGCCGCGACCTGCTCCACAGTGGCCCCCGCGCGGATCCGGCTCTGGATCTCTCGCGGGCGCAGTCCCGGTGCCATGTCGACCTCCCCCTGTGACCGGTTCGGACCGGCGGCCCTGCTGCTGCCGACGGCCGCGCGCAGACGCTCGTCGATGGCCAGCGTATACCGAGTCGCGCCGGCTCCCGGGCGTGTGACATCTGCGGCGAGCGCTTCCACGCACAGCACGCGGTCGCCGCCGTCGCTCACACCGACAACACGCAGCGCGCGTTCGTCAGCAGGCGATTCGGCGCCCGCCGGTGGACGCGGATCCGGCAGCGCCGCTGGGGCATGTGCTTGCATCGCGCGCTCCTCCCGATCTGCGCCGTGACCGCTGCACGACCCGGCCGCATCGACCGAATCACACGCGTGTCATTCACCTAGGGTACTGGCTGTGCGCCGATCGGGGAACCCGGCGCGCCGCCTGGCCCCGGTCATCGCAACCGATTTGTGTTCTCGCAACCGGTACGACGGTTGCGAAAACACAAACCAGTTGCGAGCACGCGGGGAGGGCAGAGCCGCCGCAGAGGGTCGGGCGCGGCCGGGCGCGGTCCGCGCGGTCCGCGCCAGCCGTGCAGGTTGTCCACCTGACCGATTTCCATCCACCTCCCGTGGCGGCTGCTTCACGAGCACGGCGTCATGGTGGACCGTGCTCGCCATGATCGAGCTTCCCTACCAGCCGCACGGCCTGCCGGTGATCGCTCGCGCCGCGCTGCTGGAGCACGGCCTGAGTGACGTCGAGATACGTTCGGCGATTCTGCGAGGTGATCTGGAGCGTCCGGCGCGCGGCGTGGTGTGCGAACCCTGCAGTGACGGAAGTCGCCACATGCAGAGGTCGTATCGGTACGTCCACCGCGCCATGGCGCATGCACTCCGAGTGCCGAGCTGCGTGCTGAGTCATCTATCCGCCGCGGCCCTGCACGGCTTGCCCATCTCTGTCGGCGACCTGAGGACCGTGCACCTCACCTACCCCGAATCCAGCGGCGCGCGGCGCACCGCCGGCCTGTGGCGGCATGCGTCTGCACTGACGGATGACGAGATTGTGATCCGCCGTGGATTGCGAGTCACCGCCGCCGCTCGCACACTCGTGGACCTGGCGCAGACGGAATCGACGCGAGCAGCGGTTGCCGTGATCGATGCGGCTCTGCACGACGAGCTGGTGACCCCAGACGATCTTGCACGTGCGCTGCACCGGGCGAGGCGGCGGCATGGCATCGGCTCCGCGCGCCGCGCCTGTGCGTTGGCCGACGGGCGAAGCGAATCCGTCGGCGAGTCGCTGCTACGTGTCGGCATGGTGCAGTGCGGGCTTCCGACGCCGGATGTGCAGGTGGTGGTCCGGTCCGCTGCAGGCAGGTTCCTCGGCCGATGCGATCTCGGCTACCGGCGGCAGGCCGTGCTGATCGAGTTCGATGGCGAGGTGAAGTATCGGGGCGCGCTGCGCCCGGGTGAGTCCGCGACCGATGCAGTCATTCGCGAGAAGGTTCGGGAGGACCGGCTACGTGAGGCGGGGTTCGTCGTCATCCGTGTGACCTGGTCGGATCTGGGCGATCTCGGCTCCTTGGCTCGCCGGATCCGAAAGGGCATCGTGCTGGGTGGCCGTGCTGTCGCGGCCGGGGTGGTCACCGGGACGGGCACGCCCCTGACTCCGGTGACGGTGTCGTTCCCGGCGTGAGTACTTCCCGGGATTCGTCGCAGCATCAACGCCATGGACTCTCCGCGCTTTCGCAACTGGTTCGAGCATCCGCACCTGCTGCAGCAGATGCGAACGCGTGCGCCGGTTGCGAATGCGAGGGCGGGCGAAGGGGTGACCTGGGCCGGGGTCGCTACAGGCGCTCGACCACGTAATCGACACAGGCCGTCAGCGCCGCGACATCCGCCGGATCGACGGCCGGGAACATGCCGATGCGCAGTTGGTTGCGGCCCAGCTTGCGGTACGACTCGGTGTCCACGATGCCGTTGGCGCGCAGCACGGCCGCCACCTGGTCGGCGCTGACGGCGCCTGAGAAGTCGATCGTGCCCACCACGGGCGAGCGCAACTCGGCACGCGTGACGAACGGTGTCGCGAACGCCGACCGCTCCGCCCAGGAATAGAGGTGTGACGCCGATTCCGCGCTGCGCGCGCTCGTCCAGGCCAGGCCGCCGCCGTCCAGCATCCACTGGACCTGGTCGGCCACCAGGAACAGCGTGGCCACGGCCGGGGTGTTCAGCGTCTGGTCCTTGCGCGAATTGTCCAGCGCAGCGGCGATGGACAGGAATGACGGAATCCAGCGGCCCGAGGCCGCGATGCGTTCGATGCGGGCGATGGCGCGTGGCGAGGCGATGGCGAACCACAGCCCGCCGTCCGCGCCGAAGCCCTTCTGCGGCGAGAAGTAGTAGAGGTCGGTCTGTGCGATGTCCACGGGCAGGCCCCCGGCACCGCTGGTCGCATCCACCGCCACGAGCTGATCGTCGGTGGCACCGGCCGGGCGCAGCACCGGCACGGCGACGCCGGTCGAGGTCTCGTTGTGCGCCCAGGCGTAGACGTCCACGTCGCCGGAAGCCCGGGCGATCGGCGCGTCACCGGCCTCCGCCGCGATCACCTCGGGATCTGCCAGGAACGGCGCGGCCTTCGTGACGGCGGCGAACTTGGCGGTGAACTCCCCGAACGACAGGTGCTGCGCGCGGCGGTCCACCACGCCGAACGCGGCGGCGTCCCAGAAAGCCGTCGCCCCGCCGTCGCCGAGGATCACTTCGTACCCGTCGGGCAGGTCGAACAGGTCGGCGAGACCGGCGCGGATCCGGGCCACCAGGTTCTTCACCGGGGCCTTGCGATGGGACGTGCCCATCACCGCGGCGCCCGGCCCGACCAGTGCCGCCAGGGCCTCGGGGCGCACCTTCGACGGCCCGCAGCCGAACCGCCCGTCGGCCGGCTTCAGACTGTCCGGGATGGCGATAGCGGCGGCGGGAACGGGTGTGGGTGACGCGACGGTGGCGGCCATGGTGCGGACGGGCTCCCTAGTCGAGGCGGTGGGGCGCGCCGGATGCGGAGCGCGCCGGCGACGGACTTTCATTCTCCCACCGGGGTTTCCGCGGTCCGACGCGGCCGTCGTCGGGCGGCGGGCACCACTGGCGTTGCATCGTCGGCGCCGTTACTCGGTCGCGCTGTCGGCGTGGCGAGCTGCCCTTTGCGGACCGGCGATGCAGCGGTGCAGCGCCGTCGGTCGGCACGGCGGCTACGCCGCGGAAGCCGTCATGCCGGAGGCGGGATCGACGCCGCGGGAGATGTCGTCCGGCGCGGTGTCGCCGGGGTGGTGTCCGGTGACCTCACGCGCCGCCGCCGGACGGCCGGCGAGGTCGGAGCCGTGCCCGCTCGCGGAAGCCGAGCGTGCGTCGGCGCGGATGCGGGCGCCGGGGCCGGCGTCGGACCCGGAGCTGGAGGCGGCGCCGGAGCTGGAGGCGGAGCCGGGACTGGAGCCCCTGCCGGTGTGCCGATCTTCGCCGACGACCGAATCGTCCAACAGCCTGAGCACCGCTTCCGGCGCCGAGTTCGCCTGCGCCACCACGGATGCCGCAGCGAACGTGGTGATTTTCGCAGTTGCGAAGCGCTGCGCCGCGCCGGCCATGTCGGCGTCGGTGACGGCGGATCGGGACGCGGAGACGGCGGCGAGGCCCGCATGCAGGTCGGCCACGGTGTATGCGAGTTGGTTTGCGACGCCGCCGAGTCCGGACCGGGTAGCGGACACCGCCACGATGGATTCGCTCAGCGTGGCCAGGTCGGCGCTCCTGCCCTCGACCGAGTAGATGCCGCCCGACTTGTCCAGCCCGAGGATGTTCAACGCGGTCAGGTCGTTACCGCCGGCCGATGCGTCACCGCCCAGGTTCGACGCGTGCATATCGGCCTGCGATAGATCGAGTACGAGCTGGTTCCCGCCGTCCGGGCCCACCTGGAACGCCGCGTGGTAGCTGCCGTCGAGCAGAGTGTGCCCGCTTGCGGCGGTGAAGTCGGCGATCGCGTTCAGCAGTTCGGTGAGCGCGCCGATCTCGTGGGCGATCGCATCCAGCGACCCGGCGCCGCCCGCCCCGGCGCCCAGTACCAGCACGCGCATGCGTTGCAGCGTGTCGTGGACCGTCGCCAGCGCTCCGTCCGCGATGAGGGTGACCGCGGCGGCGTCATGCGCGTTGGCAAGGGCTTGCACCAAGCCGTTGATCCGGGTGGTCAGGTCCTGCGAGATCGAGAGTCCGGCGGCGTCGTCGGCGGCCCTGGTGATACGCAGGCCTGACGCGAGTGTGAGCGCGGCGTCGCCCAGTCGCTGCTGATTGCGGTCCAGGGCGCCCAGGGCCGTCAACGCGGTCATATTCGTCGCGATGCGAATGCTCATAGGCGCAACCTGCTGCGGGCTCTACTGCGCTGCGCGCAGCGCCTCCAGGGATTCGGCGCGGGTGTCGCCCAGCGTCGTGGTGGCGGCCAGTCGGCCGGCCAGGGTGGAGCGGGATGCGATGGCGGCGATGTAGGCCTGTCGCGCGGCCTCGCGACGGGACGGGCGCTTCGCGGCCTTCTCCGGCGCCGTCTTGTCCACCAGAGACGCGACCGCCGAGCCGCGCCGCTGCGCCGGAATCCCGGTCGCCGCACCATGCGATGCGTGCTGGCCGTTCAGCCCGTCGCGCAGCAGGGCCAGCGCCTCGGTGCGCAGCTGCGAGATCCGGGATTCGGTGACGCCCAGGTCGGCCGCGATGTCGGCCATCCGCTGATTGCCGTAGAAGTAGGCCTCGATGACGATCCGCAGCCGGTCCGGCAACTCGGCGATGGCGTCGTGCAGCAGGCCGATCTGCTCGCGGTGGATCAGCAAGCCCTCGGGTCCGGCGTCGCCGCTGGGGATCAGGTCGCCGCCGGCGGTCTCGGTGAGGCCTTCGACGCTCAGCGTGGCGGCACGGTGCACGTCGGCGTCCAGGGTGTCGAGCTCGCCCACCGCGACGCCCATGGCCTGAGCGATCTCCTCGCGGCGGGGCGTGCGGCCGAGCGCCGCTGTCAATTCGCTCTTGGCGGCGTCGACCTCGCGCGCCCTGCTGCGCACTCCGCGGGAGGCCCAATCCATCGAGCGGAGTTCGTCGGTCAGCGCCCCGCGGATTCGGATCGTGGCGAAGCGCGCGAACGGCACGCCGCGTGAATCGTCGAAACCTTGGGCGCTGGTGACCAGGGCCATCATGCCGGCGCTCGCGAGGTCGTCGCGGTTGACGTGGGCCGGAAGCCGCCCGGCGAGTTCCCGCACGAGATGGCCGACGAGCGGCAGATGGGTGCGGACGAGTTCTTCGACGCCCGTGGTGGCGGTCGGTGCGGGCAGCATCGTGGCGGCGGCGGACATGGCTTCCTCCGGAAGGAAATCTCTCGCGGGTGTTTGGCCGGACGAAGGCCCGGGTACTGCGGCAATGCGGGGTGTGCGCCGTCTACGGAAGGGGGAGAAGCCTTCCGGGCCCGGACACGGGCGAGGAAGATGACGACCTCCGTGCCCGCGCCGTGCTTTGTAGCACAGCGTGAAGTTTGAACTACGGTGCGTAGTCTCAGCAAGCTCGTCCCGAAGAATCACCCAATCGGTAATTCATGTCCGATTCGTCCGCTACCCAGGGTCAGAAAAGCCCCCCCTCACGTGCCGAAAGCGGCGAATTACACGGTTGTACGCTGCTCTCGGTGATGTGCAATCGAGTGATACACGTCATACGGCGTGTTGTGGAAAAATGGAACAACGCGGCGAGTTGCACGCGCCTGCGCCGGCCGGATAGTTAAGGTGCTCGGCCGCCGTACCGCCTTTGTCGCGAGTTGATCACCGCGAGTTGAGATGACAGGACGACAATTAGAGCATCCGGATGACCCGTGATTGACGATCACAACCACTCAAGACTCGCCGGGCCGGGCCGATCGGTAGAGGCATGACGCGACCAACGGCCATCACCCCCACCGTGACTCGTTTGCGCACCAAGGGAGAAATGAGAATGGACCAAGGTGCCCTCGCGTCGCTCGCCGCCATCCTGTGGCAGGAGAGACGACAGCTCGAGCGGCTGCTGTACGCCCTCACCACTCAGCGCCTGTTGCTCGGCGCCGGTCAGAGCCGGTGGCTCGGACATGCCGACACGGATATCGAGGTCGCGGCGTCCACACTGCGCGACTCCGAAGTGCTGCGCGCCATCGAGATGACGGTGATCTGCGAGAAGCTCGGCGTCGATGTCGATATCACTCTCGACGAGTTGGCCCACGCGGTCGGTGAACCGTGGACCACGACACTGTCGGATCACCGCATCGCGTTGCGCACGCTGGCCGCCGAGATCGACGCCGCCGTCACCGAGAACCGGCGCCTGCTCAAGGCGGGCGTCAAGGCCATCGGCGACACGCTCGCGTCGCTCACCACATTCTCGGCCACCTACGACTCGCACGGCGGCGCGGTCCGCCGCGGCGACGGCCCGACCTTCCTGGACGAACAGGCATGAGCAATATCTTCTCCGGCATCTACCGTGCCAACGACGCTCTGACCGCGGCCCGTTACGGCCTGGAGGTGACCGGCCAGAACATCGCCAACGCGAACACTCCCGGCTACACCCGGCAGGCCTCGCAGCAGGCGTCCGTGGAGACCGCGGTCGGCGTGCCCACGCTGCACTCCGGAACCATCGACGGCGGCGGCGTGCGGGCGGTCGGCGCCCAGCGGCTGTCCGACGTGGTGCTCAACTCGCGCATGCGCGATGAGCATGCGCGCTCCGCGCAGGTTGACACACAGGCCACCCGGATCGCCGATATCGAGAACATCTTCAAGGAGCCGTCGGACACGGGCCTGGCAGAGCAGCTGCACGACTTCTGGAACTCGTGGGGCGATGTCGCCGACGACCCGGGTGCGCAAGTGCCGCGCGAGATGCTGATCCAGTCGGGCAAAGCGACCGTGACGATGCTGCACTCGATGGACTCCGCACTCGACTCGGTGGCCACGGCGTCCAAGAACGCCCTGGACGCGACCGTCGAATCGGTGAACTCGAGCGCGTCGGAGCTGTCCGAGCTGAACCGCAAGATCGCCATCGGTGACGCCACGAACGCCAACGTGAACGCCCTGCTGGACCGCCGCGACGTGCTACTCGATCAGCTGTCGTCCGCGGTCGGAGCGAAAGCGACGCTGAACGCCAACGGCACTGCGTCGGTGACGGTCGGCGGTCAGGCGCTCGTGTCGACCGGCGCCGGCGGTACGCCGCCGTTCCAGGCCGGATCCCTCGCGGTCAGCTGGGACACGAGCGTCACGCCGGACTGGGATCCGTCGAAGAAGGTCACCCTCACCATCACCGACTCCGCCGGGACGGCGACGGTGCTGGTCGACTCGGCGACGAGCCTGGTGGGCGACAGTACCGTCAAGGCCGAAGCGCAGACCATCAACGACACGGTGCCGTACTACCGCAGCAAGCTCGACGCGGTGGCGCAGTCCCTGACCACGACTGTGAACGGCACGCAGTCCGGCGGATTCGACCTCGGTGGGCAGCCGGGTGCGGCCATGTTCGACGACGGAGCGGCGACGCCCGGATACGCCGTCACCGCGAAGAACATCTCGGTCGCTTCGGGTTTCCTGGGCAGCTCCGGGTGGAAGCTCGTCGCCGCCGCCGATACGCAGAGCCTGGATGCGTCCAGCAACCCCATCGGCAATGTGAACGGAGGGAACGCACTGGCCGCTGCGAATTCCAGCAGCGCCGCCGGCAGCCCGGACACCGCGTACTCCTCCTTGATCGGCGAGTTGGGCCGCGCATCCGCCTCGGCGCAGCAGCAGCAGACCACCCAAAGCGTCATCACTTCATCCGTGGACACGCTGCAGGCGTCCACGTCCGGCGTCAGCTTCGACGAAGAGGTGAGCAACATGCTCACGTATCAGATGGCGTTCCAGGCATCGTCCCGCGTGCTCACCACGCTGGACTCGATGCTGGACACCTTGATCAACAAGACCGGATTGGTGGGTAGGGCATGACGATTCGCGTGACGGTCGGCTCGGCCTCGGCCGGTGCGCTGGCCGGCCTGCAGACCGCCTCGGCCCGCTACGCCGCGCTGCAGCAGCAGATGTCCACCGGCAACCAGATCACCAAGCCCTCCGATGATCCGGCCGGCACGGTGCGAGCGCTGGAACTGCGCGGCGACCTGAAGCGCAATGCCCAATACGCCCGCTCGCAGGCGGATGCCACCGGCTGGCTGTCGGTCGCCGACACGGCCTACGGGCAGATCACCGATCTGGTGCAGAAGGTGCGCACGCTCACCGTGCAGGCCTCGAACACCGGCGCGTCCACGGGCGACTCCGCCAAGGCCATCGCCAGCGAGATCGCCTCCATCCGGGAGGCGATCGTGAAGCTCGCCAACACGAGTTACAACGGTCAGCCGGTGTTCGGTGGTACCACCATCTACGGCCAGACCGGCGGCCCGGGTGCGCCCTTCGAACTAGTGACGCCCGTTGCCGGCGATCCCGACTTCGATCCGGCCGACCCAACGGCGCAGCGAGTCCGTTACCTGGGAGATGCCGGCGTCGTCAACCGCACCATCGGAGACCAGAACAAGGTGCAGATCAACCAGACCGGCCAGACCGCTCTCGGCCGCCCGGACGACGCCGTGGCCGCTGGCCCGGGCAACAAGGATCTCTTCTCGCTGCTGGACGACCTGGTCGCGAATCTGCGCAGCGGTGGCAACCCCGCGAACAGCACGACGGGTGACTTTCACGAATTGGCGGACCCGCTCAAGGCGATCGACGCCAACCTCACCAAGCTCACCGCGGCCCGGGCGCAGTCCGGTGCCGCGCTGGCCCGCGTCGAAGCGGCCCAGACCGCGGCGGCCACCGACAAGATCTCCATCAAGTCGAACCTGTCCCAGATTCAGGACATCGACCTGGCCGAGGTGGCCATCCAGATGAATACCGCGCAGGTGGTCTACCAGGCAGCGCTGCAGACCACCGCGAACGTCCGCCAGCTATCGCTGCTCAACTACCTCCAGTGAGGCCGAGCGCCATGAACTCGGACACCAGCTACCACACGAAGGCCACGGACGGCGCTCCCACCCCCAGAACGAAAGGTGCCGCCGTGACCATCGCCGCCGATCCCGTCGTCATCCCGCGAGCCCGCCAGTCCGTGGAGGAAGGCGCCATGTCTGCCGAGAGCACAGTTGCCGAGAACGCCGCTACATCGGTGACGATGATCGAGCCCCTGGCGGGCTTCGAGACCGACACCGAGTACACGCTCAGCCGCATCGACGAAGCCGGCATGCTGCAATCGCTGCGCTCGGTGCGCGATACCGCTCTGCGCTTCGTGATCAGCCCGGCCGAGGTCTTCTTCGCGGCCTACCGCGACTCGCTCACGGACGTGATCACCGCGCCGGTGGCCGGCGCACTCGGCATCGCCCAGTCCGAGGCCGATCTGGAGATGTACGTCATGCTGACCATCGGCAGTTCGCTCAAGGACACCACCGCCAACCTGCGGGCGCCTCTGGTGGTGGACCGCGCGAGCGGGCGGGCCGTCCAGGTGATCCTCGAGGACGACACGCTCCCACTGAGCCAGCCGCTGCCGACCGAGTAGACCCCGCGGCGGCGTCATACTCGTCGCGGCGCACCGCGATCGGGCCGTTGTGATCTGATGGTGCCGATGACCGAACGGCTTCCCGCTCCCTACCCGGTGCCCGCCGGGCCGATCGACGCCGAGATCGTGATCACCAGAAGCAGGTTCCTGGCCGCCCTGCGCCCCGTGGCGACCCGCGCGGCGGCGCTGGCGGAGCTCGAGCGCATCCGGGCGGCGTATCCGGACGCCACTCATCACTGCTTCGCCTACCTGGTCGGCTCGCCGCAGTCCGGTCAGGCCGCGATGAGCGACGACGGCGAGCCGTCCGGCACCGCGGGCCGCCCCATCTTCTCGGTGATCGGCCACAAGGCCGTCGGCGACGTGCTGATCGTCGTCACCCGCTACTTCGGCGGGGTCAAGCTCGGTGCCGGCGGATTGGTCCGCGCGTACTCGGCAGCGGCCGAGGCTGCGGCGTCGCGGATGGTCGTCGTGGACAAGGTGCTCCTGGCGCGCATGACGCTGCAGCTGCCATTCGCCGACGAGCAGGCCGTCCGGCACTGGTGCTCGCTGCGGGGGGCCGCGGTCGAGGCGGTCGAGTACGGGCAGGCCGTGCGCATGACGCTGGCGGTTCCGGCCGCGGCCCTCGCCGATCTCCGCGAATTCTGCGCCGGTCGCGGCGTTCTGCTGCTGGACTGAATCCGCATGGTCGACGAAGCGACGTCGGCGTCCCGTCGCACGGCGTCCGCCCGGGCGGAGACGATCCCGATCCGATGCGGCGCCGAATTTCCGACTGGCCCGCGCATCGCGCCTGCCGCCCGACGCCGCGTTCGCTACAGTCTGTACCGTGCTGATCCTGACCCGCCGCGTCGGTGAGAACATCGTCGTCGGCGACGACATCGTCATCTCCGTCATGGAGGTGCGCGGAGACGCGGTCCGGATCGGCATTCAGGCGCCGCGCACGGTGACGGTGCATCGCGAAGAGGTGTATCGGGAGTTGCAGCAGGCCAACCGCGCCGCGGCGCAGTCCGGCGCGGCGGCCGACGACGCGTTGGCAGCGGTGGCGAGAAGCCTCGCCTCGCCGTCGCGGCATCGCGAGAGCGACGTCACAGGCGGCCGGGCCTCCGGGGTCGCGGACCCGAGTTGATATTTGCCGTAGCCATCGGGCATACTTAACCGGTTGCCCACTGGCGGGTTCGAGCTTGCGCATGCTGCATCGCATGCGCGGAGCCACCCGGCGGGTGGACAGCCATCACCAGCGCTATCGGGTGATGCTCCGCCTCCGGTCCGCCGGGGTGCGGTGCGACCGGATCGCAGACATCGGCTAGAGTATTCGGGGCCGTGATGCGAGCGGAGCGGGCGACACGCCCGACCGCGTGGACCGGTCACCACGACGGCACCGTTTCGCTCGCGCGGGACGGTGGCAGTGGATATGAGCTGAACAGGGCAGTAGGCGTCCCGCGATTGACCGCGGTGGCCTGCAACAGCGCGGCTACGACTCCGCAAGGGGCTCTTCGGGGCCGAGAACAGAGCTGTGCTCCGGCACAGACCAGGAAAGGGACGCACGTGGCGGGACAAAAGATCCGCATCCGGCTGAAGGCCTACGACCACGAGGCCATCGACGCCTCTGCGCGCAAGATCGTCGAGACGGTCACCCGTACCGGTGCCAAGGTCGTCGGCCCGGTGCCGCTGCCCACCGAGAAGAACGTCTACTGCGTCATCCGCTCGCCGCACAAGTACAAGGACTCGCGCGAGCACTTCGAGATGCGCACCCACAAGCGCTTGATCGACATCGTCGACCCGACGCCGCGGACCGTCGACGCGCTGATGCGTATCGATCTTCCGGCCAGCGTCGACGTCAACATCCAGTAGCCGTCCGCAGCCGGGCCACCGTGAAATTCGCCTCGGGTGGGCCGGCTCGTGCAGATCAGGCGCGCAGCTCCAGCACAGAAGATAGGTAAGCAAAGACATGTCACAACCGACGAAGGGAATCCTGGGCCACAAACTCGGGATGACCCAGGTTTTTGACGCGGACAACCGGGTCGTCCCGGTGACGGTGGTCGCGGCCGGCCCGGTCGTCGTGACCGCGCTCCGCACCGTGGAGACCGACGGCTACAACGCCGTACAGCTCGCATTCGGCGCGATCGACCCCCGCCGGGTCAACCAACCTGAGGCAGGTCACTTCGCCAAGGCGGGAGTGACGCCGCGTCGCCACGTCGTCGAGCTGCGCACCGACGCCGTCGCCGACTACACGGTGGGCCAGGAGCTGACCGCCGGCGAGGTGTTCGCCGCGGGCGCCGTGGTAGATGTGACCGGTACGTCCAAGGGCAAGGGCACTTCCGGTGTCATGAAGCGGCACGGTTTCAAGGGTCTGGGCGCGGGGCACGGCGTGCACCGCAAGCACCGCTCGCCCGGCTCCATCGGCGGCTGCTCGACCCCCGGTCGCGTGTTCAAGGGACTGCGCATGGCCGGCCGCTTCGGCAACACCACCGTCACGACGCAGAACCTGACCGTGCACGCGGTCGACGCCGACGCCGGCCTACTGCTGATCAAGGGCGCCGTCCCCGGTCCCAAGGGCGGTCTGCTCATGGTCCGCAATGCCGTCAAGAAGGCTGACTCCGTGGGAGGTGCTGCATGACCACCGTTTCCGTAACGTCACCGGCCGGCAAGGCCGAGGGCTCGCTGACGTTGCCCGCCGAGATCTTCGACGCTCAGGCCAACATCCCCGTGATGCACCAGGTCGTCGTGGCACAGCTTGCCGCGGCCCGGCAGGGCACGGCCTCGACCAAGACTCGCGCCGAAGTGTCCGGCGGCGGCAAGAAGCCGTACCGCCAGAAGGGCACCGGCCGCGCGCGACAGGGGTCGACCCGTGCGCCGCAGTTCGTGGGCGGCGGCATCTCGCACGGCCCGGTGCCGCGCGGCTACGCCCAGCGCACCCCCAAGAAGATGAAGGCGGCTGCGCTGCGCGGCGCCCTGTCCGATCGGGCGCGCGCCGGCAAGGTGCATGTGCTCTCCGCAGTGGTGGAGGGCACCGCACCGTCGACCAAGGCCGCCGCCACGACGCTGTCCGCGCTACAGACCGGACGCAACGTGCTGGTCGTCGTCACGCGCGAGGACAGCGCGGGCTGGAAGAGCCTGCGCAACCTGCCCGAGGTGCACCTGCTGGCCTGCGACCAGCTCAACACCTACGACGTCCTCGTCTCCGACGATGTGGTCTTCACCCGGGCCGCGCTGGACGAGTTCCTGAGCGCGGTCGGCGCCGAAGCGGCCGCCCCGGCGGAGGCACCGAAGAAAGCCGCGGCCAAGAAGGCCGCACCGAAGAAGACGGCGGCGAAGGCCGAGGCTGCGGAGGCCGAGGACAGCGTGGCATCCGATGAGAGCAACGAGGAGGAGGCGAAATGATCTCCGATCCCCGCGACATCATCATTGCGCCGGTCGTGTCCGAGAAGAGCTACGGACTGCTGGACGACGGTAAGTACACCTTCGAGGTGCACCCGGACGCGAACAAGACCCAGGTGAAGATCGCCATCGAGAAGATCTTCGAGGTCAAGGTCATCTCGGTGAACACGATCAACCGCAAGGGCAAGCGGAAGCGGACGCGCACCGGCTACGGCCAGCGCCGCTCGTTCAAGCGAGCCATCGTCACGCTGTCGGCGGACAGCAAGCCGATCGAAATCTTCGCAGGCTAACGGCCGCACGGGTCAATAGAGGGACGACTGAGACATGGGTATTCGCAAGTACAAGCCGACGACGCCGGGCCGTCGCGGGGCGTCGGTGAGCGATTTCGCCGAGCTGACCCGTTCGACCCCGGAGAAGTCGCTGATCAAGCCGCTGCACTCCAAGGGCGGCCGTAACGTGCACGGACGGATCACCGCCCGTCACCAGGGCGGCGGTCACAAGCGTGCGTTCCGCGTGGTCGACTTCCGCAGAGCCGACAAGGACGGCGTGCCGGCCACGGTCGCGCACATCGAGTACGACCCGAACCGCACCGCGCGCATTGCGCTGCTGCACTACGCCGACGGCGAGAAGCGCTACATCATCGCTCCGGAGAAACTGCGCCAGGGCGCCGTGGTGGAGACCGGCCCCAAGGCCGACATCAAGCCCGGCAACAACCTGCCGCTGCGCAACATCCCGGTGGGCACGGTGATCCACGCGATCGAACTGCGGCCGGGCGGCGGCGCCAAGATCGCGCGCTCCGCCGGCTCCAAGGTGCAGCTCGTCGCCAAGGACGGACCCTACGCACAGCTGCGCATGCCGTCCGGCGAGATCCGCAATGTGGATGCCCGGTGCCGTGCCTCGATCGGTGAGGTGGGCAACGCGGAGCAGGCGAACATCAACTGGGGCAAGGCCGGCCGCATGCGCTGGAAGGGCAAGCGCCCGCAGTCCCGAGGCGTCGTGATGAACCCGGTGGACCACCCGCACGGTGGCGGCGAGGGCCGCACCTCCGGTGGCCGTCACCCGGTCAATCCGGCCGGCAAGCCGGAGGGCCGTACCCGCCGCCCGAACAAGTCGAGCGACAAGCTCATCGTCCGTCGTCGTCGCAAGTCCGGAAAGAAGCGCTAAGCCATGCCTCGTAGCCTGAAAAAGGGACCGTTCGTCGACGACCACCTGCTCAAGAAGGTGGACGCGGCCAACGAGAAGAACTCCAAGAGCGTGATCAAGACCTGGTCGCGCCGGTCGATGATCGTGCCCGACATGCTCGGCCACACCATCGCCGTGCACGACGGCCGTAAGCACGTCCCGGTGTTCATCACCGAGTCGATGGTCGGCCACAAGCTGGGCGAGTTCGCCTTGACCCGCACCTTCAAGGGGCACGTCAAGGAAGACCGCCGCAGCCGCCGAGGGTAACGGGACTGCCCGGGCGACCAGCCGACTGTTTGACCGACACCACGAGCGACACAAAGAGGATTTTTGATGAATGCCAACGCCGCGGACATCCGTGATGAGGATGCCGCCGAGCTGCCCCGGGTCCGGGCGCAGGCTCGCTACGTGCGGATGACGCCGATGAAGGCCCGCCGCATCGTGAACCTGCTGCGCGGCCGCACGGCTGCCGACGCGATCTCGGTGTGCCGGTTCTCGCCACAGGCCGCCGCCGAGGTGGTCGGAAAGGTGATCGCCTCGGCGATCGCCAACGCCGAGAACAACAACGGGTTGAACCCGGACACGCTGCGCGTTGCCGCCGCGTGGGTCGACGAGGGCCCGACGCTCAAGCGCATCCAGCCGCGGGCCCAGGGCCGCGCGTTCCGGATCAACAAGCGCACCTGCCACATCACGATCGAGCTGGTCTCGATCCCGAAGGCGGATGCCGACACCCAGCGCCGGTCGCGTGGCGCGGCTTCCAAGGAAAGGACCCGGTAGTGGGCCAGAAGATCAACCCGCACGGCTTTCGGCTCGGGATTTCCACCGACTGGAGCTCACGCTGGTACGCAGACAAGGCCTACGCCGACTATGTCGCCGAGGACGTGAAGATCCGCAAACTGTTGGACACCGGCATGGAGCGCGCCGGAATCTCCAAGGTGGAGATCGAACGAACCCGCGACCGCGTCCGCGTCGACATCCACACCGCCCGGCCGGGCATTGTGATCGGCCGTCGCGGCGCGGAGGCCGACCGTATCCGCGGCGAGCTGGAGAAGCTCACCGGGAAGCAGGTACAGCTGAACATCCTCGAGGTGCGCAACCCCGAGTCGGATGCGCAGCTGGTGGCGCAGGGCGTCGCCGAGCAGCTGTCGAACCGTGTCGCGTTCCGTCGAGCCATGACGAAATCGATGCAGTCGGCGCTGCGCTCCGGTGCTATCAAGGGCATCAAGATCCAGTGCTCGGGGCGGCTGGGCGGTGCCGAGATGAGCCGCTCCGAGTTCCGTCACGAGGGGCGTGTGCCGCTGCACACGCTGCGCGCCGACATCGACTACGGGTTCTTCGAGGCGAAGACCACCTTCGGCCGCATCGGCGTGAAGGTCTGGATCTACAAGGGCGACAAGACCGGTTCCCTGGCCGAGCAGCGCGCCGCGGAGGCCGCAGCCGCACAGCGCGGAGCGGCCGCTCGTGAGCGCTCGGATCGCCCGGATCGCGGTGGGCCGCGGCGGCGCAGCGAGCGTCCTGCGTCGTCGGCCCCCGCATCGTCAACCACTGACGCCGGTGCCGACGTGTCGGCGTCCGGCACCGAGACCCCGACGGAGGGCTGACCCATGCTGATCCCACGGAGGGTCAAGTTCCGCAAGCAGCACCGGCCTACCCGCAGCGGCATGGCCAAGGGAGGCACCCAGGTCACCTTCGGCGACTACGGCATCCAGGCCCTGGAGCCGGCGTACGTCACCAACCGGCAGATCGAGTCGGCCCGTATCGCCATCAACCGGCACATCCGGCGTGGCGGCAAGGTGTGGATCAACATCTACCCGGACCGCCCGCTCACCAAGAAGCCCGCCGAGGTCCGGATGGGCTCCGGCAAGGGTTCCCCGGAGTGGTGGGTCGCCAACGTCAAGCCCGGACGCGTGCTGTTCGAGATGTCGTACCCGTCCGAAGAGACGGCCCGGGAGGCGCTTCGCCGCGCCATGCACAAGCTGCCGATGCGCTGCCGCATCGTCACCAGAGAGGGTGGTGAATGACCATGGCCGCCACCACAGCTGCGTCCCTGCGTGAGCTGGGCGCCGAGGAACTGGTGCTGCGACTGCGCGAGTCGAAGGAAGAGCTGTTCAACCTGCGCTTCCAGATGGCGACCGGGCAGATGGACAACAACCGCCGGTTGCGCGAAGTCCGTCACGACATTGCACGGATCTACACCGTGATGCGCGAGCGCGAGCTCGGGCTGTCGGTCGGTCCGGACGCCGTCGCTTCGACAACCGGGTCTGCAAAGGGAGTGGAACAGTGAGCGAGCAGAACGGCACCGTCGAGCCGGCGGCCGGCGAGGTCCGCGGGTTCCGCAAGACCCGCGAGGGCATCGTCGTTTCCGACAAGATGCAGAAGACGATCGTGGTCGCCATCGAGGACCGGGTCAAGCACCCGCGGTACTCCAAGGTCATCCGTCGTACCCAGAAGGTCAAGGCGCACGACGAGTCCGGGCTGGCCGGCGTGGGCGACCGGGTGCTGCTGGCCGAGACCAGGCCGCTGTCGGCGACCAAGCGCTGGCGCCTGGCCGAGGTCTTGGAGAAGGCCAAGTAAGAGCGCGTGCATACTGATCGGCCCCGATCCGGCTCTACCGGACCGGGGCCGATTTGTGTCGCGGCGACATTCTCCGGTACAGTGAGCAGTCGGCGTGGGTGCGTGAGCACCGCCGCCGCTCTGGCTTGGTGGGGTCGGAAATCCCGCCAGGACATCGCACCGGTATCGACCTGACGCGTGGTCTGGGCCCTCGGGCCTTCGACAAGGGTGAAAAGGCGGGCGGTGCTGCTCTGACGCAGCGCCTGTTACCCGTACTTCCTCTTGTCTTTTCGTGTGTCCACGGTTCCGGCGTCGCGAAACCAGTAAACAGTCAAGGGCGCAACCCGCCCGTGAAGACCGAAAAGGATCACGTGCCGTGATTCAGCAAGAGACCCGGCTGCGGGTCGCCGACAACACCGGTGCCAAGGAGATTCTGTGCATCCGTGTGCTCGGCGGTTCCAAGCGCCGGTACGCAGGCATCGGCGACGTCATCGTCGCCACCGTCAAGGACGCGATTCCGCGTGCCGGTGTCAAGAAGGGCGATGTCGTCAAGGCGGTCGTCGTGCGCACCGTCACCTCGAAGCGCCGCCCCGACGGCTCCTACATCCGCTTCGACGAGAATGCGGCCGTCATCATCAAGAACGACGGCGATCCTCGCGGTACCCGCATCTTCGGGCCGGTCGGCCGCGAACTGCGGGACAAGAAGTACATGAAGATCATTTCCCTCGCGCCGGAGGTGCTCTGACTCATGAAGGTCAAGAAGGGCGACACCGTGCTCGTCATCGCGGGTAAGGACAAGGGTGCCAAGGGCAAGGTCATCCAGGCCTACCCGGAGAGCGACCGGCTGCTCGTCGAGGGCGTCAACCGCATCAAGAAGCACACCCGCGTCTCCACCAACCAGCGCGGCTCGCAGACCGGGGGGATCATCACCCAGGAAGCGACCATCCACGTCTCCAACGTCATGGTCGTCGATGCCGACGGCAAGGCGACCCGTGTGGGCAGCCGCGCCGGCGACGACGGCAAGCGCGTGCGTACCTCGCGGCGTAGCGGGAAGGACCTCTAAATGACGACCGCAGAGAAGGTGACCCCGCGCCTGCGCGCCCGGTACACCGACGAGATCCGTGCCGAGCTGCAGAAGCAGTTCCAGTACGCGAACGTGATGCAGATTCCGTCCCTCACCAAGGTCGTCGTCAACATGGGCGTCGGCGAGGCCGCCCGGGACGCCAAGCTCATGGACGGCGCGATCCACGATCTGACGGCCATCACCGGCCAGAAGCCGCTGGTCCGCAAGGCCCGCAAGTCGATCGCCCAGTTCAAGCTGCGCGAGGGTCAGCCGATCGGCGCCAAGGTGACGCTCCGCGGCGACCGCATGTGGGAGTTCCTGGACCGGCTGATCACCATCGCGCTGCCGCGTATCCGTGACTTCCGAGGCCTGTCGGACCAGCAGTTCGACGGTCATGGGAACTACACGTTCGGCCTGAACGAGCAGTCGATGTTCCACGAGATCGACATCGACAAGATCGACCGCCCGCGCGGCATGGACATCACGCTGGTCACCACGGCCACCACCGACGACGAGGGCCGTGTGCTGTGCCGGCTGCTCGGCTTCCCGTTCAAGGAGAACTAGCACATGGCGAAGACGGCGCTGATCAACAAGGCCAATCGCAAGCCCAAGTTCGCGGTGCGGGCCTACACCCGCTGCAACCGGTGCGGGCGGCCCCACTCGGTGTACCGCAAGTTCGGCCTGTGCCGCGTGTGCCTGCGCGAGATGGCGCACGCCGGCCAGTTGCCGGGCGTGACCAAGTCTTCTTGGTGACGCAGCCCCCGGTCACGCAGCAGTACCTCAGCGAGCCCCCTGGGTATGACGCCGCCCGCGCGCCAGCGCGCGAGATGCGTCATACCCGATCACGACACCTGAAAACCATCACCACAGGCCCTGCCGCCACTGATGCGACAGCGGGGAACCAGGTGAGAAAGGCATAGCGGCCATGACGATGACCGATCCGATCGCGGACATGCTCACGCGCATCCGCAACGCGAACTCGGCATACCACGACCAGGTGGTGATGCCCTTCTCCAAGCTGAAGGGCACCATCGCCGACATCCTCGTCAAGGAGGGCTACATCGCCTCCTGGACGACTGAAGAGGCGACTGTCGGCAAGTCCCTGGTGGTCACCCTCAAGTACGGCCCGCAGCGCGAGCGCTCGATCTCCGGCATTCGCCGGGTATCGAAGCCGGGCCTGCGCGTGTACGCCCGCTCCACCGAGCTGCCCAAGGTGCTCGGCGGGTTGGGCGTGGCCATCATCTCGACCTCGCACGGTCTGCTGACCGATCGCCAGGCCGCAAAGAGCAAGGTGGGCGGGGAAGTCCTCGCCTACGTCTGGTAAGGCGGATCTGACATGTCTCGAATTGGAAGACTGCCGATTCCGGTGCCGTCCGGTGTCGATGTCTCGATCGACGGCGCACTGGTCACCGTCAAGGGCCCGAAGGGCTCGTTGACGCACACGGTGGCGTCGCCGATCACGGTGTCCAAGGGCTCGGGGGACACGGACGGCGCACTCGTCGTCAGCCGCCCGGACGACGAACGCGACTCGCGTTCGCTGCACGGCCTGACCCGCACGCTGGTCAACAACATGGTGATCGGCGTGACGCAGGGCTACTCGAAGGGCCTGGAGATCGTCGGCGTCGGCTACCGCGTCACGGCCAAGGGCCATGACCTCGAGTTCGCGCTCGGGTTCTCGCACCCGGTCGTCGTCGAGCCGCCGGACGGCATCACGTTCGTGGTCGATTCGCCGACGGCGTTGCGCGTCGAGGGCATCGACAAGCAGCTCGTGGGGGAGACTGCCGCGAACATTCGCAAGCTGCGCAAGCCCGAGCCCTACAAGGGCAAGGGCGTGCGCTACGCCGGGGAGAACGTCCGGCGCAAGGTCGGAAAGACGGGTAAGTGATCATGGCGCTGTCTGTTTCTCACGCTCGGGCGGTGGCCCGCACGCGACGTCATTTCCGCCTGCGCAAGAAGGTCGTCGGCTCCGCGGCGCGTCCGCGTCTGGTCGTCACCCGATCGGCTCGTCACATCGGCGCGCAGATCGTGGACGATGCGCTCGGCCACACGCTCGCATCCGCATCGACCCTGGAGGCCGACCTGCGGGCCGCCTCCGGCGACAAGACCGCCAAGGCGCGCAGCGTCGGCGAGAAGCTCGCCGAGCGCGCGAAGGCCGCCGGCGTCACCTCGGTCGTGTTCGACCGGGGCGGCGACCAGTACCACGGCCGGATCGCCGCTCTGGCGGACGGCGCTCGCAGCGGCGGACTGGAGTTCTAGAGCTATGACAACTAATCCTGCTGTGCTGAGCATGATCGAGAGGGACATCTGATGCCCGGACCCGCACGCCGCGATTCGGATCGGCGTGACCGCGGACGCGGTCGCCGCGAGCCGGTCGAGAAGAACCCGTTCATCGAACGCATCGTGGTGACCAATCGTGTCGCCAAGGTCGTTCAGGGTGGACGCCGCTTCAGCTTCACCGCCCTCGTCGTCGTCGGGGACGGCGACGGTCGGGTCGGTGTCGGCTATGGCAAGGCCAAGGAGATCCCGGCTGCCATCGCCAAGGGCGTCGAAGAGGCCAAGAAGAACATGTTCAGCGTGCCGCGCGTCGCCGGCACCATCCCGCACCCGATCCAGGGCGAGAAGGCTGCCGGCGTGGTGCTGCTGCGTCCGGCCGCGCCCGGTACCGGCGTCATCGCCGGCGGGCCGGTGCGTGCCGTGCTGGAGTGCGCCGGTATCACCGACGTGCTCACCAAGTCGCTCGGCTCGAAGAACGCGATCAATATCGTGCAGGCCACCATCGCGGCGCTCAAGGGTCTTCAGCGGCCCGAGGCGATCGCGGCGCGCCGCGGCCTGCCGCTCGAAGAGGTGGCGCCGGCCGTGCTGCTGCGCGCCCGTGCCAGTGAGGCGGTCTGACGACATGGCACAACTGAAGATCACCCAGATCAAGTCGATCATCGGCCAGAAGCCGAAGCCGCGTGAGTCGGTGCGATCGCTGGGGCTGAAGCGGATCCATCACAGTGTCCTCGTCGAGGACACCCCACAGGCTCGTGGGTACCTGCGCTCGGCGCGGCATCTGTTGGATGTCGAAGTTGTCGACGAGGGTGCTCCCGCGGCCGGCGCGAAGAGGGCAAGCAAATGACGATCAAGGTTCACCACCTGCGCCCCGCCCCGGGGGCCAAGACCGCGAAGACCCGTGTCGGTCGCGGCGAGGGCTCCAAGGGCAAGACGGCAGGGCGTGGCACCAAGGGCACCGGAGCTCGCAAGAACGTGCCGGCGTCCTTCGAGGGCGGCCAGCTGCCGCTGCACATGCGGCTGCCGAAGCTCAAGGGCTTCCGCAACGCGTTCAAGACCACCTACCAGGTGGTGAACGTCGGCCAGCTGGCCACCACGTTCGCTGACGGTGGGGCGGTCGACGTGGACGCGATCGTGGCGGCCGGGCTGGTCCGCGATGGGTTCAAGGTCAAGGTACTCGGCGACGGCGAGATTGCCGGCGTCGCTCTGCAGGTGACGGCGCACGCATTCTCCGGCTCGGCGCGCGAGAAGATCGCCGCCGCCGGAGGGTCCGCGACCACCCTGTAATCTGCCTCGTAGCGGCGCGGTCGGCGGCGGGCGGCCACTTCCTGGTCACCGCCGCCGGGCCGTCCGCGATCTCACCATTCCCCGCCCGCCAGTGGGGCGCTTCGGGAGGACCATTGCTCACCGCCTTCGTCTCGGCCTTCAAGACGCCGGATCTCCGCAAGAAGATCCTGTTCACGATGGCGATGCTGGTGCTGTACCGGCTCGGTGCGACCATCCCGTCGCCCGGCGTCAACTACACCGCCGTGCATCAGTGCCTGGACGCCGCCACCGGCGACGCCAACTCGACGTTCACGCTGCTCAACCTCTTCTCCGGCGGCGCGCTGCTGCAGTTGTCGATCTTCGCGCTCGGCATCATGCCGTACATCACCGCGTCGATCATCGTTCAGCTGCTGGTCGTGGTGATTCCGCGGTACGAGCAGTACAAGCAGGAGGGTCAGGCCGGTCAGGCCAAGATGACCCAGCACACCCGCTACATCACTATCGGCCTGGGTGTGCTGCAGTCCGCGGGCTTCATCGCGCTGGCGCTCAACGGGCAGATGTTCGCCGGCTGTGAGCAGGGCAAGGACGTCATCTACGGCCGCGATCCACTGACCCTGGCGACGCTGGTCATCGTGATGACAGCCGGCACCACGGCCATCATGTGGATGGGTGAACTCATCACCGATCGCGGTATCGGCAACGGCATGTCGCTCCTGATCTTCACCTCGATCGCGGCGCGGATCGTGCCCGAGGGGCAGAACATCCTGGCCAACAACTCGCCGGTCGTGTTCGGCGTGTTCGTGGCGCTGGCACTGGCCATCATCATCGCCGTCGTCTACATCGAGCAGGGCCAACGGCGCATCTCGGTGCAGTACGCCAAACGGATGATCGGCCGCAAGATGTACGGCGGCACCTCCACCTACCTGCCGCTCAAGGTGAATCAGGGCGGCGTCATCCCCGTCATCTTCGCGTCATCGCTGCTCTACATACCGACCCTGATCACCAGCCTCGTCACGACCACCAGCACCGACGCCGAAGGCAATGTGGTGGTCAACCCGGTGGTCACGTTCGTCAACCAGTACATCGCCGACCCCGGTACGTGGTCGCACATGCTGTTGTACTTCCTGCTGATCATCTTCTTCACGTACTTCTACAACGGGATCCAGTTCAACCCGGTGGACCGCGCCGACGACCTCAAGAAGTACGGCGGCTTCATCCCGGGCATCAGACCCGGTCGGCCGACCGCGGAGTATCTGCAGTTCGTGCTGTCCCGCATCACGTTGCCCGGCTCGCTGTACCTGGGCATCGTGGCGATCCTGCCGGACTTCTTCCTGTCGTACACCGGCCAGGGCAACAACCAGAACTTCCCGTTCGGCGGCGTGTCCGTGCTGATCCTCGTCGCCGTCGGCCTCGACACGATGAAGCAGATCGAATCGCAACTGATGCAGCGCAATTACGAGGGATTCCTGCGGTAGCGCGCGCGGCTCGCGGCAGCATGCTCGCATTCGACGCTGCCGCGCCACGAGTATGACGCCGCGGCGGGCTAGAAGGGTGACGGAACGGATATGCGCTTACTGATCATCGGCCCGCAGGGCGCCGGCAAGGGAACGCAGGCGGCCCTTCTGTGCCGCGAGCTCGGCATCCCGCATGTGTCGACCGGCGACCTGTTCCGCGCCAACATCGGTGCGGGCACCGAACTCGGTCAGCGCGCTCAGCAGTACATGAACGCCGGTGAACTGGTTCCCGACTCGGTGACCCAGGACATGGTGTCGGACAGGCTCGCGCAGCCCGACGCGGCTGCCGGTTTCCTTCTGGACGGGTTTCCGCGCAACATCGCTCAGGCCGACTGGCTCAGTGAACTGCTGGCCGAGCGCGGCACGCCCATCGATGCCGTCATCGTCCTGACGGCCCCCGACGAGGTGCTGACCGAGCGGATGCTGGCGCGCGGCCGGGCGGACGACACTCCGGAGGCGATCCGGCAGCGCCTGTCCATCTACTATTCGGAGACCCAGCCGCTGGTGGACTACTACCAGGCCGCGGTCAAGCGGATCGACGGCGTCGGCGAGGTAGACACGATCCACGCGCGCATCATTCAGTCGCTGCGCGGTGCTGCCGGGAACCCCGCCTGATCGGCTCGTCGGGAAGGGGTTCGAGATGCTGGGACAGGGTGGGATCGAGATTCACACCCACGGCGAGCTGCAGGCCATGCGTGCCGCCGGAAAGGTGCTGTCCGCAGCCATCGCGAAGGCCCGGGCCGAGGTTGCCCCGGGTGCCAGTACGGCGCATATCGACGCGGCGTTCGCCGCCGCCATCGCCGACGCCGGCGCGACGTCCAACTTCCTGCACTACGGCGGCGAACCGGATGGCACCGGGGCGTTCCCCGCGCACATCTGCGCCTCCGTCAACGACCAGGTGGTGCACGGGATTCCGTCACAGCTCACGGTGCTGAAGGAGGGCGACCTGCTGTCCATCGATGCCGGTTGCATCCTGGACGGCTGGCACGCCGACTCGGCGGTGACCCTGCACGTGGGCGAGCCCCCGTCGATGGACGAGGTGGACCTGATCGCGGCCACGACCGAGTCGATGTGGGCCGGTATCGCCGCGGCGGCCACCGCCAAGCGCGTCGGGGACATCTCCTGGGCGGTCGAGATGTCCGTGCGGGCGTCCGAGCAGGCCGACGGCCGCCGGTACGGGCTCGTCTCGGGCTACGGCGGGCACGGCATCGGATCCCAGATGCACATGGCTCCGTTCGTGCCCAACGCCGGGCGGCGCGGCAAGGGCCCGCGACTGGCCGGCGGCATGTGTCTGGCCATCGAGCCGATGCTCACCTTGGGTCGGCCGCAGGTCGACGAGTCCGATGACGGCTGGACCGTGGTGACGCGCGACGGGTCTCGGGCCGCGCACACCGAGCACTCCATCGCCATCACCGGCGACGGCATCTGTGTGCTGACCGCGGATGACGGCGGTGCCGCCGGCCTCGCCGATTACGGTATCGTCCCGGTCGATCTGGGCTGAGAGCTCCCGCGGTTGCCCGGCGTGGGATTGCCCGACCCGTTCGGGTGCGACAATCTGGGCGGCGCATGCGCGCCGGCACACGACGAGAGCGAGGACCGATCGTGAGCGCGACGCACCGGCGGGTTGCCGCCATCGACTGCGGCACGAATTCGATCCGCCTGCTGATCGCCGACCTTTCCCTGACGCAGGCAGGCGCCTATCTGCTGGACGTGCATCGCGAGATGCGCATTGTGCGGCTGGGCCAGGGCGTGGACGCCACCGGCCGGCTCGCGCCGGAGGCGTTGGACCGGACCTGGCGGGCCCTGGCCGACTACGCCGCGATCATCCGCGCCTCGGGCGCCGACGCCGTGCGCATGACGGCGACCTCGGCGACCCGCGATGCCACCAACGCGGCGGAGTTCTCTGCCATGGTGCGCGGCGCGCTCGGCCAGGACCCCGAGGTGATCGCCGGCACTGAGGAGGCCGCCCTGTCGTTCCGCGGCGCGGTCGGCGACCTGGCCGCGGTCGACGGGCCGTTCCTGGTATTCGACATCGGTGGCGGCTCCACCGAGTTCGTGGTCGGCACGACGGCGGCCGGCGGTGCGGAGATTGCCGGCGCCGTGAGCCGGAACATCGGCAGCGTGCGCATCACCGAGCGGCTGCTGCGCGGCGACCCGCCGGACCGGGATTCCGTGCAGGCAGCCCGTGCCTGGGCGCACGAGATGGTGTCCGGCGGGCTGGACGGCTTGCCGGCCGATGCCGTCGCTTCGGTGCGCACGGTGGTGGCCGTAGCGGGCACCGCGACGACGGTGGCCGCCGGTGTGCTGGACCTGCCTGTCTACGACCCGCCGAAGATTCACCTGAGCCGGCTGCCGGTGTCGGCGATCCGGGCCCAGTCCGATGCGCTGCTGGCGATGACCGTGGCCGAACGGGCGAGTCTGGGCTACATGCACCCGGGACGCGCCGACGTGATCGGCGGGGGCTCGCTGGTGCTGGCCGCCGTGGCCGAGCTGCTTGCCGAGCGCATCGGAGCACGGGAACTCGTGGTGTCCGAGCACGACATCCTGGACGGCATCGCGCTGTCGTTGGCGTAGGACGGGTGGCGCCGATACCAGGCAACAAGCGTGTGGGATCCGAACCGGGGGTGGCGCCGGTGTCTGAGAGGATGGACCGGTGAATCCAGACCCCGGCTCGACCGGCCGGCGCGTCCTCGCGCTGGTGGTGAACCCGGTGGCCGGGCGCGGCCGGGCGCAGCGGATCTCCCGGCTGGTCGCTGGCGCACTCGATCACTACGCCGACGTGCGTGTTTTCGACGCCGGCCGGTCGCCGGCAGGCTCCCTCGCTGCCGTGCGTCAGGCGGTCGCCGAAGGCGTCGACGCGGTCGCGGTCTGCGGCGGCGACGGCATCGTGCACCTGGCCGCGAATGTGCTCGCGGGCGGCAGGATCCCGCTCGGGGTCATCCCGGCCGGTTCCGGGAACGACATCGCCGACCTGCTCGGGATCGCGTCGGATCCGGCTCGCGCCGCGCACGAGATCGGGACGGCCCTGGCTGCCGGATCCGTCATCCGCATCGACGTGGGCCGGTGCAGCGGGCCGCCGCTGCAGCCCGGCACGGACCGCGCGTTCGTCGGGCTGATCTATGCAGGATTCGATTCGGCGGTCAACCAGCGCGCCAATCGACTCCGCCTGGTGCCAGCCGGTGCCCGGTACAACATCGCGCTGGCGATCGAGACCCTGCGTCTGCACGCCCGCCGGATGCGACTCGGCCTCGACAGCGAGAGTCGGGACGTCAGCGTCACTCTCATTGCCGTCGGCAACGGCGCCCAGTACGGGGGTGGCAAGCGCATCGCACCGCACGCGCACTGGGATGACGGGGTGCTCGGGGTGACCGTGGTCGGACCGGTGTCGCGACGCACCCTCGCCCGGTTGGCGCCCACGTTGCCGCACGCCGGGCACGTGGGGCATCCTGCCGTCCAGCTGCATGACGCGCGGCACGTGTGCCTCGAGGCGCCGGACCGGCAGGTGACCGTCGCCTACGCGGACGGCGAGCCGGTAGGGCCGCTGCCGATCCGGATCTGGGTCGACCGGGCGGCACTGCCCATGCTCGTGCCCGGGCCGTGAGCCGGGCCCCGGGCTCCCTGCGCCCATGTGCGGGCGCCTCCGCGCGTGCGGCGCGCGCGGCCGGAGCCCGTCGGTGCGCTCGGTGGTCTGCGGCAGCGGGCGTCTCGCGGGGGTGGCCGGCCCGCACCCCGGTCGCGCCGACCGGTCGGTCGGGTGCGGCAAGCCGCGACATAGTGTGAAGCGGTGACAACCCCCCTTCTTCCGGATCCGGTCACCGCCCCTGCCCGCGCGGCCGGCGCGCGGACCATCGCCGATTTGGACGCGTTGATCACGACCTGCCGGGCCTGTCCGCGCCTGGTCGCCTGGCGGGAGGAGGTCGCGGCTCATCCGCGCGCCTCGTTCGCGGGCCAGACCTATTGGGGCAAAGCCGTTCCCGGATTCGGCCCCGCCGACGCGCGCATCCTGGTCGTGGGCCTGGCGCCTGCGGCGCACGGTGCGAATCGCACCGGGCGGATGTTTACCGGAGATCGCTCCGGTGACTTCCTGTTCGCGGCGCTGCATCGCGCGGGCATGGCGTCATCCCCGCATGCCGTCTCCGCCGACGACGGGCTCACGTTGACCGGTGTGCGCATCACCTCACCGGTGCACTGCGCGCCGCCGGCCAACAAGCCGACGACGGGGGAGCGGGACATGTGCGCGCCGTTCCTGCAGCGCGAACTGGAGTTGCTGGCTCCGACGCTCCGGGTCGCGGTGGTGCTCGGCGGATTCGGCTGGCAGGCGCTGCTCGCCTCGCTGGAGCGGTGCGGGTGGGTTGTCGGCCGGCCGCGGCCGAAATTCTCGCACGGTGCGCTGGCCACGGTGTCGCGTGGCACGCAACGGCTTTCGCTTCTCGGCTGCTTCCATGTGAGCCAGCAGAACACGTTCACCGGACGGCTCACGCCGCCCATGCTGGACGACATCCTGGCGACCGCCATGGCCCTCGCCGGCATGTAGGGCGCCGCCCGCGGCTCTGCGCTGGCCGTTTCTGTCATGCGTTGCGCACGAATGTGACGCTCATTGCGTGCCGGAAATCCGCCACCTGCGGGAATGCTGGAAGGCCGGTCCTTGAGCGTGATATTTGAGCGCGCGAGGCGTGTCGATGATTGGGCCGACGCCGCGTTTCTGTCATGCGTCTCGTACGAATGTGACGCTCATTGCGTGGCGGGAATCCGCCACCTGCGGGAATGCTGGACGGCCGGTCCTTGAGCGTGATATTTGAGCGCGCGGAGCCCTGGCAGTCCGGCCCGGCCCCGCCGCCGACCGGCGCTCAGCCCGCTTCATCGCGGCCCGCTCCGGCCTGCGTCGCGGTCAGCGGTCGGACGCAGCCAACTGGAACTCGGTGCGCGGATGCTGCAACTGACCCAGCGACACGACCTCCCGCCGGAACAGCAGCGCACCGGTCCAGTCGGCGATGATCCTGATCTTGCGGTTCAAGGTCGGCATCTTGGACACGTGGTAGGTGCGGTGCATCCACCACGCCGGGAAACCGCGCAGACGCAGGCCGTAGATCTCGGCGACGCCGTGATACAGGCCCAGCGACGCGACGGACCCGGCGTAGGCGTGCCGGTACTCCACCAGCGGCTTGCTCCGCAGATACAACGCGATGTTGCGTGCCAGCCGCCGCGCCTGCCGGACGGCGTGCTGTGCGCTGGGTCCGCAGAGGGCATTCGGGTCGGGCTTCGTCACATCCGGAACCGCGGCGCAGTCGCCGGCGGCGAACACCCCGTCGAGTCCGCGCACCGCGAGCGTCGCGTCACATGTCAGGCGCCCCTTCCCGTCGAGGGGCAGGTCGGTGGCGCGCAGCATCGGGTTCGGCTTGACGCCTGCCGTCCACACCACGGTATCGGCCTCGAACGACTCGCCGTCGGACAGCTCGACGCGGCCACCGGTGACGCTGTTCAGGCGGGTGCTGAGCTTCACCGCGATGCCGCGCTCGCGGAGCTGCTGCACGGCGTATGCGGACATGCGCCTGGACACCTCGGGCATCACCCGGTCGGCTGCCTCCACCAGCACCCAGCGCATATCCGCGGCGTCCACGCCGGGCGTATACCGGGTCGCGTATCGCGCCATGTTCTCGAGCTCCCCGAGCGCCTCGATTCCGGCGTATCCGCCGCCCACGAAGACGAAGGTCAGCGCGCGGCGGCGGGCTGCGTCCTCGTCGGGCGACTCGACGATCGACGCGGCGAAGTCCAGGCGATCCAGCACCCTGTTGCGCAGGGAGATGGCCTCGCCGATCGTCTTGAACCCGATGCCCTGTTCGGCGAGTCCTGGGATGGGCAGCACTCTGGAGACTGAGCCCGGCGCCATGACGAGGATGTCGTAGCCGAGCTCGTACTGAGCGCCGCCGATGGGCACGACGGTCGCGCGGTGGCCGGCGTGATCGACGGCCGTCACGGCACCCGTGATCACGCGGCATTGACGCAGCGCCCGGCGCAGCGGCACGACGACGTGCCTCGGCTCCACATTGCCGGCCGCGGCCTCAGGCAGGAACGGTTGGTACGTCATCGTGGTCTGCGGATCGACGACGGTGACGTGCACTGCGCCGCTCCGGATCTCGCGCTTCAACGAGCGTTGCAGACCAAGCGCCGTGTACATGCCGACGTAGCCGCCGCCGACGACGAGAATGCGCGTCGGGTTGCTTGTGCTTTCGTTCACAAGGGCCACCGTACTCCTTTCCATCTACTTTGTGAATGCGTTCACAAAGTAGATGACGCCTCGCGAACGTGTCCTTCCCGGCGTCGACCCGTGCGGCGATGTGTCGAGCGTCCACACGGTCCGAATCGACGCCGCCGCACGAGGCCGCGCCCCCGTCGTGCCGTGTGCGGCCCGGATCAGCGCGGGTGTCCGACCGGGATGAGGTAGATGACCACCTGGTCGCGGGCCAGAGCGAGCAGGTCGCGAACACGGTTACGATCGAATGCCCCGATCGGTACGGCGCCCAAACCGATTGCCGTCGCCTCGAGCAGTATGTTCTGCGCGACATGGCCGGCCTCGAGTCGCACGTAGTCGTCCGTGCGTGCACCGTATCGAGAGGCCGTCCGGCTCGGCGAGGCGGCGATCACGATCACCGTCGGTGCGCTGCGGACAGCATCCTGGCCGAGCGCGGCATCGGCCAGATCCGGGCGCAGGTCGCGGCTCGCGCGGACGTCCGCGCGGTGCCCGTGCGGAACATAATGCAGCAGCTCGTTTGCGCTGACCGTGTAGAGGTCCAACGGGTAGCGCGCGCCGGCGGACGGTGCAGTGCGCAGGTCGCCGGGCCCGGTGATGCCCTGCCCCGCCCACAGGAGTTGCCCGATTTGATCGCGCCGCAGCGGCTCCGCCGTGAATTCACGGACCGACCGCCGCAGCGACAGCACCAGTTCCAACGAGGCCGTTCCGTCGAGGTTCGGCGCGGGAAGGGCGAGCGCGGCCGTCTCGGGTGCCGCCGGTGTGTGCTGCGCCCCACCGCCGGAGCACGACATCGTCGCGACCACGGCGAAGGCCGAGCAGAACAGTCGGGTCAGTGTCGGGCGGCCGGCCATGGTGAATCACCCCTCCAGCGTGGGCGAGTTCGTGGACCCAGGCTGGCACGCCTCCGCGGCGAGACGCCAGGGGCTTGTGACCCTGGCGGCCTCGCGAGATGGCGGAGCCACGCGGATGCGCTCGGCCGGCCCGCACGGCCGACCGTACTGCGGCGCCCGCTCTGGACCGTAGGATCCCTAGCATCGGCATCGTGCCGGCGGCCGCCCCCGTAGCCCAATCGGCAGAGGCAGCGCACTTAAAATGCGCCCAGTGTGGGTTCGAGTCCCACCGGGGGCACCGCGGCGACCGACGGGCGCTGGGACCTCTGCGGTCCCTTCGACCGGGACCAGCTCGATGGTCCACTGCAGCGCGGTTATCGGCCACCCCGACCGGGTACCTCCCAAACACCAAGGCACCGCGTCGCCGCAGGCGGACGCTGTCGAGTCAGGTGGAGGAGCCATGTCGTCGCGGAATGTCGCCTCGCCGCGGAATGTCGCGCCGCGGAATGGCGCGACGCAGAATATGGACGACGCGGCCATGGAAGTTTTCCGGGCGACGGCCGGCGCGCGCGACTACCCCTGTGTGGGGGCGCGGTCGGTACTGAGGCAGGGGCGCGCCGAGGTGCACGGCTATACGGAACTCGGCGCACCGCCCACCGCCCGCGCCCTGCTTCGGCACCTCACCCGCTTCGGCGAGTCCGTGGATCTGACCGAAGGATTCGCGTCGTTCGTCGCTGTCTTCCTGCGCGATCCGGGCGCCGACGAGGCTGCTTTCGAAGGATTGCTCTGGCGGCAGCTGCAGGACGTCCACGACATCGACGACGCAGCGCCGGACCCGGCCGTGTCCGGCGATCCGGCGAGTCCCGACTTCGGGTTCAGTGTCGCAGGCACTGCCTACTTCGTCATCGGCCTGCACCCGGCCGCGTCCCGCCCGGCGCGTCGCTCGCCCCTGCCGATGCTGGTGTTCAACCTGCACCGGCAGTTCGACATACTCCGCGCGGAAGGGCGGTACGAGCGGATGCGAGACACCATCCGCAGGCGGGATGCCGACGCGAACGGCAGCGTCAATCCCATGGTTGCCGACCACGGCGAGGCCAGCGAAGCCGCCCAGTACTCGGGCCGCTACGTCCCGCGAAACTGGCGCGCACCGTTTTCGCCCTGACCGCGCGCAGTTCTGGCCGGTGCATCGATGCGGAAATCGATGGGCTTCAGTGTCCCGCCGTTGGACTTCTCTGCGGAGCAGGCCGTCAGCCCGACGTGCAGATTCATCTGCGCTCGCAATGCGATGTGGTCGCCCGGGCGGCTCACCGGCGGATCGATGTGCAGGCCGCCGTCGCCGCCCACCCACACGTTCATGAAGATGTTGAACGAGGTGCCGATGTCGTCGCTGCCGATGCCGAAGGGCGCCAGCCCGGCGGTCAGGTTCGCCAGGCAGCTCGGGTGTGGCGCCCCGCCCAGCTCGGGATACAGCATGTCGAACGTCTGTTGACTGCACGGCGTGAGCAGGAAGTCGTGGCGGCCGCAGGTGTCCGCCTCCACGGTTACCATTGCGCGGCTGCGGTTGCTGTAGAGGGCGTCGCCCCGGCGCACCGCGACGCGGCCCAGGATGTCGATCGTTCGCCCGCTGGAGAGCGACTCGCCATGGTCCGCGGCATTGAAGCAGAAGAAGTCGCTGACCTGGCCGCCGCGAGGGTCGATGACGGTGAGCAGGGCCCCGGCCGCCAGCACGAACCCGGTCCCGGTCTGCGGCTCCAGCCGCCCTTCCGTCACCGCATCGGCGCTCGTCGTCATGGTGCCTCCAGCTAGTAGGTGTGACGGAAAGCGGCGCCGCCCGCCGCGCCAGCCCTCGTGGCGTCGTCGGCCCATGCCACGGCGGCCTCAGCCGGGCAGCGTCTCGCCGCCGATCGGCGCGAGCACTTCGCCCGAGTAGTAAGACGACATCCTGCCGGAGGCGAAGAACAAATATGACGGGGCGATCTCGTCCGGCTCGGCCGCCCGGCCGAACGGCGCTTGACTGCCGAACGACGCCACCCTCTCCGGGTCCATGGTGGCCGGTATCAACGGTGTCCATACCGGTCCGGGGGCCACGGCGTTGACCCTGATACCGCGTTCCCGCAGCGTTTGCGCCAGAGAGTAAGTCAGCGCGAGGACCGCGCCCTTCGTTGCGGCGTAGTCGATCAGTGTCTTGTTGCCACGAAGTCCGTTGATGCTCGCGGTGTTGAGGATCACCGAACCCTCGGCGAGATGCGGCAGCGCGGCCTTGGTGATGTAGAAATACGAGTCGATATTGACGGCGAAGGTGCGGCGCCACTGCTCCTCGGTGAGTTCCTCCAGCGACTCGACGGGATTCTGGTAGGCGATATTGTTCACCACAATATCGAGACCACCCAGTGCATCGACGGTGGCCGCGACAACGTCGCGGCACGCTCCGGGGTCCGCCAGGTCGCGACGGAACGCGGCTGCCGTGCGGCCGGCGCCGCGGATCACTTCGCAGGTGCGCTGCGCGTCCGGATCCTCCATCTGCGACAAGTAACAGATGGCGATATCGGCCCCCTCCTTGGCGAACAACGACGCGACGGCGCGCCCGATACCGGAGTCGCCCCCGGTGATCAACGCCCGCCGCCCCGCGAGCAGATCGCTCCCGCGCCAGCCTTCCATCGTGTCCCGTGGTGTGGGCGACATCGCCTCGGCACTGCCCGGATATTGCTGGGCGGTGGATCGGTGCTCGCGCTCGTCGGCTGCCATCGCACTCTCCTTCGGTTGCGTCTGGGCGACAACTACCCATGTGGGCGCCGTCCGCAATCCCGGCGGCGTCAAAGACCGTGGTGTGGCCCGGCGGTGGCAGGTCAGGCACGGCCGCGCCACTCGACGAGTCGCAGCCCTCTGCTTGACGTTCCCCACCGACTGTGATGGTGTGGGACAGTCCGACGGTTCAGCAGCGAGCCTGGCGCGTGATGTGTCAGGAGGCTGCGGTGACGAGATATCGTTCCAGGTCGGCTTTCCGAGCCCGTGAGAATCGCCGGCAACAACTCCGACCGCCGCCCGACATCCCGCTGCCGTCCGGCGGCGTGGCCGCCGGGGACACCGATGTTTCCGCCGGTGGGCCCGCGCTGACGTCTGCTGTGATCCCTGTGCAAAGCCCGCACCAGCAACGGTTCGGCGTCACCGTCACGAGGGACTGCACGCGCGTGACGATGTGGCTGCGCGGAGACCTCGATCTCGCCGGGCGCGGACGGCTGATGTCTGGTGCCCGCGCCCAGCTCACCGTTCATCGGCCCTCGGCGATCACCGTCGATCTGGGCGGAGTCGAATTCCTGGCCGCCAGTGGGATCAGCGCGCTGCTCGGCATCAAGCGCCTTGCCGACCGGCGGGGTATCCCTTTCGCATTCGCACGGGTGCCGGCCCACGTGCACAGACTCTTCCGGATGTGCGGAATCGCGGACCTCTCCAGTACAGCGGGGCGGCTGCGTGGAGGTGCCGCGAAGCGATGACGACTGCCCGCGCCTGCCGGCGGCCGGCGGGCCGTACGGATCCTTGACCGGACGAGCCAACCGGCTCAATCGATGGCGTCTGCGGCGGCTCCGCCGAGCGGTGCCGTCTCCGGCTGGTTGCCGCGAGGGTCGGGAAGCGTCCCGGTGGCCACCAGGTCGGCAGCGATATCGTGCAGCTTCCGATTCGTGTGCTGTGACGCCGCGATGAGCAGATCGAACGCCTGGTCGTCGGTCAGCTGGTAGCGCTCCATCAGGATGCCCTTGGCCTGACCGATCACGTCGCGACCGGCCAATGCCTGATGCAGACGATCGATGGCCACCGTGGCGTCCATCGCGATGGCCGCGTGCGCCGAGAGCATGGTGCCGACCAGCACGGATTCCTCCGCGAACGCGTGCGCGGCATGGGCGTAGAGGTTCAGCGTGCCGATAGTGTCACCGGTTGCCGAGAGCTGGAACGACAGCACCGATGCCACGCCCAGCTCCGCCGCGCGGGCCGCGAACCGCGGCCAGCGCGGATCGGTCGCGAGGTCGTCCACCAGCACGATGTTCCGCTCATCGGACACGACTGCCAGGCAGGGCCCCTCGGCGGCGTCATACTGCGCCTGATCGACCAGTCCCACGAGGGGAGCGCTGGCAGCCACGGATCGGATCGACCGCTTGCCCAGTATGGCGATGCCTGCCAGCTCGGCGCCGGGCACGTTGCGTACCGCGGCGAGGACCGTACGCTGCAACACGCCGTCCATATCCGGCTCGGCGTGCAACGCCCGAGCCAGGTCGGCGAAGACGCCGGCGAGGCCGGTCTCGGAGCCCTCCGGCGTGCCTCCATCGTCGTTCATCGGGCACGATCTCGTATCTGCTCGCGCGGGCACCCCGCGCGAGCGTTCTTGAGTGGGAATATGCGACCAAAATCCATTGCGTGACGAACGTTCGTGACCTCAACGAATCGTACTACCGTCCGTGCGCGGTATTCGGAGGCTTCGCGGTGCGCTGCGCTCCCGTCGATGTTTCACCGCCGCAATGCCTGGGAAGTCCTGAGAAGACAGGCGGCGAGCGGGCGCTCGCCGCCTGTCGGTTCACCGGCGTGGTTATTGACATCGTGAGGACGACGGCATGAACAGGGTGCGGGACGATGGGGCGGCGGCCGCGCTCGGGCAGGCGGAACCGGTGGGTGTGTGCGTGTTCGACCCTTCGCCGCTGCTGACCGTGACGATCGAACTCAATAGGGCGGATGACGAGATCCACCTTCACCCCGGCGGCCAGGGATTCTGGATCGCCCGCATGGCCCGGCGATTGAGCAACGACGTCCGACTCGTCGTCGGAGTCGGGGGCGAAGCAGGCACGCTGATCGTGCCGCTCATCCGCGAGCATGGCATCGACGTCGCGCCGACACGTGTCGCAGGCAGTAACGGTGCCTATGTGCAGGATCGACGTTCCGGAGCTCGGGACACCATCGCTCGGACCGTGGCGGCACCGCTGACCCGTCACGAGACCGATGACCTGTATGGCGCCGCGCTCGCCGCCGCCGTGTCGAGTCGGGTCGTCGTCCTCGCCGGACCGCAACCGCCCGATGTGGTGCCCGATGAGCTCTACGGCCGACTGACGGCCGACCTCGCCACCCTGGGAACGCCGGTGGTCGCCGACCTGTCCGGTGCGGCGCTCACCAACGCACTGACCGGCGGTGTCGACGTGCTCAAGGTGAGCGAGGAGGACATGCTCCGGGACGGCCTGCTCTCCGGCCGCGGCGACGTCGATCGACTCCGCCTGATGGACGATCTGCACCGTGGCGGGGCATCCGCGGTGGTGCTGACACGCGGCGACCATCCGGCGCTGGCGTTCGCCGGAAACGAGATCGTGCAGATCGTCTGCCCGCCGTTGCACGCTGTGGACCATCGCGGCGCCGGAGACGCCATGACAGCGGCGATCGCAGTCGCGCTGAGTGTCGGCTCGCCCTTGATCGACGCACTCCGACTCGGCGCTGCAGCGGGTGCCGCGGCTGTCACGAGGCGCGGGCTTGCTTCCGGCCAGGCCGACGCGGTGAGTGCTCTGGTGCCGTATATCGAGATCCAGCCCCTGCGCGGAGCGGAGCGGCGTCATGCCCAGCGCCGCGGATGACGGTGACGATTCGACGCTCGCCGACGTCGCCGGCATCGGCGACGAGCAGCGCGCCGCGCACGGACTATGGATCCGTCGTGCCACCGTGGCGGTTCTAGCCCTGATCATCGCGGCCGCCGGCAGCGGCTCCCTGGGCGTCATGAGCGCCACCGAGTCCGTGCACGACGACGGATATCAGTTGACCGTCACCTATGCCCGCATCGCCCGTGCCGGGCTGGACGTGCCGCTCACCATTCGGATCCAGGCGCCACATGCCATCACGAGTGACGTCGTCATCGGCATATCCGCGGACTACTTCCGCATGTACGAGTCGCAGGGCTTCTTTCCCGAACCGTCGGACGTGACATCCGATGCGGACACCGCGTACCTCACGTTCGCACCGCCACCGGCAGGCGATGTCCTGGTCGTCGACTACGACGCCTACATCCAACCGGCGGCGCAACGCGGCAAATCCGCGTCCATCCGGGTCCAGGTCGACGGCACCTGGCGGGTGTCGGCTGTCGTCCGAACGGCACTCATCCCGTAGCGAATCCCAAGGAGCGGCCCAATGGAAATCGTGTACCGAGCGCTGATCATCTTCTTCTTCCTGTGGATCATCACGAGAGTGGTCGGGCGCTCGACCGTGGGCGAGCTCAGCACATTCCAGCTGGTGCTGTTCATCACCATGGGCGACCTGGTGCAGCAGGCGGTGACCCAGCAGGACTATTCGCTGACCGCGGGAATCGTCGCCGTTTCGGTCTTCGCGTCCCTGACGATCCTGATCAGCTGGGCGACGCTGCGGTGGCCTGCTCTGAGATCGCTGACCCACGGTGTCCCGGTGCTCATCGTCAAGGACGGCGTTCCTGTCCAGCGCGCGATGCGGCGGGAGCGGCTCACACCCGACGACCTGCAGGCAGCGGCACGGCAACAGGGCTTCGAACGCCTCTCCCACATCCGGCTGGCGATCCTGGAGGCCAACGGCTCGATCTCGTTCTTCGCGACGGACACCGCCGAGGACGATCGGGCCGGAGCCGAGGACAAGCCGTCCGTCGGCTGACGCCGCCGACGGACACCGGCATGCTGCGGCGTCATCCTCGGCGGGCGGTCGCAGCGATCCCCTCCACGAAGTAGCGCTGGCAGACCGCGAAGATCACCACCATCGGAATGGTCGATAGCAGCGCCGCGGTGACGATGTACTGGAAATCGCCTTCGCCGCCTGCCACGGGATTGAACTTGACGAACAGCGAGTTCAGGCCGAGCGGGATGGTGTAAAGGTGGACGTCCCGGAGGTATATCAACGGCTTGAGCAGATCGTCCCAGCTGGCTTGGATCTCGAAGACGAACACCATGATGAGGGCCGGTTTGGACATCGGTACGGCGATGCGGCGGAACACGCCGAAGTTGCTGCACCCGTCGATGCGGGCCGCGTCGAAGAGCTCCCTGGGCAGCGTGAGGAAGAACTGCCGCAGCAAGAAGATGTAGAACGGCGACCCGAACAGGTTCGCGCCCCACAGCGGCAGCCGGGTGTTCAGTGCGCCGAGGTCCTTCCAGATCAGGAACACCGGGATCATCGTCACCATGCTGGGCAGCATCATGGTCGCCAGCACCAGGCCGAACAACGCGTTGCGCAGGGGAAACCGGAAGTAAGCGAAGCCGAACGCCACCAGGGCGCTGCTGGCCGTCACACTCGAGGCGGCCAATATCGCCACCAGGGCGCTGTTGCCGAACCAGGTGAGCAACGGCGCGACATCCCACACCTTCGCGTAATTGCTCCACGTGGGGTTGAGCGGGATCAGCCGGTTGTCGAACACCTCGGCGCGGGGCTTGAACGACGCGGAGATCAGCCAGGCGAACGGGTACAGGAACAGCCCCGCCAATCCCAGCAGCACCACCCAGCGGGCCAGCTGCGCCGCCCGACTCCGCCGTCGTGGCTCATGGGTGCGAACTGTCGCCGAGGCGATGGCCTCGCCGAACGCTGCAGCTCCTTGACTGACCGGGATGGCGCTCACGGCCGCGTCTCGCCCTCGTAGTAGACCAGCCTGTTGCCGACTTTCACCTGGATCGCGGTGATGGTCACGATGATGACGAACAGCAGCCACGCCAGCGCCGATGCATACCCCATCTTCAGCTGCTGGAACGCCTGCTGGAACAGGTACAGCACGAAGAACAACGAGGCGTCGGATGCCGATGTCTGCGCGCCCGGATTACCGAAGAGCACGAAAATCTTGTCGAACAACTGCATGGCGGCAATGGTCAGCACGATGACTTGGAAGAACATCGCGCCGGAAATCATCGGCAGGGTGATGCTCCGGAAACGCCGCCAGGTGGACGCGCCGTCCATCTCGGCTGCCTCGTAGAGATCGCGGGGCACCCCGGACAGGGCGGCCAGGAAGATCACGATCGCTCCGCCCAGTCCCCACAGGCTCATGACGACGATGCTCGGCTTGATCCACGCCGGGTCGGTCAGCCACTGCGGGCCGCGAATCCCGATCAGCGCGAGAGCGCGGTTGATCAGGCCGAAATTCCCGTTCAGCAGCAGGCTGAACAGTACGGCCACGGCGACGCCTGGCGTCATGACCGGCAGGTAGTAGACGGTTCGGAAGAAGCCCGCACCCCGCATCAGGCGATGCAGCAGTAGTGCCAGGCCGAGCGACACGATGATGGCGCAAGGGACATAGAGCGCGGCGTAGACGAATGTGTTACCGAGAGCAGTCACCACTCTCGGGTCCGTCATCATGCGTTGGTAGTTGTGCAGCCCTACGGCGACAGGCCGACCCACCAGGCCGTACTCGGTGAACGACAGGTAAAGGCTCCAGACCATGGGGACGGCGGTGAACACGAGGAAGCCGACGATCCACGGCGAGAGGAACAGCAGCGCTGCCCGGGTCTCGGAGCGGTGGCGTCTGCGGCGCCCGCCGGCGACGAAGTCCTGGTGGCTGCCCGGATGGTGCGGGCGACGTGCGGATACGGCAGGCGGTGTGGTGGCCGCCGGCGTCACGACGTCGCGTCCTTGAACGCTTGCATCGCCGCCTGTTGTGCCTGCTGCAGCGCCTGCGCCGGGTCCGCTCCGCCGAGTGCGCTGGTGACTGCCTGCTGGTAGTCCTGCTGGATCTCCTGCCCTGCCGGGGACGGCGGGATTATCTTTGCGGCGTCGAGCGTGTCGTAGAACGTGCTGATGGCAGTGTCGAGGTTCTTGTCGCCCGTGGGTTTGACGTACTTCGAGCGGATGGCTTCGTTCGCCGTCTTGTTCGCCGAGAAGATGCCGGTGAAGGCGCCGCCGTCCTTCTCGATCTTCTGCTCGCGGGCCGCGCCGGCCGCCAGCCATGCGTCGGTCGACGTCAGTGCTTTCATCGCGGCGCACATTCCGCCGGCGTTCGGCGAACCCGTGGGGACGGCCAACGACGAGCCGGTCTCGAAGGTGAGATCCGACCCGTCCTTCGCTTTGATCGGCACTACCGTGAAATCGGCCTTGCCACCCGACCCGGCGAGCACGTTGACGTACCACTGCTCGTACGGCATGACGCCGACCTGGTCGGTCACGAACTCGTTCTTCCCGCCGAAGAAGTCCCACGTATCACGGAACGATTTGAAGCTCGCCCAGCCGCCCTGCTCGTCGACCAGCCTCACTGCCCAGGTCAACGCGTCCACGACCGGAGCGGCGTCGAGCGTCGGAGCCCCCGTGTCATCGACGATGGAGCCCCCCGCAGCCATGGCCCACAGCGGCAGGAACTCCGGGATCTTCGGATCGAACCCGATTCGGTCGGGTTTCCCGCTCTTGTCGCGATACAGCTTTCCGGCCAGAGCGGTGATGCCGTCCCAGTTCGACGTGTCGATGTCGTCCGCCGCAATTCCCGCATCCTTGAGGGCGGCGAGATTCACATACAGTCCGCGAGTGGTGTAGAACTCCGGGACCCCATACACGTGGCCGTTCCAGCTCGATTCCTTCACCGCATCCGGATAGAACTGCGTCATATCGATGTGTTGCGACTCGATACATTGATCCAACGGCTGCAGCAGGCCTTTCGCTGCGTATGTGGCGAGGAGTTGCCGATCCATGCTGACGCCGGCCGGCGCGGTACCGCCTGCCATGGCTGTCGCGAATTTCTGCTGGTCGAACCCGTTCTGGTCAGGTTCGATGGAGAGTCCAGAATCCTGCTTCTTGACGAGATCGGCCCGTGCCGTACCCACCTCGTCCCCGGTGCTCCAGCCCATGATGTCGACAGGCTTCCCCGTGTCGGCCCAGGCGCCCGCACCGCCCGTGCTGGCGCTGCCGGTTTCGGTGCCCGTGCCGGCGCTGCCGGTTTCGGTGCCCGTGCCGGCGACCCTGGCGATGGCGCCGGTTGTGGTGCCGCTGATGCTAGCGCTGCTGATGTTGCCCTCGCCGCTGCCGGAACACCCCGCGACCACCAGAACGGCGATGGCGAACCCGGATGCTAATGCCGGCCGGTAGCGGCGGCCCTTGGAAACAAGTCGAGAGTTCATGGCGCTGCCTTCCAGCCGGAGAACATGACGGCAGCGCTTTACCCCGGCTTGCGAGGAGGCAAACACTTCTATTGGCTTATCAGTGCAGGTCTCGATGCAGAAGGCCCGCGGCGTCCAGGACGCCGCCCCACTCGGCTCGAACGCCTGGAGACAGGTCCATGCGATCCCATACCGATGCCAGATCGACCAGGTTGATCCAGCGGTAACAGTCATGGTTGGTGCCGAAGGTCAGCATGTGCGCATACACGGCGGCTCGCACCTGGGGATCGGAGAGTCGCCACGGGGGCGCGCCGGTCAGCCCACAGTGCCGAGCCACCGCCTCGGGCACGTCCGCGTCGTGCGGTCCCTGAAGGCGCGAGAGGATGATGGTCGCGCTGCAATCGCCGATCCACGCGGCTGCGATGCCTGCCGAGTGCGCGTTCTGTGTGGCCTCTGCTGCGGTCGTCACGATCGTCCCCTCTCCTGTCGTCGCTCGCACGACGGCCATCACACCCGATCACCCGCTCCGCCGACATCCGTGATCCCGTCATGGGTGTCGGCGCTCGCTGGTTTCCCGGTACCCCCGGTCCGGCGAACCGAAACGCGGCCGCCGGCCGGTTCGGGACGGCCGCGTCGTTGTTTGCCGATGGGTCGGGCGGGGGAACGTCCGGTGTGTGAACGACAACGACGAGAAGCCATCGGAAGGGCAGTACGGGTCCGTGCCGCCGCATCGTCGGCGGCTTTTCGCGGTGGCCTGTGCGGCCGTCGGCGTCGCCGTTCTCGTCGGCGGGCTGGTGATCAACGGCGTGACCAACTCGCCGGTGCGCTGGGGATGGCTGCTGGTGGCCTGCGGCCTCGTGATGGCGATCTACGCCTTCTACCTGTGGATCAGGCTGAGCGACTGACACCGGCACGAGATCGGCGTCATCCGCGGTCTTTCCCGGCAACGCACGCGACCCAGTTTGGCGCCCTACGGCGAGGGGTAATTCACCTCTGACGCCGGCGCAATCGGCCGCATCCACCTCGCGCGGCATGGGGCGGCACCTGCGCCGGCGTCCATCCGTCGACGGACGTCGGCGGCGTGTCGAAGGAGGCGAACGAGATGTCTCAGCAACCCACCATGATCCGGCTGAGCGATACCGACCGGACGATACCGGACCCCGACGAGGACATCCGCGGGCGCAAGGTCGTCGATCGGGACGGCGAGCAGCTCGGCAAGGTCGTCGACCTGCTCGTCGACGACGACGCCTTGCGCGCGCGGTTCCTCGTCGTCGAACACGGCGGGATCCTGGGCATTGGTTCGACCCAATCGTTCATTCCGGTGGAATCGGTCGCCGGCATCGACGGGGACGAGGTCCGGGTGAGCACCGATGCCGACGCCGTTGCCGGCGCGCCTGGGTACGACCCACAGATCGCCATTCACCCGAAGTACTACGAAGACGTCTACGGCTACTACGGCGTGACGCCCTACTGGACGGTCGGCCCCGATTCGCGGGAGTATCCGGGCTACGAGCGCCCGGAAGGATGACGGAGCCCGAGGAGCGGGCACGCACGGACGCGGTGATCGACTCGGTCACCGCGGCCGCTTACCGCATTCCGACGGACCGGCCCGAAGCCGATGGCACGCTGTCGTGGAACTCGACGACACTCGTCGTCGCCGAGGTCACCGGCGCAGGCGTGACGGGCTGGGGCTATACGTACGGCGCGCAGGCGTGTGTTCCGGTGATTCGAGGGGTGCTGGCGGATGCCATACGCGGCGGCAGCATCCTCGACATTCCGATGGCGTGGACATCGATGGTGCGCGCGCTTCGGAACATCGGCCGCCAGGGAGTGGCAGGCTGCGCGCTGAGCGCCGTTGACACGGCTCTGTGGGACCTCAAGTCGCGCGCCATGGGTGTCCCGCTGGCCGACCTCTTCGGCCGGGCCCGCAGCGCTGCGCCGGTCTATGGCAGCGGTGGCTTCGTCACGTATGACGAACCTGCTGCCCGTGACCAGCTGGAACACTGGACCGGCGACCTGAGTATCCCGCGGGTCAAGATCAAGATCGGCCAGGACCGCGGAGGCGATGTCCGGCGTGATCTGGAGCGAGTCGTGTTCGCGAGGCACGTCATCGGTCCTGACGTCGATCTCTTCGTGGACGCGAACGGTGCTTATCGACGCAAGCAGGCGGTGCGGGTGGGCCGGCAGCTTGCCGAATCGGGGGTGACGTGGTTCGAGGAACCCGTCTCCTCGGACGACCTGGCCGGATTGCGTCTGGTGTGCGAAAACCTGGATTGCGATGTGGCGGCCGGCGAGTACGGGTACGACCTCGCCTACTTCGGCCGCATGGTCGCCGCAGGGGCGGTGGACTGTCTGCAGATCGACGTGACGCGCTGCGGCGGGTACAGCGAGTGGTTGCGCGTGGCTGCGCTGGCGGCAGCGCACGGTCTCGAGGTCTCGGCCCATTGTGCGCCGAGTCTGCACCTGCCGGTGGCTCTGGCAGCCGAGAATCTGCGCCACATCGAGTATTTCCACGACCACGTGCGCATCGAAGAGATGGTGTTCGACGGAGTGGTGCGGCCGGTCCGCGGTGTGCTGAACGGGAATGGCCTGGCGCCCGGGCACGGCTTGACCGTGAAGAGGGCGGACGCCGACGCCTTCCGTGTCGCCTGACCGGCCGTGCCGCTCACGCGACGTGTGGTACGGCCTGCCGTTCGGTGAGGTAGGCGCGGAGTTTGGCCAGCGCAGCTGCCAGCAGCCGAGAGATGTGCATCTGGCTCACGCCCAATGCCGATGCGATCTGAGCCTGGCTCTGCCCCCACACGAATCGCAGCGCGATGATACGGCGCTCTCGCGCGGACAGGATCCGCATCGCCGGCTTCAACAGTGCGCGTAGCGTGCACATCTCCATGTCGAGTTCTGCGGCTTCGCTGGTGAGTTCGCTGATCCACTCGGCCGAGTCGTCCGTGGACAGCGGACGGCTGGCGCTGCCCACCAGCTTCACCCGCCGCACATCCGATTCAGGCAGACCGCTGGCGCGGGCGGTTTCTGCCGTGGTGGGTTCGCGCGAGAGCCGTTGCCGCAGATCGCGTTCGACCGAGGTCACCTTCGGGTGTGCTTCGTACAGGGACCGCGGAATGCGGATCGGTGCGCCCCTGTCCCGGAAGTACCGCTTCACCTCGCCGTGGATCGTGGGCATCAGGTATCCGAGGAGGCCGCCTTTGCCTGGCTCCCAACCCCGGACCGCCTTGATCACCCCGAGTCGAGCAACCTGCTCGAGGTCGTCGAGGTCGACGCCACGCTGCCGGTACTTGCGGGCCACGGCGCCTGCCCGAGGGAGGCACGCCACGATCAATGATTCTTCGGCGCGCCGAAGTTCGGCCTCATCGCCGTTTACCCGCGCGGTCATCAATTCCGATATCTGCTGCCCGCAGAAGTCGTCGTGATTCAATTGTGTAGGGCTCTTGCGCGTTTTCATGGTCGTCGCCTTTCGGGCGATATAGGCTCGCGGTTTGAACCTGAATCCATATCACCATCAGATAACGATGGTGTCAAGGATGGATAACGTCGCAGAGTGCAGTGCACTGTAAAGCGATTTCAAAGGGCTCACCGGGTGACCTGTCGCAAGAAAATCATACGAATGTTCGGTTAATCGATGGGTTGAGCGCGCGCCCGTTAGTACCGGACGCATCGTAGAAAATGCGCCTCGGGCACGCCCGGAATGTGTGTTACTCCATTCGGATGAATCTGCATTACGCGACATTCAGCGGCGGAGCTAGCGTTTGCATCGGCGACGGTCAGGCCATCTTTTCCGAAAGGCGATGAGGGCCCCTGCTGCGAAGGCCGGCGGTTGCGCTGAAAGCGCTGCGCCGGCCACGCATAGCCGTCTACGCGGACCGTGCCGTTTTGCTCACAGCAATCGATACGAGCAGCGCGAATCCCGGCCGGCGGCAAGCCGCGGGGTTACTTCCTGGCGCGCTTGGCGCCGGCCTCGTCGGACGCTGCGCCCTGGGTGGCCAAGGTGCCGCCCGCGTTCTCCAGGTGTGCTCGGACGAACCAGTGGAACAACTCGAGGGAATGCAGATGACCGATGAGCATGTCGTTGGTGACGGGGTCGAGCTTTTCCGTCTCGTCCGCCGCGGCGCGGTGATCGGAGACGATGCCTTGGTACACGACATCGAGGGCGCCCAGATGGGCGATCGCGTCGGCACGGCCGATCGCGTAGTCGGACCAGGTGCGGCGCCCGGCGATGCCGCCCACGGTCCCCGACGGGGACACGCCCAGCGTGGCGATCCGCTCAGCGGTCTGATCGACCATGCCTCGAACGTCGGCGACCTGCGGATCGATCATTTCGTGCACCGCGATGAAGTGTGGACCGACGACATTCCAATGCACGTGCTTGAGCGTGAGCGCGAGATCGTTCAGCGAGTCGAGCCGCTGCTGCAGGATCTCGGCGACTCGAGCTCCGTCCGCGACGCTCATCGACGGCACCGTGTACGCCGGCAGCTTGGTCTTGGATTTCGTCGCCATGTCAGTCTCCCCGTGGTAGCGGTGATGTCGGTCTTCGTATGCGTCCGCGGGTCTTCCGCTGCGACCGCACGATGCGGGCCGGACAAGGCGTGGCCCGTCGAGCCCCTGCGTACCCCGTCCTCCCGCGGCGCAAACGGAGTACCAGCGTCGGCCGCCGAGCGCTCCGGCACGGAGTTTCGGCGGACCCGGCGAGGGGAACCGCTCCCCGGGTATGGCGAAGGGAGTACGACAACATGGCACAGCAGAATGCAGACCACTCGAGCAGGCTGATCTCGCCGTGGGGCGAGCGGACGCCTTACGGCGCGGGGCAGCGATGGCCGTCGCGCGTTGACATGCAACTGTCGATTCCCGAGGCCGACGTCGAGCGGTGGGTGACGAGCGCCTCGGTCCTGGACTCCAACGGTGACGCGCTCGATATTGCCGTCGCCGGCGGACGTATCGTCGGAGTGCGCGGCCGGGCGGGCGATCGGGTGAATCACGGCCGTCTCGGACCGAAGAACCTGTTCGGGTGGCAGGCCGAACATCATCCGGATCGGCTGACCACACCGCTGATGCGGCGCGGCGGCGAACTCGTCGCGACGTCGTGGGACGAGGCCATGTCCGCCGTGGTCCGCCGCTGTCAGGACCTGCTGCGAAGTGACGGGCCGTCATCGATCGGCTTCTACACCAGCGGCCAGCTGTTCCTGGAGGAGTACTGGACTCTTACCACGATCGCGCGTGCCGGGATCGGAACGGACCATCTTGACGGCAATACCCGCCTGTGCACGGCAACCGCTGGCGAGGCCCTGAAGGAATCCTTCGGTAGCGACGGCCAGCCGGGGTCGTACACGGATGTGGACTACGCCGACGTGATCGGGCTGTTCGGGCACAATGTCGCCGAGACGCAGCCGGTGCTATGGATGAGGATCCTGGACCGGCTCGACGGTGCGAATCCGCCGCAATTGGTCGTCATCGATCCTCGGCACACGCCCGTCGCCGAACGCGCTGCCGTGCACCTAGCTCCGCGCCCTGGCACCAATCTTGCCGTCATGAATGCGCTGCTGCATGAGGTGATCGCCTCCGGGGCCGTCGATCGCGGCTACATCGACGCGCATACCGTGGGTTTCGCCGAACTGGACAAGCAACTCGCGGGCGCCACCGCCGAGTGGGCCGCCGATATCTGCGGCATCAGCGCCCACGACATACGGCGCGCAGCCGGCGTTCTCGGCTCGGCGGAGCGACTGCTGTGTACCGTGCTGCAGGGCTTCTACCAATCGCACCAGGCGACGGCCGCTGCGGTGCAGGTGAACAATCTCGTGCTGATCCGGGGCATGCTCGGCCGCCCGGGGTGTGGCGTGATGCAGATGAACGGCCAGCCGACGGCGCAGAACACCCGCGAGTGCGGCGCAGACGGCGACCTGCCCGGCTTTCGCAATTGGACCAATGCGGAGCACATCGCGCAGCTGGCCGAGATCTGGAATGTGGACGTGCTGAGCATCCCCCATTACGGGCCGCCGACCCATGCCATGCAGATGTTCCGCTATGCGGAGCAGGGCAGCATCAAGTACCTATGGATCAGTGCCACGAATCCGGCGGTGTCGCTGCCGGAGCTGCACCGGATCCGCGACATCCTGCGCCGCGAAGGCGTCTTCGTAGTAGTTCAGGACATCTTTCTGAGCGAGACCGCGCAGCTGGCCGACGTCGTGCTGCCGGCCGCGATGTGGGGGGAGAAGACCGGCGCCTACACGAACGCGGACCGCACCGTGCACCTGTCGGACAAGGCGGTTGACCCGCCGGGCGAGGCTCGATCGGATCTCGATATCTTCCTGGACTTCGCCGCCCGCATGGACTTCCGGGACAAGGACGGCGCGCCCCTAGTGACATGGACCGATCCGGAATCGGCGTTCGCGGCGTGGCAGCGCTGCAGCGCCGGCCGACCGTGCGACTACACGGGGCTGAGCTACGACCAGCTCCGCGGCGGCGGAGTGCAGTGGCCGTGCACACCGGATGCGCCAGGCGGGACCGAGCGGTTGTACGCGGACGGAAAGTTCTGGGCGGCGCCGGGATACGCGGAAACCTACGGGCGAGACCTGATCACCGGCGCGGCCCTGGAAGAGACCGAATACCGCGCGCTGAACCCCGACGGCCGGGCGGTCATCAAGGCGGCGGAATACCTGCCGCCGCACGAGGACGTTTCGGACCGGTATCCGTTCCAGCTGATCACGGGCCGCACGATCTACCACTTCCATACGCGCACCAAGACGGGCAGGACGCCGCAGTTGCAGCAGGCCGCGCCGACGGTCTGGGCGGAACTCGCCCTGTCCGACGCGGAGGGCTTGGGCGTGACCGACGGAGACTTCGTGGACATCCGCTCACCGCGCGGTGTGCTGCGCGCGGCGGTGCGTACCGGCAAGATCCGAGCCGGGACGGTGTTCGTTCCCTTCCACTATGGCTACTGGGACACGACCGGTGCCGAGCCGGACCCGGATACGCCCGGCAGCGCCGCCAATGAAGTCACGGTGACCGATTGGGATCCAGTGTCCAAGCAGCCGCTGTACAAGACCGCGGCGGTGACCATCACCGCCAGCCCCGCGGCGGGAGACGAACGATGAACGGCATCGAATACGCGCTGAAGCAGGTACATCGCGCCGAGAACGAGACCCACCGGCACCTGTTGCAGATGGCGGACACGCACGCCGCCGAACACGAGATCCACCACGTGGCTCTGGACATCGCCGCCTGGTCCGGCGAGAACGTGCAGCTGCTGGCCGCGGCGGCGCGGGACAACGAGATCGACCTCGACGAGGACGCCGACGCGCCGGGCCGGCTCGCGCAGACGGCCCGCGCCGTCACCTCGGCATTGTCCGGCCGCAGTGCCGAGACCGGAATACTGCTACTGCACGATCTCCGTGACTTGTTCCTGCACGCGTCCGATGCATCGGTCCACTGGGAGATGCTCGCCCAGATCGCTCAGGCGAAGCGGAACGAGGAACTGCTCAGGCTCGCCGAGCGCTGCCATCCGCAGACACTCCGGCAGATCCGTTGGGCCAACACGATGCTGAAGGCCCTGACGCCGCAGATTCTCTCGAGCCTGTAGAGGCTCGTTACCGGCGGGGATCAGACCGGCGGATATGGCGAGGCCTTCAGCAGGGCCGCCACGTGCGCGGCGTTCGCGGCGAGCGTGGCCGTGGTCTGCGCGACCCCATCCGGCATGCCGTCGAGGTCCTGGTAATTGCGGTATGTGCCGGCGACAGCGTCATGCCAGTACGTGACTCCCTGCGCCGGGACCGTGAACCCGAGGTCGTTGAGCGACTGGAACAGCACGGCCGTGATGTGGTGGGCGCCATCCTCATTGCCGACGATCGCAGCCACGGCGACCTTGCCGAAGGTGAGCAGCCGGCCCTCGGCGTCCTTCTCGGACAGCTCGGCATCGAGGCGCTCCAGGACGCGTTGCGCGATGCTCGAATGCTGCCCCAGCCAGGTCGGCGTCGCCAGCACGAGGATATCGGCCGCCAGCATTCGATTTCGAATTGCCGGCCAGTCGTCACCGGCGCCCATATCGGTCTGCACACCCGGTTTGATGTCGTGGTCCACCACCCGCACCACAGACCCGGTGACGCCGTGCGCCGCGAGGGCATGCAAGACCTGCTGGGCGAGCAGCTGGCTGCTCGAATCGGCTGGTGAAGGCTTGAGCGTGCATACCAGGGCGAGTGCCGTGAGTTGTGGTGCGGACATGATGTCTCCTTCGGATGATCCGGGTTCTATGGCATTCACTCGAGTTCCGAGAGAAGTATTTCGAGCGCGCGCTCGCAGGCACCCGCGAGGATTTGCTCCGGCAGCCCGTTCAAATGGAACTCGGTGGCCCGCGCCCCGCGTTCTCCATACACGGCCAGCCACACGGTTCCGGGGGGCTGCCCGTCCTGCGGGTCCGGCCCGCCGACTCCGGTGACGGAGATGGACATGTCCGCTTCGAGGATGCGCGCCACTCCTGTCGCCATGGCGAGCGCGGACTGCCGACTGACCACGGGCCCTTCCGGAACGCCGAGCAGGACGTGTTTTGCCGTGCGCGAATAGGCGACCACACCGCCGGAAAACCACGCGGCTGCATCCGGCGCGGCGGCCAGCCGGCTCGACAGCATCCCGCCGGTCAGCGATTCGGCGACCGCTATCGTCAGGTGGTGGCGCTGCACCGCCGAAGCGACCCGCCGGGCCAGGTCATCGTCCGTCATGTAACGTCCGTTCCCTGCGATGCGATTGATGAATCGGAGGCATCGACACCCGCGATGGCGTCGCTCGCGGCGCACATGGGGTCCAGATCCGGACATTGTTGTCTGGCGGTCGCCTCTCCGGGGTAGTGCAAGCATTGAAAAGCACGCGCACAGCGAGCCTGGTGATCGTGCAAACGTCAGCCGGCGCCTCCATCGAGGAGCGCCGGCGAGGGCCGCGCCGCGGCGATGAGGAGGTATTTCGCCAGCATGCCCGATCGATCGGCCTCCGAGATCGGGCACGCTGCACTGCGTGTTGCGGCGCATCTGCCGGCGGCTCCCGACAGTGCCGGTGCCGCACGCCGACTGGTGTCCCGCGCCTGTCGGGACTGGAACCTGCGGCACCTCGCGCCCGATGCCGAACTCGTCGTCACCGAACTCGTCGAGAACGCGGTCCGGCATGCGGGCACGTCGTGCGACCTCGAGATCGAGCGCACCGGCGAAGGACTTCGCATCACGTCACGCGATGGGAGCACGGCCCCGCCGCGGCGCATGTACCCCGGTCACGATCGTCCCGGCGGCCGCGGGCTGATGCTCATCGAGAAACTCTGTCGGGACTGGGGGTTCGAGACCCTGGCTGACGGCAAGCGAGTCTGGGCGATCCTTTAGATCGCCGCTCCGTCATCTCCGGCTAGCATCGGGGGAACTGGATCGTCCTTCACCGTCAGGAAGCAACCATGAGCGATGCCGCAGGTGCAGAACAGCCCGCTGAGGACAGCACGCACTTCTCCGTCGGGACAGCAGCGGGGGGCGTCGGCACCGTGCTCGCCGCCGGCGACGTCGACCTCCTCACGGCTCCGCGGCTCTCCGCCGCGCTGCAGCAGGCGCAGGAAAGCACGCAGGCCGTGCTCCTGGACCTCAGCGGCGTCGAGTTCCTCGGGTCGGCCGGATTGAGCGTCCTGGTGGAGGCCGCACGCAGGGCAGACGATTCCCGTGGCCGCCTCGCCGTCCTCGTGACGCGGCACGCGGTGCGGCGCGCGATCGAAGTGACCGGCCTCGACGACCTGCTGCACGTCTTCGAAACCGCGGCCGACGCCGAGGACTTCCTCAAAGCCGCGCACGCCGGGGACTGAGCGTCTCGCCACACGGCGGCGCATCATGGGACTGATTCGCCCGCTCCCCGGGTATGAACGTCCCGTCACCGAAGGTGTGTGACGCCGATTCGATCCGGGCCGCGGGTCGTCCGCCTATCAGCCGGGCCGATCTCGGTCGGCCAAGGGTCTCGGAACGACGTGGGGGAATCGATGACGACGGACACGATCGGCGGTGCCACGGACCCGCACGCCGGCGACGAGGAGCGTTTGCAGAGCCTGTCCGCGATCACCGACACGGCGCTGAACCGGCTCGCCGTCCGTGAGCTGATGGCCGAGATCCTCGGCCGGGTGCAGGTCATCCTGGATGCGGACACGGTGACGCTGTTGCGGCTCGACGACAGCGGCGACAACCTCGTGGCGACGGCGGCCATCGGCCTGGAGGAGGAAGTCCGCCAGGGGGTGATCGTGCCGATGGGCACCGGATTCGCCGGTCGGATCGCGGCGCAGCAGCGCTCCGCGGCCATCGACCGCGTCGCCCCCGACACAGTGGCCAATCCGATCCTGTGGGAAAAGGGCCTGCACACCATGGTCGGGGCGCCGATGTTCCGCGACGAGCACCTCATCGGGGTGTTGCACGTGGGCCGCATGGACGATCGACCGTTCACGGACGACGACGTCCAGCTCCTGATGGTGGCGGCGGAACGTGTGGCGGGCGCGGTGACGGCGGCGCAGCTCAGCGCCGAAGCTTCGGCCGCCCAGCTGCTGGAACGCAGCCTGCTGCCCGGTCGGTTCCCCAGGATTCCGGGGATGGAGCTCGCCGGTCGTTATGCGGCCGCCGACCGCATGATCGGCGGCGACTGGTACGACGCGTTCACGCTGCCCGACGGGCGACTGTGGCTGGTGATCGGCGACGTCTCGGGCCACGGCCTGGCGTCCGCCGTCGTCATGGGTCGCGTACGAAGCTCCCTCCGCGCCTACGCGCTGCTGGGCGGGGGCCCGGCGCACGTGCTGGAGCTGACCGACCGGAAGATCCATCATTTCGACATGGGCGCCATGATCACCGTGCTGTGCGCCGTGAGCGCACCGCCGTACGAAACGTTCGAGATCTCGGCGGCCGGGCATCCGCCGCCCCTGCTGGCCAAAGCGAACGGCGAAGCCACCGTGGTCGATGTCGACACGAATGTGCCGCTCGGCTCCATCCCGGGTAGCGCCCGCACAGCGGTGACGGTGGATATGGACCTCGGCGATGTTCTCACGCTCTACACCGACGGCTTGGTCGAACGTTCCGGGGAGTCGATCGACGAGGGGATTGAGCGCCTCAGGACCGCGGTCGCTGCGCAGCATCCGGAAGTCGTCTGCCGAACCGTGATGATGCATATGGTCGCCGACTCCGCCCACGATGACGACATCGCCGTGCTGGTCGGGCGCCGCACCGCCATCTGACACGACACGCCGCGCTGACGGCCGTCGGTCCGCGTCGAGCGGGGGCCCGCGGGTTTCGGCCGCGATCGACGGGGGTACCCCCTGACACGGGCACGCAGTGTCCGTAGCAGCCACGGAGGTGCGACATGGGGTCCGAGTCCTACGACGTCCACTCGAAGTCCGCCGACCGGGTCCGGCCGGCCAATCAGGGCTTCCAACGGGCCATCTGGTCGCTCTACATCGTGACCGTGGTCGCGCTGTTCGCCGCCGCAGTGATCGTAGCGGTCACGCTGCACGACGGGGGCTTCTACTGGCCGCTGTTGATCATGGGCGCCGTGATCGTGTCCGTTCTGCTGTCCGCTGCGGCCGTACCGCATCTGCGCGACAGGGCGACGCCGCGCGTCCGCCGCGTTTCCGCGCCGGCGGGTCGGCATTCGCCGGTGGGCGCGACGGTGCGGCGGTAGCCGGCGACGGAAGGTCTGTCGCCCGACGAGCGGATGCTCGTGGCCCTCCTGCCCCGCATATCAACCCGATCCCCGGCGGGTCGCGATTAGCGATCGGGGGTACCGGAAACCTCCCCTGTACGGCAGTGGCGATGGCCCGACTCAGCGGCGTGTCGGTAGCGTGGTGCCACTGACAGCGATGGAGGACACAGGGATGACCAGTGCAGGTGCGCGCAACGACCACGGTGCCGACGCTGCGGATGCGACGGAGGTGTCCGTGGTGATTCCGGCCGATCTGGATCGGCTCGCCCTTCCCCGCAGCATCGCGGCCACCTTGGCAGCGACACTCGATTTCGACATCGACGCGGTGGCCGATCTGCGGATCGCGGTGGACGAAATGGTGAGCACCGTCATCCAGCGCGCCCGCTCCGGAAGCCGAGTCACCACCCTGTTCCGAGCGCACCGGGACTGCGTCACGGTCGAATGCTCGGCTGCCTCCGACGGCGACGACGATGTGGACGAGACGTCCTTCGGCTGGATGGTCCTGTCCGCCCTCGGTGAGGACGTCAGTGCTCGGACGATGGACGGCGTCGCCGACGGCGTGCCGCACTTCTCGCTCTCCATGACCGTGCGCCCGACGCGGGGAACGCAGTGAGCGACCGGGTCGATCACGCTGCTGCGGAAGCCCTGTTCGCGGAGTTGGCCGGGCTTCCGGAGGACGACACGCAGCGGGCCGTCCTGCGTCAGCGGATCGTCGTCATGTACCACCCGGTGGCGCGGCGGATCGCAGCCCGTTTCCTGGGTCGAGGGCCGGACCGTGAGGACCTGGAACAGGTGGCCGCGATCGGGCTGGTCAAGGCCGTCGAGCGATTCGACCCGACGCGCGGTATCGCGTTCCTACGATTCGCGGTACCCACCATGGTCGGCGAGGTACGCCGTCATTTCCGTGACATCGCCTGGTCGATCAGGATGCCGCGACGGCTCTCCGAGCTGTACCTGGCGCTGAACACGGCGAGCAGTGATCTGGCGCAGCAGCTCGGCCGCGCGCCCACACCGAGCCAACTGGCGGAGCACCTCTCCATCAGCGTGGACGAGGTGCTCGAAGGGCTGGAGGCTGGGCATTCCTACCGCGCGGAATCCCTCGACGCCACGATGGCGGGTGAGGACAACGGGCTCGTCGACAGGCTCGGCGCGGAAGATCCCGATTTCGAGGCAGCGGAAAGCCGCGCTGATCTGCGTCCGGCATTGGCGAAGCTGCCGCCGCGGGAACGCTCCATCGTCGTCATGCGCTTCTTCGAAGGCATGACCCAGACGCAGATCGCGGCACGGGTGGGTCTGTCCCAGATGCAGGTGTCCCGATTACTGGCCCGCTCGTTGCAGCGCATGCGAACCGCGCTCTCGGAGCCGGATGCTGTACCCGCCGCCGACCGGCTGCGGCACCGTACCGCCCCGCAGCAGCGCTGAGGCGGACGCCGCCGTACCGGCGGCGGGAGCGGCCGGCGCGCGCCGTCAGCCGAATATCTCGGCGGCTTTCGTCTTGATCCCCTGTTTGATGACGTCCCAACGGTTCTCGTCACCGGCCAGCATGGATTTCACCAGACCCAGTGCCTGTTCTGCCGTGGCGTGCGGCGGAATCGGCGGCACGTTGGGATCGCAGTGCACGTCGAGCACGCTGGGCCGGTCCGCGGACAGCGCGGCATCCCACGCCGAGCCCAGCTTCTCCGGGTCGGTCACCGTGACCGCGGACAATCCCAGCCCGGCCGCGAACCCCGCGTAGTCGACGTCCGGAAGGGACTGCGACGGCACGAACTTCGGCGCCCCACCCATTGCCCGCAGCTCCCAGGTGACCTGGTTCAGGTCGTTGTTGTGCAGGACTGCGATCACCAGACGCGGGTCCGCCCATTCCCGGTAGTACTTCGCCACCGTGATGAGCTCGGCCATGCCGTTCATCTGCATCGCTCCGTCGCCTGTGAACACGATGACCGGGCGGTGCGGATGGCCGAACTTGGCGCCGATGCCGTACGGAACACCGGGGCCCATCGTGGCCAGGTTGCCGGACAGCGACCCGCGCGTATCGGCGTGGAACTGCACCTGGCGGGCGTACCAGTTCGCCGACGAGCCGGAATCCGCCGCGACAATCGCCCCATCGGGCAACCGCCTCGAGAACTCGCTGAAGATGCGCATGGGATTGATCGGGTCGGCGGGCACCGCGGCCTCGGCGGCCATCGACTCGTGCCAGTCGGCGACATTGTTCTCGATCGTCTCCCGCCAGGTCCGGTCCGTCTTCCGGGTCAACCGCTCGATCAACGCGCGGAGGGTGGACGCGGAATCGCCGACCAGATTCACCTCGTATGGATAACGCATCCCGATCATCGAGCCGTCGATGTCGATCTGGACCGCGCGCGCATTGCCGAACGGCGGCAGGAACTGGCTGTACGGGAAGCTGGAGCCGACGGTGAGCAGCGTGTCGCAGTCCATCATCATCTCGTAGCTGGGCCGCGTGCCCAGCAGCCCGATCGAACCGGTGACGAACGGCAGATCGTCGGGCAGCACGTCTTTGCCCAGCAGGGGCTTGGCGACGCCGGCTCCCAGCAGATCGGCTGCCTGCAGGAGTTCGTCACGCGCTCCGCGGGCGCCCTGGCCGGCGAGGATCGCCACCTTCGCGCCGGCGTTGAGGACGTCGGCCGCACGGGTGATTGCGTCATCGTCCGGCACGGTGGCCGGGAAGTCGACGCCCAGACTGGACGGCACCATCTTGAAATCGTGGGTGGGGGCTGTGTACTCGGCCTCCTGCAAGTCGGCCGGCACGATGATCGCCGTGACGGTGCGCTCTGCGAGAGCCGTGCGGATCGCACGATCGATCACATTCGGCAGCTGCTCGGGAACGGTCACCATCTGTACGTATGCGGCGGCGACATCCTTGTACAGACTCAACAGGTCGACCTCCTGCTGATACGAGCCGCCCATCGCCGACTGCGCGGTCTGACCCACGATGGCCACCAGCGGCACATGGTCGAGCTTTGCGTCATAGAGGCCATTCAGCAGGTGGATCGCACCGGGCCCCGACGTCGCGGCGCACACACCGACCCTGCCGGTGAACTTGGCGTAGCCCACCGCCTCGAATGCGGCCATCTCCTCGTGCCGCGCCTGGATGAACCGCGGCTGGTCGCCTGCACGGCCCCACGCTGCGACCAGGCCGTTGATGCCGTCGCCGGGATAGGCGAAAACGGTGTCGATGTTCCACGCGCGAAGTCTGGCGAGAATGAAGTCCGCCACGGTATGTGTTGCCATCGTCGAGCCTCCTGATGTTGAACGTTCCTGCGTCTGACGGTGCGCGAGAGTCGCCGGGGTCCTGTCAGCCCGGCGCCCGGGTCCGGCCGGCGATCAGGCTGTCGGCGGCGCGGGCCGCCAGCGCCATGATCGTCAGCGCCGGGTTCGCACTGCCCTGGGTGGGCAGCACGCTGCCGTCGGTGATCAGCAGGTTCGGCACCGCGAAGGATCGGCCGTACGAGTCGACGACGCCGTCGGTGGCATCGGCGCCCATGCGCGCGCCGCCCACCAGGTGCGCGTCCCGCGTGATCGTCATGACCTCGCTCGCGCCCGCCGCTGCCAGGACGTCTTCCATCACCTTCTGTGCGGCGGCCAGCAGGGCGCGGTCGTTGTCGCATTGCGTGTAGGCGAACGTGGCGACCGGCAGCCCGTAGTGGTCGGTCTCGTCGGCGAGGGTGACGCGGTTGTCCGCCTGCGGCAGGAATTCGCACAGCGACCCCAGACAGGCCCAGTGCACATAGTCGCTCAGGTACGTGCGTAGATTTTTGCCCCAGTGCCCTTGCGCGGCTACGTGTTCGGCCCAGGTGATCGGCAGCGGCGACACGGTCTGCACCGAGAACCCGCGCGCGTACGGCCGGCTCGGATCGGTTTCGTAGAACGCCTCGGTCGACACCTCGGGCGGCGGGGCCTTGTACATGCGGATCTCGTCATCGAAGCGACCGGCCGTCTGCGGTGCGCCCTGCACCATGACGTAGCGGCCGACCAGATCCTGGTCGTTGGCCATCCCGTTCGGGAATCGAGGGGACGTCGAATTGAGCAGCAGTCGAGGCGTCTCGATCGAATACCCGGCGACTGCCACCATGCGTGCCCGCTGGAAGTGCTCGCGACCGGAGCGGAAGTAGTGCACTCCCGTGGCCAGGCCGCTCGATTCGTCGAAGCCGATCCGGCTGACCATGCAGTCACTCCGGATCTCGCCGCCGTGCTCAAGGGCATCCGGAACGTGCGTGATCAGCGTCGACGCCTTCGCACCGACCTTGCAACCCTGCAGGCAGAACCCCCGGTAGATGCAATGGGCGCGGTTGCCGAACCGGCCGTTCGTGATGGCGACCGGGCCCACCCTGGCCTCGATGCCGAGCCGCTGGGCGCCCCGCAGGAAGATCTCGCCGTTTCCGCCTACCGGATGCGGGCTGTGCGGGTAGTCGTGCGGCTCGCCCCACGGCCACCGCTGTCCGGCGACGGGCAGCTCCTGCTCGATCCGTTCGTAGTAGGGGCGCAGGTCGGCGTAGTCCATGGGCCAGTCCGCGCCGACGCCGTCGAGGCTGCGCGTCCGGAAATCGCTGGGGTGGAACCGGGGTGCGTAACCGGCGAAATGAACCATCGACCCGCCGACGCCGCGTCCGGAATTGTTGGAGCCGAGCGGAACCGGATCGCCCCCGGCGATCACGCGCGGTTCTGTCCAATACAGGTGATGTGATCCCGCCTCGTCGGACACCCAATCGCGCTCCGGGTCCCAGAACGGTCCCGCCTCCAGCGCCGCGACCCGCCAGCCGGCCCGCGCGAGCCGCTGCAGCAGCGTGCCGCCGCCCGCGCCGCAGCCGACGATCACCAGGTCGATCTCGTCGTTGTCATCGAAATGACGCATGTCGCGGCGCAGCCGGGGCTCGAGATCGCGGCCGTCGGCGGTCAGCAGCCAGGCCGATTCGTTGCGCTCACGGACGGAGTTCATGTGGCTCGCTCTCCGTCCTCGGACTCGCCGCGCCGGGCGACCGGATCGGTCGGGCGCGCGTCCGCGACTTCGAACGACTCGCGCTTGCCGATACCCAGCGCCGCGTAGCCGCGTGGGTAGGCCGGGCCGGGGAAGCCGATTTCGTTCCAGGCGCGGGGATGCGAGTAGAACGCGGTGCAGGCGTAGCGCAGCCACAGGCTCCACACCCGGCCGGCGGGAAGACCGTGCCAGGAACCCGAGCCCAGATGCTGCACGGCGCCGATGATCTCGCGCTGCGCTTCTATCGGGCAGTCGGCCAGGCGTTGACCGTGGCGCCGGCGCGCATCCACGTCGAGCAGGCGCAGCGACTCGCGCCAGGCGGCGCCGTCCTCGGGCAGGTCCTCGTAGCGCCATCCGTCCGTCTGCTGCTCGGCGAGCCGTGCGTCGATCATGGCGGTGACCGGGATGCGGCTCTCCGGTTGCTGATCGAGCAGCCGGTCCAGTAACGCGTCTGCCGCCGCCTCCTCGTCCAGGGTGAAGAAGCGTGGCGGCTCGGGGCTGCGCACGCGCCCGAGTACCGCACCCGCGGTGGCCGCGTCCCACATCCTGGCTTGCGACAGAACATCGAATCCCGGGAATCGGCCGAGGTACGGACGGCCATCGCGCGAACTCCGGTGCTGTCCGTCGCCGGTGTCCTCGCCGCTCATCGCTCGCGCCGCAGCGCGCCGGCGATCAGGCCCATGCCGCCGACCATCGTCATGAGCAGCGGCGCCAGCAAGGGCGGCCCTGTCTCGATGTTGAACAAGGTGTTATGACGCAGCCCGCCCGGCTTCTGGGCGACCCCCCGCAGGTGCAGGTACGTGCCCTGGGCGCCGTTGATGACCCACAGTGCCGATACCAGCGGAAGTGTCGTCCGCGCCATGGTGGCATTGACGGCCCCCGCCGCGCCGGCCACCGCGCCCACCGGGCCGAGCACCACGGGCCACCACATCATCCGGTTGCCGAAGCTGGCCCTGTCGTGTTCGAAGTAGATCTCGGCTGCCGTGATAACCGAGCCGACGGCGGTCAGCGCCGAAAGCGACCGCTGGAACCTTCCGGTGCGGATGTTCCCCACCATCGCGGCGACGGGGCCGGATCGCCGCGCGATGCCGGCGCCCCCAGCCAGGGCGGCCGTGAGAACATCGGTTCCCGTCGCCACTGCGGCATTCGCGGCGCGGGATCCGGTGGTCACCGCGCCGCCGAGCGCCGCCGATCCGCCGGCCATCGCCGTCTCGAGGATCTCGGCTCCCTTGCGGACCGCGGCGCTGTCGGCCGCCGTGCGCGCGCCGTGTTTCGCGACGCGCACCACGTCGTCCCCGAACCGCTGCGCGCTGCGCGCTGCGTGATCGAGCCGACGGCTGTTTCGACGAGACAGGAAAAGCATGACGAGGAGCTACCCGCGGGCAGCGCGCGGCTAAACGTCAGTCGAGGTGCTCGCGCCGGTGTCTCGGAGACCCAAACGGACACACGCGACGGTACGGGTATGAAGGAGCTATGACGTCGTCCTCGAGCGGCCCGGGCCCGACCGGCGACCTGGGCCCGCACGTGCTGCGCGAGTACGCGCTGCTCGCCGACGGATGCCGGGGCGCGCTTGTCGGCCCGCGCGGCGACATCTGCTGGATGTGCGCGCCGAGCTGGGAATCGGATGCCGTCTTCTCCGCGCTGATCGGCGGCGTCGGCAGTTATCGGGTGATGCCCGCGGGCCGGTTCGTGTGGGGCGGGCACTACGAGCCGGGCACGCTGATCTGGCATTCCGAATGGGTCACCGAAGACTGCGTGGTGACCTGCCGGGAGGCGCTGGCGTACCCGGGGGACCGGCATCGGGTGGTGATCCTGCGGCGCATGGGGCCGGCTGTGGCACCGCAGATCTTCCAGATCCGGCTGCACGCCGCCGCTGGATTCGGCGATCGCACCAGCGAGGACCTGCGCCGCTCCGCCGACGGCGTGTGGACGGCGCGCACCGGGGCGCTGCACCTGCGGATCTCCGGGGCGCCGGAATTGCGCGCGGGTATCGCCGGTGAGCCGGATGGAGTGCTCGCCGCTGAGATCCACGTGGCCGTGCGCGAGATGCGCGATCTGGTGGTGGAGGTCTCGGATCAATCGCTTCCGACCGAGCTGCCCGACCCCGAGACCCTGTGGCGCGATACCGAGCGCGCGTGGCGGAGCGCCGTTTCGCCGATCGGAGGGACACTCGCCGACCGCGACGTCACGCACGCGCGCGCGGTGCTGCGGGGTATGACGGAACCCGGGGGCGGCATGGTGGCGGCGGCGACCATGAGCCTGCCCGAGCGCGCCGAGCAGGGCCGCAACTACGACTACCGGTATGTGTGGATCCGCGACCAGGCGATCGCCGGGCAGGCTGCGGCTGCGGTGGGCGCCACCGACCTCGTCGGCGACGCCGTTTCGTTCATCGCGCACCGCGTCATCTCCGACGGGCCGGGCCTGGCACCCGGCTATACCTTGGCGGGCGGGAGCATCCCGCGGGAGCACAGCGTGAGCCTCGCCGGTTACCCGGGCGGCTTCGACATCGCCGGCAACCGCGTCGCCGATCAATTCCAGTTGGATGTGTTCGGCGAGGCGCTGCTGCTGTTCGCCGCGGCCGCCGGCGTCGGCCTGGCGGACGGGGAGACGGGCCGGGCCGCGGATATCGCCGCCGAGGCGATTGCGGCGCGCTGGCAGGCCGCCGACGCGGGGATCTGGGAGCTGGCTCCCCGCCGGTGGACCCACAGCCGACTCACCTGCGCGGCGGGCCTTCGCGCGGCGGCGGCGGCGCGGCCGCCGGGAGATCGGGCGGAACGGTGGCTGGGTCTGGCCGACCGGATCGTGGCCGACACGGAACGGCTTTGTGCCGGGCCGGGGGGCGGCTGGCAGCGGGCCGACGACGATCAGCGCGTGGACGCCGCCCTGCTGCTACCGCTGATCCGTGACCCCGCCGCGGCGGGCACCGCGCGCGCGACGGAGACCATCCGGGCCATCGAACGGGATCTCGTGGACGATTTCTACGTATACCGGTTCCGGCACGACGACGGCGGTGGCCCGGCGGATGCCGAGGGCGCGTTTCTGTTATGTGGATTCGCGATGGCCATGGCTCAACACCGAACCGGCGACCGGGTCGCGGCGCTGCGGTACTTCGAGCGGAACCGGGCCGCGTGTGGCCCGCCGGGCCTGTTCTCGGAGGAATACGACGTGGTGCAACGCCAGATGCGCGGCAACATCCCGCAGGCGTTCGTGCACGCCATGCTGATGGAAAGCGCTGCGCGCCTGGCGGTGTGAGCGCGGCTTCCGGAGGGGGATCCGCGGCCGGCCGTCTGTGCGTCAGCCGGTATGACGCCGTGCCGCGCGCGCTGCGCGCCAGCCCGTGAGTCCCAGGGCGGCCGCGCCGATCCCGCCCCAGGCGAGCCCCCGATGCCGCGAAAGCGCCAGCTGGGGGTCGGTACGATGGGCTCGCTCGTCGAACTCGCCGTGCGCCCCGAAATCGTGGCCCGAGGCGCCGTCCCGTGGATGCCACAGATTGCCGCTCCGGATGCGATCCGCAGACTCTTCGGTCTGCTGGGATCCGTAGCCGGTGCGGGCGAGGTAGCGGTCGAGCAGCGCCGGCGCCACTCGGTTCGCCAGCACGGTGAGCGCGGTCGACGTGCCCACCCAGTATTGCTTGCGATTCGGGTGTTCGGCGGCGAAAACGATGGCGTCGGCGGCCATTTCGGGCTGGAAGATGGGCGGCACGGGTTGCGGGTGACGGGACAGGCGCGACCGCACCCAACTGAATTGCGGTGTGTTGACGGCCGGCATCTGCACCACCGTCACGCGGACTCGGCTGTGCTCGTGCTCCAGCTCGGTGCGCAGCGACGAGGTGAAGCCGTTGATGGCATGCTTCGCCCCGCAGTAGGCGGACTGCAGCGGAATCGCCCGCTCCCCGAGGGCGGAGCCCACCTGGACGATCGTGCCGCGGTCGCGAGGTCGCATGTGGTTCAGCGCGACGCGCGTGCCGTGCACGTACCCCAGGTAGGTCACCTCGGTGGCGCGCCGAAATTCCTGCGGCTCGATCTGGCTGAACGGGGCGAACACCGATGCGAAAGCGACATTGACCCACACGTCGATCGGCCCGAGTTCGGCCTCCGTGCGGGCGCCGGCCGAGGCGACGGCGTCGTAGTCCGCGACGTCGGTCGGGATGGCTAGCGGCCGCCCGCCGAGGCGTGCCACGTCGTCGGCGGCGGCGTCCAGGCCGGTCCGCCCTCGGGCTAGCAGGGCGACGGCATCCCCGCGCCGCGCGAACGCGCGGGCGGTGGCCCGCCCGATGCCGCCGCTGGCACCGGTCACGACGACGACGCGTCGTCGGTTGTGGACGCCTTGAGCGCCGTCGTCGCTTTCGGGGTCGACTGTCGGTTCGGCCGTCCGGTCGGTCACGGTCGCCTCCTGGGGTCCGAGCGGTCGCCGGAGCACCGTCTGTTCCGGCTACGAGGAGCCGGATGTGGCGGGGGCGTCATAGGCCGGACTCCTCCAGCAGGCGCAGCCACACCTCGCTGATCGTGGGGTACGCGGGGACCGCGTGCCAGAGCCGGTGCAGCGGAACCTCGCCGACGATCGCCACCGTCGCGGCGTGGATCAGTTCGGACGCGTTCGCACCGACCAGCGTCGCCCCGACAATGGTGTGGTGGTCCTCGTCGATGACGATGCGAGCATGACCGGCGTAATCGTCCGCATGCAGGGCGGCACCTGCGACGGAGCCCATGTCGTAGTCGACGGCACGCACGGTGAGGCCGGCGTCGCGTGCCTGCTGCTCGGTGCGGCCCACCGTCGCCACCGGAGGTTCGGTGAAGACAACCGCCGGGGCGGCGACGTGGTCGGCGGTGGTCTGGTGCGGCGAGAAGGCGATTGTGTCGATGACGGCGCCGTTCGAGCGGGCCACGATCACGTCGCCGCAGATTCGTGCCTGGTACTTGCCCTGGTGGGTGAATAGGTGCCGGCCGGTCACGTCGCCCGCCGCGTACAGCCAGTCGCCGTCCACGGCCGTGACACGGCAGGTGTCGTCGATCTGCAGATAATGCCCGGCCTCGATCCCGACGCTGTCCAGGCCGATCCCGGAGGTGCGCGGCTGCCGCCCGGTGGACACCAGCAACACGGCGCCCGTCACCTCGCCCCGGTCCGTCACCACCGTGACGTCTCCGTCCGTGGTACGACGGACCGACCGGGCGGTGGTCCCGGTGAGCACGGTGACTCCGCGTTCGCGGAGCGACGTGGCGACGGCCTGACCGGCGAATGCCTCCAGTTGCGGCAGGATCTGCGGTGCTGCCTCGATGACGGTGACGGCGCAGCCCAGGGCGGCGTAGGCGGTGGCGAGCTCGCATCCGGCAGCGCCGCCACCGAGCAAAACCATCGACTCGGGAATCCGCTCCGCCGCGGTGGCGTCCTTGGTCGTCCACGGAGCGGACTCGCGCAACCCCTCGACGGGCGGCATCGATGGCTGGCTGCCGGTGCACACAGCGACGGCGTTTCGAGCGGTCAGCCGCCGTTCGGTGCCGTCGGTCGCAGTGACGGAGACCTGTCGCGGCGCCGTGATCCGGCCGTGGCCGCGAACGACCGCGATGTGGTGCGAGGTAGCCCACGACACCTGCCCCTCGTCGGACCAATGGGCGGCGAAGCCGTCGCGGCGGTGCAACGTCGCCGTGGTATCGATGCGTCCCGACACGGCTTCGCGGGCGCCGGCCACCGCCCGGGCGGCCGTGACCGCCTCCGCGCCGCGCAGCAGCGCCTTGCTGGGCATGCAGGCCCAGTACGAGCAGTCGCCGCCCACCAGGTCCGCCTCCACGAGTGCGGCCGTCAGGCCGCCGCGCACCGCCCGGTCGGCGACGTTCTCACCGGTCGAGCCGGCTCCGATGACGATGACGTCGTACTCGTCCGGAGCAGGCATCCCGGTCATGCCGCGCCCCGGCGATGCCCGTGCTGCGGGCGGAGCCATCCGACCGCCCGCCGGATGACGGGGCGCCGATGGCAGACGTCTGCGGGGGCGGCATGGCCGCCCCCGCAGTTGTCAGTCACACTCGTCACCACTGGTCTTCGGTCCGTGTCGGTGTCACATAGGTGGTCCGCTCCTCGGTGGGCCGACCGTCCGCGGCAACGCCGCTGTGGACGATGTCGGTCCTTCGCCGACTCGCCAGCATGATCAACGACACCACCAGGGCGACGGCGCCGACGATCATGAGGATGACGCCGATCAGGTTCAGGTCCACACCGCTGACGTCCGCCGTGATCGCCCAGCGGAGGATCGCTCCGATCGCGATCACCAGCAGACTTCCACCGATTCTCATGGTTCCTCCTCGTGGTCTCTGCCCGCTCCTGTCGCGTGACAGACCTAGCGGTACATACCCACCCAAGGGCGGCGGTACGCATGTTTTCGAGCGGTTCGGTCCGCGACGGGGCCGATCAGGCCGTGGCGACGAGCAGCTGCTCGCTGAGCAGCCCCGGCAGGTCAGCGGGTATTTCGCAGGGAGCGGCGACCGCTGTGACCGTGGCCCAACCGGCCTCCAGCAAGGCCGCATCGCTGTCCGGCCGATGCTGCCCGGCGGGCTCCGACACGGTGACGGTCTGCGTGTGGTCCTCGACCTCGACCTGGGCCTGGGCGGCGCCGAAGGAGGCGAGGCGCGCACCACGGATGCCGCGCAATTCCTCGGGTGGGACGTCCGGGATGTTCACGTTCAACACCAGCGGCGCCAGCGGCTGCGCCAGCGCCCAGCGGACCACGTGTCGAGCCACGATCGCGGCCGTATCCCAGGAGCGCGGTTGCGCAGACGCATGGGAGAAGGCGATCGCGGGAATGCCGTGCGCCACCGCGGTGAACGCAGCACCCACGGTGCCGGAGTGCAGCACCGCGAGGCCGGTGTTCGGCCCGTGGTTGATCCCGGAGAGCACCAGGTCAGGCTTCATGCCGAAGGCACCCGTTGCCGCCATCACGGTGATCAGCGCAGGTGATGCGTGGATGCCGTAGGCCGTGGCCTGTGGCGCGGCGGGTAGACCCACGGAGTCGGTCACGACCCCTGTCGGGGACTCCACGGCCACCAGGGCCGCGCCGCTGCCGCTGCGTTCGGCCGACGGCGCGGTCACGACGACCTCCATCCCCGTGTCGCAGGCCACCCGCGCCAGCTCGGAGATCCCCTTCGCCTCGATACCGTCGTCGTTCGTCACCAGGATGCGCATGGGAGCCGTCCTTCGTCTGTTCGTCTCGGTTTCGCAGCGTCGTTCGCGCCGTCGCCCGCGCCGGCGCCAGCCCGGCTCGGGGAGAGATGCCACCGGCCCCCTTCCCGCTGGGCGCCCATCGCTAACGTGCCCCGGTAGTCGGCGGCGCGCCGCCGCGGGCTGCGTCATACCCGGCCGGCCCGATCCGACCGAACCGATCTGCCCTGCCCGCCGCCACCCGCCGCGCCGGGCAGGGCATGCTGGAGCACATGCCTGATTACGGCCACCCGATCACGTTCGGCGCGTTCATCACTCCCGCGCACGGCGCCCGCGCCGGTAGCGACCACGGCCCGGCCGCGTTGGCGGTGCGCGCGGAGGAACTCGGCCTGGACCTCGTCACCTTCCAGGACCACCCCTACCAGCCGTCGTTCTACGACACCTGGACGCTGCTCACCTGGGTGGCTGCCCGGACCGACCGTATCGGCGTCGCCGGGAACGTGCTCAACCTGCCGCTTCGGCCGCCCGCGGTGCTGGCACGTGCCGTCGCCGGCCTGGACCTGCTCTCCGGCGGGCGCGTCGCGCTGGGTCTCGGCGCCGGGGCGTTCTGGGATGCGATCGAGGCGATGGGCGGGCCGCGGCGCAGCGGCGGCGAGTCCGTCACCGCGCTGGCCGAGGCCATCGACGTGATCCGCCAGGTCTGGGACGCGGCCGGCCGCGGCGGTGTGCGCGTGGACGGCGACTTCTATCGGGTGCACGGCGCCAAACGCGGCCCCGCCCCGGCGCACCCGGTGCCGATCTGGCTGGGCGCCTACAAGCCGCGGATGCTGCGGCTCACCGCCCGGCTCGCCGACGGCTGGCTGCCGTCGCTCTCGTATCTGAAGCCCGGGGACCTGGCGCGCGGCAACGCCGTCATCGACGAGGCGGCGGTGCAGGTCGGCCGCGATCCCAGGGAGATCACCCGGCTGCTGAACGTGGGTGCCGACGCCGACCCGGCCGAGCTGGTCCGGCTGGCCCGGGAGGACGGCATCAGCGTCTTCATCGCCGCCGCCGACGACGAGCGCGCACTGGCCCACGTCGCACGCGAGATCGCCCCGCGCGTCCGCGATCTCGTCGCGACCGGCCGCGAGGAAGCGGGCCTGGTCACCGGGGCGCCGCCGCGCAGCTCGGCCGCGAAGTCGCGCCGACTGCCGGGGATCGAGTATGACGCCGTTCCCGCCGAGCTCGCGGCCGCAGCGGTGGAGCCCGGCGATCCGGCCTACGCCAAGTACACGTCGAGCTACCTGCGCGGCGGTGCCCCCGGCATCGTGCTGCGGGCCCGCAACGCCGCCGAGGTGGCTGCCGCGGTGGCGTTCGCCTCGAGGCACCGGGACGTGCCGCTGGGGATCTACAGCGCCGGCCATGGGTTGTCCGGTCGGTCGCTGAACCGGGGCGGGGTGGTGATCGACGTGAGCGCCATCGACCACATCGAGATCGAGGACGCAGCCGCGGGGCTGGTGCGCCTCGGGCCCGGCGCCCGGTGGGTCGATGTGGCCAGGGCCCTTGCCCCGCACCGGCTGGCGATCACCAGCGGCGACTACGGCGGCGTCGGAGTCGGCGGCCTGGCCACCGCCGGCGGTGTCGGCATGTTCGCCCGCCAGCACGGGCTCACCATCGATCTGCTGCGGTCGGTGCAGGTGGTGCTGGCCGACGGCACCGTCACCCGGGCCAGCGCGGAGATCGAGCCGGATCTGTTCTGGGCCGTGCGGGGTGCGGGCGCGAACGTCGGCATCGTGACGGATTTCGAGTTCGCGGCGCCTTCGGTCGGCGAGGTGGGCTTCGCCCAATTCGTGTTCGATGCCACGGACACCGCCGGATTCCTCGAGCGATGGGGCGCGGCGGTGGAGGCCGCACCGCGGGAGCTGACCGGGGAAGTGATGCTCGGTGGCACACGGTCCGGCTCGGCCGGTTACGCCCAGGCGCTGCTGCTGGTGAACCGGGCGGACCCGGACGGCGTGATCGCCGCGCTGGAGCCGATCGCGCGGATCGCGCCGCTGGCCGATCAGCAGGTGGCGATGGCCACCTACGACCAGGTACTGGCCGCCTATTTCAATGACGCTCCGCACAGCGCGCAGGGTGAGCCGCGCTCCCATTCGGGGCTGGCCCGGCACGTGACCCGTGAGCTGTCTCTCGAGGCGGCGGCGCTGCTGAATGCCGGCGCCTCGTACTTCTTCCAGATCCGGGCCGTCGGCGGCGCAGTCTCCGATGTACCGGCGGACGCCACGGCGTACGGATGGCGCGATGCGAACTTCGCGATCTCCGCGTTCGGTACCGAGCAATCCGGCCTGGACCTGTGGTGGCGTCGGCTCGAACCACACCTGGAGGGGCTCTATTTGAGTTTCGAGACGGATACCGGGCCCGCGGCTCTGGCCAAGGCGTTCCCGCCGGCCACGCTCGAGCGACTGCGCGCCGTCAAGCGGCGGTACGACCCGACGGGCCTGTTCCGCGACAACTTCTACATCTCGCCCGAATAGCGGCAGCCCCGTGGTCGGCTCGCCACGAGTGGATCTCTCAGAGTGAGATGGGTTCGGCCGTAAATCACCCGTTTGATCGTGAACCTTCCCCAAATGGCCGAATGCGCATGTGCGTGCAGCGGGGCATGATCAAAGGAGTTTAGTGTGTCCTGCCGTTAATGAGCATTTTTGCCGCGTGGAACCGCGGTGCCCGGGCAGTGTGCACGCCGCGCGTTCTTGGGGGATGGGGTTGACGTGTCTGCACCGTGCCGTGCCAGGGCCGGGCTGTGCCCGAATCGGTGCATCGCGGTGGTGAATTGATTGCCTGGTAGACGAACTGGCGCATTCGCGAACGCACCGGACGCCGCACGGTGGGTGAGCGGCCGCATGATGTGCGACCCCGACAACCGGATCGTCCTGGTCGATGCGGAACTGGCCGCTGCGCTCGGCTACCGTCCCGAGGAGCTGGTAGGGCGTCCCGCTCTCGATCTCGTCGCCACCTCCGGCCGTGTGTCGATGGTGTCCGCGGCCGAATCGCTGCGAGACGGCCACGAGCCCACCGCCGTGGTGCACAGTGCGTTCGAGTCCGCCGACGGACGGGTGATCCCGGCGCAGGTCGTGCTGTCGATGCATCCCGGCGTCGAGCTGCCCACGCGACCCGGCCTGGTGTGCACGGTGCTGATCGACGGTCACGCCCCCCGCGACGGATCACCACAGCCGTCGTGGTCCGCCCCGCGGCATTCGCGGCGCCCACCGGGCGACGGGCCGTCCGACTGGCCGGAAGGCGCCCCGAGCCATAGCGCGGAAGCGGCACCGCCGGAACTGACGCGCCTCCTGCAGTCGGCCGAGGTCACGGCGCAGGCGGTGCAGCAGCTTCTGCAGTCCACCAAAGCCGCCGTCGGCGCCGCCGCGGCATGCCACGCGCCGCAGCAGCCGACGCAGGCCCAACGGCACGCCGCTCCGGCACCCGATATCGACAGCCTCACCGGCCTGGCCACGCGCGCCGTGCTGCTCACCGAGATGCACGAAGCGGCCGCAGAAGGTCTCGATGTGGCGGTGCTGCTGGTCGACCTGGACGAGTTCAAGTCCATCAACGACACACACGGACACGACATCGGTGACGAAGTGCTGGTGCACGTGGCCGATCGGCTGCGCGCCTGCGTTCGCCCCGACGATCTCGTGGTGCGCTTCGGTGGCGACGAGTTCGTGATCCTGTGCCGAGCCGCGCAGGCCGCCACCACCGTCGCCGGCCGGGTCGTGGCGCTGCTGGCGCCGCCCATCGAGACGGCGGCCGGGCCGATCTCGATCACGGCCAGCGTCGGCATCAGCGACGCCAGCATCCCGATCGACGGCGTCTCCGACCTACTGACCCGCGCCGACGCCGCCATGTACTGGGCGAAGCAACTGGGCAAGAATCGCTATTTCGAGTACGACGCCGTCCTGCACGACCGGTCGGTCCGCGAAAGTCACACCAGGCGCCTGTTGAGCAGCGCGGTCGCCGACGGGCGGATCGAGGTCCACTACCAGCCGATCCTGACCACCGACGGCGGGGACGTGATCGGCGTCGAAGCGGTGGCTCGGTTGGTGAGCGACGACGGCACCACGCTGCTGCCGGCCGAGTTCCTTCCGGTCGCGGAACGCACCGGACTGATCACGGCCATCGACGCGGCCGTCCTCACCGAGAGCTGCCGTTGTGTCGGCGCGCTGATGCGCGCGATCGGGCGACCACTGGCCGTCTCGGTGAACGTGTCGCAGCGGTTCATCGCCCGCGCCGATCTCGTCGAGTTCGTCATATCGGCGCTGGCCGAGGCGCAGCTCCCGCCTGCCGCGCTGATGCTGGAACTCACCGAGACGGCGCTGATCGACGCGGGCAGCGCCGCCATCGCGAGGCTCACCGAGCTGCGGGCGCGCGGGGTGCAGGTGGCGCTGGACAATTTCGGGGCCGGGTTCTCGCCGCTGTCGTTCCTGCGCAACCTGCCGCTGTCCTACGTCAAGGTGGACCGGCCGTGCATCGTCGGCATGATGACCGACGAGCGCGACGCGGCGATGATCCAAGCCGTCACCTGGCTGGTCGAACGGCTGGGGCTGGCCTGGATCGCCGAGGGCGTGGAGACCGTCGCCGAATGGGAGGCGGTGCGCCGGTTCGGTCCGGGGCTGGCGCAGGGCTACCTCTTCGCCGAACCGCTGGCGGAGGCCGCGCTGTTGCGCCGACTGCGGGCGGGGCTCACGGGCGGCGGCGGCCGTCGGCAGGGCGACCTGGTCTCCGCCTGAGCTCATCCCGCCGTTCGGAGCGGGCGGCGATCATCCGGAGCGGGCCGCTCGTCCCGGTAGGATGGGCGCATTCCGCCGGCCGATGACATCGCCCGCCGGGTCAACGCCGTAAGGATACGAATGCCCTCCCTGCCCGACTCGACCGCCGGCGATGACGCAGACCCGGGGCGGTCGCGCACCGGGCGCGGTGCGCCGCCCCGACCGCCGGGTCCGTCGTGGCGGGTGATGTGGTGAGCGCCGACCGGACGCACGCGGTCTTCGTCCGCAACCAATGGCTGCTGTCGGCGGCGCAACTGTTCTCCGGCGTCGGCATCGCCGTCGGCTTCGCCGTCGGCGGCCTGCTGGCCGAGCAGCTCACCGGTCGCGCCGAATATGCGGGATTCGCCCAGACGGCGTCGATCGTCGGAGCCGGCGTGCTGGCGATTCCGTTGGCCAGGTTCGCGGAGCGCCGCACGCGTCGGCATTCGCTGTCCCTGGGGTTCGGGTTGGCCGCCCTGGGAGCCGTGATCATCCTCGCCGGCGCGCGTCTCGGCTCGCCGGTCGTGTTCTTCGTCGGCATGGTGCTGTTCGGCTCGGCCACCGCCTCCGGCCTGCAGGCCCGCTACGCCGCGACCGACACCGCCCCCGCGCACCTCAAGGGCCGCGCACTGTCCACCGTGGTGTGGGCGACGACGGTCGGTTCGGTGGCCGGACCCAACCTGGCCGAGCCGGGTGGGGTGCTCGGCCTGCACCTCGGCGTCGGCGAACTGGGCGGTCCGTTCGCGCTGTCCGCGCTGGCCTACCTGATCGCGGTCGCCTTCACCGCACGACTGCGGCGTGCACCGGCTGCAGTGGCCTCGGAGCCGTCGCCCGATGGGTCGGGGCCGTTGCCGGAGGCGTCGGAGCCGTCGCCGGAGCCGGTGGTGGGGGCCGGCCACACATCCGGAGACGGCGCCACCCGGGAGGTTTCGTCACACCAGCAGCACGCATCGGTGCCGCCGACCCTTACTGTGGGCCCGGTGCGACCGACCATTCGCCAGGCGCTCGCCGCGGTCGCATCCCGCCCGCGGGCCCTGCTGGGCTTCGCGGCCGTGGTGCTCGGCCACACGATCATGGTGTCCGTCATGGTGATGACTCCGGTGCACATGGCGCACCACGGGGACACCATCGCCGTGATCGGCATCGTCATCAGCCTGCACATCCTGGGCATGTACGCGCTGTCGCCGGTGTTCGGCTGGGCCGCCGACCGGTTCGGGCCGGTGCCGGTCATCTGGACGGGGTTCGCGCTGTTCACCGTCTCCGGCGTGCTCGGCATCGCGGACGACGTCGCCGGCTCCAGCATGCCGCGCATCTCCGCGGCGCTGATGCTGCTGGGGCTCGGCTGGTCGGCCTGCTTCATCGCCGGGTCGACGCTGATCTCCGGATCCGTGCCGGCGGACATCCGCGTCACGGTGCAGGGCGCCACCGACGCCGCCATGAATCTCGGGGCGGCGGTCTTCGCGGCGGTGGCCGGTCCGCTGCTCACCGCAGGCGGATTCACGCTCATCAACGCCGTCGCGCTGGGCATCGTCGGCCTCGGCGTGGTGATCGCACTGCGCGCCTCGGCCGCCCACGCCCGCGCTGCGGCCGGTCCGCCGGCGCGGCCCGGTTCGCGGGGCGCGCTGAGATCGGGCTCGGCTAGATCCAGCCCCGGCGCTTGAACACCACATACAGCACGATGCCGACCAGCAGCATCATGCCGATGGCCATCGGATAGCCCAGATGCCAGTGCAGCTCCGGCATCTTGTCGAAGTTCATCCCGTACACCGTGCCGACCAGGGTCGGCGCGAACAGGATGGCCGCCCAGGCGGACACCTTCTTCATCTCCTCGCCCTGCGAGATGCTCGCCTCGGTGAGCGCCTTCATCTCCTCGTTCTGCTGCTGGGCCACCAGCGTGGCATTCACCGACATCATCTCGCGCAGCAGATGCCGGAATCCGTCGATCTGCTCCACGACCTGCGTGAGGTGATCATCGACGTCGCGCAGGTAGCGCTGCAGCTCCTCGTCCGTGCGGTACTTGTCGAACCCGGCCATCAGCCCGCGCAGCACCGCCTGCAGCGGGGACGTGGTGCGTTGGAATTCGACGACCTCGCGGGACAGCTCGTAGATGCGCCGCGACACCTGGGCGTCGCGGCGGAAGACCTCGGTCTCGATCTCGTCGATGTCGATCTGCAGGCCGGCGACCACCGGCGCGTAGCCGTCCACGATGCGATCCACGATCGCGTACAGGATCGCCTCCGGGCCGAGCCGCAGCAGCTCGGGGTTCGACTCCAGCCGACGGCGCACGGCCGCCAGATCCGGCGAATCGCTGTGCCGCACCGTCACCACGAAGTCGGGGCCGACGAACACGTGCACCTCGCCGAATTCCACCTCCTCGGCGTCGTCGATGTACCAGGCGGCACGCAGCACGACGAACAGCGTGTCGCCGTATCTCTCCAGCTTCGGCCGTTGGTGCGCGACGATCGCGTCCTCCACCGCCAGCTCGTGCAACTCGAATTCCTCGGCCAGGGAACCGATCTCGTGATCGTCCGGCTTCAAGAGGCCGATCCAGGCGATCGCGCCCGGGTTGTCGCGCAGCGCCTGGTAGGTCTCGGCGAGATCCGCGGGGCTCTGCACGCGCGCCCCGTCCAGATAGATGGCGCTGTCCACCATGCTGGAGGCCGGTGCCGGATCCGCAGGGGTCGGGTTCGCGGGGATCGTTGGCCCCGGGTATGACGCAGCCCGCGGCGTGCCGCCGCCCGGGCGGTGCTGCGAGGTCTTGGTGGGCAGGATCGAGCGCATGGACATGGTCACTCCTTCACGGCAGGGACGTCGGCGCGCGGCGCGGGGGCCGGTCGTCACGGTGAGCGAATGCGGCGCGAACGCGCCGAGGGCAGCGTCATGCACGGGGTGTCGCACGACACTGAAAGAAGCGGGGCCGGGCACAGCGCTGCGCAGGGGCCGCTCGGGCGACGCGCTATCGGGTGGCGCTGCGGTGCCGGCAGGTACTCGGGGGTTCGCCGTCTGCTCTGCGCATGGCGCTCACCTCCTGGTGACTGGAAGTCCGGTCCGTGACCTGCCCTGTCGATCTTAGGCGATGGCGCGCCGGCGTCGATCCGGCCGTCGCGAAAGACGTGCGGTGATGGGGGAACCCTGGGCAAGGCGCGGGCGTTATATGGAAGACGCCGCCGCACGCGTCGACGCACCCGCTTTCGGTAGGGGCGTATCGGTAGGCTGGCGACAGTTGGACCAACAGGCCACAAGGAGGTCACCGTGCCCAGCAGCAACCCGGCGTTCCGGGACATCGACAAGGCGATTGCCGCGCAGTCGGCGCCGAACGCCGACTACCTGCAGCAGATGTACGACCAGCCGGCCTATGCCGGCCCGCGCACGCCGGCGCGGCTGCTGACGCTGGACGACGTGGTCGCCAAGACCGCGACCGTGCTGGCGGTGGCGATCATCGCGGGCGGGATCACGGCCTACTTCCGGGCCTATTCGCTGATGATCCCGGCGCTCATCGTCGGGTTGGTGCTGTCGCTGATCGTGATCTTCAAGCGCTCCACGAACCCCGCGCTGATCCTGTCGTACGCTGCGGCGGAAGGTGTGCTGCTCGGCGGTCTGACCGGCTGGTTCAACCAGATCTATCCGGGCATCGCCATGCAGGCGATCGTCGGCACGCTGGGCGTGTTCGTCGGCATGATGGTCGTCTACAAGACGGGCGCCATCCGGGTGACACCCAAGTTCACCAAGATGCTGGTCGGCGCGATGATCGGCGTCCTCGTGCTGATGGTGTTCAACATGCTCGCCGCGTGGGTGTTCGGCTTCGACACCGGGCTGCGGTCCGGCGGCGCGCTGGCCATCGTGTTCTCCCTCGTGTGCATCGGGATCGCGGCGCTGTCGTTCCTGCTGGACTTCGACCAGATCGACAAGGCCATGAAGATGGGCGCCCCGGCCAACTACGCGTGGTACTTCGCGTTCGGCCTGATGGTGACGCTGGTCTGGCTGTACCTGGAGATCCTGCGGCTACTGTCGTACTTCCGGGAGTAGTCGCCTCGCCCCGGTAGGTTTCGGGTATGACGCAGTTCTCGCGGCCGGGCCCGCAGCTCACGGACATGCTCCGTCGGTTGCGGGCCCGGCCCGTGTCGTCCTGGGGCGTGGGCGGGCGGGAGGCCGCGATGCGCGCCGCCCTGCAGCGGCTCGCGGACCTGGCGGCCGATGCGTCGGGAAGCGCGCGGCGTGTGGTGCCCGATGTGGGCCTTGCCGCCCTGCCGGATCAGCTCGCGGTACTCGTGGCCGACGCTCGGCGGGCGGGTGTCTCGGCCGGGGTGCTGGACGGGGTTCTGGTCGATCTCGGACGGGCGCTGTCCGTGGACGGGGCGGGCGGTTGCTAAGCAACCGGGAACGGGTTCGGCCCACTTCGTGGGCGTGGTCGGCTACGCGGTTGCT